>Ga0172375_10010262_pt1 | contig 12181 bp, 10 predicted proteins | sample LakKiv1m_FD_114537 | JGI IMG/M metagenome (GOLD analysis project Ga0172375, IMG submission 114537) | Freshwater microbial communities from Kabuno Bay, South-Kivu, Congo - kab_092012_11.1m | ecosystem: Environmental > Aquatic > Freshwater > Lake | place: Democratic Republic of the Congo... | reverse complement strand
TCCAGTTCACCGCGTGAGCTAATCGTTTCTAGCTCGCTCTCTTCAACTCCGTCAAACCCAAGCAATCTTGCAGTGTACTCACGATCGATGTTCCAGGTAGTTCCGTTTATCGCACACGCACCAAGAGGATTTTTGTTTAAAAGAGCATGGAATGACTTCAGGCGAGTAATGTCCTTTGCGAATGAAGAAATGTATGCTTCGCCATAAATTTTATTTGTAATTGGCTGGGCAACGCGCGTATGAGTATGTGCAGGGATCGGAATCGTCCCGTGTCTTGAGTCCTGCGTCTTGAACGACTGCTGCAGCTTTTCAAGCGCAACAATCAGCTCGTTTACCATATCACGCATATATAGGCGCATATCCAGATTAATCTGATCATTGCGGGAACGGGCAGTATGCATTTTCTTTCCATAAGGCGTTTTCTTGGTTACTGCAACTTCTACGTTCATGTGAACATCCTCGAGTTTTGGATCAAGAATGAATTTTCCTGATTTCCATTCTTTCAACAATTCATCCAGTGCGGAAAGTATTGTGTCTGCTTCCTCATCCTTCAGAATCTTCTGTTTTTTTAGCATTTTTACGTGCGCAATATTGCCAATCAGGTCGTATTCTATCAGTTTTGTATCTATTGCAATGTTTTCACTGCTGTTGAATGCGATTAACTTCTCCTTTGGATTTTTTGAAAATCTTCCTCCCCAAATCATGGATTAACCACCGTTCTTCTTTCTATGCACTATCGCATTATGCGCCATGAGACGTATTGCATTTATCTTTATGAATCCTTCGGAATCCTTTTGGTTGAATCCTCCTTCAATATTCATACTTGACAACTCATGATTGTATAAAGAACTTGGAGATTCACGTCCTTTAATAGATACATTGCCTTTGTAGAGTGAAAGATAAACAACTCCGTCAATCAATTCCTGGCTTTTATTAATTGCAGCAGTAAGAAAATCCATTTCAGGACTGAACCAGAATCCGTTGTAAACTAATTCTGAGAATTTTGGGCTGAGCATATCGCGCAAACGCATAACTTCACGATCCATTGCGATTGCTTCTATGTCAACATGCGCTGCCCAAAGTATTGTTGCGCCCGGGGTTTCGTAAACTCCACGAGATTTTATACCAACAAAACGGTTTTCAACCATATCTAAACGGCCAATTCCGTTCTTTGAGCCAAGCTCGTTTAGATAATTGAAAATTTCAAGAGCACCAACCTTGGTTGTACCATTGCTTACGTTTACAACTTTAATCGGAAGTCCGTCTTTAAAATGAATTTCTATGTTTGTTTCAATATCTGGTGCGTTCTTTGGAGAAACCGTCTTGCTGAATACTGATTCTTCCGGTTGCTTCTTCGGATCTTCAAGAATTCCGGCTTCATGACTTATGTGCATGAGATTGTCGTCTTCGCTGTACGGCTTGGAAACAGTAGCCTTGATTGGAATCCCTTTTTCCTTCGCATAGTTGATTAGATCTGTTCTTCCTTTGAATTTGGCAAGGAATTCCTCGTTTTTCCAAGGTGCGATGACCTTTATTTTTGGATTTAATGCATAGTAAGTCAGCTCAAAACGCACCTGGTCATTTCCTTTTCCAGTTGCTCCATGGGAAACATACTCTGCGCCTTCCTTGTTTGCAATCTCAATCTGTTTTTTTGCTATTACTGGACGTGCAAGCGATGTCCCAAGCAAATATCTTCCTTCGTATACTGCGTTTGCCTTAAGCGCCGGGAAGATAAAGTCCGTCACGAATTCTTTTTTCAGGTCTTCTACGTACACTTTGGATGCGCCAACTGCAAACGCCTTTTTCTTTGCTTCTTCGAAATCATCTTCTTGACCTACATCCGCAATGAACGCAATGACGTCGTATCCTTTTTCAACAAGCCATTTCAGTATGCACGAAGTATCCAATCCTCCTGAATATGCCAATACTACTTTTGGTTTAGTCATGTTTATCGAACATATGTGCCGCGAAAAAGCTATTTAAATGTTTCGTGATGAATAGTACTATTTGAAACAAAATTGTTCCGAATGGAACATATACGACTATGGCGATTGTGATAATATGGCTACGATGGGAAAAACTAGTGAATTGATTTGGCTGTACGTAAAAAGACGCCCCCACATTAAGGAAGCGTTGCGTTCCGGAGTAGTTAATTACAGCGCGCTTGCAAGAAGGATTGCCGGAGAGGTATTTGGACGAAAAAGAAACGCGAATGCAATAAAAGCCGCGCTTATACGCATTGCCGAACGTCTTGCGAATGAAGAGGAAACGCTTGAAGGCGCAGTGCTGAACGTGCTTAAAGGAAGCTCTATTACGATAACTACAAAAGTGGTTGTGGCAATCACCCATGGAGAGTTAATGGGAATACGTCCTCTCTCCTTTGTAAAAAGCAGGGATTTCATCACATATATACTTCCAGAAAGCGAGGCAATTAAAGTCAGAAGAAACCGTGCAATACTGAAATCCGAGGAAACGCTGAACCTTATTACGGTGCACAGCAGCCCAGAGATAGAGAATACGCCGGGAGTCATCTCAACGATATTGAACGCGCTGTCCAGTGAAGGGATAAATGTTGCTGAGTTTATTTCATGCTATACTGATACGTTACTGGTGGTGAAAGAGTCGGATACTACAAAAGCGTACGATGTGCTGGTCGGAATGATGGAGTAAGTAAACAAGAATAACATACATCTATAAAAATATCAAATCAAAACAGATATTTGATATTTACAAAATGAGAGGATATTATGACAGATATAAAACTCAAGAAGATGGATAATGCAATCTGGGTTATGGAACCCCATGACACCATGAAGGTGCCTGCATACATATTCGCCAATGACAATCTTATCGGAAGGATGCAGAAAGACCGGACGCTCCAGCAGCTAAAAAACGTCGCAAGCCTTGAGGGAATAATCAACCACGCATCCGTCATGCCAGACGGCCACGAAGGGTACGGATTTCCTATTGGTGGAGTTGCAGCATTTGATGCAGAAACCGGATTGGTTTCTCCCGGCGGTGTTGGTTACGACATAAATTGCACCGACGGAGACACAAAAGTATTACTTCGACATGGATCATACATAAAAATAAAAGAAATGGAAAACCGATTAAATGAAAACAATGCACAGTTCGTTGATTTGCAAGGTCATTCAATAAAAGAAGCTGACATCGTTTATTTTATGAAGAGATTGGAAAAAGCCCATATCTATGAAATAAAAACAAGAACAGGAAAAAAACTCAGAGTCACCGGAGATCACCCCATTTATACAAAAGAAGGGATGAAAAAAGCAGCAGAGGTTACATCAACTGATAATGTAGCGATATGTGGTTTCTCTGGAGTTCCCTATGCCTTCCCTTCAGAAGAAATTGTCGTGGATGAAAACAAAATTAGAGATGCGCTTGGTTCTAAGAAAAAATCGCTTGGAGGAAATTGTATTACCCAAGTATTAAATAATCTAAGAAAGAGAGGATTGGCAACAATAAAATATACTAACCCTCAGCTTCCATATCTTGCAAAAGTTTTAGGATTTGTTTTGGGAGATGGATCGATTTCATTCCTAAACGGAAAAAAAGGCGTAGTGTGGTTTTACGGAAAAGAAGATGATCTGGAAAAAATACGAGAAGATATAGAAAAAATTGGTTTTACTCCTTCAAAAGTTTACAAAAGAACGAGAAATCATGCGATATTAACGCACTATAAAGAATACAAATTCGTACATGTGGAATGTAGTTTTAAAGTATCTTCTTCATCTTTTGCGTCGTTACTTGTCGCGTTGGGTGCGCCATCTGGATTGAAAACTTCGCAGGCATATGTTGTTCCAAACTGGGTATTCAATGCCCCTCTTTGGATAAAACGGCTGTTCCTCGCTGCTTTCTTCGGTGCGGAAATGTCTGCTCCGGCCACATTGAACAGATACAACTTTTATGCACCCACACTTGGAATGAATAAATTAGAAAGCTTTGAAATTAATGCCATAGACTTTCTAACTCAGATAAAAAGACTGCTTGCTGAATTTGAAGTGAATACCTCCCCAGTACAAAAAGTCGAAGGATATCGGATGAGAGGAAAACGCGGGACGACTTGCGGATATAGAATTCAGATATTGCCGAACCCAAAAAATATTGTCAGATTTTTCAAAAGGGTTTCTTTTGAATACAATAACGAAAAATTCCGAAGGGCATGCCTAGGTATAAATTATATCCGGTTAAAGCAAAAAATAAAGAAGTTACGATCAAAAACACGCGAACAGGCAATAACCCTCTATTCTACTGGCCACTCACCCACGGAAATATGCACAATGCTATGCAGTAAATACACTCCTGAGCAATTCCTACGGCATTCCATGTGGACTAAATTTGAAAACAAACCTAGAATAGCATTTAATTTCATGTCATTTATTGAATACTGTGAAAAATCAGCACTAGGACCTAATGGTCTGGCATGGGACGAGATAGAAGAAATAAAGAAAATCGAGTTTAATGATTTTGTTTATGACATAACCATAGCAAATGACAACCACAATTTTATTGCGAATGGAGTCGTAGTATCCAACTGTGGCGTCCGTCTTCTTAGGACAGACTTAACTGAAGCACAAGTTAGGCCAAAAATAAAAGAATTATGCGATGCTCTTTTCAAAAACGTTCCAAGCGGAGTGGGAAGCGAAGGAAAAATAAAAATCTCACATGAAGAACTTGATCAAGCAGTAGTTCATGGAATAGACTGGGCATTGGAAAAAGGTTATGGGAGAAAAGAAGACAAGGAAAGAACAGAAGAATACGGAAGAATGGATGGCGCAAAACCAGACGCAGTAACCCCAACAGCAAAGAAAAGAGGGAAATCCCAGTTTGGAACATTAGGTGCAGGAAACCATTTCTTAGAAATACAGGTAGTTGACAAGATAATGAATCCTGAGGCAGCAAAGGCATTTGGATTATACGAAGGACAGATTACGGTAATGATTCACTGCGGTTCAAGAGGATATGGCCATCAGATTTGCACTGATACCATTCCGCCATTGCTTGAATTGGCTCAAAAACAAAATCTCTGGCTTCCTGACAAGGAATTAGTCTATGCTCCAATAAAAGCACCAGAAGCGCAAAAATACTTGGACGGAATGCAATGTGCAGTCAATTATGCATTTATTAATAGGCATGTAATTGCTCACTGGACAAGGGAAACATTTGACCAGGTATTCGGAAAACCTACAAGCGAAAAAATGGATTTGCTTTATGATGTTGCACATAATATTGCAAAATATGAATACCACAACGTAGACAACAAAAGAAGGAAACTGATCGTCCATAGAAAAGGGGCTACGCGCGCATTCCCAGCTGGGCGAGAAGAGTTACCACCAATCTATCGCTCAATTGGACAGCCAGTATTAATTCCGGGTTCGATGGGAACGTCCAGTTACGTATTAGTAGGAAGGCCAAAAGGATTAGACGTCTCCTGGGGAAGCACCTGTCATGGCGCAGGACGTGCCATGAGTAGAAGAGATGCAATAAGAAGCAACGATGGAAAGGCATTGACAAAAGAACTCTGGGAGAAAAACCAGATTTACGTTCGTGCAACCGAACCTAAAGTCGTAGCAGAAGAGGCGCCAAATGCTTACAAAAACGTGGATGACGTTGTTGACAGCGTTGCGCAGGCAGGAATCAGCGATATCGTTGCGAAACTACGACCGATCGGAGTTGTGAAAGGGTAAATTTATGGAAAATATACCTTCAAAACAAATTGAACTTGGTCTGATTAAGTTTTTACCTCTTATGGCAATTGCAGTTCTTGGATTTGCATTATTTATCTTAGATACTGGCAGTTATCCAATGCAAAATAAGGACAATAGCTCATTGTTTCCACTATTTGCAATAATTTCATTGCTGGTTTTTCATTTGATAAGAACAAATATAGAATCTGCAAAAAAAGATGTTCATAAAGTTATTCCGGTGTTGATTTTCACTGAAATTCCCGCAGTGTTGGGATTTGCTCTTTCATTCATGCAAATGGACAACTTCTATTTCTACTTGTTTGCGTTTATTTCATTGGTTTATTACGCATACGTTTACAAGAAATTGTTTTTTGTTACTGAATATTAACAGATGCAATCCTTTTGGAATGAATATGCGATATCAGGAGGAATCTTAGTAATCACTCCATCTGCAGTAACCTCGTAAGTATTCTTCATATAAGTCCCATAGCAAGGGCACATGATCCAATCCTTGTGCATTATAGTGACATTAAATCCAGTTTCTGTTTTTACTGCAGAAGTTATTCCTTCGATTTTACCTTCAGGAACACTCGGAATCATATCTAATCCTTCATGCAGGTAGACATATTTAACTGCTTCATCCTCGTTTTTTATTGGAACGAAAAAATGTTTCAAATCGTCAGCATTCCGGACTTCTGAGTAATTTCCGGTGCAATTATCATAAACGATATATGTGACCAGCCAATCCCCGCCAGGATGCGCATTGATCAGATATATCCCTCCTGCAGCGTCTTTATTTTCTATTGAATAATAGTCCTTTGCGCAGGTCCAGATAATCAAATTTGAGACTGATGTTTCGCTATGAACTCCCCGATCACAGTTGAATTCGAACTCGAGTTCAAGATCTGATTTCAATTGTCCGGTAGTGGTGGAATTCTTCACAGTAGGACTGATTTCCGGGCTATCTCCTGATTTGGAAACGCAGCCAGAAATAAGCAACAATATAATCAATGCTAGAATTCCGAATTTTTTCATTTGAACACCAGATTATTTAAAAACGCTCCGAACGGCAGGAGCAAAAAAACAATCGTCATCACACATGGAAGATTTTCCGAACCTCCGATAGTATTTGAATCTTTGGAAGGGGCATTTGATGGAAGCCCATCACCATAATACACCCAATCAAAAACAATCTTGTTCGTATGGCCATTCTTAGGGTCCACACCTAAATATTGTGCAGAAGTCACTTTTACTTTTGCAATCTTTCCAGTTCTAGTTTTAATCCAGTATGCATGGCCAGACAGCACTTCGCTGCAACCTAAAAAACCCTGCCCATCATCGCTGAATACAGAAGTAGATGGCAAGTTGAGATCATCCAATTTGACAACTCCCGTATCCAGGTAATTTACACACCATGCAGGCTTATTCCATGGTTCTATAATGATATCATATACTGCCTGCGGATCAATTTCCTGTTGTGCAACTGCAATCGAAACTGGCTGGCCGTCTGAAAACTTGAAAGCCGCAGTTCCGGGCCATTGCATTGTTGTCGTGCCGCTTGATGCAGAAAATGCCAATCCAAAAATAAACAAAACCAAGATCAATTTTCGCATGAATCACACCTCATTCTTTATCGCCAATGAAAGTAACGTAATAGATAATATTGTGAAAAATATGCAGGGTTTGTTCTCATCTTTCTTCGTGCTTCCAGACATATCTGCACCTTGCATGAAACTGAAATCTCCTGGCGGTTCATCGGAAGGAGGACCAACTATAACTGATGTTTTCTCCTTCTCTGCAGGATATGCATAGACTTCTTCAACTGCAGCATTGCTCTTTGAGATTGCGGATGCTGAATTGAATCCGTCTTTTGCAATGACCATTACTCGTGTAGCGTCTATATCCGTCTTAGGCACATATACCTTGCTTGAGATATCCGAAGCTATCTTCATCCAACCCATACCGTCATTCTCTGCTACGAAAACATCAAACAACAATGAATCCCCATCCGGATCGCTTGCAGTCCAAGTAACCGAAGATATCGATTCCCATTTTCCTCCATTTGGGGGATTTGTTATACTTACTGTAGGTGGTTTCGCTGAACGAACTTCTGCGCAAAGAATGGTTCCGTCTTTTTCACTTAGTTGCAGAAGCTTTACATTCTGGTCAAACGGAATGCGCAGTTGAACAGGAACAGAATCAAGGTTCTTTTCTCCAGAATTGGCATCCGAAAAAAATACCGGAACTGAATAGGAAGAGAGAACCGCACCTTTCCCATCAAGAAGCTGGAGAACAAGATTTTTATCTCCCACAATTTCAGGAGAGAAATATCTTGCCGTTCCGTCAGATATAACCTCCACAGAACATTTTGCCATTCCATTCTGAAAAATAATAGCATCAAAGACAAGAATCTGTTGCGCAGATGCAATGCAAAAGACAGATAACAGGAACAATATCAATCGGGTTCTCATGAGATCACCTTAATCTTTGATATAATAAGGGTGCTTAGGCGCGTAATCTATCGGGTCGACTGGCCTTGGAAATATCTCAAGGTTCCGCCCTATTCCGTAGTAAAGCTGTTCGGTAATCCATTGCTGGTCATCAGCTGCATCTCCCATGAATGAATATTTTGGATTTTGAGGAGTGCCCATGAACTTGCGTTCATCCACCCAGAATCCATAAGTTACTGGAGTACCTTTGGAATCTGATCCCAACCTGGAATTTATCCATGAGGCTTCAAAACTATATGCGCAGGTCAAAGGCACTTTCAACCCTGCCTGAACGAATCTCATGAACGCAGATTCGTATTCATCTATCGCACAATAAGTATGTGCAATTTCATGTACAAGAGTAGTGCTTCCTGAAAGCTGATGGCTCACAAGCACGACTTCATCTGATAAAAGCGAATTGGAATATCCTTCAACTCCGAAATCAAGATTGCTAAAACCCTTGCCAAAGCTGTTCTTTGCCAGATCTACAGGAACAATACCAGCGATGCGAAAATAACGTGAAGACCAGACAAAAGCATCGAACTGATCCTGAACTGCAAGAAGAACTATTGATGGAGATTCAACGTTTGAAGCCAGCCTTGGGGGCTTCTGTGGCTCATGGAAAACACGTATATGGATATCTTCTTCTGCGACAGGCATCACTGCGATGAAATAATCCAGACTCGAACTTACCAGCTGTTCGTATCTCTGGGCAGGAGTAAGCGGTACACCGTTTGCATCTGGATACAGATTATATGTAGCAGGTGATTTGGATCCAAGTTGCGTGATATCTGCCTGCGTGAAGGATTTCTTGAATCCGTCCGTGCAGACTTTTTCCTTATCTGTGGCAGACGGTTGAAGACCCCTTATAAGTGCTTGTTGCAGTTCGTTAAGGTCAAATTTCCCGTTCCATGCGAAATCAAATGGCATGTGGCTCGGATAACCTATTATTTCAGAACGCTTGCAGTCATAAATCGGTTCTCCAGTCTGCCCTGAGACTACGCAATAATCACATACATCAGGACTCCATGTGCCTATTGCAACAGGTTCTACTATGAGATAAAAAGGTTTGGAAGGAAAAACATCCACTGCTTCATAAAGACCACCGAGTTTTTTCTCTTTTATCTCTCCTGAAGAATCAAGTTTCAGCATTGAAACCTGGGCATCAAAATAATAATATCCTGAAAGGTCGGTTTTAGGATGATCCAGATAGAAAATATAGACACGGTAAAGCTTGCCTTGCTCTTTGGTTACTCCCAAAAAAGATAGGTACTCGTCCGCAGCTTTTCCTTCAACGATTTCGACTTCTGAATCGGATATTTCCTCATCCAATGGAAGAACATATGTTGGAAAAGGCATGAATTCTCCCACCACTTGTCCGTTCTTCTCTTTTGCCTGTGCAGTGAATGTAAGTATATAGCTTCTATCCTCTTGCGGAGAAAACACTTCTGGACCAGTTGTGTTTACAACTACCATGACGGCAAGCTTTTTTCCTGCGACCATCGGAACGTTTTTGACGTTTATCGCCTGCACTGCTTTTATTTTCGTAACTCCTGCATCGACTTCTTCCGGAGCCAATTCATATGTCCCAGATGCGCTAGCATCTTTTGCGCTTGCCTGTATTTTTATCTCAAGCTTGTCCTGCAACTCACTCGCGGCGATAAGTGGGGGCATATATTCCACCATCGCACGGCCATTAGAATCAGTCCATACAGAAGATTTTGAAAGCTTGCCTATGTCTCCTTCCCAGCTTCCTGAATTTTTTGAAAGAGAAACTTTTATCTCCTCACCATCAACAGGTTTTCCGTTCGATGTGGCCTCAACGATTATTATAAAACCACTTTCCCCGTCTGCCGGAATTTTTCCTGATGAAGGATTCATAGTAAGCGTAATTTTCGCTTGTTGCTCCTCGGGAGGCCAGGTTCCTACCGCGCCCCATTTGCAGGTGTTTGAACTGGCGCCAAGCTTGCTGCATGCGCTGCAAACTGTCTTGAGATCGCAGTAATGATATTCCGCAAGATCTATCGCTTCGCTGCAATAGGAGATCACCCAATACATATCTCCCCCATATTCGGAAGGAGAACCATATTTAGATACATATTTATTCACGTTAGATATGTCTTCATTGCATTGTTGTTTGTAGTATGCCTCAGAATCAGAGCATTTTGATTTATAGAACTCATAACTGCAACCAATATCTATCCCTCCTGGAAAGTAATTATTGCCATAGTCAAGGAGAAGTTTCCGATATCTATCGCAATTATAGTTATGATCAGAAGAGGATTCCTTTTTCATATCCGTCTCTATAGAATAGCAGGTCCGGATCATGTCCTCTGCATAAACCATTGAAAACAATAAAAAAGAAATTAAAAAAATCTGTAGTCTGCTGATTCGCATCTCAGACACCGCAGGCAGTCACCATCATCGTTCCGTCCACAGCTACTGTCAATACTTGCTCATTTCCAAGCTCATCTTCGTAGAAAACATTGTAGAAAAGTTCGTTCAGCTTAGCCACATTGAGTATCTTATTATATTGTATGTTTTTAGAATTCAGCAACGTTGCCACAGCAACTTTTGCGTCCTGTTCTGTAGTTATGTGCTTACCTGCATTACCTACGATCCCATCGGTCGGCTGGCCCGAAACTTCTGCAGGCATGCACCAGCATTGGGAAACCATGCAGGAAAACATCGCACAATCTTCTTTTTCCCAGCATTTGGATGGTATATTATCTCTTCCGACAGTGACTCCCTTGTAATTATACAGATTATCCTGTCCCTGATTGTCGGACACGCATCCGAAAAGAAGAAGCAAAATTCCAATTCCCATAAAGAAGTATGTGGATTTCATGATAAAGGTTACAAGACAAGAATTAAAAGTTTTACTAATCCGCTAAGCAAAAAATGAAGCTAAACCAAAAGCAAAAACAATTCCAAACAGGAATGAGATTGCAGAAACATTCCTCATCGGACCCCTCAATGCATCTGGAAGAAGCTCAAAAACGACAACATAACTCATAGCTCCTGCAGAGAAAGAAAGTGCGAACGGAACCAACGTTCCCAATGCACTAAGGAAGAGATATCCGAATATCGCCGCAATAAACTCTGCGAAACCCGAGAATACTCCCCAAAATATCGATTGTTTATGCGAAACTCCACAACACGCAAGAGGAGCAGAAGCAACAAATCCTTCAGGAATATCCTGTATAGATATTGAAGTGGTTACGAGCCAGCCTAAACCTGGAGATGCTGCAAATGCTGATGCGATGGCGAAACCTTCCGGAACATTGTGCAATGTCATAGTCCCAGCAAGAAGAACTGCTTTTTTCTTTGAATGATGAAGCACTCTCTTTCTTATAAGTATGTGTGCGTGGGGAAGGATCTGCTCGATGATCATGAATACGAATATTCCTACCAGCAAACCGATGAATGCAGAATCTCCGACCAATTCGTGGGATTCGTTGAACATCTCCATTATGGAGAATGCCATCACTCCTCCTGCGAATGTGAGTATGGGCGCGTAATTCCTTGGTCTGATATTCTTGAATAACAGAACCCCTAATGCTCCAATAGAAGTAGCGGCAAAAGCTAAACCTGCACCGAGCAAAAGATCGTGAAACACCATTGAAATAACCTGAGAACAGGATAAATATATAAATATTATCTGCTTGCCAAAACACCAACAATCGCACGTAAGGTAGCATCAATCATCTCGTCTACTTGGCCGTTTCCTGTACATCCTGCTGCGGACTGATGGCCCCCGCCAAATCCTGAAAACATCTCTCCTACTCTTGACATCAGTTCTGAAGCGTCTAAACTTAAATTTCCATTACACCTTAATTCTACAGAGTTAAGTCTCAGGGAAACTTTTGATTGATTAGTAAGTCGGGAACCGAAGATAACTATTGGATGATCCATGGTCAGACGATCAATGATAATTCCCTTCATTTCTATGGGACCGGTGGTCCATGCAATACGCAGGTCATC
>Ga0172375_10010259_pt1 | contig 12182 bp, 9 predicted proteins | sample LakKiv1m_FD_114537 | JGI IMG/M metagenome (GOLD analysis project Ga0172375, IMG submission 114537) | Freshwater microbial communities from Kabuno Bay, South-Kivu, Congo - kab_092012_11.1m | ecosystem: Environmental > Aquatic > Freshwater > Lake | place: Democratic Republic of the Congo... | reverse complement strand
GACCGCGTACGAGCCCGAATTGGTCGCCATCGTGAATACGAAGGACGCCTCGGAGGAATTTGCCGGGTCAATTCTGGAACGCGACGATGGCACGGCCTTCTGGGTCAGCCAGGAAGCGCGCGAACTCGATCACTATGTGATCTGGATAACGCATAACGCGGATCGCGCCGCCTGCGGATTCCATTTGCCTTCGACCGCCGGTCCCAGAGGATTCGCCGCCGAAAAGGCTTTGGGCAATATCAAGCAATTGGCGCCCGGTGGCGAGGTGACGCTGCGGTATGCATGCGGATTCCGCGACAAATGGGAAGAGACGCCGGTCCGCGGGGCGAGGTAGCCCCCAGCGAAAGGAGAACATCGATGGCGCACGATACGGGAAAGACGCAGTGGGTGTATCCCGACCTGGAGCTGCCGCCGCCAGGGGATTCGCCGCTCAAAGGACATGAATCGCTCATCGTCTTGAACATGAACGACGCCGAAGCAACCATCGCGCTCTGCCTCTATTTTACGGATAAAGAGCCGATCGAGCTCGCCCCCGTGAAGGTCGCGGCTCGTCGCGTGCGGTGCTTTAGGTTGGACAATGTCGATGATGTGGGCATAAAAATTCCCCGCGAGACACAGTACGCGCTGCGGGTCAACGCGGATATTCCCGTGGTCGCTCAATACGGAAGGCTTGATACGCGCCAGCAGAATATGGCCTTTTACACCGTCATGGGATACAGCGGCTGATCCGCTCGAGGCTCAATCTCCCATTGCCTCATGCCACCTCGCGAGGATAGCGTCGACATCGTCGTCCAAAGCCTTGTCGGCCGCTTTCAGCTCGGGGTGGGCCTCGTACCAAGCCAGCGAGCGCTCGATGCCATCGGCGAAGCGCACTTTTGGGCTAAACGCGGGCACGAAGCGCCTGATCTTCGAATTGTCGAAAAGGACGCTCACCGCCTTGTCGCCTAGGAGCCCGGCCCCCTTTTCCGGATTCACCTTCGCGATGAATTCCGAGGGAATGTGGACTAGGGCGGGGACGAGGCCGAGTGCCTGGCCTATGATGAGGTGGATAGCGTCCCAGGTGAGATGTTCGTCCGAGGTTATGTGGAAAGCTTCCCCCAACGCCGCCGCTTTCCCCAGCAAACCCACGAGGCCCACCGCGAAATCCGACGCGTGGGTGAGCGTCCAGAGCGATTGGCCGTCGCCGGGCACGATGACTTCCTTCCCTTCGAGCATCCGGGCGGCGAGTCCGTAGCTGGCTGATTTGAAATAGCCGGGGATCCAGCCGTCATCGTAGGTGTGGGAAGGCCTGATTATCGTGTACGGAAAAGAGCGCGCAAGCGCCTTCCCCGCCAACACTTTCTCGCAGGCGATTTTCAGCCTCGCGTATTCCCAAAAGGGATTTTCGAGAGGAGTCGCTTCCGTGATCACCGGCGTCAGTGAGGGCTTCTTGTATGCCGAAGCCGAGCTTATCAGCACATACTGATCGGTAATTCCGTCGAAAAGCTCCATGTCGGCCTCGACATGCTCGGGTCTGAAGGCCAGAAACTGGACGACACTGTCGAACCGCAGGCCGACCAAGGCCGACCGAGTCGCGTTAGCATTCCTTATGTCGGCTTTCAGCACCTTTACGCCCGGTTTTCCCTTGTCCGGCTTGCTCCCCCTGTTGAGATGGAACACCTCGAAGCCTTTCCTCAACGCCTCGTCCGTGCAGGCGCTTGAAATATTGCCGGTTCCGCCGATAAAAAGCACTTTCATATCAACACCTCTTGCTCTGTCGAAAAAAAGCGTCGTGTTCGCGCCTTGCTGGAGGAGCTCGGATTGAACGCGATCTACCTCAAGAAAAGCGCGAATTTCTCCTAGGCGGCCCGCGGTGGACGTATATGCCGCCGCAATGAGCGCGGGGGCTGCGGGTGCCTATCAGCGTCGATCGAGGCGCGCGCCCGCCTCGGCCGGGGCGTGGCTGGTCAGCGCCAGAAGTCCCTTCATGTCGATGGAGCCGTCGCCGCGCGGTTCGGGCACAATGCTGGTGGTATCGGCGCTGACGAAGATGTCGGCACTGAGCGCCTGGCCTTGGGCATTGACGCTCTTCGCTCCGTTCCAGAAGTAATTGTCCCCCGACGCGAGCTCGGGCATTTCCCTGTATACATCCCCCGTGCCCCCACCCATGGAGATGATGCCGCGCGCCTTGAACAGCCGGGCGCCATCGCCCTTCCCGTACAGGTTGATGTTCGCCCCTTTGTTTCCATAGGAAGTGCAATTCTCAACGATCACCGCCGGATTGGAGTTGCTGGTGATGCCGCTTGTGCCATTGCTCCACGCGATGCTGTTCCGCAGAAGGTGAGGCACGGCGATCCCGTCCCCGCCCAGTTTGAAGCCGTTGCCATCGCCGTTGCCCAAACCGTCGGAGAGAGAGCCGTTCCCGTAGGCCGCGCAGTCTTCGATGAGGACGACGCCGATAGGCCCCGTATCGATCTTGCTGTACAAGTCCCAGCCGTCGTCGATGTTGTGGTAGGCCAGGCAACCCCTGAACACATTTCCTTCGCCGACGGTGAGCTTGGCGGCGAAGCCGTCCGCGTTGTTGGCTGCCGGATCGCTGTTGTCGTGCGAGACGCAGTTCAGGACCAGATTGTCCCTCGGCCACTTTTGGGGTGGCTCAAGGCTCGAGCCGCTGATCTGCAGGCCCGTGTCGCCGCAGCCGTAGATCCGCACATTCTTGACGATAGTATGGTTCCCGGCTACCTGGAGGCCCTTGACGTTGTCCGGTGTATTGCGGATGTCGATGCCTTCAATGGTCCAGTAATCGCCCGACAGCAGCATGCCGCCCGAGCCCGAGTAGCCGAAATCGAGGATCGCCCGCTCGCCGGGGGCTGACATCAGGATCTTGCGTCGTTCCGCCGTTCCGTTGTTGCCGCGCTCGATTTCCACGGATTTTTGGGGATAGTAGACGCCGTCCCTGAGAAGGATCGGCTGTCCCGGCCGCGCGTAGTACAGAGCCGAGTTCAGGTCCAGGGGCGACTCCATCGTGCCGTCCCCGAAGGGCGAACCGTCGCGCGATACATAGAGCTTTTCGCCCTCGATAAGGCGGTAGATCACGGTATGGTTCAGAGCGATGGGATCGTAGCTCTCCACATACTTTCGCAGTTCCCTGTCGCAACGGGCTATCGCCATCTTTTCGCCAGGCTGGAACCCGGGATCGGGGGTAAAGGTGAGGAAGAAGTCGTTGATTCCCCAGGCAAGCTCGATATCGGCCGAAAAATCCTTCAGCGCCGTGACGCGGGCGCCGTCGATGACGCGGTTCCTGTCCTTGTCCTTCACGGTAAGCCAGCCGTCGGCGTTCGCCGTGAAGACGAAGGGGTAGGATGCTGTCGTGTACGACGAGGGTGAGTCCACTTTGGCGATGAGGGGGACGAGCTCAGGCGGCTCCTTCTGAGCGGGCGGATCCGTCCTTGGGTCGGTGATGGTCATCGAGACATCGCTCACGGTGACATTGCAGCCCCTCGCGACGGAAAAACCGACGTACACATGATCGGGATCGAGCTGGAGGAGCTTCCCGGGACCGTACATGATGTATTCGGTGACGCTCTCCTCCGTCGCGTAGGGCTTTTCGAGGATCGCGTGATAGCCAGTGTTGGTCTTCTTCAGCGTCAGCCGGTAACTGTCGCCCGCCCTCACGAGGTTGGAGGGATCGTAGCTGAAGGCCCTCGACAGGCTCGTGCCGTTCTGCGCGATTCCCGTGTCCCCGGAGGCGATGATTTCCTTTGTCAGGCCCGAGACGAAGCGCGCCCCCAAGGTGTCCTTGCTCGTTTTCTTGACCCCATCGATGGTCGCCTCGAACTTGGTGGCGATGATGCCTGCCGAGTTCGTGTAATGATTGACCGAGCTCACGCCAGGCTGGCCTACGCTGTCCAGCGCGAGAAGGCCGAAGCCTTCCTGCCCATCCGCCATGGGGTTGATGTAATCGATCGTGAACGTGGCATTCAGCTCAAAATTCTCGGTCCGGGGATCTATCACCGTGTAGTAGAAGGATATTCCGTCGTGGAAGGCCGTATACTTGCCGCCCTTTTGGTCGATCTGGCCATCGGCCGGATTGTAGGAACAGGATTTGAGCCTGAAGGCGAACTGGTCCGAATCGATCATCTCCATGGCATTCAGCTCGGCCCTGCTGGATTGGCCGAACCAGGTGAAGAACCACTCCCTTTCCGCTTCGTCCTTGGCCAGTTTGAGGAGTGGTTTCGAGGTCGCGCTCTCCCGACCCCGGATCGCCGAAACGGCGAAGGCATAGCGACGGCCGGGGCTGAGGCTTGGAACGGTCGCTTCCAGCCTTTGGGGATCGACTGATGTGGCGGAGATGCCGCCAATCGCGCCCCCTGGAGCTGCTTCCCTCCAGGAAACGATGTAATTTTCAGCTTCCTTGATGGGCTCCCAGGTGAGGAGCATCACTCCCTTTCCCTTGTTTCTCGCTTGGATTACCGGCGGCGCCAAGGGGAGGGAAAAGTCGAAAGACCTGGTTTCGGAGGTTTTTATTTCTGCGACGCCGGTCCTCGCCGCAGCGATGGAGAAGAGATAGGTTCCGCTTTTAGGTGGCGTAAACTCGGCGACCTTTATCTCTCTGGACGATCGGCCCATCAGTTTCGTCTCAAGCGTGGCGCCGGCGGCGTCCATCATAGTCACCGCGGCCCTGTCGGCTCCCTTGGAGCCAATCTCCAGCCTGAAGGAGACGAGCACCGTATCGGGGCGATCTGGCGCGAGGCCCAGGGAGACGAATTCGGGCCCGGGCACCTTCCCCCAAGCGATTCTCGACTCCTGGGACCAGCCCGGCGCTAGGGCGAGGCTGGCGATAAAGAGAAGCAGGGCGCGTTTCATAGGCGAACCTTGAGAGCGAATCCGGCCACGGGAGGGACTCCGCTATTTGATGAAGATCTGGTAAATGTTGATTCCGCTGCTTTTGGAGTAAAGAACGTATTCGCCCGCGCCAGGTAAAGCAGCCCGTGCCATGCCCGCGTTCTTTTCGTCGTCGGGGGGAGCCACAAGCTCGGCGATCACCGCCCCGTCGGCAAGCTTCGCAAGCACCAGGGTGCGAGAGTCGGTCTTGCTGGAGCTGTTGGTATAGATGACGACTTCGGTCTCGCCGGCGGCCGTGAAATGGATCGAGCGATACTCCGCGGCGCCGCCGCCGTTCAGCTTGATGCGATTGTTGAAGACCTCGCCGTCGGCCGCTACGCGGGGCGCCGACATGGCCTCGATGGTCACGCCCTTGTCGCTCCTGGCGAAGATCGCGAAGGAACCGAAGGCCTTGGTCGTGGTTATCTGGGCGGGCACGAGATCGTTCGCGGTGAAGAATTCCTCGGCTCCCAGCGTGGCTGCCGAGAACAGACTGACCGTAAGGCAAAGCAGCAAAAATCCCTTCTTACCTGTCATCGATATGCCCCCTATGTTTACCGGACGTCCCCACCTGCGGTAGAAGCCGCTTGGCTCAGTGTACTCTCACTTCCGTACACAAAACAGGCGAATTTTTGGACAAAAACGACTTGAAAAGCCTTAATGGAGGCCCTCTGTAACGGAGGATGCCGAATTGATCCCGAGACGGGGCCGCAAGCGTTTGGGGATTGCGGCCTAGCCCATCTTGAAGCCCGAGGAGAGGCCTTTCCCTTGTGACTTATTTGTCACGTAAACTATAGCAAAGACCACCAAAAGAAGCATAACCGACAACGCGCTCGCCTCACCAAGTTTCCCATCCGCCACCGCGCCATAAATCTGAATGGGGACTGTGCGCGTTTTGGCGCCGTAGAGCAATATCGTGGTGCTTAATTCTTGCAGGAGCGTAGAAAAGGTCAAGATCGAACCACTGATGATCCCGGGAAGTATAAGCGGCACACTAACCCGGCGGAACGTGTAAAACCAGTTGGCGCCGGCGATGGTCGAAGCCTCCTCGAGCGAAGGATTCAGCTGGGTAAGACTTGCCGCTACCGAACGATAGACATAGGGGGTTCTTCGCACCATATAGGAAATTATTATAATGGTGTAGGTGCCGCCAATTGAAATCCAATGCTTGCCGCTGAATGCCGACAGCAAGGCGACTGAGACAACCGTGCCCGGGAGAATAAAAGGAGCCATGATTGCCATATCGAGTATTCCCGCTCCTTTAGGACGGCGCCTCTCTGTGATATAGGCGATAATGCTTCCTAGTATCGCGGTTAAAATCGTCGCGAGGCCAGACAGGTAGAGCGAGTTGAGCAGTTCATTCGAGGAATTCTTTGGGATGCGGATGTAATTGGCGAGAGTAAACCCTTCCGGGAATAGTCCCTGCCATTTTTCAAAAAACGACATTACGATGATGACAATCTGCGGCGCGAGGGAAATGATAAGGATAAACAGGCAGTAAACCATAGCGATGATTCTGATCGCTGGATGCCCATGCTGTTTTATCTCCACCCTGGATGCCGATACCGTCTCGTATTCATGTCGGCTTACGATATATTTCTGGTACCAAAGCACAAAACCCGTAATGATGACATTCACGACAGCGATGGATGAGGCTCCATTGAGATCCCAGAACCCATTCACTCGGAAGTAAATAAGGGTCGGCAGCACGTATTGATCGCCGCCGATTATCGCCGGAATGCCAAAGTTGCCAATAGCCCTTATAAACACTAACAAGGCGGCAGCGCCAATGCTTGGAATTACAAGGGGGAAAGTAATGGTTTTGAGAATATGCCAGCGCCCGGCTCCCATCAGCATGCCGGCGTCTTCGAGAAGAGCGTTGGCCGAGGAGAATGCCCCATGGCTCAGAAGAAAAACAAAAGGATAGTAGGTCAAGGACATACAGAAGATCATCCCGAACATTCCGTAAATGCTGGGCAGTTCGATCCCCAGTGGCGTAAAGGCCAGATTGAGGAAATGCCTCGCCACGCCCTGACGTCCAAGAAGAATAATCCAGGAGAACGCGCCGATGAACGACGGCATAATTACAGGCAAGATGCCGAGGGAAAGCATGAGAGGTTTGCCGACCATCTTGACTCTCGCCACGAAATAGCCCATGGGGACGCCGATCAGCAGAGAGAAGCCCGTGACCGAGAAGCCTACGATGAATGAATTACGCAGGCTCCTTTGATAGAGGGAACTCGTAAAAAATTTCTTGAAACCGTCGAGGCTCAATACTCCGAGGTTGAATTTATTGCCTGTCTTCATGAAAGCCCGCAAGAAAGTATTGACGAGAGGCCAGAAAAGGAAGATGCAGAGGAATGTCACCGGAATCAGGAAGACGAGATAAGGCGTCAAATCTCTTTGGAGAAATTTCTTGAGTCCTCTGGCCTCGCCCAGGGCAAGGGCTTTGTCCAGCTTGTGGCGTTTCATTCCGCTTGTCCTTGTTCGGGCAAATAGAGCGAAGCCTTGCCTTTTTTGATGGCGATATATACCCGATCACCTTCCGCGACGCCATCCACGAGAGCCGGCATATCGATCTCAAAGGCCTGCGAAGAAATGGCGGAATCGACGCTCACTTCGTAACGGACAAACTGTCCCAAATGCTGAATAATGAGCACTTTGCCTTCGATCCCTCCGGGCGCTTTCGAGATGTCTATATTCAGTTGTTCAGGGCGCGCGCCCACCATTACCATGGTGTTGGGAGTGATCGAAGGGGGAAGATAATTTCTCGCTCCAGGCACCTCGATCTCGAGCCCCGCATGGGCGAGCGTTACGTTGGACAAGCCAGAGCCCCTAGCAGTCAGCGTGGCGTTGAGGAAGTTCATCTTTCCAATGAAATTCGCGACAAAGGCGCTGTTTGGTTTGTTGTACAGCTCGTCCGCCGTACCTATCTGCTCGACTATGCCCTTTCGCATGACGGCGAGCCGATCACCAACGGCCATAGCTTCTTCTTGATCGTGGGTCACGAAGATGGTGGTAATATTCGTGGCCTTCTGGATTCTCCTGATTTCAGCGCGCATATACCTGCGAAGCTTCGCGTCGAGATTCGCGAGGGGTTCGTCGAGAAGCAGGATGTCGGGATCGTAGACGAGAGCGCGAGCGATAGCCACTCGCTGCTGCTGGCCTCCCGATAGGCCCGATGGGCTGGGATTGCGCTTGAGTTCTTCCATGAGGCCGACCAGCTCCATCACTTTGGTGACCTTCCGCTTCACTTCGTCCTCGGGGGTTTTGCGCACGCGCAAGCCATAGGCGACATTTTCGAAAATATTCATGTGCGGATAGAGGGCGAAACTCTGAAATACCATGCCGATATTGCGTCTGAAGGGCGGGATGGATGTGATATCCTTCCCGCCATAGAAAATATGACCGCTGGAGATCGACTCGAGACCGGCCGTGCTGCGCAGGAGCGTAGTCTTCCCGCAGCCTGAGGGACCGAGAAGGCAGAAAAGCTCTCCCGGCTGTATCGTAAAGGAAACCTCGCGCAACGCTCTAACGGGATTCTTCCCTCCTGCGCCGAAAATCTTTGTGACATCGCGGTAATTCAAGTCGAGACTCATTTTGATCCTCTTGGAACTGCGGTCAAACTAAAAGATATAAAGCATTCGCGTATAGCGCATTGATCATGAAAGCGCTCGCGCCCCGGGAACCGCTCCTGCGGCCTTCGAACTTCCGGAGCGCGAAACATGGCAGGGGGTCAGTTCATCCAGTCGGAAAATTTGCTGGAAAGCTCTTCCCTGATATTGGCCGCGTCGACGGCGTCGTAGGGTATCAACTTGATCTCGCCAAGAGGTGGAAGGAACTTCGGCCCCGGCAAATCGGTGACTACCACGCGGCGATTCCTTGTGTTCAAAATGATTTTATAGGCATCCTTGGAAGTGACGAAGTCCATGAACAGTTCGGCGGCTTTCGGGTTGGGACCATTGGCGATAATTCCCGAAGCGTCGAAGCGCGCGCCTGTCCCGTCTTTTGGATAAATGTAGGCCACAGGAGCGCCGTCTCCTATGTACTTGGCAATATTTCCTTCCCCGGTGACGGTGATGGCGAACTCGCCTCTCGCCACAGATTCCGGGCCGGCCGTGGAACTGGCGTTGAAGGTCGCGTTTTTCGCGAGCTTCTTCAATACTTCATCGCCATAGAGTTTGTAGATCATGTATATCTGGGCGTAAGCGGAACCCGAGAGTGCCGGGTTGGCGAGGATGATCTCGCCTTTGTATTTGGGGTTGGTTAAATCGGTCCATGTGGCTGGATAATCCGCCGGTTTCAGAAGCTTGGTATTGACCATGAATGCCTGGAGAGGCATGGAGAATCCATAGTATCGCGGGACAGCGGCTGTATCGCGGACATTGGCGGAAACATAGCCGTAATTTGCCGATTTGTATCCGCGGAAAAAGTCGTAAGCGCCATCGAAGGATTCCTTGGCGATACCGAGAAGAATGTCGCCCTGGGGTTTTGGCTGTTCAGCATTCAAGCGGGTGAGCAGTTCGCCCGATCCCGCCCTGATCACGCTGACTTTGATGTCCGGATACTTTTCATTGAACTTGCCGACCAAGGCTTGAGCTTCGTCTTCGGCGGCGGCGCTCCAAATGACAAGGGCTTTTGGCGTATTGGACGCTTGGGCGAAAGCGGCTCCCGACACCAGCGCGATGGTAAGCAGTAGTGCGAATAGCTTTTTCAAAAAGACCTCCTTGTGGATCGGCGGCACAATGCCACTATCGACCCCATATGCTTCGAGTGTACCATGGCTTGGGGGAGGGCGCAATTAAAAAGTAAACAAAGGAAAATAAAAACAAAAAGAAGGTTTACTTTTTAGCCACAAACGATGATAATGCGGTATCTACACCAAGCGAGGGAAGACAAGTATGAATATTGGTATTTTTGAAGATTCCATAAAACTTGGCAAACACGCGTCGGAGATAGGTGCTCAGACCCTCCCGCCGACTTCGATACCGAAGAACCCTATATAGTAGTGGACTTGGATAAAAAATGTCGCATGCAACAGGTTGGTGAAGGCTGGTTCAAGAGTCTGGACGAAGTCCCCACGCAAGCGGTATCCATGAGCATTCGACAAATACTCAAGTCCGCCATGATAATTTGCAGCGTGCCGGATGGATGGAAGAAGGAAGCGGTCTACATGGCGGTTAACGCGGTGGTTTCTCCATCGGCGCCTTGCTCTATCCTGCGCAGCCATGACCGTTGTTATCTGATGCTCGATTACGCATCAGCGGCTCTCATTCTGTCCGAGGGCAAGCGCGACTGAATTCTATTCGTATTCAGCCGCCCCTTCCGCCACATAGCGATCGGTAATGCGCTTTATTGTCTTGACAGCCTCATCGCAATCCCGTTTTGAATTCGATACCACTTCCCAGCGCGTCATTCCTTCCTCGCTCCGGGAAATACGCTGCGCCACCTGATACCAGAGTCCGGAAATATCGGTATGGGCTGTGATGATCTCGGGAAGACCGAAACGCATCAGGGTGGCGTCGAGACTGCTGCCGTCCTCCATGCGCTTTATGACCGAGAGCCCTTGGCTGGCGAAGGCTGCCTCAACGTCGGCGAGGACCTGTTCCATGAGTGTCTCGTTCCAGAAATGGCAAGGCCATTCGCGTTCGCGCAATACTTCTTTTTGGCGGGCCATGGCCTTTTCATAGCGGCCGGGATGGGTTGCCCACATGCGGGCGCTGAGCAGCGTGAAGAACAGCGTGTTTTCGGTGGCGGCAAAACCTCTGCCGAAGTCGCTCAAGTCGTAAGGGAAGTTCATATAGTAATGCGCTGATTCTTCCGATGCCACGAGGTATTGTTTTCCGAAATTGGCGCGCAGCGCTTCCTTTATAAAAGAATGACCGTTGCGGATTATATGCACACCGATGCCGCATGCGGCTTGGTCGACCATAGCCATGGGATTGGCCTTGACGTCGGAGTACATTTGGGGATTCCAGGGGGCTGCCGAGACAGCATTGAAATAGCCCGTGGCGTGAACCTTCTTGAAGAACTTCGCTATTTCAGGGACGAGAACGGTCAGATTGAAGCTTGGGGCAAGCTGATCTCCCTGCGCATTCATGATATCCATGCGATCCCCATCGCCATCGTAGCAGAAACCGAAACCGTATCCCCCTTGCTTCATTAATTCCCTCATGGGCTGGATGCTTTTGCTGATAATAGGATTGGGGTCGCCCGCGGGGAAATCGCCATCCGGGATCAGATTCCTGGCGTGCACTGCCGCGCCGGCGATTCCTAATGCTTCGCAAATTTCGGTGCCAGCGGCGCCGCAGAGGAAATCCGCGAGGATGGAGGTTCCTGCGAGAGAATTTTTTTCGACGCCCGCCAGCTTCATGGAGTAATCGACGTACTGCTCGAGATAGTGCCGCACCGTAACCTTCGCTCGTTCACTGGCTTGCCGTTCTTTCCTGCCTTCAAGGTAGAACGCAAGAATGCGCGTTATCCCGCCTTCCGGTCCGGAGTCCATGGCTAAGGTTTGCATTCCGGGAGCCAGGAGTTTGAGCCCAATGTATTCGCCCGGATTATGGCTTGCCGTGAACATAATTGCAGCGCTGGTTTGATTCCGCATGCAGCTGAAATAGAAGAGACATGTGGAGCTTTGCAAAGGGTTGAGAATGACGGAGAGGCCTATTCTGGGAAAGAGGTCGGTCGCCAGTTCCATCAGGGCGGGCGCGCCAAGACGAGAGTCACGTCCGAGGACGACGCTATCAGACCTGAGTACTTCTTTTATATACCGGCCAACGGCGGATAAGAGGCGATAAGCGAGTTCCATTGTCAGCTTTGAGCTTTTGGTCCGTATGTCATAGGCTTTGAACATGTTTACGTTCAGGGCTTGTTTGCGGGAGTCCGGTACTTGGGCTATAAGTGTTCGATATTCCATTTATGAATGCTCCATGTCAGGGAAGGGAAAACAACGCATCACATATCGACAATACTTATTTTTCCTTTCCTTATTGAACATATTATACTAGAAAAGAAGGTTTTGAAAAGACAATTCAAGAAAAAAGAAAAACCTCTTGCGCTAAAAGCTATTTTTTTTATCAGGGCTTACCATGTCTCGCAGCATAAGGCTGTTGCGCGATGGCTCCTCCACCGTTTCGAGAACAAGATTGGCGTTGGAGTCTGCTAGCAATTCCAGTACCGCTTTTATGGGGAAGGCGTGTTTGTCGATGCTGTGATGATCATCTTTGAAACGTCCTGGCATCGAGGAATTGCTGTGCAAATGACAGGTTGCCACTTTCCCTGTCGATAGAATTGTCCTGATTCCCTCAATGAAGTCG
>Ga0172375_10010258_pt1 | contig 12183 bp, 15 predicted proteins | sample LakKiv1m_FD_114537 | JGI IMG/M metagenome (GOLD analysis project Ga0172375, IMG submission 114537) | Freshwater microbial communities from Kabuno Bay, South-Kivu, Congo - kab_092012_11.1m | ecosystem: Environmental > Aquatic > Freshwater > Lake | place: Democratic Republic of the Congo... | reverse complement strand
TTCTTGTTATACTTAAAGGAATCAGAATGGAGATTTAACAATAGAGGGATGCTTGAAAAATCATTAATATCATTATTAAAAATTAAGTCTTATAGTTATTAGTTAACTAGACTAGACCCTTATCAAATTCGAATTTACCATGATGTATCAAATCACCAAGGGTCTCATTACTCAAAAAATCGATCATGATACGGTGATATTCGACGCAGAAAACTCTATGCTGTATTCATTAAACGAAACCGCCTCCTACATTTTCAACCTGCTGAAAAAACATAAAAGCATTGATGAAATTACTGAGAAAATAGTTAAAAAATACGAGGTGAGCGCTACGAAAGCGAAGAAAGATGTTGTTTCATTACTAAGCGATTTGAAAAAAAAGAAAATAATTATTGAAGAAATAAGAAGTAAGAAATAGGATGCTTGATAATGATGTAAGAAGTGAGATTAATATTGCTTCCATTTCCTTTCAAGATTGCATAATTTCTTCCCTATACCCATGTTAAAACAAACAGGTCAAATTTGGTAGGGGTAGTTCCGGCCCATAACAGTCTTTCGAAAAGTGGAAATCAATTCTTTCATTGAGGAAAATTGGATATTGGAAATTTGATCTTTGCTCCATTTCCAAACATGTTCCTGGGGGTTAGTATCTGGAGCGTATGGAGGAAAAGCCAATAAATAGAATTGGGACAACTCCTTCTTAAGTTTTTCCCTGACTAATTTGCCTTTATGCCAGGGAGCGTTATCCCAAACCAGGCAGATCTTCTTTCCCGGGTATTTCTTTTTAAGTTGACGCAAAACTTTGATGATTTCTTTCTGATTTTGCCATGGCATAGGAAAGAGGTGGGGTTTGCCGGTTTTCAGATTTAAAAACCCGGCAAAGCTTTGAGCCACATTTTCCCGTTCCACTTTCAAAATAGTTTTCTGACCCTTGGGAAGCCAACAACGCCTAATAATGGCTTCCCAAACAATTCTTGATTCGTCACCCACAAGAATTTCCCAATCGGGGTTTTTAAAATAGGGTTGGATTTCTTCTTTAATTTCTTTAATCCGTTTTTTAATTTCCTTGTCATTTTTTCGAGAAAGATCAAATTTGCCAGGAAGTTTAAAAGAAAAATTGCCGAGTTTAAATAAATAGTGATAAGACTGGGGAGACTGATAAATCACTCCAAAATGGGCGACCAAATAATTTCTTAAAGTGGAGACATCCCAAAAGGCTTTTGGCAACCCCAATCCATCTTCTTTTGGGGGAGATAATAGCACCCTGGCAATTTCTTTTTTTTGGCCTTTAGTTAATTTTGAAGCATTAGTGTTGCCCTGATACTTGGGAAAAAGACTGGCCAGTCTGATCTTTTGATAAGATTTTACCCACTCACGAACAGTTTTTTCGTCTCGGTATAAAACCTTGCTGATTTCAAAAGGAGAGTAGCCGTCGGAAAACAAAAGAACAGTTTGAGCTCGTTCGTGAGTAAGCCCAAATTTGGCCTTACGAAAATGTTGCAAAAGAAGCTTACGCTCTTCATTGGTGATCTGGACAGGATCAATCACGCATAAAGCTTACCAGATTTTAGGACTCATAGTAATGGGAAATTTGTTTTGAGAGGGGGATAGTATTTGATACTTATTAATCAGATCATCAACCTGAGAAAACTCGATATATTTATATGCTTTTGCAAGCGCAAGATGATTAATCATTTCGTTTGCTTCTCCAAGAGCATCGCGTAAATATTTTTTAAATTCCTTAACTGAAGCTCTTTTTGCATACCCTTCTGCAATTAACGCTGGAATTGCTCTTGACGCTCTTCTTGATTGATCAATAAGAAGATATTTTTCGTCCTTGGGAAAGGTCCTGATGTTTTTTTCGATCTCCAATGAAAGCGAAAATGATTCCTTATACACTTCAAGATCAAAAAAGCTTTTTATCATATTCCTCAACTATAATCTATTTAATCTATCTTCTCATTTCTTCCTCATCCAGCTTCCTACTTCCAACCTCAAACTTCTGATTTTATTATAAACAAGCCATATTCCCGTATAAATCACCTGGGGATAAATGAGTATTGTTATTTTCCTCCACCAGGGGTTGGGTGATAACATGAATAGATTCTTGAACCGATTGATACCGGCCTTTATGCGTGGCTCATCGTCGAAAATAGATGTGGGATGTTGGATGATAGATAATAGATAATGACGTTGGATGTGGGAAGTCGGTTTGATGGAGGCGAGAAATGAATTGGGAATTGGAGTTTTATAGTATTTTTTCAATAATGAAAAAACCGGATAAACAAAGGAGTTGAAACGATAGTACATAATTAAAGAAGTGAGAAAATTGAAATGGGAAGCTTGATTATTGAGGTACGATGTAGGATTTATCATACTTCTCACCTCTTCATCCAGCCTCTTATTTCCTACTTCACACTTCCTTTTCAATTCCTTCCTCATCACCTTGTCCAGCAACTCATACCGAAACGCCCCGCGGAAATTGTGATGAAACAAATGGAGGGCGAGATATAAAATGAGATAAACAGGATGCAAAATGAAAAACGACTCGTTATGAATAAATACCTTTTGTTTTTTTTGAATACATTGCTTGGTAAACCTATCCATTTGCTTCGCCGGGTAAAAACACGTAAGCGCCCCAAGTTGTGGAATCATAAATCCCGTTTCAAAATGGAAATCAAAAACAACCGGAATCTTATACGTAATCTTATAGTAAGTTACTACTAACTCACTACCTCGTAGCAATCTGTGACCAACAGACAGATTTGTATCCGACCGTTTATAACCCAATTCGATTAATATATTATGTGCTTTTTTCTGATCGTCTCGCGATATGAGCGTGTCACAATCTATATACACTCTTTTTGGATGGGTCTTTTGATACCTAAGGTGTAAAGGTAATCCTTTGAGAATCACCATGGTAATATTCATACGTTTACATGCGTTTTGTATCTTGGCAATTTCTTGGAAATATACACTCGATTGCATTAGATACAAGTTATCCAAACGTATCATCTTCTTTTCCCTATTAACACAAGTAATGATTCCTATAATGTGTTTTGGATATATTACTCCATCATGACGAATGCAATTATCTCCCTTTGTAAGGATGTAATGTTCATGCTTATAAATCACTCTATGCGCATACATCACATTTTTTTTTCCTACCAATACAATATTGTTGATTGCGATCCTTGAGAAACGCACCTTATGTATTACAACTTTATCATGGGGAAATAAAAGCGGAATCATGCTCGTTCCGTTTGAATCAATAACTATCTGATGTGTTTTGAGAATCTGTTTTGTTATTGCTTTTACTTTCATAATACGCATTACTACTATACCATAGAAGCATCTTTAAAATGCCTTGTTGGAACAATTAGTTTTGATAGAATGATTGCATGAAAAATACATGTTTTGTCTCTGTTATTGTACCAACGCGTGGATTACGTCCCTCCCTTACTTACTGCATCATGTCATTACTAAACCAATCTTATCATTCTTATGAAATTATTGTTGTCGACAACTCACCACTGCATACACTTAAAAAAACTTGGTCGCATACCAAAATTAGATGTATACATGAAAAACGAGAGGGTGCGGCATACGCGCGCAATACCGGTATACGACGCGCAAAAGGGATCATTATTGCCTTCTTAGACGATGATTGTGCTGCACATAAAGACTGGATTAAACATATCGTAAAGGCTTTTGCTCAGCATGGATCGCATGTTGCGCTAAAAGGCAATAATATAAATGCGCTTCCTCAGAATATTATTGCATCTACCGAATATTATTGCGATGAATTATTTTTTCGATCTGCATACTCGACAAGAAAACGAATCACTTACTCTGCTTGGATTGATACAAAAAACTGTGCAATATCAAGAAATATTCTTCAAACACATAGATTACGTTTCCGGCCCTTTTTAGTTTTTGAAGATTTGGAATTTTCCTATCAGCTACGAAAACGGAATATTCCTATTGTTTACTGCCCACAAATCCAAGTCAAACACGCAGGGAGAGCATCATTATTTTCACATATAATCCGGTCTTTGCGCATTGGATACGATTACGCTTATTTGAAACAATTACTTCTATCCTACCCTCAGACATCAAATTTTTCACGAGTTGAAATCGATATCCTGCGAGGCTCCAAAAGAAGCACATATCAGATACAGCGCCTTATCCACTCTCTTACAGATTCTCAAAACATTTGGTATCGAACTAAAATGTACATATTGATTCATGCAACTATACATAGTATTCAATTAGCATATCACCTTTGCCGTACTTATCTTAGACTGGCATTATACCTCCATGCAATACATGGTCCTGGACAGGACTCGGGCGATGTACCATAGTAAGGGCAGGATTTACACATAGGTAAGTTTTTCTTCCACCAGTGATGCAGTCTCTTAATAAGAAGTTTTTTTGACGCTTGAGTAAGCGACTCTCGCTTTACATTGATACTCGCCTCTGACGATAGAGGAAAGCAATGAAAGGCTCGTAGATTTGTTGCTACGTCCATAGAACTTCCTTTTCCAAAACAACCAAATCTCAATCCTTTTGTCTGTATATTTGATATATACGCATATTGTTCATCGGTAAACATACAGCGAGTAAACCCACAACCAAACACAAACTGTACATTCGGATTAATATGCAGTATTTTTTGCTTCATCTTAACTAAAACTGTTCCTATATTTGGAAAATCCTTAACCGAATACCAATTTTTTGCCCCTCGTATAGGATTTGCGATTCCGATGCGAACGCTCAATATGCGCTTCCAAATGGTTTTAGGAATTACTCGAAGAATGAAATTTATATCCGAGAAAGGGTCAATAGTAAATGCAAAAGTTACGGTGGAAACATTACTTAGCATCTTAATCCTTTTTATAACTAATGTTCTTATTTTCCTATTGAACATAAATCCTGGTGTCATGACGTTCACAATATAGTGAATCCTCTCATCATACTGAATCAAGAACCGCGCACGCTCATTTGAAATAACTCCATTTGTAAACAACTCAACCGTTTCAAATGATTTTAAGCTTGCTTGGATAAGCTCCGGAAAACGGGAATGTAAGGTTGGTTCACCTCCCATAAGCTTAATACGTTGGCTTGTGGTAGATTTTTTTATTTTCCGGATTAAGAAATGAAAGTCCGTAGGAGACATGTTTACGTTTTTTCTTTTATTACTCATTTCCTTACGCGCAAAACAAAATGAACAATTCTGATTGCAATAGTTAGTTATTAAAATATTGGGTGGTAACATACCACTCTTATTATATGAAATATATATCCATTATAATATGAATAATATGCCAAGAAAAACAAAATATCGTGCGATATCTATCTCTGTAATTGTAGCAACCGAACGCTCCTTAAAATACACGCAAAGGCTTTTGAACAGTATTGAAAAAAATCAATATCCTCATGTTGAAGTTATAGTCATTGCTTGTCCTCAAAGCTCCATTAAGAAAATAAACGCGACTTATCGTTTTCCTGTGCGCCTTATTCGAACAACTTGTTGTAATATTGCTGAACAACGAAATATGGGAATCCATGCCGCTCATGGCACCTGGTGTTATTTTCTTGATGATGACGCTCTACTTTTACCTCGGTCTCTACACAACATCAGAACATATCTCATGAGACATTCGTCTCAAATTGTGGGTGGACCAGTCATAAGTTCTACATTCCATACCTTCCAATTTTTTGAAGGGTATATCATGGACGATCTCCGCCTGCATATTCAAAGAGTAAGTCGTGAACCTCCTCTTTCTCGCGTCCTTTGTCCATTACTTATGGGAACTAACCTACTCGTTCAAACGTCGCTACTGCGCGGGAAGCTTGGTCTATTTGATGAGAAAATTGCATACTTCAATGATGAAGTAGACCTGCTCTTGCGTGCACATACACTACATATTCCTATTGTTAATACTCCAACTCTCTCTATTATTCACACGCTCGCATACCAATCAAAACGCATAAACAAAAATGGAATCATGACAGACTTTTCTGCCTCTGTTGAAAATAAGCTGTACGTATGGAAAAAGCACCATCAAATCATCCCTATGACGGGATTTGTAATACAGTTTGCGAAAGAAATTGGATGGAAAGTCCGTTACATCTTCGCCATGAACACGCGTAAGCATTCTTTTCGAAGGCTATTTTTTTCCCTTAGCTCTCTTGTATATGGATTGATTAGAGGACTGCTGAAATAGTTCCTCAAGTTCTTTTTGTAATATGGGCAATTTTATTGGATAACGTAATACTTGTATAGACTTTTTCATTGAACGAATAAATTCCAAACATTCGTCAATAAACCCATAGTTAATCTCATCTAATAGAAGAGGGATAAACATTGTCTTTATGTGACATTCTTGAGAGAATTCCTTATTTGTAAGCACAAATATACGAGATATCGGGTAACCTTTCTTCAAGATAGGGTATATCGTTTTCTGGTAAAAAGGCGTTTGAAAACCAACATACACGTTTTTCATTTTTCGTATGATGATAATATCGTCTGTGAAAGGTGAAGCAAACTTCTGCAAATACCGTACTGCGGTCGATTTACCCAACCCGCTATTTCCAATAAAGAGCACTACCTGATTGCTAGGCAACAAACATGAAGATGCATGAACCTGGATATCCTTAGTACTTTTGAGAAGTATAAAAATGACTTTACGAAGAAGAAGATCAAATTCGTACGGACTGATATAGGTATAAGTTGTAAGATAAGTATTATGAATATCTGTCACTTTCAGGAATAGCTCTGTTCCCTTGCGCATTATGTATGGTCTTCGTTCTTCAACAACCTTTATATGGTAGTCAACTGTTTTTGATGATCCTACAAATTGTTGATAGTGTGTACGAACAAACTCCATAAACAACTCGCCAAACTGTGAATCATGAAATTGTTTTGTCAAAGATACTAAAATGGAATATCCACCAATATTCAAGCTGATTGGTTTCATTTCAATATGAATATTGCGCAAGAAGAAGCAATTCATCTTCTAAAGCAACACTACTATTTCTGCGTAAAAACTGTGAGGTAAGTTTTTTCTGAGTTAATGATGGTTTTTTATACTTCTTTTTTTTCATCGCGTTAGTTGCTCTTTATAATAATCTTCGAACTAACAAATTCTGCGTTTAACAGGTTGTAGACCTCCTCAACAAGAAGGACATTATTCACTTTAATTGACTCAATCGTGGTTTTATGTTTTTGATCATTCGATTTATATATGGATATTTTTGCTAATGTTGTAGGTGTATATGTCGCCTTAATCGGATAAGGTTTATTATTGATGTCGGTTAGCTCGACGCTATATATCCCGTTATGTTTCGCTACCTGCGATACCCGACCTTCAAATTTTGATACAAACAATGCACTATTAAATGCTTTTCGTTCGTATCCCAACCTCAAAAGACGAATAAGGAGTTTTTTGCCTTCATTAGGAAAACTATTTAATGTATTAAGGATGAGTCTGTGATCCGCAGGTATATTTTGCATTGATAAAGAACCAGATGCATTTTGTTCCAAAGAAACCAAATAACTAGCTTCAAATATAATTATTCCTAATAGAAGGAGAGTGAATAAATAGAAGAATCTATTCATATAGAAAAGTATAACACTATTTTTTTTTGTTTATCAATAGATATTTGGCTTAAGTGTCAAAATGTGTGTCTGAATTGATTACTTTAAATTGATATAATACTCCAAAGTTAAAATTTCATCTTTTTAATATGATTAAAGTATCCTCTTTTAAAAAACTCTAAGATGTCCAGAATGTGGCGGGAGATCTAAAAGGATTGGCTTTACAAGTGCGGGTAAGCGGAGATTTTTGTGTCTCTCATGCAGTCGTTCTTTTGGTAAACCAAAACGGACAACGGGCAAGTTTTTTACCTTTGTTAAATTTCATGATTTTATCGTTACTAAAATCAATAAGTTGGCTCTAACTGAGGAAATATTCCTTTCTCGAAAATCAATATGGCGGATGTTCAAACCATTCTTTAATTATTCTCCGTCATCCGTTGATTCGCTTTTTCTTTTAAAAAGAAAGGGCTTGATAAATGATAAAAATACTTGGGTTCTGGGAATTGACGGTAAATGGCTACGCCGCCAGGGAGTGATTATGATTTACCGTGACGTTACAAACAAGATTAATCTTTACTGGTCATTTCATTTGAGCGAATCTTACGAGGCGATAGAATGTGACTTTGAGAAATTATTGCCGATCATTAAAAGCAATCTTCCATCAGGTGTCGTTACCGACTGGAAAGGAGCGTTGGTATCTGCCGTTAATATCTTTCTTCCCTTAACTCCTCATCAAAGATGCCTTTCACATGTTGGTAGACAACTGTTACGGTTTCTACCTCTAAGAAGTCCGTTACCCTCAACTCAAAAGTTACGAGTAATTGCCAAAATAATCACTAATACTAAAACTCATGAAGAAAAATATTATTGGATCTCTTCAGTTAATTATTGGATTTCAGAACATAAAAATCTCCTTAAAGAAAAAACCATAGGAGTCGATACTAAAAAGAAATGGTGGTATACCCATGGAAATACAAGACGGGCTGTAAAACTTTTAACATTTGACGAGAACATTTATTTACCTATCTCGATTATCCGTTTATCCCAAATACTAACAATTCCCTTGAAGGATCCAATTCCCAGATGTAAACAAAATTCTCAACTTTCCCATTATGGATAATATGAGCGGTTTTTATGCCATTGGCGCTAAACAGTTAAACAAGCTACCCTTACAAACTCTTTTTCAGGGTTATGGTGAGTATCATCTTAGATTGGTTTGGCATGCCAAGCAGAATGGGTTACGCATCAAACAATTGCCGGTGTTTTATCCGCAACGTCAACATGGGCAAAGTAAAAGTAATTTAATTAAAATGTTTGTAACATATTTATATGCAGCCTTTGTTCTCAGATCTTTCGAAAATAAGAAAAAAATGTGTTGAATTTATACTTGTTTGTTTTTTAGGATTAGTTTTGTCTTTGGTTTTTCTTTGGCCAATATTGGCTAGTGGCGATAAATATGGAATTCAAGATTGGGATCATCAACTGGCTTTTATTGAATTTAGCAGGCTTTCTATTGTTAAATATCATTAATTTCCATTTTGGAATCCTTACCATTGTGGGGGGATGCCTCATTTTGGCAATCCTCAGATTGGAGTTGTTAGTCTAATCACTGTGATATCCATATTGTTTGGTACTTTAATTGGCGTTAAGTTAAGCTTGGTAATTTACTATTGTATTGGATTTATATCTTTTTATTATCTTGCTCGATACTTAAAGTTTAATAGGCTGTCCGCGATTTTATCTGCTATAATTTATTGTTATTCGGGGATTATTTCTTCAGCTTTAGGGGTAGGGATGATTGCCTTTTTACCTTATTTTTGTAGTCCGCTGATTATACTTTTTTATTTAAAAAGCATAAATAGTTTTAAATATTTATTTTACACTCCGTTATTACTGGCTCTCACTTTTTATCAAAGTTATCAAATTACAATAGTTTTTATTCCGTTTTTTTTAATTTTGGCTTTATGTTTGAGTATTTTCTTTAGAAATAAAAGGTATATATTTAATATAGTTTTTATTTTATTAGGATTAATATTGATTTCTAGCCCTAAACTTATACTCTATTATGAATTACTACATAACTATCCTCGTAAAATTATTGATTTTTCTGGTTATACTTTTATTTCGTTATATAAATATCTAGTCAGCCCTAATCAGAAATATCATTTGCCTAGTTTTGATAGCATAGGCTATGCTAACGATGAGAATTCATTGTATTTTGGTTTTGCCTCTTTAATCTTAATTATTGTTAGTTTTTTTTATTATTTTAGAAGTAAACATAAGAATCCAATTTTATCTGCAATACTTATTGCTTCTATAATTAATTTGTGGTTAATGTTTGGAAGTAATGTATTCATAAGTTTGTGGAATTTGCTTAAAAAAGTCCCTTTTTACGACTCTTTTAGAGTTGCTCAAAGATTTAGATTTAATTTTCCTTTTTTAATTGCAATTTTTAGTGCCTATGGTTTTAATTTAGCTTTCTCAAAAAGATTAAAGAAATTAAATTTCTTTAAATATTTATTAGTTTTGTTGGTTTATATCCAGCTTTGTTTATTCTCTTATTTAAATTTTTGGCAGTACTCTTTTATTATCAAAACAACCAATAATGTTTCCAAAACAAAGATTATAAAACAAACTGATGTAGACTTAATATCTACAGAGCATTCTGTAGACCTATTAGGTGATCTCAAGAAGAAAAACATATATTTACCATGGTCACAGGAGTTTTTTGCGATTCAAAACAATTATGGAACTATTAATTGCTATGAATCAATTCCTGTTTTTATAAGTGTTTATGCTTATAATAACCCTGAATATTTAGGTGAATTCTACACTTATTCTAATAATAAAAGCATCAGACCAGAATTTTGGTCACCGAATAAAATTGAATTTACTCTTAATGCAAAAGCTCAAGATAAATTAATAGTTAACCAAAATTACGATTCTAATTGGTATGTATCTGTTAATAGTATTACAGCTATTAGCAAAAATTATAAGGGTTTGCTTTCTATAAAATTGCATAGGGGTTATAATAATGTAGTTTTTAGTTATAAGCCATATCAAAAATATTTAAATGGATTTAATACCTTTATCTCAGCCGGACATTGACCAAGAAGATATCAATGCAGTTTTAAAAACCTTAAAGCAAGGCTGGGTGTCATCAAAAAGTCCTTCAGTTGTGGAGTTTGAAGAATTGTTTGCAAAATGTATTAGCCATACCCGATATGCGGTGGCAGTTAATAGCGGCACTTCGGCTTTATTTTTAGCTCTAAAAGCGTTGGGGATTGGTCCGGGTGATGAGGTGATTTTGCCCAGCTTCACCATGATTGCCACAATTAATGCCGTAATATGGGTTGGGGCTAAACCGGTGCTAGTTGATTCTGCTTCCAAACAAGATTGGAATTTAAGCATTAGAGAAGTTCAGCAGAAAATTAATTCGCGTACTAAAGTGATTATGCCGGTTCATATTTATGGTTATTCTTGTCAGATGCCAGAATTAATGGCTTTATCCAGAAAACACAAGCTTTTTGTGATTGAAGATGCGGCAGAAGCGATGGGTTCAACATATCAGAATAAAGTATTGGGCAGTTTTGGTGATTTGAGTTGTTATTCCTTATATGCCAATAAAATTATCACTACTGGTAATGGCGGAATAGTGGCCACCAATAATCGCCGTTATTACGAATTGATCAAAAAACTCTCCTTTTTTGATTTTAATGAGCAAACCCATTTTAAACACCATTTACTTGGCTACAACTTGGTTTTATCTGGTTTGCAGGCCGCTTTGGGAGTTAGTCAGGTCAAAAAATTTAAAAAACTGTTAGCTAAACGTCAGCAGATTTACCTCTGGTATTGTCAATATCTGCAAAAAAATTCAGCTGTTTTTGTAATTACTCCAGATTCAGCAACCCAACCCAACTATTGGTTTCCGGCAATTATGTTTTATAGCCGCAGAGTAAAAAGTAGAGTTTGTAAACTGTTAACAAACCAGGGAGTGGAAACTCGCGATTTCTTTCTGCCCCTTCACCAGCAGCCGCTTTATCAGAAAATGTTTAAGGGACAAAAGTTTTCTCATGCCGAATATTTTCATCAACATGGTCTACTTTTACCTAGCTATTATGAATTGACAAAATTGCAAGTAGAGAGCATATGTAAATATATTAATTAAATAGTTAAAACTATGATAATAAAAAACCTAATAATGATTTTTTATACACGGGGATAAATGAAAACTAAATTATTTGTTTTTATAATTCTAGGTCAATTATTTCTAATTTCTTTTCTCGGTTATAGAATCTATCAAAAAAAAGAGAATGTTTTAGGCACAAGGTCTGTTAAGCCTATTACCAAAGAGAGTATAGATTTAAAACCAAGCGGGGAATTAAAGTATTTTTACGAACCTAAATCTGTTGCGCAATTTTTATTCAGAGATTCTTCATATACTATAAATAGTGATACGCTGTGTCAAGTACCCATTTTTTCGACAACTTTTTCTAAGACTTTTTGTTCCTGACAGAGTCTGTATTTAGCAGGTGGCATCTTGAGAGAAGTGTGGATTCTTTGTTGGTTGTAGTAATAAATTG
>Ga0172375_10010257_pt1 | contig 12183 bp, 8 predicted proteins | sample LakKiv1m_FD_114537 | JGI IMG/M metagenome (GOLD analysis project Ga0172375, IMG submission 114537) | Freshwater microbial communities from Kabuno Bay, South-Kivu, Congo - kab_092012_11.1m | ecosystem: Environmental > Aquatic > Freshwater > Lake | place: Democratic Republic of the Congo... | reverse complement strand
TTCCGGATCGGGAAAATCGTCTTTGGCTTTTGACACAATTTATGCCGAAGGCCAGCGCCGCTACGTTGAATCTTTGTCCGCATATGCCCGCCAGTTTTTAGGAATTATGGATAAACCGGATGTTGAATCGATCGAGGGACTTTCCCCTTCAATTTCTATTGACCAAAAAACCGCTTCCCACAATCCGCGCTCAACAGTCGGAACGATTACGGAAATTTATGACTATTTACGTGTGCTTTATGCGCGTGTCGGCCATCCACATTGCCCTAACTGTAAATCCGAGATTTCCAAATTGTCCGTTGATGAAATTGCCCAGAGAATTATCGAACTCATAAAATCCGAATCAACAAAAAATAAAATTGTTCCTCAAAAATTTACTTTAATATCACCGGTTGTCCGCCAAAAAAAAGGTGAGTTTAAAGATTTATTCGGAAATTTATTAACTAAGGGTTTTTTAAAACTAATTGTTGATGGAAAAGAAATGCAGGCGGATACAGATATTGAACTTATAAAAACTAATAAACACTCAATCGAAGTCGTTATTGATAATATCATAGTCGGATTTAAAAATTTAAAAAATCTTGATTTTATTGCTAAATTAAAAACCCAATTAGTAAACGGGATTGAGCAGAGTCTTCGACTTTCCGACGGACTGGTAATTTTAAAAACCAAAAACAAAGAACAGCTTTTCTCCGAAAAATTTTCCTGTCCACAGTGCGGATATTCTTTACCGGAAATTGAGCCGCGCATGTTTTCTTTCAATTCACCTTTAGGAGCTTGTATGGAATGTAAAGGGATCGGCACAATTTTTAAACTGGATTCGGATCTTCTCATTAATCCAAATTTAAGTATTAATGAAGGAGGAATTTTGCCGTTTAGTCGTTTTTATTTTGGCAATACTTGGTACATCAGATTAATTAAACAGGTGGCTGAGGAAGAAAAAATTGATTTAAATATCAAAATCGAAAAATTACCACCAGGAAAAATCAAGATTTTGCTTGAAGGTACAAATCGAATTTATGAAGTGCTGGGCACAAATCGTTTTGGAAAGGAAACTTATATCCATGAAAAATTTGATGGCATTGTCAAAGAACTTGAACGCCGCTATTTTAATACTAGTAGCGAATGGTCAAGTATGGAAATCCGCAAATATATGCGTGAGGAAATTTGTGAAAAGTGCCATGGCGACCGCTTAAAACCCGAAGTACTTTCCGTCACTGTCGATAAACAAAACATTGCTGAGTTTACTAAAAAAAGTATTACGGAATCGATTCATTATTTAGGTAATTCTTTTGTCAGCAAACTTTCTGATTATGAAAAACAAGTGGCTCAGTCAATTTTAAAAGAAATTCAAACTCGTTTAAACTTTTTAAGCAACGTGGGTTTGGGATATTTAACAGTCGCCCGACCGGCAAAAACGCTTTCCGGCGGAGAACTGCAGAGAATCAGATTGGCTTCTCAAATCGGTACTGGATTAACCGGAGTTCTTTATGTGCTTGACGAACCTTCGATCGGACTCCATCCAAAAGATGTTGCCGCTTTGATCAAAAGTTTAAAAAATTTAAAAGAGCTAGGAAATACTTTGATCGTGGTTGAACATGATCAAGAAACTATGGAGGAAGCAGATTATTTGGTTGAACTTGGCCCAAAGGCTGGAAAACACGGTGGCAAAATTACTTTTACTGGAACTTATGCGGAAATAAAAAAGTCGGCTGAATCTTTAACCGGACAATATTTAAGCGGGAAAAAATTTATTGAAACCAGAAATAAACCATTAGCAAAAGATAAAGGCACTTTACTTTTAAAAGGAGCAAAGCAATTTAATTTAAAAAATGTTGATCTTTCTTTACCTTTGAGTAATTTTATTGCGATTACCGGAGTTTCCGGATCGGGAAAATCAACCTTGATTACCGAAACTTTATACCCGGCATTAAAGTACCAGCTTGATGGATATTTTATGGAAGAAATGGGCGAGTTCCAAAGATTGGAAGGGTTTCAATACCTGGACCGCGTTTACCTGGTTGATCAATCACCAATTGGAAGAACGCCTCGTTCAAATCCGGCAACCTATGTTGGATTTTTTGATGATATCCGCGATACTTTTGCCAACACAATTGACGCTAAAGCCAAAGGTTTTAATAAAGGAAGATTTTCTTTTAATGTTAAAGGTGGCCGCTGTGAAAAATGTCAAGGAGCTGGAGTTTTAAAAATTGAAATGCAATTTTTGTCTGATGTTTATGTCGTCTGCGATGTCTGTCATGGTCATCGCTATAATCAGGAAACTTTGGCAGTAAAGTTTAAAGAAAAAACCATTTATGATATTTTGAAAATGACCGTTGCAGATGGTTTGGAATTTTTTAAAAATCACCAACAGATTTTTCAAAAATTATTGTTTTTGAAAAACGTAGGTTTGGACTATATTGAACTTGGTCAAGCTGCTCCCACCTTTTCTGGCGGAGAAGCGCAGAGAATAAAATTGGCTAATGAACTTTCTAAACGCGATACCGGAAGAACGCTTTATATTTTGGATGAGCCTACAACCGGTCTACATTTTCATGATATTGAAAAACTCCTGAAAACCCTTTATCAATTAACCGATAAAGGAAATACCGTGGTGGTGATCGAACATAATCTTGATGTTATTAAAAATGCCCAGTATGTAGTTGATCTTGGACCTGAGGGAGGGGATAAGGGCGGAGAAATTGTTTTTCAAGGAAAAACAAAAGATTTATTGAAAGTAAAAAAATCAGCAACTGCTGAATTTTTAAAAAAATATTTTTAGGAATTTATTTTAAATTTTGATTTTGCAAGCAATAAGCATAACCACAGGCGATTGCATCGACTTCATCGTCATCTTTAAATTTTTGTTTTAGATTTAACTGCAAACGCAACATTTTTTCCACTGCTTTTTTATCTGATTGACCATAACCAGTAACAATTTGTTTTATTTCCAGAGGAGTGAGAAACTCAACTGGAATTTTATTTTGGCCAGCAAGCAACAAAGTCGCTCCTTGAGCTTGACTAACTTTAACCATGGTTTTTTGATTTTTGAAAAAAAAGAGCTGTTCTAAAATTAGTTTTTTTGGACAATATTTTTTTACTAATTTATAAACTTTTTGATAAACATTAAATAAGCGTTTTTCAAGCAAATCATTCTGGGAAGTTTTTATCAATCCGGAGGTGATTAAAATAATATTTTGCTGATTCTTTTTGTGAAAAACGGCGTAACCGGTTTTGTCAAATCCTGAATCTAAAGCAAGAATAATCATAAGCTTATGAAGTGAAAAGGCACTTCAAAAATCTGGCAGGTAAGACGCAACTGACAAAAAAAGATGAAAGAGTCGCTACTTAGTACGTCTCGGCTTAACCCCTTACAGGGCTTACACCTAACGCCTATATGACGGGTATTCTTCCCGTAAGCTAATAAGGACTTCTTATCTTGGGGTTTGCTTCGCACTTGAGATGCATTCAGTGCTTATCAAATGAAAATTTAGCTACCCAGCGATGCCCTTGCGGGACAACTGGTACACCAGGGATTTTCTCAACTAGGTCCTCTCGTACTGTAGATGACCCCCCTTCAAAAGTCTAATCGCTTGCACAGGATAGAGTCCGAACTGTCTCACGACGTTCTGAACCCAGCTCGCGTACCGTTTTAATGGGCGAACAGCCCAACCCTTGGAACCGACTTCAGCTCCAGGATACGGTGAGCCGACATCGAGGTGCCGAACCGCGCCGTCGCTATGAACGCTCGGGCGCGACTAGCCTGTTATCCCCGAGGTAGCTTTTATCCGTTAAGCTCGTCCCAAAATCACATCGGGATCGAGGATCACTAACGCCTGCTTTCGCATCTTGTTGAATTGTAATTCTCACAGTTAAGCTAGCTTATGCGTTTACACTTAACTTCCGATTTCCATCCGGAAGAAGCTAACCATTGCGCTACTCCGTTACTCTTTTGGAGTAAACCGCCCCAGTTAAACTGACCGCCAAACACTGTTTCCGCCATATTTGGTAGATGAGATAGAAAAAAACCAAAGAGAGGTGTTTCATTGTCGTCCGAAGACTCCCTCCTACGCTCAACAGTTAATTTCCTTCCACCAATGTCTAGTTTCAGTAAAGCTCTCGGGGTCTTTTTGTCCATGTGCAAGTAGGCCGCATCTTCACAGCCATTTCAATTTCGTCGGGCAGTGGTTCAAGACAGTTGTTAACTCGTTAGACCTTTCATGCGGGCCGGAACTTACCCGGCAAGGGGCTACGCTACCTTAGAACTCTCAGGGTTAGAGCTGTCGTTCACTGGAGCTTACACCAGAACCTTTTCCAAAGATTGCTCGTTGGAGTCAGTCCCAATGGTTAACTTACCAGTACCGGACAGGCCTCAGCTCCTATACTTCCCCTATTGGGGTTTGCAGGAACCTGTGTTTTAGTTAAACAGTCGGTTAACAAACTTTTGCTGTGTCCCCGCTAAGCGGGGAAGAGCATCTTGCAAAGCTTACGCTCAGTTTTTTTGCCGAATTCCTTGAACCTCTATGACCCGTTTACCTTAGTCTACTCGACCAACCCACCTGTGTCGGTTTAAGTACGGATTGATATAAAACTCCTTTAACTGCTTTTCCCGGAAACTTAAATCGTCCTGATTGCTCGGCCTTGCGACCAAACATACTTCATTACTCATTTTTCCTTGCGAAAAAATTAATAATTTCGATTCCCATGTAGAGAATCAGGATTATCAAACTTCGTCACAGCTAAAGTAATAACGCTTTACACCAAGTAACTGAATATTAACAGTTTGGACATCTCGTTGTTCCAATCGGAACAAAAATTAGATCCGACTAACCCTCAGACGATTGACGTTGCTGAGGAAACCTTGGGTTTTCGGCATTCCGAGTTTTCATCGGAAGATACACTACTCATGCCAGCATTCTCACTTCTTATCGCTCCACCACGCCTTACAGCATAGCTTCGCAGCAATAAGAAAGCTCCCCTACCACAAATACCAATAAAGATATCTATTTCCGTCTTCGGTAGATTATTTAGGTCCGTTCATTTTCGGCGCCAGATCTCCATCCCGCTGAAGCGGGACTATTTAGGTGAGCTGTTACGCACTCTTTAAAGGGTGGCTGCTTCTGAGCCAACCTCCCTACTGTGTTGGAAATCTAACGGCCTTTACACTTAAAAATCATTTTGGAACCTTAGACGGGAATCTGGGATGTATCCCTCTCGCCCACGCTCGCTTATCCGAGTGGGACTGACTCCTCCGTAAAAATTCTGCGTATTTGGAGTTTAGTTGATCCGGATCGCTAAAAGCTCTCAGGACCATCTAGTAGCTCTATCCCGCAAAAAATAACCGGAAGGCTATACCTAAATATATCTCGGGGAGAACCAGCTATCTCTGGGTTCGATTGGCATATTACCCCTAACCACAGGTCGTCTCATGTCATTTCACCGACAACGAGTTCGGACCTTCCCCCAACTTTCATCGAGGTTCATCCTGCCCATGGTTAGCTCACCCAGTTTCGGGTCATCCGACTACTACTAAATCGCCCTATTCAGACTCGGTTTCCCTACGTCTCCTCCCGATTGATCGGGATTAAACTTGCAGTAATCGGATACTCGCTGGCTCATTCTTCAATAGGCACGACATCATCCCGATAAATCGGGACTCTGTCTGCTTGTTAGCCATTGGTTTCAGTATCTATTTCACTCCCTTTACCAGGGGACTTTTCACCTTTCCCTCACGGTACTAGTTCACTATCGGTCAGTTTGAGTGTTTAGGCTTGGATCGTGACCGACCCAGCTTCCCACAAGTTAATCGTGACTCGTGGTACTTGGGAAATCCCTAAAATTAATTTTTATTTTTAAATACGGGGCTGTCACCCTCTAAGGCAGAATTTTCCAAAACTTTCTTTTAATAAAAATTAATCTATATTGGGCTCCCGCAACCCCCCGATAAATCGGGGTTTAGCCTGATGCGCTTTCGCTCGCCACTACTAACGCAATCTCATATGATGTCTCTTCCTCCGGGTACTGAGATGTTTCAGTTCCCCAGGTTCCCTCCCCGCATAAATGCGGGGCATCCCGACTTTCATCGGGATAGGTTACCCCATTCGGAAACCAACGACTCGTAATGCCTGCATAAGGGCTGATCGTTGATATCGCGCTCTAGCACGCGTCCTTCTTCGGCTCAAACTGCCAAGGCATTCACCAATGGCTTTATTTCTTTCATCTTCCTTATCATTTGCTTCAAGATTCGAAATTGAAATCTTTTACTTACCTGCCAAATTTTCAAAGTGCCTGTGGACCTAGGGGGATTTGAACCCCCAACCTTCGGAATGCAAATCCGACGCTCAAGCCAGTTGAGCTATAGGCCCAGGGACCGACAAGAGATACCTGATTGTTTGTTGGTATCCGCCGTCTGTTCGGAAAGCAGAAATTTGCTCGCCAATAATGACTTAGGAAGGTTTGATTGTTATCAAGGTAATAGAAATAATATCATAAGCATTTTTCCAAGTCAAATGGAATTTGTCAGCCAATAACCTCTTGCAAACTTGCTGCTTTTTTGGGTATATTAAAGTATGGTCAAAAAAAATTTGGTCTGGTTTCATGAAGTGGGAAAACATGATGTGGGAATAGTGGGCGGCAAAGGTGCAAACTTAGGTGAAATGACTACTGCCAATCTGCCAATTCCTTACGGTTTTATTATCACTGCCCAAGCTTATTTTTCCTTTTTAAAATTTTCCAAGCTCGAGCCCAAAATTCGCCAAGCCTTGCAAAATATTAACTACGAAAATAACCGCGAGCTCAACCAAGTTTCCCAGAATCTGCAAAAAATGATTATCGATGCGGAAATTCCCAATAGCTTAATCAGTGAAATCATGGATTATTACAGCCATCTACCTGTTCAGGAAAAAAAATATTTAAGTAAAAAAATTTCGACACGCCAGCTGATTGCCCACCGCATTAAAAATCTTTATCAACATCCGCTTGTTGCCGTTAGGTCATCGGCAACAGCCGAAGATCTTCCCGACGCTTCCTTTGCCGGCCAGCAGGAAACTTATCTCAACGTTAGAGGTGAAATCAATTTAATTAAAAAAGTCAAAGAATGCTGGGCTTCCTTGTTTACGCCGCGGGCAATTTATTACCGTTACCAAAAAAAATTCGATCATTTTAAGGTGGGTTTAGCGACTGTGGTCCAACGGATGGTCCAATCGGACAAATCCGGTATTGCTTTTAGCATTGATCCGGTCAACAACGACAAATTTAAAATTGTCATCGAAGCCATTTATGGGCTAGGGGAGTACATTGTTCAAGGAAAAGTCACTCCTGATCATTACGAGGTTGATAAACGTTCGTTTACCATTTTGAAAAAAGAAGCCCATTACCAAAGTTCCAAATTTGTTAAATCCGGTACTAACAATGTTGAAGTAAAATTAGGAAAAACCGAAGGCTCGACTCAAAAACTTTCTGAGGTCGAAATTGTCAAAATTGCCATGTTGGTTAAGGAAATTGAAAAACATTATTACTTTCCCCAGGATATTGAATGGGCAATTGAAGGCGATAAAGTTTTTATTGTCCAATCCCGCCCGATTACCACAATCAGTAATGTTGATAAGCAATCAAACAAAACCCCATCTCCAACTTCCAACCTCACACCTCTTTTCTCTGGCGCTCCTGCTTCTCCCGGCATTGCCTCAGGACCGGTAAAAATTATTCGTTCACCCAGTGAAATTGACCTTATTAAAAAAGGTGATGTTTTAGTCGCGCCCCAAACCAATCCCGATTATGTGCCGGCGATGAAAAGGGCAGCGGCGATTATCACTGACAAAGGTGGTCGTACTTCCCACGCCGCTATTGTTTCCCGCGAGCTGGGAATTCCGGCAGTTGTCGGCTGCGAAGTGGCAACAAAGCGTCTTAAGAATGAGCAAATTGTCAGTGTCAACGGTACAACCGGTGACATTTTTTTAGGAAATTTACTTTCTGCTAACCATCAAACATCAACCGCTGGTCACCAATCTACAAAAGTTAGGCATCATACGCTTACCCGGGTTTATGTAAATTTAGCCGAAGTTGAACAGGCCCACAAAGTTGCTCAGATGGATGTTGATGGCATTGGATTACTGCGTGCCGAATTTATGATTGCCGGCATTGGCACTCATCCCAAAGAATTTATCCGCGAAAAAAAAGAACATTATTTTATCAATAAATTAACCAGTGAACTGGAAAAATTTGTCCGACCTTTTAATCCGCGTCCTGTTGTTTATCGGGCTACTGATTTTAAAACTAATGAGTATCGGCATTTAGTCGGCGGCAAAAAATATGAGCCGGTTGAAGAAAATCCCATGCTTGGTTTTCGCGGTGCCAGCCGCTACATCATTAATCCCGATGTTTTTGCCCTTGAGTTGCAGGCGATTAAAAATATTTGGGAAAAAGGTTTTCATAATTTGCATTTAATGATTCCTTTTGTCCGCGTTCCTTGGGAATTGGTTCGCATAAAAGAAATTGTCCGTGATTTCGGTCTGTTTGATTATCACGGTTTTAAGCTTTGGATTATGGTTGAAGTTCCTGCCTGCGCAATTAATTTACCGGAATTTATCAAAATCGGAATTGATGGAGTCTCAATTGGTACTAATGATTTAACCATGATGTTAATGGGAGTTGACCGCGACAGCAGTGAGGTCGCCAATATTTACGATGAAAGAAATCCGGCGGTAATTTCCACTTTGGAATATATTGTCAAAACTTGTACCCAAAACAGTGTCACTTGTTCCATCTGCGGTCAGGCAGCTTCCGATTATCCGGAAATTGTAGAAACTCTTGTCAGGCGCGGCATCACCAGTGTTTCGATCAATCCCGACTCGGTTGAGCGAACGCGTGAGCTGATTTACCACATTGAGAAAAAACATTTTAAAGAATTATTAAGAAAAAAATAAATAAGGGTTTTTATGCAAATTAAAAAAATTCATTCCCAAGAAATTATCGACTCCCGCGGCTTTCCGGCTGTTGCCGCCAGACTTTGGTTGGATAACGGTCAGATGGTCCAAACATCAGTGCCGTATTCTATACCTTCAAGCAGGTATGAAGCCCAGCAGCTTAAAGACAATGATCAGGAAAAATTTGAAGGTCAGGGGATTTCCCGCGCTGTCAGTTACGTTAACGAACTTTTAGCGCCAAAATTGATCGGTGTTGATCCTCTCAAACAAAAAGAAATTGACTACTGGTTAAAAACTGCCGATGCTACGGAAAACAAATCGCGGCTTGGCTCCAATACCATGCTGGTAATTTCCCAACTGATTCTTAAAGCCGGAGCTTATGCCAGTAATTTACCGGTTTTCCGTTATCTAAATCGGTTTTTTAATGCCAATTTTCAAAGTAAAATCGAAACGGATAAAGTGCCAACGCCGATTTTCAATATTATAAACGGCGGCAAACAAGCCAATAATGATCTGAACTTCCAAGAATTTCAGGTTGTACCCTCGTCATCGCTTAATTTTGAAAAAGGCTATCTAATGGGTTTACAGATTTATCATCTTTTAAAACAGGTTTTGATCTACCGCAAAGCCAGCGTCGCACTTGGCGATCAGGGCGGCTTTACACCCTATTTCACCAGTAACATTGATGCGGTGGAAATTATTCGGGAAACCATCAATAACCAAAGGCTTAAATTAGGAATGGAAGTTTTTATGGGAATTGATTTTTCCGCCTCCACTTATTACACCAACCAAAAATATTTAATCAAGGAAAAAAGCCACCCGCTTAATCCAGGCGAGTATTTTGACTATATTACTCCGCTTATCAACAACAATTCACTTATTTTTGTCGAAGACCCTTTTGACGCAGAAGATTTATCCAACTGGAAAAAAATCACGGAAAAATTTGGTAAGGAAATTTATATCGTTGGCGACGACCTAGTTGGCGGCAACTTTAAAAGAATGGAAAAAATTATCAAGGAAAAAGCTTGCAATTCCACAATTATCAAACCCTACCAGATTGGTACGATCACTGAAACGTTGGAGTTGGTTGATCTCTTAAGAAAAAACAACATCAGTTATTCAATATCCGGCGGCAACAGCGAAACCAACGATGATATTATTGCCGATATTTCCGTTGCTCTTCAACCGGATTTTATTAAATTCGGGGCACCTTCGCGTGGCGAACGCGTTTCCAAATACAACCGCCTCTGGGACATCGAACGCAATGAGATGAATAAAGTAGTAGTTAGTAGCTAGTAGTTATAATCCCTATTATGAATATTTTAAAACTAATAATAAAATCAAAAAGACTCTATAAAAGTATTGTTTCAGTATATTGCCCCATTTTAAGTAATACTGTGTTTTTTACTAGTGAAGGATTTAATCACTTGCTTTATGAAGATTATTATCATCCAAGAAATGTTAATGAACAATATATGAAATTAAAATGTTTACCGTACGCTCCCGAAGTTGTTAAAAAATGCACACTAATCTCAGAAACAAGAAAAGTAAAAAGAAAAATAAAGAAAAAGTTTAAAGATGCAATTCAATATGAGTTAGTCCATGAAGTATCACCAGGTAAAAAAATTCGAGTAGTAGTGGAAAAAATTGGAACAGGAAAATATAGATTTAGAAGCGTAATGCCTCACGATAGAAAATCAAAAAAGCGCCCCTAAAGGCGCCTCTTTGCGTGCTAGTTCTCAGCTCGGACATGTCTTCGCTGAAGAAGGGCTTTCGCCCACTAGCACTATTAATAATATAGCACCTTATATTTTTTTGTCAAGTGGTTTGTATTGTTATAGCAGTACAAAAGTCTAAAATTGGATTAGCTACTTGCTACTAACTACTAGCTACTATATACTATTCCCATGATCGCCAAAATTAAAGGAATTCTTTCTGAAATTAACGGTAATTTAGGTTTGATCGAAACAGATTCCGGTATTTTTTACGAAGTATTTTTAACACCTTCTGCAATTAGCCAAAACAAGTTAGGGAAACCGCTTGAAATTTATACTTATCTACAAGTAAGAGAAGATGAATGGCGGCTGTACGGATTTTTGACCCAAAAAGAATTGCGTTTGTTTAAATTATTATTGACCGTTTCCGGAGTTGGCCCCAAAACTGCCTTCACCGTTATTTCGTTCACCAACATTGAAGAAATTTCCCTTGCAATCAAAAACAACGATCTTGATTTTCTGCAAAAAATTCCCGGGTTAGGCAAAAAAACGGCTTTAAAAATAATTGTGGAAATTGCGGAAAAATTGAAAAAAGAAATCGAATTGGATAAATTATTTATCAGCGAGGATGATAAAAATGCCCTTGATGCTTTGATTGCTTTAGGTTATAAAAGCAGTGAAGCACGGGCGCTATTATCAAAAATTCCCAAAGGTTTAACGCTGGAGGAAAAAATCAAACAGGCGTTAAAATATAAAACGTAAAATATGAAAAAAGCATTTATATCTGTTTCTTTTAAGAAAAAAAATGATTTAAGCCAAGAGTTAACTATTATTAGTGAATTGCTTAAAAAGCATAAAATAAAACCTTTTATTTTTGTTAATAACTACGTATTTGTCAAAAATAAAGAAAAAGAGATGATGAAAAAAGCAACAAAAGCAATTGCTAATAGTGATATTTTAATTGCAGAATTAACGGATAAAGCAATTGGTGTTGGTATAGAAATAGGCTACGCCTATGCTCTAAAGAAAAAAATTATTTATTTACGAAAAGAGCGAACAGAATATTCAAGAACAACCGGAGGAGTAGCAAGCGAACAGATTACATATAATAATATGAATGATCTAAAATCAAAATTAGAAATAGTTCTTTCAGCAATGTAGAGACGTGATTAATCACGTCTCTACAAAACAAACATGAAGAAAACCAAACCCTCAACCAATCTCGAAAATCTCCGGCCGAAAAGTTTAAGTGAATATATCGGCCAGGAAAATATTGTTAAAACTTTACGTCTTTTTATTGACGCGGTTAAAAAACGGGGGACACCAACCGAACATATTTTATTTTACGGTCCTCCTGGCATCGGCAAAACCACACTTTCCGGAATTATTGCCCATGAGCTTTCCGGCGATCTGAAAATTACCTCCGGTGCAGCCATTACCAAAACCGGAGATCTGGCTGCAATTCTTACTAATTTAAAAAATAACGACGTTTTGTTTATTGATGAGGTTCATCGACTCCCTAAAGTAGTGGAGGAAATTTTATA
>Ga0172375_10010256_pt1 | contig 12185 bp, 12 predicted proteins | sample LakKiv1m_FD_114537 | JGI IMG/M metagenome (GOLD analysis project Ga0172375, IMG submission 114537) | Freshwater microbial communities from Kabuno Bay, South-Kivu, Congo - kab_092012_11.1m | ecosystem: Environmental > Aquatic > Freshwater > Lake | place: Democratic Republic of the Congo... | reverse complement strand
GAGACCGCGCGGGCGCTCGCCGGCGCGGGCGCCGAGGTCGTCCTGGCCGTGCGGGACGTCGACAAGGGTGCCCGCGTCGCCGCGACGATCCCCGGTACGACCGAGGTGCGGCGCCTCGACCTGGCCGACCTGTCGTCGGTGCGCGCGTTCGCGGCGGACGTCGCCGAGCGCGGTGAGTCCATCGACGTCCTCGTCAACAACGCCGGCATCATGGCGGTGCCCGAGGGGCGTACGGTCGACGGCTTCGAGCAGCAGATCGGCACCAACCACCTGGGCCACTTCGCCCTCACCTGCCTGCTGGTGCCCCACCTGCGCGACCGGGTGGTCACCGTCTCCTCGTCGCTGCACCGGCAGGGCGTGATGCGGCTGGAGGACCTCCACTTCGAGCGCGAGCGCTACCAGCCGTGGGCGGCCTACGGGCAGTCCAAGCTCGCCAACCTGCTGTTCACCAGCGAGCTGCAGCGACGGCTCGCCGAGCGCGGGTCGGCGCTCCGCGCGGTCGCGGCGCACCCCGGCTACAGCGACACGCACCTGCAGTCCCAGACCGGCAACGCCGTGCTCAACTCGCTCTCCGTGGTGGCCAACAAGATCGTGGCGCAGTCCGCCGCCGACGGCGCGCTCCCGACGCTGTACGCCGCCACGGTCGACGTCCCCGGCAACGCGTACGTGGGTCCCAGCAGCGTCGGCGAGCTGCGCGGCAGCCCCCGCCTCGTGGGACGGTCCGAGGCGGCGCAGGACGCGGAGACCGCGCGGCGGCTGTGGGAGCTGTCGGCGGAGCTCACCGGCACCGACCTGCCCGCCTGACGCCACCGTCTCGGCGGGCGTGCCCGCACTCCTGCACGGTTGTGCACTGCCCAAACGTGACCCAGGCGGATGCTGTCGCTCGCGTGCCCCGGGCTCCTACGGTCGACGCACCTCGTACGGCGTGATCCGCCGGAGGTCTCGGAGCAGGAGCGGAAGAGCTCGTGCATGTTCAGGGGAGTGCAGATGCGTCGCATCAACCATCTCAAGGGGAGCAGCAGGACCTGGCGCGGCGGGGCGGGCCTCGCGGCCGCCGCCGTCGTCGTCCTCGCGACCACCGGCCTCGCGGCCCCGGCCCAGGGTGCCGCCACCATGGCGCCGCTGCGGGCGGCCGACAGCCCGCAGGCGGTCGAGGGGTCCTACATCGTGGTGCTGAAGGACACTGTCGCACGGCGCGGCATGCGGACCGCGGCCGCGGCCAACACCGAGGTGAAGCGGGAGGCCCGCGACCACGGTGCCCGGATCGTCCACAGCTACGACGACACCGTGCGCGGCTTCGCGGCGCGGATGGACGACGAGGCGCTCGCCGAGATCCGCCGGCACCCCGACGTCGCCTACGTCGAGGCCGACCAGACCTACACCGTCCAGGCGACCTGGGGGCTGGACCGGATCGACCAGCGCTCCCTCCCGCTCAACGGCGCCTACAACGTCAGCCGCACCGGCGCGGGCGTCACGGCGTACGTCATCGACACCGGCATCCGCGCCTCCCACGCCGAGTTCGGCGGCCGCGTCAGCGGCGGCTACACCGCGATCAACGACGGCCGCGGCACCACGGACTGCCAGGGCCACGGCACGCACGTCGCCGGCACGGTCGGCGGAGCCACGTACGGCGTCGCGAAGGCGGTCCGCCTCGTGCCCGTCCGCGTGCTCGCCTGCAACGGCAGCGGGACCACCGCCGGCGTCATCGCCGGCGTCGACTGGGTGACCGCGAACGCCTCGGGTCCCTCGGTGGCCAACATGAGCCTCGGCGGCGGCGTCTCGACCGCGCTGGACTCCGCGGTGCAGCGCTCCATCAACCGCGGGGTGACCTACGCGGTCGCCGCGGGCAACGACTACGGCGCCAACGCGTGCAACAGCTCGCCGGCCCGGGTCGGGGCGGCGCTCACGGTCGGGTCGACCACCTCGACCGACGCCCGCTCGAGCTTCTCCAACATCGGCTCCTGCCTCGACCTCTTCGCGCCCGGCTCGTCGATCACGTCGGCCTGGCACACCTCGAACACCGCGACCAACACGATCTCCGGCACCTCGATGGCCACGCCGCACGTCGCGGGTGTCGCTGCGCTCTACCTCCAGGGCAACCCGTCGGCGTCGCCGGCGACGGTCAACAGCGCGATCATCAACGGCGCCACGACCGGCCGGGTCACCAACGCCGGGTCGGGCTCGCCCAACCGCCTGCTCTACGCGCTCATCTGAGCCGCGAGCACGGCCTCACCATCGACGGCCCCCGGGTTCTGCCCCGGGGGCCGTCGGCGTCCCGGGCGTGGGAGGCTGGCGACGGACGGGCAGGACGGGCGCGCGAGCGCCCGATCGACGACGAGGAGACCGCGAGATGACGGCGTACTGGGTCAACACCCTGATGGAGCTGCGCGACCCCGAGAAGCTCGCGGCGTACGCCGAGGCGGCCACCCCCGCCATCGACGCGGCCGGCGGGCGGTTCCTGGCGCGCGGCACCGCCGTGCACGCCTTCGAGTCCGGCCTGCGGGAGCGGCAGGTGATCATCGCGTTCCCCGACGTCGCCGCGGCGGTCGCGTGCTACGAGAGCGAGGCCTACCAGGCGGCGCTCGCCCTGCTCGGCGACGGGGCGGTGCGCGACCTCCGGATCCTCGAGGGCGTCGCGGACCCCGACTGAGCGCGCCTGCCGGCACCCACCGGTCAGGCTCCGACCCAGGGGCCCACGGCCCACAGCGCCGTCACCGCGGCGAGCAGGGCGGGAGGGGCGAGCGCGAGCGACACCGTGTGCAGCTCGCGGAGGTCGACCTCGAGGCCGGCGGCGCGGGTGGTGCGCAGCCACAGCATGCTCGCGAGCGAAGCGGTGACCACGAGCGCCGCACCGACGCCGAGACCGACCAGGGCGGCGAGCACCGGCATCGTGCCGAGCGGCGCCACGACCGGGACGAGCACGAGGGTCGCCGGCAGGTTGTTGACCACGGCGCTGAGCGCGGTGGCGACGACCGCGACGGAGAGCAGGCCCACCCAGCTCGTCGCGGTGTCCGGAGGGGGGAGGACGCCGCGCACGAGGTCGGTGAGACCCAGGTGGGCCACCGCGGCGGTGACGACGCCCAGCGCCAGGAGGTAGGCCGCGAAGGGGACCGACGCCGCACGCGCGGCCGGACGCGCACCGGTCCGGCCGCGGGCGTGGACGAGGAGCGCCAGGGCCGCGGCGGCCGCGACCCAGAACGGCTCGACCCCCCACGGCTCGGTGACCACGAACCCGATCAGCATCAGCAGCACCACCGCGGCGTGGACGCGGGGGAGTCGGGGCGTCGCGGTCGGCGACGCGCCCGCTCCCTGCTCGACCGTCCCCTCGCGGCGGAAGAACCACCGCAGGCCGACGTACTCCACGGCCAGCGCCGCCGCGGTCGGCGCGGCCATGGCGGCCGCCCACCCGACGAAGCCGAGGTCGACCTGGGCGAAGGCCAGCAGGTTGGTGAGGTTGGCGACCGGCAGGAGCAGCGAGCCCGCGTGGGCGACTCGCACGCAGGCGTACGCCGGTGCTCGCGCGCCGGCGGCCGCGGCGACGGCGACCGGGGTCAGCAGCACCACCGTCGCGTCGAGGCTGAGGGTGACCGTGACGAGCACCGCCACGACGAAGGTGGTCGTCATCAGCCGCACCGGCCGCTGCCGGGCCGCGGTCCGGATGAGCCCACCGAGCGCCTCGAACAGACCGGCCTCCGCGCACAGGTGCCCGACCAGCAGGACGAACACCAGGAACAGCGCGACGGGACCCAACCCGCGGACGACCTCGCCGGCCTCGTCCCACGGGACGGCGCCGGACCCGAGCACCGCCGCGCTCGTGACAGCCGCGACCGCCAGCTCGGTGAGGGGGCGGGGACGCCGGAACGCGGTGACGAGCAGGACGCCGAGGCAGGCGAGCGACAGCGCGAGGGGCCACGTCACGAGAGGCATCATCGCGGGTGGCGGGAAGTGGGGAGACGGCGCCTGCGAGGATGAGGACATGGATCTCGGACTCGACGGACGCACCTTCCTCGTGACCGGCGGCAGCCGCGGACTCGGCCTCGCGACTGCCCGCTGCCTGGTGGCGGAGGGCGCGCGCATCGTCCTCACCGGCCGTGACCCCGGGCGGCTCGACGAGGCCGCGCGCGGCCTGGCGGAGGTCTACGGCGCCGCCGACCTCGTCGCCACGGCGGTCGCCGACAACGCCGATCCGGAGACCCCGGCGCGACTGATCGCGCTCGCGCGGGAGCGGTTCGGCGGCCTGGACGGCGCGCTGGTCTCGGTCGGCGGTCCGCCCGCCGGCTCGATGCTGGAGGCGACCGACGAGCAGTGGACCCAGGCGTTCGGCGCCGTCTTCCTCGGCGGCGTACGCCTGGCGCGCGACGTCGGCCGCGAGCTCGAGGCCGGCGGCTCGCTGGCGTTGGTGCTCTCCAGCTCCGTTCGGCAGCCCGTCGGCGGCCTGGCGATCTCCAACGGCCTGCGGCCGGGCCTGGCGATGGCGGCGAAGACGCTGGCCGACGAGCTCGGTCCCGCCGGCGTCCGCGTCAACGGTCTGCTGCCAGGTCGCGTCGACACGGAGCGGGTCCGCGAGCTCGATGCGCTGGGTGGCGACGCCGACGCGGCCCGCGAGGCAGCCCAGCAGCAGATCCCGCTGCGGCGCTACGGACGCCCGGAGGAGTTCGGCCGCGCGGCGGCCTTCCTGCTCTCGCCGGCGGCGTCCTTCGTCACCGGCGTCATGCTCCCGGTCGACGGCGGGATGCTGCGCTCCCTCTGATCAGGAGCGCCGGGAGCCGACTCGCCCGGCTCCGGGTCGTCGTGGCCGCCGGGCCGCCAGCCCCGGCGCAGGCCGCCGCGGTCCTCGCCGCGTCGCCGGGCCCGCGCCTCGTCGAAGGCGAGGTAGCCGAAGCCGAAGACCGCCAGGGCGGCGAAGAACCACCACTGCAGGCCGTAGAAGAAGTGCGGTCCTTCACCGAGGTCCGGCTCCGCGGCGAGTCGCAGCGGCTCGGCCGGGGGCGGCGTCTCGCTGACCAGGTCGACGAACCCGCCGTAGACCGGGTAGTCCAGCGTCGGCGCGATCTCGACGCTGGAGATCGCGCGCGCCGAGGAGTCGGCGACCTCGGCCGAGCGGCCGGTCGCGTCGACGCGCACCCAGCCGGTGACCGTGACCTGTCCGGGCGGCGGGTCGGGGGTCGCGAGCGCGTCGATCCCGCGGTTGTCGGTCTGGAGCCAGCCGCGGTCCACCAGGACGGCCGGTCCCTCGACGGTGCGCAGCGGGGTCACCAGGTCGACCCCGGCGACGCCGTCGCGGGTGCGGTAGCGGATGACGACGGTGTCCTCGGGGACGTAGGTCCCACGGGCCTCGATCCGACGCCACTCGTCGGCGCGCGCGACCGGACGGTCCACCGCCAGCACGTCCGCGACGGGCACGGGCGCGGCGTCGAGGTTGGCCAGGATCAGCGCGTTGCGCTCCTCGCGGTCCTGCTGGCGGTCGAACTGCCACTGCCCGAGGGCGTACGCCAGGTAGCTGAGCGCCGCGACCGCGATCGCGAAGAGCAGCCATCGGCGAGACAGGAGGAATCCCACGCCTCGAGCCTACGTGCGTGTGGACACGCGTCCTAAGGTGGTCGACATGCTGGCGGACACGCACGGACGGGTGGCGACGGACCTCCGCGTCTCGTTGACGGACCGCTGCAACCTGCGCTGCTCCTACTGCATGCCGGCCGAGGGTCTGGACTGGATGCCGACGCCGGAGGTCCTCACCGACGACGAGGTGGTCCGGTTGGTCCGGATCGGGGTCGAGCAGCTCGGGATCCGCGAGGTCCGCTTCACCGGCGGGGAGCCGCTGCTGCGGCGCGGACTGGTCGACATCGTCTCCGCGGTGACCGCGCTGACCCCCCGACCGGAGGTCTCGCTGACCACCAACGCGCTCGGGCTGGAGCGGACGGCCGCGGCGCTGGCCGGCGCCGGGCTCGACCGGGTCAACGTCAGCCTCGACACCGTGCGCCAGGACTCCTTCCTCCGGATCACCCGTCGCGACCGGCTCGACGACGTGCTGGCGGGCATGCGGGCCGCGGCCCGGGAGGGGCTGAGCCCCGTCAAGGTCAACGCCGTCCTCCTGCGCGGCGTCAACGACACGGAGGCCCCGGAGCTGCTGGCGTACTGCCTCGAGCACGGGTACGAGCTGCGGTTCATCGAGCAGATGCCGCTCGACGCCCAGCACGACTGGCACCGCGGCGAGATGGTGACCGCGGGGGAGATCTTCGCCTCCCTCGAGTCCGCCTACGACCTCACGCCCGCCGAGGAGCCGCGCGGCAGCGCGCCCGCCGAGCTCTTCCTCGTCGACGGGGGGCCGGCGACCGTCGGGGTCATCGCCTCGGTGACACGACCCTTCTGCGGGGCCTGTGACCGGGTCCGCCTGACGGCCGACGGACAGGTCCGCAACTGTCTGTTCGCCCGGGAGGAGTCCGACCTACGGGCGGCGCTGCGGGGCGGCGCGGACGACGTCGAGATCGCCGAGCGGTGGCGGCGCGCCATGCTCACCAAGCGACCGGGCCACGGCATCGACGACCCGTCCTTCCTCCAGCCGGCCCGCCCGATGTCGGCGATCGGCGGCTAGACCGCCAGGTCGGACGCGCCCGCGGGGTCGTCCGGGTCGACCGGGACGGTCTCGCGCAGGAAGCCGCGTGACCCGAGGAAGTCGGTCAGCGGCGCCCGGTGGTCCTCGCAGCCCAGCCACACCTTGCGGCGCTCGGGCGTGTGCAGGCGGGGGTTGTTCCACCGCAGCGCCCACGCCGCGTCGGCGCGGCAGCCCTTCGCCGAGCACGTCAACCGGTCCTCGCTCATCCGGCTCACCCTAACGAGGGCTCCGGAGACGGGCGATGCCGGACGGCCACGGGGGAAGCTGTCCGGCATCGCGGGACCCGGACGGGGGAGACCGGGTCCGGGACGATTCTCGCACGCCGCCGGGGTGAATCCAACGCCGCGGGCGCCCGACCCGCGGGTCGGACCGGCCCCAGGATCGAGCCCGGGATCGCGGCCGTCAGCGACGCTCGTCGCCGTCGACCGCGTCCGTGCTCCGGCCGCTGCCGAGGGCCGGGACGGACAGGTCCGGCGTCGGGAGGTCGGGGTTGCCGGGAGCGAGGTCGGCGCGGGCGTTGGCGAAGAGGACCGCGACGTAGGGCAGGAAGACGGCGCCGGTGATGAGGACCCAGCGGAGCACCCCGGGTCCGACCGCGACGGCGCCGACGAAGCACAGGGTCCGCACGATCATCGAGATGAGGTAGCGCCGCTGCCGACCCGCCTGCTCCGCCGCGCGGGTCTGCGGCGCCGAGGTGATCTCGACGACGTCGTCGTCGCGCGAGCGTCGGCGGGAGGGGGTGGACTCGGGCACGTCCTCCAGCGTACGTGGCACACTGCAACGCACCCACCGCTCCGGCGCTCGCCCGCCGCTCCCAGGAGGATCCGTGACGAACCGCACGTACCGCATCACCGAGATCGTCGGCACGTCGCCCGACGGCATCGACCAGGCGATCCGGAACGGGATCGAGCGCACCGCGAAGACCCTGCGCCACGTGGACTGGTTCGAGGTGACGCAGGTGCGCGGTCAGGTCAAGGACGGCACGGTCGAGCACTTCCAGGTGGGCCTCAAGGTCGGCTTCCGCCTCGAGGACGACTGACCCTCGCCGACACCGCTCGCGGGTCGATTCGGCGTACCGAGGGGTAATCACTAGCGTCGGTGCGCGTGAGCGACGCGCCCGACGACACCGGCCCTCCCACGACTCCCCGCTCGGTCCTCGTGACCGGCGGCAACCGCGGGATCGGGCTCGCCATCGCGCAGGCCTTCCTCGCCGCCGGTGACCGGGTGGCGGTGACCTCGCGCGCGGGCGGCGGCCCCGACGGCGCCCTCGCCGTGGCGTGCGACGTGACGGACCCCGAGCAGGTCGAGGCCGCGTTCGCCGCGGTGGAGGCCGCGCACGGTCCGGTCGAGGTCCTGGTCGCCAACGCCGGGATCACGCGCGACACCCTGGTGCTGCGGATGAGCGAGGACGACTGGTCCAGCGTGCTGGAGACCAACCTCACGGGCACCTTCCGGGTGGCGAAGCGGGCGGCCAAGGGCATGCTGCGGCTGCGTCGCGGGCGGATCGTCCTCATCTCCTCCGTGGTCGGCCTGCTGGGGTCGGCCGGACAGGTCAACTACGCCGCGTCGAAGGCGGGCCTGGTGGGCATGGCGCGCTCCCTGGCGCGCGAGCTCGGCAGCCGCTCCATCACCACCAACGTCGTCGCTCCCGGCTTCGTCGAGACCGACATGACCGCCGAGCTGCCGGAGGAGAAGCGCGCCGAGTACCGCGCCGCCATCCCGCTGCAGCGGTACGCGGACCCGGCCGAGGTCGCCGACGCGGTGCTCTGGCTGGCCTCACCGGGCGCGGCGTACGTCACCGGGGCCGTCATCCCGGTCGACGGCGGGCTCGGCATGGGGCACTGACCGCCCGACGTCCCCGCACACCACATCGAGACCGACGGCAGGGCGCCGAGGAGAGGAACGCACACGATGGGCATCTTGGAGGGCAAGCGGATCCTGGTCGCCGGCGTCACGATGGACACCTCCATCGGTTTCGCCGTGGCCAAGGTGGCGCAGGAGCACGGCGCGACCGTGCTGGTGTCGAACTTCGGCCGGGCGCTCGGCATCACGCGACGCATCGTCGCCCGGCTCCCGGAGCCCGCTCCGGTGCTGGAGCTCGACGTCACCGACGAGTCCCACCTCGCGGGGCTTCCCGACGCGGTGCGCGAGCACGTCGACGGGCTCGACGGGGTGGTGCACTCGGTGGCGTACGGCAATCCCGAGACCCTCCTCGGCGGCGACTTCCTGCGCGGACCGTGGGAGGACGTCGCGCAGGCCGTCCACGTGTCGGCCTACAGCCTCGCCTCGCTGAGCCGCGCCTGCCGGCCGCTCATGGGCGCGGGCGGCTCGGTCGTCGGCCTGACCTTCGACGCGACGGTCGCCTGGCCGGCCTACGACTGGATGGGCGTCGCGAAGGCCGGCCTGGAGTCGTGCGCCCGCTACCTCGCGCGCGACCTCGGGCCCGAGGGCATCCGCGTCAACCTGGTCGCCGCCGGGCCGCTGAAGACCCTCGCGGCCAAGGCGATCCCCGGCTTCGAGGAGCTGGAGCAGGGCTGGGCCGACCGGGCACCGCTCGGCTGGGACCAGGGGGACCGGGAGCCGACCGCGCGGGCGGTCGTGGCGCTCCTGTCCGACCTGTTCCCGGCGACGACCGGGGAGATCGTGCACGTCGACGGCGGATTCCACGCGATGGGCACCTGAGGGTGGCGCTGGTCGAGCTGCGCGTCCTCGACGGCGCGAACCTCTACTTCCCCCGCGCCGCGGTCAAGCTGACGCTCGACCTCGGTGCGCTCCTCGCCGCCCCCGCGGATCGCCTGGAGAGCGCGGCCCAGGACGTCGGGCTACGCGCGGCCCGGCCCGGACCACCGGGATCGGGGCTGCGCCAGCGCTTCGCCGGACGCCTCCTCGCGCGGCTGGTCCGGCAGGTGGCGGCCGCGGCCGGGACCTCGCGGCTCGCGGTCCGGGTGCGACCCACGAGCGACCCGGCCCGCCTGGTGGTGGCCTACCCGTGGCGACGCCGCGGCACCGCGCAGGCCCTGGGCGAGCAGGTCGCGGGCCTGGTGGACCGGTTGCTGACCGAGGACGTGGTGGGACTGGTCGAGGAGGCCGCGGCGGCGGTGCGCACCGCCGAGCCGGGCGACGGCCCCCGCACCATCCGGCCCCGCGTGCCCGTCATCGCCGTGACCGGGACGAACGGCAAGACCACCACCTCCCGCATGGTCGCCCACATCGCTCGGACCGCCGGGCTGCACGTCGGGTGGTCGAGCACCGACGGGGTCTTCGTCGACGGCGTGCTGGTCGAGGCCGGGGACTACTCCGGACCCAGCGGCGCCGGCCAGGTGCTCGCCCACCCCGTCGACCTGGCCGTGACCGAGACGGCGCGTGGCGGCATCCTCCTCAAGGGGATCGGTGTGACGCACAACGACGTCTCGGTGGTCACCAACGTCTCCGCCGACCACCTCGGCACCCACGGCATCGACACCGTGGACCAGCTGGCGGAGGTCAAGGGTGTCGTGCCGTGGATCACCCGGCCCGACGGCTGGGCGGTCCTCAACGCCGAGGACCCCCGCACGCTCGCGATGCGCGCCCACACCCGCGCGCGGGTGTGGGTCTTCGCCCGTGACCCCGACACGCCGGGCGTACGCGAGGTGCTGACCGACGGCGGTCGGGCGACCACGGTCATCGACGGCGCGGTGTGCGTCCTGGCGCCGGGGGCGGACCCGGACCCGCTGCTGCCGGTCGTCGACGTCCCGATGACCCTTGCCGGCCTGTCGCGGTTCAATGTCGAGAACGCCCTCGCCGCCGCCTCGGCGGCCCTCGCCGTCGGGCTGCCCCGGGACGCCGTCGTCGCGGGGCTGCGCAGCTTCCGGCCGGACCCCGAGCACAACCCGGGCCGGATGAACTGCTTCACCGTCCCGACCCCGTCCGGATCGGTGACCGTCGTGATGGACCTCGCCCACAACGAGGTGGGGCTCGAGGCGTTCCTGGAGATCCTGCACGGCCTGCGCGCGTCGCCCGGCCGCATCCGCCTCGGACTCGGCGTGGTGGGCGACCGCACCGACGACCTGATCACCGCGCTCGGGGAGATCGCCGCCCGCGGCGCCGACCGCGTCGTCATCGCGCACAAGGAGAAGTACCTGCGCGGTCGCACCACCGCGGAGCTCGATGCGCTCATGCGGGCCGGCGCCGCGGCGGTGGGGGTCGCCGACGTGCCGTCGTACGACACCGAGCTCGCCGCTCTCGAGCGACTGGTGGCCGAGGCCGGCCCGGACGACGTCGTCGGGTTGATGTGCCACGCCGAGCGCCAGCAGTGCTACGACTGGATCGCCGAGCAGGGCGGCACGGCCGACACGCCCGAGGACCTCCGGGCCAAGGTGCTGCGCGCTCAGGCCTCCGGGGCGTAGTCGGGGTCCGCCACGCCGTCGGCGGCGTGGGCGCCCGCCTGGGCCTGGCTCGACCACGCCTCGAGCTCTGCCATCACGGCCGGGTGCTTGTCGACGCACAGGACGACCAGGTCGCCGCGGTTGGCCCGCGCCATCGCGTGCCGCAGGGCCTCGATCTCGTCGAGCACGACCTCGAGCTGCTTGCAGCGCGCGCCCTCCTCGCGGGCCCGGCGTACGCCCTCGGCGACGAGCTCGGCGACCGCGCCGCGCTCACGGCCGCGAAGCGCGGCGTCCTCCCGGACGACCACGACGTCGAAGTGCTGGGCGGCCACCGCCCCGAGCTCGCGCATGTCGTCGTCGCGTCGGTCCCCGGCGGTGGCGATGACGCCGATCCGCGAAGGCTTGCCGAGCTCGCTGCCACCGTCGAGGCTCTCGCCGACGCGGTCGACGAAGTCGCCCAGCATCCGCATCCCGGGCGCGTTATGGCAGTAGTCGACGATCACGTTGATGCCGTTGACCTCGACCTCGTTGAGTCGGCCGGGCGAGAGGTAGTAGCTGGTCGAGAAGGTGCGCAGGCCCTGCCGGATGTCGTGCAGCGGGGCGCCGGCGCCGAATGCTGCCGCGGCCGCCGCGAGCGCGTTCTGCACGTTCATCCGCGCCCGGCCACCGAAGGTCGCGGGCAGCAGGTGGGTCCAGGCAAGCTGCATGTCGCGGCGCCCGTGTCGCACGACGATCATCTCGCCACGCTCGCTCGGCTCGAGGACCAGCGCCTTGCCGCCCCGGCGACAGTGGGCGTCGATCATGTCGCGCGTCTCGCTCCCCGGCTCGGCCATGGAGAACCACACCACCTCGCCGGAGCACCGGCGACGCATCTCGCGGACCAGCGGGTCGTCGGCGTTGAGCACCGCGTGCCCGTTGCGCGGCACGGCCTCGACCACGACGGCCTTCACGTCGGCGAGCTGCTCGACCGTGTCGATCCCACGCATCCCGAGGTGGTCGGGCTGGACGTTGAGGACGACCGCGACGTCGTTGCGCTCGTACCCGAGGCCCTCGCGGAGGATCCCGCCGCGGGCCACCTCGAAGACCGCGAAGTCGACGCGCGGGTTCTGCAGCACCATCCTGGCCGACTTCGGCCCGGACGCGTCCGCCCGGATGACGAGTCGCTCGTCGATGACGACCCCGTCGGTCGAGGTCATCCCGACCTTGCG
>Ga0172375_10010255_pt1 | contig 12185 bp, 11 predicted proteins | sample LakKiv1m_FD_114537 | JGI IMG/M metagenome (GOLD analysis project Ga0172375, IMG submission 114537) | Freshwater microbial communities from Kabuno Bay, South-Kivu, Congo - kab_092012_11.1m | ecosystem: Environmental > Aquatic > Freshwater > Lake | place: Democratic Republic of the Congo... | reverse complement strand
CTCATGCCTCCCATCCTCGCGGCCGTAAGGACCTACGCGACCTTGGGCGAGATTTGCGATGTGCTGCGAAGCGTCTTCGGCGAATATCGCCCCAGCGTCATGTTCTAACGAGGGAGCCAAAGCATGGAACGGAAAATACGCGTTATCGTCGCGAAACCCGGCCTCGACGGCCATGACAGAGGCGCGAAGGTTATAGCCCGCGCTCTCCGGGACGCGGGCATGGAAGTCATCTATACGGGTTTGCGCCAGACCCCCGAGCAGATTGTCCAGGCGGCGATCCAGGAAGACGCCGATGTCGTCGCTCTCTCCATTCTCTCGGGAGCCCACAACCACCTCTTTCCCAGAGTCGTCGAACTTCTCAGGGAGAAAGACGCCGAGGATATCCTCGTTTTCGGCGGTGGCGTCATTCCCGATGAGGATATACCCTTCCTGAAATCCAAAGGCATCGCCGAAATCTTCGGCCCGGGGACGCCTACCTCGGCGACGGTGGACTTCATCAAAACCCACCTCAAGCGGGCCTAAGTACTTTCCCATGATCGATACTCTCGCGCACCGCTGCCTCGACGGGGATCCGCGCGCGGTCGCCCGTCTCATCAGCCTCCTCGAGGATGGGGACAAGGATGCTTTCGGCACCCTCGCTGCCCTCGTGGAGAGGATGGGGCAGGCACAGGTGATAGGTATCACGGGGCCGCCAGGCTCCGGCAAAAGCACCCTCACCGACAAGCTCATCGGGGAATTCCGCGCGCGCGGAAAGCGCGTGGGCGTGATAGCCGTCGATCCATCGAGCCCCTTTTCGGGCGGCGCCATACTGGGCGACCGCCTGCGCATGCAGGGGCACGCGACCGACCCGGGCGTCTTCATACGCAGCCTCGCTTCGCGGGGGAGGCTGGGCGGTCTTTCGAAAGCCACCGCCTTCGCCGTTCGCGCCCTGGAAGCCGCCGGCTACGATATTGTGATTATAGAAACCGTCGGCGTCGGCCAGTCCGAAGTGGACATCGTCAAAGTAGCCGACACGGTCGTCCTCGTTTCGGTGCCGGGCCTGGGCGACGATATCCAGGTGATCAAGGCCGGCATCATGGAAATCGGCGATATCTTCGTCGTCAACAAATCGGATAGAGATGGCGCCGACAGAGTCGTGCGGGAAATCAGGGCCATGCTTGAGACCCAGGCGATGCTTCAGCGCGGAAAAAGCGTTGACGCGGGCCCTGACACCCTGGCGGCGCGAAACAGCGAACTCCTGCATCATGGCCAAACCGATCTGAGACCTGAGACCTTGCCCATGAGGGAAGTGTATAATTTGCCCCCCGTCATGAAGACCATAGCGGAAACGGGGGAAGGTGTACCCGAACTCGTCGGTGAAATTCTCGCCGGATTCGAAAGGGCCCGGGGCTCAGGGGAGCTCAAAACCCGACGCCATGACGCTATAAAGTCCCAGCTTAAGGACCTGGTCGGCTGGCAGGTTATGGACTATTTTATCGATCAGGAAAGGGATGGCCGGCTCGAACGACTCGCCAAGAGCGTTCAAAATCGAAAGATCGATATCTACAGCGCCGCGAGGGAACTTTTCGCCGCGCTCATACAAGGAGAAAAACGGTGAAACTCGACAAGTTGGATCATATTGGCATAGCGGTGGAAAAGATCGACGAGGCGCTCTCCGTATGGGAAGGTTTGCTAGGGCTTCCGCTTCACGGAACCGAGGAGGTGAGGGAACAGAGGGTGCGAACAGCCTTTCTGCCTCTCGGCGAATCGGAAGTTGAACTCCTCGAGTCGACCGACCCCGAAGGCCCGATAGGAAAATTCATCGCGGCGAAGGGGCAGGGAGTCCAGCACCTCGCTTTCAGGGTGGGGGACATCGATGCCGCTCTCGCCGAGCTCAAAACCAAGGGCGTCCGCCTTATTGACGAGACCCCTCGCTATGGGGCTGGCGGCGCGCGCATCGCGTTTCTTCATCCCAAAGCCACAGGCGGAGTACTCATCGAGCTCTGCGAGAGGAAATAGGGCAGCGAATCGCTGTTTTCCGCAGCAAGTGTCGTGATTATTACTTTATATGTTATTTTATATATATGTAAAATACAATATAACTATAAGTATATATGTAGTATACACAATATATTAACTAATTTTGAAAGGTATAGATATTTTTTTCTTCTAGGTTTATACTGCCGGCCGTGAATATTTCATCAAAATTTGCTCTCCTTTGATACTTTTTACGACCCAAAAGAGGGCGGATGCAAGGATGGTTGGCGTATATGGATGAAAAGCTAAAGGAGCTCGAAGAGCGGCGGGCGAGAGTGCTTGCGGGGGGTGGTCCGAAGCGGGTTGCGGCGCAGCACGCGAAAGGGAAGAAGACAGCGAGGGAGAGGATCGAGGCGCTGCTTGACCAAGGGTCCTTTGTTGAGCTGGACGCGTTTGTGGAACACCGCTGCACGGATTTGGGGATGGCGGGGGTGGAGGCACCGGGGGAGGGGGTGGTGATAGGCTACGGGACCATCAACGGAAGGACGGTCTACGTGTTCGCCCAGGACTTCACGGTCATCGGGGGGTCTCTTGGGGAGATGCACGCGGCGAAGATATGCAAAGCCATGGATATGGCAGTCAAGGTCGGCTGTCCCTGCATCGGGATCAATGACTCAGGGGGGGCCAGGATCCAGGAAGGGGTGGACGCGCTCTCGGGCTACGGCGACATCTTCTATAGAAATACGCTCGCCTCGGGGGTGGTGCCGCAGATATCGGTCATAATGGGGCCGTGCGCGGGCGGCGCTGTGTATTCGCCGGCGCTGACGGACTTTGTCTTCATGACGGAAGGCTCCTCGAACATGTTCATCACCGGACCCCAGGTCATCAAGGCAGTGACGGGGGAGGACGTATCGGCGGAGGAACTTGGAGGCGCCCGGGTCCATACCGAAGTGTCGGGCGTAGCCCAGTTCAGGTTCAAGGATGAGGAAACGACGATCGCGGGCATACGACGTCTTCTTTCCTTTCTGCCCCAGAACAATATCGAGGACGCGCCAATCGCGAAGACGGGGGATGAGCCGTACAGGGCGGATCCCGATCTGGCTGGCCTCATGCCGGATTCGCCGAACAAGCCCTACGATGTGCGCAGCGTCATTGAGCGCGTCGTTGATCTCGGCGACTACCTCGAAGTACAGCCCGATTACGCGAAGAATATCGTCACCTGCTTTGGCCGCCTGGCGGGGAGATCGGTCGGCATCATCGCCAACCAGCCCGCCGTGATGGCCGGTGTTCTTGACATCAACGCCTCGGATAAGGCCTCCCGCTTCATCCGCATTTGCGATTCCTTCAATATACCTCTCCTCACCTTCACCGACACGGCGGGCTATTTGCCCGGGATCGGCCAGGAGCATGGGGGGGTCATACGGCATGGGGCGAAGCTGCTCTACGCGTATTCGGAAGCCACGGTGCCCAAGCTGACGGTGATACTGCGCAAGGCCTACGGTGGGGCCTATATCGCGATGTGCTCCCGCCATCTCGGCGCTGATCAGGTTTTTGCCTGGCCGACGGCGGAGATCGCGGTGATGGGCCCGGATGGGGCCGCGAACATCATCTTCAAGAAGGAGATCGACGAGTCGGCCGATCCGGCGGCCACGCGGGGCGAGAAGATAGCGGAATACAAGAAAAGCTTCGCCAATCCTTACAAGGCTGCGGTGAGGGGGTATGTCGATGATGTCATCGATCCCGCGCAGACGAGGGCGAGGCTCTGTTCCGCGCTCAGCATGCTCCTTGGCAAACGGCAGACTCTTCCCGCGCGAAAGCACGGGAACAGCCCCGTCTGATTGGAGAGCCAGCCATGCAAAACAAATGGATGATCATGCTCGCGGGCATAGGGACGGTATTTGCCGCCCTGATCGCCATAATCGGGATGCTTGAGGTGTTCCATCTCATTTTCGGCGCGCGACCCGAGAAAAAAAGACCCGAACTCGCGCCGCTTCCGGAAATCCACAGTCCGACCGTAGCGTCCAAGGCTGTCCAATCGCAACCGGCGGCGCAGCGCGATGGAGCTGAACTTGTCGCGGTGATCGCCGCCGCGATCGCCGCGACGACGGGCGCTTCGCCCAGCTCGTTCCGGGTCGCATCGATAAGCGCTTCCCCGGAATCGGAGGGCGGCTTCAATACCCCGGTTTGGGGCAGGATTGAACGATTCGCGCGAAAATAAACGCACCAAGGAGAATAGTGTATGAAGCAGTATAAAGTCAGCGTAAACGGCCAGAGCTATGATGTGAGCGTGGAAGAAGTGGGTGCCTCGGGAGCTCCCGCCGCGAGGGCTGCGGCTCAAGCGTCCGCCGCCCCCGCTGTCGCGGCTCCCGTATCTGTCCCCGCTTCTCAGGCCTATGCCCCCTCCGCGGGCGCCATAAGCATCAAGGCGCCGATGCCCGGCACGGTAATGTCATTCAAGGTGACCGTTGGCCAGGACGTGAAGAGAGGCGATGTGCTTCTCATCCTGGAGGCCATGAAGATGGAGAATGAGATCGTTGCCCCCCAGGCTGGCAAGGTCGCGTCGCTGAGAGTGCCCGTGAGCGCCTCGGTCAATACCGGCGACCCGCTCGTCGACCTCGAATGAAGGGGGTGGGAGCCCCATGAGTGATTTTTTAGCTCAATTCGTCCAATCGACCGGATTCGCGAATCTCGACTTGGGACAGCTTATCATGCTCTTGGTGAGCTGCGTTCTTCTCTATCTTGGGATCTATCGAAAGTATGAGCCCTTGCTGCTGGTTCCGATCGCGTTCGGCATGTTGCTCGCCAATTTGCCGATCTCCGGCATCACGGACGGGCCTCTGGGCAATCAGCCAGGCGGACTCATTTACTATATGTACCAGGGAGTCAAGCTCGGCATCTATCCGCCTTTGATTTTTCTCGGTATAGGCGCGATGACCGATTTTGGCCCCCTCATCGCGAATCCGATGAGCCTCCTCTTGGGCGCGGCGGCCCAGATCGGGATATTTGTGCCCTTTATACTCGCCACCTTCCTGGGTTTCGATCTCAAGGCGGCCGCGAGCATCGGGATCATCGGCGGGGCCGACGGCCCGACGGCGATCTATCTCACCTCGAGGCTCAAGCCTGAATTGCTCGGTCCTATCGCCATCGCGGCCTACTCCTACATGGCCTTGGTTCCTCTCATCCAGCCTCCCATAATGAGAGCCTTGACGACGCCCAAGGAGAGGGCGGTCAAGATGGCCCAGCTGAGGGAGGTGACGAAGACCGAGAAGGTCGTCTTCCCGATCGCGGTTACCCTCCTTGTCGGCCTTCTATTGCCCGCCGCCGTTCCTCTTGTCGGAGCCCTGATGCTTGGCAATCTTTTCAAGGAAACAGGATCGACCGACAGGCTCTCCGATACCGCCCAGCACGCCATGATCAACATGCTCACGATTTTCCTGGGAGTCGCTGTCGGATCGACCGCAAGCGCTGAGCGATTCCTCAACCCGGAAACGCTTAAGATCATCGCGCTGGGGCTTTTCGCCTTTTCCTGCGGCACCGCGGGCGGGGTCCTGTTCGGCAAATTGATGTACATAATGACGGGCGGGAAAGTAAATCCCTTGATCGGCTCCGCCGGCGTATCGGCCGTCCCGATGGCGGCGCGCGTCTCCCAGGTCGTGGGCGCCGAAACCGATCCCACCAACTTCCTCCTCATGCACGCCATGGGACCCAATGTGTCCGGCGTCATTGGCTCCGCTGTCGCGGCGGGTGTCCTGCTGTCCATCTTGGGCTAGAGCAACAGTTTTTTTCAGAAGCGGCTCCGCGTGCGGTGCCGCTTTTTTTTAAAACTCAGATAGCATACATTGCTTCCATTGGAGAGTTCGCATGGATATCCTGAAATTTGGCGGCGCTTCAGCGAGAAGCGTCGAAGCTATCGAAAGCCTCGTGGAAATCGTTCGCGACAGCGGAGGGAAATTGATTGTCGTCTCGGCTTTTTCCGGAGTGACCGACGACCTCATCCGCGCGGCTGGTCTCGCCGAAAGGCGCGATGATTATCCGCCTATTCTAAATGCGCTTAGGACGCGCCACGAGACTGTGGTGCGTCATTTCCTGGCAGGGGCTCTTCGGGAAGAGATCGGCACGGCGATGGACGCTGCTTTCGCCGAATTGCGCGATCTTCTCAGAAGCGTGGAATTGCTGAGGGATCTGACAAAGCGCAGCCTTGACCAGATCATGAGTTTCGGCGAAAGACTCTCCGCGATGATACTGACGGGAGTATTCGAATCGAAGGGCATGCCGGCCCGTTGCGTCGATGCCCGCGACATCATAAAAACCGATGACAGGTTCGGGTCGGCGCGCTATCTCAAGAACGAAAGCCTGCCGCTCATCATCGCCAGCCTGGCCAATCTGGATAAAATAGCCGTCATACCAGGCTTTATCGGTTCAACGATGGATGGAGTCACGACGACGATGGGAAGGGGCGGCTCGGATTTGACCGCCTCCATCCTCGGCGCCTGTATCGGCACTGGGGAAATACAGATATGGTCGGACGTGGACGGTATGCTGACCGCTGACGAGTGTTTGGTGAAGGATGCCTTCCCCATCGAGGAGATATCGTACGACGAAGCGCTCGAGATGACTCATTTCGGGGCGAATGTACTGAATCCTCTTGCCCTCCTACCTGCCATGGAAGCGGGGGTCACGATCAGAATTCTCAACTCATTCAATCCCAAGGGGAAGGGCACCCGCATCGTCAAGCGCGCTGGAAGGAGTGATTTTCCTGTGCGCGGTCTGGCTTCCATTCCTGCCGTAAGCCTCCTGAGCATTCGAGGTCTCGGACTGCCCGGAGTCACCGGCATAGCAGGCAGGATGTTCAGAGCTTTGGCCAGGAGGAAGGTGAATATCATCCTCATAAGCCAAGCCTCAAGCGAACTTTCCATCTGTTGCGCGATAAGCCCCGATGATGCAGGCGAGGGGAAACTGGCTCTCAGGGAGGAATTCGCTGCCGAGATCGTGGCGGGATTCATCGGCGAGCCCTCCATTGAGAGCGACTTGAGCGTGATTGCGGTGGTTGGCGAGCAGATGAAGCAGAAGACAGGAATAGCGGGAAGGGTCTTTTCCGCGCTTGGCCGGAACGGCATCAATGTAGTTGCCATTGCCCAGGGTTCATCAGAGCTTAATATTTCCATTGTGACTTCGGCCCGGGACAGGGCTAAGGCGCTGAACGTCATCCATGATTCTTTCTTCCTTGCGGGGATCCGGACGGTCAATCTTTTTCTCGTGGGAACGGGACTTGTCGGGGGGACTCTGCTCACCCAGATCGCTGAACAGAGAGACAGGCTTCTCCGGGAGCACTCGATACGCATCATTCTTGTGGGTCTCGCGAATTCAAGGGTAATGCTCATCGATCCGGATGGCATCGATGCGGGGAATTGGAAGAAAAAGCTCGGCGAAGGCAGAGCTTCGGATTTCGGCAATTTCATCGAAACGATAAAAGCCTTGAACCTTCCATCAGCATGCTTTTGCGATTGCACCGCCAGCGAATTCCCGCCTGATCATTACAAGGAACTTCTGGAAGCCTCGATCTCGGTGGTAACGCCGAACAAGCGGGCAAACGCTGGACCGGCTGAAAGATATCGAGGAATTAAGGCGGCCGCCCGTGAAATGGATGTCGTCTATGGCTATGAGACAACAGTGGGCGCGGGTTTGCCGGTTATTGGCACTCTCCATGATCTCGTCGCCTGCGGGGATACCATCTCTCGAATAGAGGCCGTGCTGTCGGGGACAATTTCCTATATTTTCAACCAGCTGGGCAAGGGAAAAAGCTTTTCATCCTTGGTTTTTGAAGCCAAGAGCTTGGGGTATACAGAACCGGACCCGCGAGATGACCTAGGCGCTGTCGATATAGCTCGGAAAACCCTCATTCTCTCAAGGGAAGCGGGATTTGTGCTTGATTATGGCGATATCAGCATCCAATCCCTCTTGCCCGAAAGATTGACAAAGGCGCCAACGGTCGAAAGCTTCCTTTCGCGATTGCCGGAAGCCGACGAGGCGATCGAGGCGCTGGTGAAAGCGGCCATGACGAAGGGCAAGGTCCTTCGCTATGTCGCCACGATCCTGCCAGGTTCGGCTTCGCTTTCCCTTAGGGAATACGGGCCTGAAAGCCCTTTCTACAACCTGAGCGGCACCGATAATCTAGTGATGTTCACAACGGCACGCTATTCCAGCAACCCTTTGGTGGTCAGGGGGCCAGGCGCTGGCGCTGCGGTGACGGCTGGAGGCGTTTTCGCCGATATTTTGAAGACTGCCCAGTCGTATCTCTGAGCGCCGCGCGGCAAAAGGCCGCGGACTTTAGCCCGCCGGGGACTGCATCGCGCGGGCGTGGATCTGGCAGGGCATCTCGATGTGCAGCTGCCGCCGAATCCGCTCGAAACTCTCGGCGCTGCCCGACGTATAGACATTCAGGGAACCGCTGTCATGGGGGGAGTCATATCCATGACTCTCGAGATAGCCCTTGATTTCTCTCGCTTGCAGCGCGGCGGGATCAATGAATTGAATATCGGGAGCTCTTTTATTGAAGAGCTTCATCGCGATCGGATAATGCGTGCATCCCAGGATGATTTCTTTGAGAGGGTATTCAAGCGCGAGGGCCGAGAGGAGATTGGCAACTTCGATATCGGCTGCCGCTTCGTCATATTCGGGAGCCTCTATCAGGGCGGCGAGGGTCTTGCTTCCCTTCGCGTGCACCACGATGGACGAGTTCCGCTCATGAATCAGCCTTTGATAATGCCCTGATCGCACCGTGAATTCCGTCGCCAGCAAGCCCACATGACTCGCGGCCGAAGCCGCGACGAACGCCGCGGCTGGCTCGATGATGCTCAAGACAGGGAAGGCGTACCTGGTTTTGAGCTTTTCTATCAGCGTGGAGATCGTATTGCAGGCGACGGCAACGAGGATGACGCCCTTTTCCCTCATGAAATCGAGCATGGCGCAGGTCAGGTCGATTATCTCGCGCTCGGTTTTGTTGCCATAGGGGACATTGGCGCTATCGCCAAAGTAGATGATATCCGCGTTCGGCAGGAGCCTCGCGATTTCCCTGACAACGGTCATCCCGCCGACGCCCGAATCGATGACCCCTATTTTAATCGAGGCATCGTTCATCGCTCTCTCCACATTCATGCCGCGATCGGCTTGACAGCCTTTTTTGATTTCAGGATCTGCAGAACCACGACCACCAAGAGCAGGACTCCGCCGATGAAATCCGTCAAAAGCCCCGGGGTAACCAGACCCAGTCCTCCGACCAGGGCCAGGATTCTTTCATACCACTTCATATTAGTGAGCATGTATCCTTCGGTCCCCATGGCCACGCCAACGATGCCTATTATTGAGCTGATGATCATCCAGACCATCTGCACGGGATGATCAGCCACGCCGAAAAGCAGCATTTGCGGGTTGAATACAAAGATAAATGGGATGATAAAAGCCGCGATGCCTAACTTTGTCGCCTGAACACCGGTTTTTATCGGATCGCACTTCGCGATCGCGGCTCCTGCGAAGGCCGCCAAGCAGACTGGCGGAGTGATATCGGCGAGGACGCCGAAATAGAAAGCGAACATGTTGGCGGAAATGAGGATAGCGGCTGAGTCCGGAGCGAAGGCATATCCCGCGGTGTGGTTGAGAATCATGATTATCGCAGGAGCGGCAATCGTGGACGTAATGACATAGTTTGCCGTCGTAGGGACGCCCATGCCCAGGACGAGAGAAGTAAGCATAGTGAAGACCAGGGTAAGCAAAAGGTTGTTGTGGGCAGCCGCCACCAGGATTTCCCCGAGCTTCAAACCCAGGCCAGTCTTGGTCACGACGCCAGTGATGATGCCCGCGCAGGCGCAGGCGGCGATTATGCCTAGAGCCCCTCGAGCCCCCGACTCGAGCGAACGGACCACGTCCATAAAGACGAAAGTCGCCTTGATGCCTCTGATCACATTGATGATCGATACGACGCTCGCGACCGCGACAGAAATGATGATCGCCCACAGGGCCGCTTTCATCGGCGTCGCGCCCGAGGTGAGAAGGTAGATTATCACGACGAGGGGAAGCATCAGATAGCCTTTTTTGAAGAGCAAATCCTTGGCTTTGGGCAACTCCTCGCGTTTCAAACCTTTGAGCCCCAGCTTCTTGGCCTCAAAATGCACCTGGGTAAAAACGGCAAAGAAATACAGGAGGGCCGGAATGGCGGCGGCGAGGGCGATTCGCCCATAGGGCACGCCGGTGAATTCGGCCATCAGGAAGGCGGCGGCACCCATGATGGGCGGCATGAGCTGCCCTCCCGTCGACGCCGTGGCTTCCACCGCTCCCGCGAATTCGGGCCTGTATCCCAGTTTTTTCATCATTGGAATGGTGAACGACCCCGTTCCGACAACGTTTCCAACCGAGGAACCGGAGACGGTTCCCATGAGGGCGCTGGATATGACGGCCACCTTCGCCGGACCGCCCGATGCCCATCCCGCGAGGGAATTGGCGATGTCGATGAAAAATTGGCCAAGTCCTGTCTTTTCGAGGAAGGAGCCGAAAAGGATGAAGAGGAAAATGAAGGTGCTCGATACCCCGATAGGCGTGCCGAAAATACCCTCGGTGGTAAACCAGAGGTGCTCTATCAATCCTTGGACCGAAACGCCTCGGTGCGCTATCTTGCCCGGAATATAGGGACCGGCAAAAGCATAAGCTATGAATACAAGGGCCACAATGACCATGGGAAGTCCGACGACGCGACGGGTGGCTTCAAGCACGAGAAGAACCCCGATTACGCCAATCACGATGTCGAGCGGGGTAGGGGAACCTGAGCGCTGCGCCAGAGAAGTCGTCCACAGCACGGTTATGTAGAGAGGGGCCGCGGCGCCAAAAACCGAGAGGACGGCGTCGAGAGGATGGATCTTTTTCCTCGACCATTTCTTGCTTGTCGGATAAAGCAGGAATATGAGGCAGAAGGCAAAGCCCAAATGGATCGAGCGTTGCATCATGGCATCGAGGACGCCAAACATCGCCGTATACAATTGGAAGATGGAAAACGCGATGCAGATCGCCGCAATCACCTTGCCAAGGAAGCCCGCGATAGTCCTAAAATCCGCTTCTTTGTCGAATTGGCGCATTACCTCTTCGGCGTTGACGGGAACCTCATCACTATTTTCTGCGATTTTTGGCTTTCCACCCATGTGGATTTACCTCCTCTATAAGTATCAGAACGCCGCTTTCGCGGCAAGGAACAGTTGGGTTCCCTCGGGAACCCAATCGGTAAAAGGAAAGAAATGACCATTAGCGGCGATTCCATGCCCCGCCACGATCGAAACCATCACGGGGATGACAGCGAAATCGCGCGACATATCCAATATGAATTTTCCGTCAACTAAACGAAATCCATTCTCCATGTCCGATGGCATACCGATCCCGCAACTCTCATAATCCAGCTCGAACAAATGCAAAATAGGCGCCCCTTCTGGGCCGGGAACTACCTTGAAGCGCTCAACCACCGGGGTCAGATGAATCGAATGCACGAAAACATGGTCGAAACAACCGCTTTGCAGGGGGATTTCCGCGATTACCCTGGATTCGCGGTCTGAAATCGTAAGCGTATAGGAAACCGCTGATTCAGCTTGTTGCGATTTATCCTGCGAAAAAACGGGCAAAATGCAAGCCGCCAACGCAAAAACCGCGGCGAACACCGCACATCTTGCCCGCTTCATGTTCATTCTCCAAGAGACGGGCGTCGGCAAAAGCCAACGCCCGCTAATTATGCAGTATCTTTCGAATCTCGATCAATTTTTGACGCGATAGCCTCTAGCCGTGATTACTTGTTCTCCTTGTAGAACTTCTCGGCACCGGGATGCAGGGGGATGGACATGCCATCGAGGGCGTTGGCGATCTTGATGTTGGCGCCCATTTTGTGCGAGGCGGCGAGACGCTCTCCATTCGCGAACATGGTCTTGAGAAGCGTATAGACCAGATCGGCGTCGAGCTTGGCGCTTACGGCGAGCATGGACTTGACGGCGACGGTGCTGACGTCAGAAGTCTGGCCGATGTAGGTGCCCGCAGGGAGTTTCTCAATCGTATAGAAGGAATACTTGGACATAAGCTTCTTCGCCACATCGCCATCGATCGCGACGATCTGGATCTTCTTGGAAGCGCCGAGGTCTTGGATAGCCCCCGTCGGAGCGCCGGCTACGTTGAACGCCGCGTCGATATTGCCGTCCTTGAGGTTG
>Ga0172375_10010254_pt1 | contig 12188 bp, 12 predicted proteins | sample LakKiv1m_FD_114537 | JGI IMG/M metagenome (GOLD analysis project Ga0172375, IMG submission 114537) | Freshwater microbial communities from Kabuno Bay, South-Kivu, Congo - kab_092012_11.1m | ecosystem: Environmental > Aquatic > Freshwater > Lake | place: Democratic Republic of the Congo... | reverse complement strand
GGCGCGACGGTCAACGCGATTCACATTCCCCGGACGGCGGTCCAGGGCGCGAACGTGATCTACACGGACGTCTGGGCGTCCATGGGCGAGGAGAACAAGTTGCAGGAACGAATCCGTCTGCTGTAGCCCTACCAGGTGAACATGGAGATGCTGCAGTGGACCGGGAATATCGAGAAGGCGAAGGTGATCTTCCTCCACTGCCTGCCTGCCTTCCATGATCACCACACGGAGTTGACGAGAGACATTGGCGCGCTGGAAGTAACCGACGATGTCTTCGAAGCGCCGTTCTCGAAGGTGTTCGACGAGGCGGAGAACCGGGTGCATACGATCAAGGCGCTCATGGTGGCAACCCTATCAGAGATCAGAGGCCAGAAGTCAGAGGTCAGAAAACAAAAATCAGAGGGAAAGAAGAAGGCCGGGGGACGGAAGAAGAAATGAAGTGCCTGCGCGACATCGGTTGGGACGCGTTCGAGAAACTGACGCTCGAGGAGAAGACCTCGTATCTTTACGAGGAGGACCGCTTGTTCCATGTCTTGTTCGCCCAGCAATTCGGACGCGATCAACTGGATGCGCTGGGCGCGCTGGCCACGCAGATCCGGTTTATCGCCAAGAACGAGGAGGGGATGAATCTCCTGCGGGCGCAGCTGGCGCACAAACGGGTCATGCTCTACTTCACCCAGCCCAGTACCCGCACGTTCCTGTCGTTCTGCGCGGCCTGCCAGATCCTGGGCATGCGAATCGGCGAAGTGCGTGACACCTCCGTCTCGAGCGAGTTCAAGGGGGAATCCCAGGAGGACTCGGTCCGGACCTTCAGCTCCTATTTCGACCTGATCGTGATGCGCACGGAGGTCGGCGGACTCGCCGAACGCATGGCCTGGGTGCTCTCCAACTCGGACCGGCCCATTCCGATCATCAACGCGGGCGCCGGCAAGGATCAGCATCCCACCCAGGCGCTCCTGGACATCTATACGCTGCAGCGGAGTTTCGAGCAGGTCGGCGGCATCGACGGCAAGACGATCGTGTTCGTCGGCGATCTGGCCCGCGGCCGGACGGTGCGGTCCCTGTCGTCTCTGTTGACGAACTATCGGAACGTGAAACAGGTCTTCGTGGCGCCCGAGAAGCTTCAGATCGGCGGCGACATCCTGGAGATGCTCCGGAAAGCCAAGGTCAACGTGGAGGTGACCGACGATTTCCAGAGCATGATCCCAAAAGGCGATGCCATCTACATGACCCGCGTGCAGGACGAATGGGATTCGAAGAAAGGCGAGAGCAAGAAGATCGACATCTCCCGGTATTGCTTCGGTGTGGAGCATCTCAAGCGGCTGAAGGCGCACGCCGTCATTATGCATCCGTTCCCGCGCCGCAACGAGATCTCTCCGGAGGTGGATCACGATCCGCGCGCCGTCTACTGGCGCCAGATGCGAAACGGCATGTGGATCCGGGCGGCGCTTATCGCCGGCATTTTCGGCCGCGACAAAGAGATCCATGACTACTACCAGACACACCGGTAGGAGCGCCTGGCTCCTGCCGATTCTTCCTGTCCTGTGCGTGCTGGCCACGTCGTGTGCCAGCTTGCGCGGGCCGTTCGACGCCGGTTTCGTGGCGTCGCGCGACCGGACGCCGGACGGGACGGCGCGTTTTCGATCGATTGGCCCGATCTTCGAGACGCAGGTGGACGGCGGCAGAACCTTCGCGGCGGCGCATCCTTTCTACAGCCGGGTGGCCGACGAGGCGAACCAGCGGGTGCTCCAGGATTTCCTGTGGCCGGTGGCCATGTTCAAGGACTTCCGCGGGGAGACCTACTGGCGCGTCCTGCTGGCGTTCGGTCACGATTTCGACAACACGCAGTCCGGCTCGCGTTTTCGCTTCATCATCTTTCCGTTTGTTTACGCCGGAAAGGACATTCACGGCGAGCGCTACTTTGCCCTGTTCCCGGTCGGCGGCAAGGTTAACGAGTTCCTGGGCCGCGATACGATCCGGTTTGCCCTGTTTCCTCTCTGGATGTACAGCGCCATCAACGATGTGAAGACCACAGATGTGCTCTGGCCGTTCATTTCCTGGACGTCGGGCCACGACGTGTCCCGATTCCGGGTTTTTCCGCTCTACGGGCAGTCCAGGAAGGATGATCTCTGGAGCAAGCGATTCGTGCTGTGGCCGATCTGGACCTCGGCGCGCTACTCCTATCCGGACGGGCAGACCGGCGGCGGCTTTGTGCTGTGGCCGTTGTTCGGCCATGCCAAGCTGACGGATCAGGAATCGTGGATGTTCCTGCCTCCGTTCTTCCGCTGGTCATGGAACGACAAGGGGTACCGTTCCGGCAACTCCCCGTGGCCGTTCTTCCAGTACAGCTACGGCGGGAAAGACAAAAAGCTCTACCTGTGGCCGCTCTGGGGCGCACGAAGCACGGAGGGCTTCCGCTCGTCGTTCTTCCTCTGGCCGCTCGGTTCGACGCTGGACCTGGACCGTATGGAATACAAGCTGCACCAGTTCAGCCTTTTTCCGCTCGTGTTCTATGAGACGAAGACGGGGAAAGCAGGGGACAGGAGGCAGGAATCAGGGATCAAGGATTTGGAGGAGGACTGGGCCAAGACGACGAGTGCCGATTCCGTTTCCAACGCTCCATCACTCCAACACTCCCTTGACTCCACCAATTCCGTTGTGACGGGCCGCTATTTCAAGTTGTGGCCGCTGGTGTCGTATTTGCGGGAAGACGACGCGATGCGGATTCGTCTTCTCGACCTGTGGCCCGGGAAACAGTTGGGCGCCATTGAGCGGAACTTCGCGCCATTGTGGACGATCTATTCCCATGTCCGGGTGGATGGCGCCAGCGAAGATGAACTGTTGTGGGGACTGTTCCGGCGGAGCAACGACAGCAAGGGGCGCCGGCATTTCTCCCTGTTCCCGCTGTTCTCCAGCGATCGATCGGTGGAGGACGATTCGCGGAAGTGGTCGTTCCTGATGGGCCTGACGGGATACAAGCGGGAAGGTTTGCGCAAAACCTACCGCGTGCTATACTTCTTCAAATTTTCGACAAACCAGGAGAAGTAGCCATCGTAACGAAAGAACCAGAGTTTCTGCCGCCGCCAGTCAACCGGATGGGGGAGATCGGGCGGGAGATGATGTTGTCGTGCCGGACCGTGGGGCGGGGGACCTTGCTCCTGGCCCAGGCCCTGCTGTCGATCCGGCACATGTTGAAGCAGCGCGCCCGGCGCGAGATTATCCACCAGATGTTCGTCTCGGGCATCAAGAGCCTGGGCGTCATTACGGTGGTCGCGGTCTTCACCGGCATGATCCTGGCGCTGCAGACCGGTATTGCGCTGCGCGAGTACAACCAGGAGGTCAATATCGGCACGGCGGTCATGATCTCGATGCTCCGCGAGATGGGGCCCTTCATGACGGGCCTTATCCTTTCCGCCTGCGTCGGGTCGGCCATCGCCGCGCAGCTGGGCACGATGGCCGTGTCGGAGGAAGTGGCGGCACTCGAAATCATGTCCATTGACCCCGTGCGCTTTCTGGTCATGCCCCGGCTGGTGGCCATGGGCATCATGACGCCGGTCCTTTCGTTCTACACCTGTATCATGGGCGTGCTGGGCGGCGGCGTGGTGGGCTCGACGCAGTTGGGCGTGGCGTGGGCGGCCTACATGGACAATGCGACCCGCTACGCCGATACGAAGGACCTGTATGTCGGCATCTTCAAGGCGTTCCTGTTCGGCATTATCATCACCGTGGTGTCGTGCCACGAGGGCTTCTCGACGACCCAGGGGGCTGTCGGCGTCGGCGCGGCCACGCGCCGGTCGGTGATCGTGTCGTTCCTGCTGATCCTGGTGATCGGTTACTATGTGACGAGGTTGTTCTACATCTCATGATTACGTTCGAAAATGTCACGAAACGGCTCGGCAACCGCGCGGTGCTGGACGGCCTGAGCGTCCAGATCGAGAAAGGCGAGACCTTTGTGATCGTCGGCTCCTCGGGCATGGGGAAGAGCGTGACGCTCAAGCACATGGTGCGCCTGATGACGCCGGACAGCGGCCGCGTGCTGGTGGGCGGCGAGTGTATCAGCGAGGCCAAGCGGGGGGATCTGGAGCGCATCCGCGAGCGGTTCGGCTACCTGTTCCAGGGCGGCGCGCTGCTGGCCTGGCTGTCGGTGTTCGAGAACGTGGCCCTGCCGCTTCGCGAGAAGACAGCCTTGGGCGAGGACGAGATCAGCGAGAAGGTCCTCGCCACGCTCAAGCTGGTGGAGATGGAGAAGGATGGGGACAAGAGCCCGTCCGAGATTTCCGGTGGCATGCGGAAACGCGCGGGGCTGGCGCGGGCCATCATCCGGAACCCTGAGATCGTCCTGTACGACGAACCGACGTCGGGACTTGACCCGGTGACCTCCCGGACCATCGACGCGCTGATCGAGAACCTCCGCCGGGAGATCGGCGTGACCAGCATTGTCGTGACGCACGATCTGCACAGCGCCTTGTCCATCGGCACGCGTATTGCGATGCTTCACAACGGCAAGATCATCGAATTGTCCACGCCGGATGAGTTCATTAAGTCGTCATGTCCGGAGGTCCAGAGCTTTCTGGAATCACAATTCATCACGAAGAAGGGTCCTTGGGAAAGGAAACTGAAATGAAACAAGCAGGCTATAGCGATGAACTCAAGATGGAGGTTGTCGTTGGCGCATTCATGGTCATGGTGTTCCTCGGACTGGGGTACTTTACGATCATCCTGTCTCGCGACAAGTGGTTCGGCGACAAGCACAATCTGACGGTGACATTCCAGCACGTCATGGGCCTGCGCGAAGGCGACAATGTGGTCGCGCGCGGGATGCCGGTAGGCAAGGTCAAGACACTCACGCTGGAGAACGACGGCGTGCATATCGTCGCCAGCCTGGACCAGCAGCTCCATCTTCGCGAGAAGTACCGCATCACGATCGTCAGTACCTCCATGTTGGGAGGGCGGCAAATGGAGATCGATGAGGGCCCGGCATCCGGTCCGGAGCTGAAAGACGACGTGCCTCTGGTCGGCGAGACGCCCATCGACTTGTTGGCGGATGCAGGCGAAGTCATGAGCGAGCTCAAGAAAGGCCTCACCACGGGAGGCGTGATCAGCAATGTCCAGAACATCGCGTCGCAGCTCAGCGACGTCTCCACGCGACTCAACTCCGGCAAGGGAACGTTGGGGAAGCTGCTGTCGGAGGATGATACCCTCTACAAGGATCTGGCCAGCACCGTGGCGTCGTTGAAAGACGTGGCCGAGCGGGTCAACAAGGGCGAAGGGACGCTGGGCAAGCTGCTCTCCAGCGACGACAAGCTCTACCAGGATCTTTCATCGGCTGTCGCTTCGCTCAAGAGCATTGCCGCGCAGATCGACAATGGCGAAGGCACCATCGGCAAGCTAGTGAAAGACGACACCGTCTATGAAGAAGTCAAGAAGGCCATCGGCGAAGTGCGCTCCACGATCGACGACTATAGGGAAACAGCGCCAGTCGTGACGTTTACCAGTATCTTCTTCGGAGCTTTTTAGGGGCTCCGGGGGCTAGAGATCAGAGGTCAGAGATCAGAGATCAGAAGAGGGAGGCGCGCGGTGGAAATCAAGTCAGCGAAGGATCTCATTGTCTACGCGAAGGCGTATCAGCTCTCCATGAGCATCTTTGAGATCACCAAGGCCTTCCCTTCTGACGAGAGATTTGCACTCACAAGCCAGATCAGACGATCGTCGAGATCCGTATGCTTGAATTTGCGGGAAGCGTGGGCCAAACGACGCTACGAGGCTCACTTCGTCAGCAAGTTAACTGACTGCGACGGAGAGAATAGCGAAACGGATTCATCCTTGGACTTCGCCCGGGATTGCCACTACATCACAAGCGCTCAACACCGGGAGTTCGCCAATGCTGTTTCGGAGATTGGAAAGATGCTCGGAAGCATGATCGCCAAGCCAGAGAAGTTCCTTATCCGTTCTGATCTCTGATCTCTGATCTCTGATCTCTAGCTTCTGTAATTCGGCGCTTCCTTCATGATCTTGACATCATGGGGATGGGCTTCGCTGACGCCGGCCAGGGTGACGCGGACAAAGCGGCCACGTTTCTGGAGCTCGGAGATGGTGCGGCAGCCGCAGTAGCCGAGAGCGGAACGCAGGCCGCCGCTGTACTGGGTCATGACCTTTTCGACGGTTCCGGCATAGGGCACAATCCCTTCCACGCCCTGGGGCACGAGTTCGTCCACGTTCACATTCTCCTGTCCGTAACGCTGGCGGCTGCCCGCCGCCTCGCGCATGGCGGAAAGGCTGCCCATCCCGCGGTACGCGACGTACTGGCGTCCTTCGTGGATGATCTTCTCGCCCGGGCTCTCCTCGGTTCCCGCTAGGGCCCCGCCGAGCATGACCGTATCGGCGCCGGCCACCAAGGCCTTGGGCACGTCACCCGAGTGGCGAATGCCGCCGTCGGCGATCACGGGGATGCTGCCGTCGAGCGCCTTGGCGCACTCGTAGACGGCGGTGATCTGGGGAATGCCCACCCCGCAGACGACGCGGGTGGTACAGATGGAGCCGGGGCCGATGCCGACCTTGACGCCGTGAGCGCCCGCATCGCGAATGGCCAGGGCGCCTTCGCCTGTGGCGACGTTTCCCGCGATGATGTCGATGTCCGGGAGGTGCTTGGATAGCCACTTGACCATGTCGATGATGCCCTGGGTATGCCCATGCGCGCTGTCCACCACGATGACATCCACGTGCTCGGAGGCGAGTATCTCGGCGCGCTCGTGGTCGTTGGCGCTGATGGCGGCGCCAACGCGCAGGCGGTACTTGCTGTCACGATTGTAGAGGGGCTGCACGTCCTCGACCAGGTCCTGGACGTCCGTGAAACTGTACAACCCGACCAGCTTGCCGTTCTTGACCAGCGGCAGTTTGCCGATCTTGTTCTTCATCATCACGGCGTAGGCCTTCTGGAGCGTCGTCCCCGGCGCGGCCGTGATCACGTTCGACGTCATGACTTCGGCAACCTTGGCATTTCGTTTCTGTGAGAACTTGATGTCGGTGGAGGTGAGGATGCCGGCCAGTTCGTCGTGCTCGTTGAGGATCGGGAACCCGTTGAAACTGAATTTCTTCTGTGCTTTCCGCTGGCTCACGGTCTCGAGCGTATCCGACGTGTGGAAGACGATCGGGTCAATGATAAGCCCGTTGAGGTGATGCTTGACGGAGCCGACCTGCTTGGCCTGGACATCCGCCGACAGGTTCTTGTGGATGATCCCGATGCCGCCGAACAGGGCCATGGAAATGGCCATTTCGGCTTCGGTGACCGTGTCCATCGCGGCGCTGACAAACGGAATGTTGACATTGATCCGGCTGGTCAGGCGGCTGGTGATCTCCGCCTGGTCCGGCAGAAAATCGGCATATTGGGTGACCAGCGAGACGTCGTCGAAGGTCAGCCCCTCATGCGGAAACTGATCCATGAATGCTTTGATGTGCGGATTCCTCTTCATCGCTCTGCTCCTATGGCCCTAGTCTGGCCTTTTGCCAGACGGCTTTTAGCCATCTCCGGGCCGCCGGTCAAGGGAAAATTGCCCCGACAGGGAAAATGGGAAAATTGCAACGACATCTGACACGTTACAGTAGACGTATAGCGGAATGCGGCGCAAGTGCGGAATTCCGCAGGTGATGGGGCGGTAACCTGAAGTTGTAACCCGATGGCGGAGACTGAATGAGGACCTGGCGAGAAGAGAGGGGGGGAAGTGGACGTGATCACCTGTCGTCACCCTGCAGTGTCTTGATCGCCTCGTGCCAACGTGTCAGTCTGACGCGGGACCCGGAAGCACATCCGGGGCTTTGCGGGCTGCCGCCTGTTCTCCATCCCCGACGAGGTCCATGCCGGGAAAGTCATTCATGTTCAGGTTGAGCTCGCCAAAGACGTGGCGCCAACGCGTCTCCATGTCGGCCTTGTGATACAGCGGCACGTACCCTGTCTTCAGATAGCCTTTGATCGCGGGGAGGCGCCAGTCGTCTGTGAGCAGGAATATACGTCGGGCTCCGTGTCCCAGCAGAGCCCGCGTGACAGCGCTCACCACCAGTTGCCCAAGACCCTTTCCTCTATGTGCCGGATCGGCGGCAACCCAACCCATTTCGTAGCCGTCGGCAAAGATGGCCGTGGGTTTGTACCAGCCCATTGCGGTTGCCGCCAACCGCGTCGATGCCGCGTGTTCGGCAAATACGATTCCGTTTGGCCCCGCAATCTCCACGATAAGGTCCAGATTGTCACGGTTCCAGGTGTCGAATCCGGCACTGCGCATGAGCGCAATGTATGCCTCTTCATCGCCATCCCGGAATCCTCTCAACAGGTATCCGGCGGGCACCTGTCGCGCGGCCCAAGTCACCTGCCTGCCTTCAGGCCATATCATCTGCAATTGTTCAGGCATGTTCTTCGTCCGACTGTCATTCGGCGGATCCGGAGCGATCCGGGATCTTCACTTGCCCAGCATTTTGATCGCGTTGCGATAGCGCTTCAGCGTGACGCGGATCTCCGACGGACGGTTGCGCGCCATCCAGAGTCGCTCGAATTGCCGCATGAGCGAGGTCATTTCCTTCTTCAAGGCCCGTCGCTCGGGAAGGGTGTTTCGGCCGCCGACGCCGAGGACCGTCAGCTTTCGGGCGGCGTGGGCGATCGTGTCGACGGCGAAGATCCAGTAGGGCAACACGCCGTGCGGATCCGCGCCCGGCCGGCAGGCCGCGGCGACCAAGGCGTTCCGCACCGACTCGAGCCGCTTCATGGCGTAGCGGCCAATCTCCGCGTTCAGCGTCAACTTCGTATGACGGATCTTGCCGTCGCGGCAGATCCATGCGTCCCGCCGAGTCGGCGCAAACACGTCATGGCCCGGACCAGCGAAGAAGATGTGCTGCCACGCGCTCTGGTAGTAGCCGCCGACACTGATGTGGGTGACCTCGCCCAGCGTGTCGATGGCGCGGACCAGCGCCGGATCGTCGGTGCCGAGGAACAGCTTGGCGAACCGGGCGGTGAACGTCGATCGATCGGCGTCCGTGTTCCAGGCCTGTTCGGCGCCGAACAGGAAGCCGTGCCAGGAGTACTCCATGAAGTTGTAGTGGCCGCCGTCGCCCCAGTCGGTATTGAGCAGGCCCCGTCCCTTGTTCTTCTTTGCCGCGGCGGCAAAGCCGTGGATGTTGGCCATGGCGTTGTGAAGGCGCGGGAAGAGCGATACCCACGACGACGTGCCGGGGCAGGCGTAGAAATCGAGGCCGGCCTTTCGGAAATCGCGGATACGGTCGAACGGATGGTTAAAGGCGTAACCCCAATCGAGCACGAGCGCATCCTTCGGAATGCCGTTGATGAGCTTCGGGTAGTGGCGGATGATGTCGCCCCAGAACATGATCTTCTTGCCGTACTTCCGGCTGAGGTGGTTCAGCTTGACGATGTGATCGAGGTAGACCTGGCCCTTGCCCTTCTTCTTGCAGAGGTCGTGGGTCTGGCCCAGTCCCAGGTCAAAGGTCTCGTCACAGCACGCGTTGAATCGCTTGGAACTGAAGAGAGGAAGGAATTCGGAATAGAGCGAATCGAGGAAGGGATACACCTTCGGATTCGCGGGCGAAAGGGACCAGGCCTTGTGCTTCATCCACGGTAAGAGCTTGTCGGCTTCCGGACTGACATAGCGGCCCACGCCCCAATCCTCGGCGAGGTGATGATACTGCGGATGCTTCAGCACCGAGGCGAGATGACCGAAGCTGGCAAGGGACGGCACGAAGTCCACCTGGAACTCGCGGCACCATGCGTCGAGCACGAGAACGTCCTCGGCCGTCAGCGGCGAGGCGCCCTTGCCGATGTCCGGATGACCGCGGAACTTGAACGTGTGCTCGATGTAGAGCTGGTACTGGTTGATCTTGAAATGGGAGAGAAGCGCCACCTGCTCCATGAGCCGGGGCAACTGGGGCACGCGGCCGCGGCATACGTCGTAGTACACGCCGCGGTCCTGGAAGTCGGGCCAGTCGTCGATGCGCAGGGCCGGCAGCTTTCCCGCGGGACTCTGGCTGGCGATCTGGAGCAGTGTCTGCAGCCCGTGAAATGCGGCTGTGGGCGATGCGGCTTCGAGGGCCACGGCGACACTCGTGATCGTCAGGCGATAGCCGCCGGGCTTAAGCCCCTTGCGCAGGCTGATGCGGACCGGATCGGCAATTCTGCGGATTCCGGCGCTGACCGCATATCGCGCGAACATGGCCTTGGCCTGCTCGGCCACGGGATAGAGGCTACCGTCCGAGATGGCGATGGTGCCGGAGGAGGGGATCTTGAAGAATCCCCGGCTCAAGGTTAGTTTATGTGGCTGAGGTATCAACGCGAGTTTCATAGGATCTCCCTGCTGTTAGACTCCGGCAAACGCCGAGAAGCCGCCGTCCACCGGGATGACGGTCCCCGTTACAAAGCCCGACGAATCGTCCGACGCCAGCCAGAGTAAAGCGCCCACCAGTTCTTCGGCCTTGCCGAACCGGCCCATGGGCGTGTGCCCGATGATCGAGTTGCCGCGCTCCGTGTAAGTGCCGTCGGGGTTCATCAGCAGCGCGCGGTTCTGCTCGGCCGGGAAGAAGCCCGGCGCAATGGCGTTGACCCGCACACCGGTCTTCGAGAGGTGGACGGCGAGCCAGCGCGTGAAGTTGGCGACGGCCGCTTTGCTGGCGGAATAGGCGGGAATCTTGGTGAGCGGAGTAATCCCCGCCATGGAGGCGATATTGATGACCCCCCCGCGGCCTCGTTCGGCCATGCCGCGCGTGAACTCCTGGCAGGGGAAGAACGTGCCGAGGAAGTTGACGTTGAACACGAAGTCGATGCCGTCGGGATCGAGGTCGAAGAACGTGGTCAGGTCCTTCCTGGCGGCCTTCAGGTCGTCCTGGGTCAGGTAGGGCTTGGACGTGATCGCCTTGGGATTGTTGCCGCCGGCGCCGTTGACCAGGATGTCCACGGGGCCCAGCTTCTTCTCGATGGCGGCATTGGCTTTGCGCAGACTGGCGCGGTCCAGCACGTCGCAAGGCACCCCGATGGCTTTGCCGCCGTCGGCCACGATCTCGGCGGCGGCCGCTTCGACGGCGTCCTTCCGACGCGACACAATCGCCACGCCTGCCCCGCACTCGGCGAGTGCCCTCGCCATGGCGCTGCCGAGCGCGCCCGTTCCGCCCGTGACCACGGCGGTCTTTCCCTTCAGATTCACCTTGAATGGAATAGTCATAGTTTCTCCTTTATCAAAGGTTTCAGGTGTCAGGTTTCAGGTGTCAGGTCGGAGATGTCTAATTCCGGAGCCGGCCAACCGGGCGGACAGAGTTCGTTGTCGTTTCCGTAAGCTGACCGCTCTTCCGCCATCTGCCACCGGCGGTCTGGCTCGGGAAGTTTGCGTTCAAGGGTTCTTTCCAGTCCGTTGAGCATGCGAATGCATTTCTTGTAGCGCGCTCGGAAAGACTCATAGGTGTCGCCTGTAATGTACTTCTTGAGCAGAGCCATGAATAGGTGGTGAATTGTTTCGCCGGCTTCGCCTCTGCTACGATTGACACCTTCCACCTTGTTTCGCACGTGCCGATCGTCGTTCTTCTCCGCCAATTGAGCCGGCGAACTATTCGATGACCGGCGCACCTGACTTCCCAACTCGTATCGTTCTTCCGATGGCCAGGTATGCGTGAGGTCACAGACGTCAATGTGCAACTGGCACAGACGCCGATAGACATCAAGATCCTCGACATCCAAGTACGATCGTTCCGTCATCTTTGCCTTCCTGCCTGACACCTGAAACCTGACACCTGTTCCTACCTTCTCCTATACAGGATTTCTCCGGCCTTGGGCACGAACAGAATGCCTTCGGCCTCGCGGTTCTCGTAGTCCGCCTTGTTGATCTTCCGATAGTCCAGATACCCGAGATTCACCTTCCGGCACACATCCTCCGGGATGCCGGTGGCGAGGATGACTTCAATCCGCGGCTTCTCCGCGCCGTTCTCGAACGTGCCGGCGCCTTTCACGTGGGTGGAGTGGGCGAGTACGCCCCAGGGGTAGTGTTGGAACCGATCCCACTGCTTCAGGAAGAAGTCGCGGGTATGGTAACCGACCTCGAGGAGCTGCCGGCCGTGGGTGACGGAGATCTCCTGGATGTGCGGTGCGTAGATGATGAGCTTGCCGCCATCCTGGACGACAGGTTCCAGTTTGTACATGCACTTGCCGCCGG
>Ga0172375_10010253_pt1 | contig 12188 bp, 11 predicted proteins | sample LakKiv1m_FD_114537 | JGI IMG/M metagenome (GOLD analysis project Ga0172375, IMG submission 114537) | Freshwater microbial communities from Kabuno Bay, South-Kivu, Congo - kab_092012_11.1m | ecosystem: Environmental > Aquatic > Freshwater > Lake | place: Democratic Republic of the Congo... | reverse complement strand
AATCCATGCAGCATCAGCGAAGCCCGTGAAGATGGATCGCCACCTCCCGACAGCTCGGGATTTTCCATGAACATAGATTGTTTTGCCAGTATTTCACTCTATCGGTAACGCATGTCATGTGGTTGAAGCTGGCAGCAAGAGATTGGGCTGATGCCCCGGAATTTTTCTGACTGGCTCTCCCCGGCTTGAAAGCCGGGGCAATGTGAATGCAAGAGAGCTGAATGTCCGACGGGCTGAAGCCCGCCTGAGTACCATTGGATTGCCATCTCCATGAGCGAGCTGCTTCTGCTCCTCAGCAATTGCCCCGTCCCGAAAGCTTTCGGGTCAGGGTTGAAGAAATAGAAAAATCAGGGCATTGGCCCACTATCTTTTTCAATGTTGTTTCCGCTATATCCCTGAGCAGATACAAGCTGTTCATGGTTCGTGTTCGGTATCGGGCCCGACCTTTCGTGCTTTGCGATGACGGAGTAAGGGTTCACGTCAGAAAGAACAGGGAGATTTCGATTTCGGCAATGCTGAATACCAGATAAATACTGCATATCAATGGAAAAGAACGAACCCGTGAGACAATCCATACAGAATCAGATCTCTTCGACACGATGCTCTGGCGATCTTTTCAAATCTGGCATGTACCTCCAGACTCGGTTGATTTCAATGAGGAGAGGAGCTTGTTCAATTCTTCGAAATAGAGATCGTTGTCATGCTCCCAGCCGAAAAAGGAGGGAATAATATATTTCCGGAGTTCCCTGCCAAGATTCCTCCCGCTCTCATGATCGACAAAATCCCACTCGTCTATCCTGCTCTGTTTCACCAGAGCTATCGGAAACAACAGGCGCTGCCCTTCCTTTGCTTCGCGCTGTACAGCTTTGAGAACCGTATTTTTTAACCAATCGCCTTTCATGCTGGTTTCTGAAACAATCAGCAGAACCTTCTCACAGCACTGATTCGCACGATCGATATGCTGTTCGAGATAACGGTTGATTTTCATGCTGTCCGGGCAGAGCCAGCACCTGATACCATGCCTCTGCAAATCAGCATGAAGACGATCGACAAACTTCTTGTCTCTGGTGCTGTGGCTGACAATGCATGAAAGATATTCGAAGGGGGTGCCTGCCAGGGTTCTGACATAATCGATCATATTTTCGGGCACGCCGCAACCCCGCATGAAGGTTTCGGATAATTTTCCCCGGGATCTGTACAGGGTGCTGATACTGATTTCGGATGGGCCCCGATGAATGACGGCATCGAGTCCTTTGACGTTGCAGAGATCAACGTTCATGAAACTTGTATGGAAAGTCTCCGATTCGCTCAGATTGGCCATGTTGAGTTCCGCCCCCCTGAAACGGGCAAGACAGAGATTGGCACCACGGAGATTGGCATCACAGAGATTGGCGCCGGTAAAATCAACGCCGCAAAGGTTGGCACCAGTCATATCAGCACCGTTCAGATTGGCCATACTGAAATCCGCACCGCTCAGGTTCGCACCTTTGAGATTGGTCCATCTGAGTTTGGCCTCTCCGAAATTTGCCTCGCTCAGGTCGGCTTCACTCAGATCAGCCTCGCTCAGGTCAGCTTCATGCAGATTGGCTTCGTGCAGGTTTGCATGATGCAGATTCGCATCCCTGAGATCGGCATCATGCAGGTCAGCTTCATGAAGATCCGATTCATGAAGATCGGCTCCCAGCAGATCGGCATCACCAAGCTTTGCTTCATGCAGATCCGACTCCCCTATGCTTGCCATGCTCAATCCCACACCGGAGAGATCGGCCCAGCTCAACATCGCCTCACGCATGTCACTCTCGTTGAGGTTCGCGCCATTGAGTCTTGCCTGGGTAAGAATCGCTCCTTTCAAGTTTGTATGATTCAGGTCCGTCATGCTGAGATTCGATCCGTCCAGAATCGCACCGCTCATATCGGCTCTGACAAGATTGGCGCCACAAATATCGGCATTTGAAAAATCGGTCTCTCTCAAATCCGCACCCGCGAAATTCGCACCGTTCAGTTTTGCGTCCCTGAAAACCGCCTTGCTCAGGTTGGCGCCGCTGAAATTTGCGGCTTTGAAACAGCCACCGCTCAGATCGGCACCGGAAAGATCGAGTTCCCTGAAATTTTTTTTATTGAATTCCACGGCCTCATCAGGATGTTCCTTTCTGGAACGATTCCACTCAGAAACCGACCTGAGCAGCAGTTCGAGAGCCAGTATGGTTTTTGCTTTTTGCTTCATGGCATCAGATTGCTGGTCACGATTTGCCTCTTTTTTGTTCATAGAAATCATGAATAAATTTTTAACTATGAAGCGAGGTTCCGACAGAACATGCCCACAGACTTCTGGCATCCTTAAATTTAATATACCAACAAAAAGTGCTATACACCGCTTACCGGATACATATCTGCGACCCTTTCAGTGATAAATAGAACCCCCTTGCTTACCTGAACATGAACACCTTTTCACTCCATTCACAACACCCGGTTATCCGTTCAATATTCTGTGTGGGAAAAAATTATCCGGATCACGCACGGGAAATGGCTTCCTGGGAACCGGACAAGCCATTTCAGGAGATACCTGATAAAGAGCCTGTCATTTTCATGAAACCCGGCAATGCTCTTTCAGAAAACAGCCAGACCTCAATTCCCCGTTTTAAAGGAGTACCGGTCTCAACAAGCCTTCATTATGAGACTGAACTTGTGCTGCTGATCGGAAGGGATGCCAAAGAGGCGGAACTCGCCGATGCACCGTCAATTATCAGCGGTTACGGGGTCGGCCTCGACATGACCCTGCGTGATGTCCAGCTTGAAGCGAAAAAAGCCGGCAATCCCTGGCTGAAAAGCAAGGGGTTCCGCAACAGTGCCCTGGTATCGGAATTCATCGGACCGGAATCGGCAGGTTCATGGGAAAAACTTGCCATTTCCCTTAGACTGAACGGCAAAGTGGTTCAGCACTCCCCGGTTTCGAAAATGACCTTTTCACCGGCATATCTGGTTCATTATTTGTCTTATATTTACGGATTGCGCGCAGGCGACCTCATCTATACCGGCACTCCGTCCGGTGTCGGAAGCGTCCTGCCCGGTGACCGGCTCGATGCTTCGCTTGAAAGCGGAGACAACGGTGACTCAGAAACCCTTACCCTTGTGTCGCTCGAAGCGACTGTATCCTGAACCATTCACTCCCGGACCATGAGCATTATTTTCCTGAACGCAAGACTACTCAATCCTGCCGAAAACCTTGATACCGCAGGCTCGATGAAAATCGGCGATGACGGTGTCATCGAACAGGTAACAACCGGATCCGGGACAATACCCGCACAGGAAGGAGACCGGGTTATCGATCTTGAAGGCAAGGTGCTTGCCCCTGGCCTTTTCGATATGCACTGCCATTTCAGGGAACCGGGGCAGGAGTACAAGGAGACCCTCGAAACCGGCTCGGCAGCAGCCGTTGCCGGCGGATTCACCGGTGTTGCGCTCATGCCCAACACCAGACCGGTCATTGACAGCCCGCTCGGCGTCGCTTACATACGACACCACAGTAACGGGTTGCCAATAGATATAGAGGTCATCGGTGCCATGACCGTAGAAAGTCGCGGAGAAACACTTGCTCCCTATGGCAAATACGCATCATACGGCATCAGGGCTGTTTCTGACGATGGCACAGCCATTCAGAATACACAGATCATGCGTCTTGCAATAGAATATGCCGCCAATTTCGACCTGCTTCTGATACAGCATGCCGAAGACAAACACCTCACCGCCGGAGGCGTCATGAATGATGGCGCCATATCGGCCATGCTGGGGCTGAAAGGCATTCCCGAAGTGGCCGAGCCGATCATGATCGCCCGTGATCTGCAGCTGATCGCCTGGCTGAAAAAACACAAACTGAACGGCGCCGTGGCAGAGCCTCGCTACCATGTGGCCCATATCAGCACCGCAGCATCGGTCGATCTTGTGCGCAAAGCCAAGGCTGACGGACTGAAGGTAACCTGCGAAGTGACTCCCCATCACTTCACCCTGACTGAAAAACACCTTTCGGATGCTGTTGAAAAAGGCAACTATATCATGAAGCCCCCGCTCGCCTCTGAAGAAAACCGTGATGCTCTCATCGAGGGGCTCAGGGATGGCACTATCGATGCTATCGCCACCGACCACGCTCCACATGCCAAACATGAAAAAGAGTGCCCTCCTGACCTCGCTGCGTTCGGCATCATCGGCCTGGAAACTTCGCTCGGGCTTACCATCACCGAACTGGTCAACAAAGGAGTGGTAACTCTTTCACGCGCGATTGAACTCCTGTCAGTCAACCCGAGACGGATTCTGGGAATGGAAACGATTCTGTTCAAAGAGGGCCGGAAAGCCAACCTCGTGATCATTGACCCCGACTGTGAGTGGACAGTCAGCGAATCAGATTTCGGCTCGAAATCGAGAAACACTCCTTTCATGGGACGAACACTCACAGGCAGAGCCACAGGTATCTGCCTCAACGGCAGGATTCTCATGCGGTGACAGCCAACTCCTGACCGCAATCCAAATCGCCATCGACCTCCGGATCGGTTTTGCACATTTCGTTTGCGATCCGGATTACAAGTGGAAGCGACTGATGCGGATGAGGAACTATGATCTTTTATTTTTTTTATTTACGTATTTTTCTTACTTTCGGTATCTTTTCAGCTGAATTCGTTGTATAGCGTCAACCCAAAGCATTTCCTACTTAAGAGCTATGGCCAAGAAACAAACGTTTGGTGACAAACAGAAAAAAGGCACAGTAGATTTCAAAATGGCAAAGCTGGTCTATTCGGTAAAGTCCGAAAAAACCAATGCCTGGAAATTTGTCGAGAAAAGCGTCCGCATCCCCAATGGTGAAAACGATCTGGACGTCCTCAAAAAAGCGATGGCCGGCCAGGGCAAGTAACCTGCACACGGCTGCCATGCTTTTGTCTGATCTCACCTTATGACCGATCACCAGTCTCATTCCCGGGGAGACCATTCCCGGGAATGGTTTGAAGAGTGGTTTGACCATCCCCTTTATCTCAAAGTTTATCATCATCGTGACGAGGAAGAGGCGTCCCGTTGCGTGCGAACCATTCTGTCACTTACCGGTCTCGATCAGAAACAACAGCCATCTCACTCCGTTCTGGACATTGCCTGCGGCGCTGGCCGACATGCTCTGGCTTTCGCCCGCGCAGGACTCAGGGTAACTGCCAACGACCTTTCCCCATTCCTGCTCGACCGTGCAAGAGAACTTGCCGGAACCGAAGGGCTCATGATTGAGTTCAGCCTTCAGGATATGAGAACCATACATTTCGAGCACCGCTTCGATCTTGTCGTTCAGCTTTTTTCAAGTTTCGGCTATTTTGAAACCGACGAGGAAGATCATGCCATCGTCGCCAACATCGCATCTCTGCTCAACCCCGATGGCTGGTACGTGCTCGATCTGATCAATCCCCAGCACTTGCAGCATCATCTGGTATCACGCACTGACAGGAATCATGGCAAGCTCTCGATTGTCGAGGAGCGCTCCCTTTCCGAACATCATGTCACCAAGAGAATAACCCTGCACGAAGAAAACGGAAAAGAGCATTCGTTCACCGAATCGGTGAGGCTCTACAGACCGGATGAGGCCATCAGGCTTCTTGAATCCGGCGGTTTTTCCATCGAGCGGATAGTGGGTGACTATGATGGCGGTACATTCAAAGCAGCAACCTCTCCACGCATGATGCTGGTTGCCCGTATACGCTGACCGGACTGACATTTTTTTAATCAGCCGGCTTGCTTTTTGCCATTGCAGTGCTCGTTTCTCTCAGCGTTGAGCCCCGTCCATCGAAACAGGGTCTTTTATGGCAGCCCCCCGGCATTCGATTGCCATTATCAGAGTGTCCTGCTGAAGATACACGGTGCTCTCATTTCAGCAGCAGTTTTCCGAGGGTGTCAATGCCTGCCTTGCGAGCCAGAACAAGAAGACGCTGGAAAAGCTGCGCCGTAAGGTAAGCGTCTCCGGGAGCGGTGTGCCGGTCATAGAGGCGAATTCCGTAACGTGCACAGAGATTGTCGAGTCGGTATTCCCCGCTTTTATGTGCAAGATTGTAATATGGACCTTTTTCCAGCCGCTTGGCGAAACTGGCCGTATCGAGCGCTTCATTGAACAGCTTCATCCCGTAGCGCCTGAAAAGCAGCCTGCCGACCATGGCAATATCGAAATCGGCGTGATGAGCCACGATCACCCCGTTTCCGAGATAATCAAGAAATCGGCATACGGCTTCATTTTCCTCCAATCCCATATTCAGATCTCTTTTAAGGATTCCATGCACGCTGACCGCCTCCTTGTCGCCAATCGCCTCCTGGCGGATAAGCACTTCGAACGAATCGGCAATCTCGATTCCCGACCCCTTCATGGCGACTGCGCCAATAGAGAGTACGCGGTCCCTGACAAGATCAAAACCGCTGGTTTCGGTATCGAATATGACAAAGCGTACCTCATCGAGTGGCATATCGCGCTTTAACGGATGTTCGAAGCAGCTGACATACCTGCATACGCTCTCCGGCAGCATACCCTTCCGGCAGCGTCTCGACACCTGAACTCTGCGGGCGAATTCAATCACGGATGTAGTCAAGCTGGAACCGGAGGTTCAGCATGCTCTGAACCTTGCCGATTGTTGAAAAAAGGTTTCTCAACTCCTGACGCTGCATTTTGTTGAGACGTTCCGGATCGATATAACGTCCTGAAGAGTGCTGTGCCAACCCGTGTTCTGTCCGCAGCCGCATAAGAAACTCGTAGGCTTGAGCCGCCTCTTCTGCCAGTTCTTCGAACGAAGGCAGCAACTGACCGATACGCCGGAATCGCTCTGAGGTGCTGAGAAAATCGGTCACTCCGAATTCACAGACAAGCACCCTTGCCGCGTCAGAAAGCGGCATCATGGCTCTTGCCTTGATATCGAACTCATGCGCGTGCTCGCGGCTTTTTTCGACAAGAAAGTTTCTGAAAAAGCCGAGCGGTGGTGGATTCTGCAAAGCATTCTTCGCAAAAAACTGTAGAAATCCCCTGCCTCGCCCGATCTCCTCATTGATCTGATGCTTCATTTCAAGTGCAAGGGCTGTACTGCCGTAAACCGGTCTGAAATCGAAAAAGATGGTTGAATTCATCAGAGCTTTCGGTTCAGGAGAGCCGATCCATTTTCGGAAATAGTTTATCCATCCACTCAGAGGTTGGCACCAGGCCGGATTTCCAGCCATAATATCTGCCGGACAGGGCTTGAAACCGCAAGCCACCAGAACGGCGCTGACCCGTTTGCCGAGTTCGATGAAATAATGCTGCGCCGCAGCTCCGACAGCCTCATCATCTGAATCACGGAACAGAATGGCATTATCCTGATCGGTTCTGAGCAATTGCTCTTTACGTCCTTCACTGCCCAGCGACAACCAGCAGAACTCGATATCCGGCATCATCAGCCCCTCTGTTTTCATCGCGGCAACCGAAAACTCTATCGCTTTGACAATCAGGGCATCGTTAATCTCGGTGAAAATATTTGAAATGAAATGGATAGCAACCTCCTGAGTGATGTACATCTGCAGAAGCTTTTCGGCCTTCTCCCGTTCCTGGCTGAGCTGTTCGACACTTTCAGCCTGCATGATCGCCTTCATGATCACGGCGGGATTGATGCCTTCGGAGGTTACAATGTCATGTTCGGAAATAATGCCGATAACCGGGCTGCTGACCGTGCCATCTTCGGTTATGCAGAAGTGACGCAGCTTGGTGCGAACCATAAGCATCATCATATCGGCCACCGTCTTTCCGGCTGTAATGGTATAAACAGGGCTGCTCATGATGTGGCTTACCGGACGTTCGTTGATCTGACCGGCAACGGCAACAACCTTCTTGCGCAGATCGGTATCGGTGATAATTCCGAGGGGATGCTTTTTGTCAGATGCAACGATAATCGAACCGATGTTGAGTTCTGACATGATCCTTGCCGCATCCCTGATCGGAATATCCGGCGCACAGGTTATAACGTCCCGCACCTGATCGACAACCAGCGTCTCGTTGGCAAGAATGCTTCTGAAAAGAGGCTCTTTGGTGTCAGCACCGCTTCTGCGCAAATCGAGAGCTTCAGAAAGCGAGTGCTCGATATGCTGCATGCTCCTGGCAATCGCTCCGGTAAAAAAAGCTGCAACGGCTGGTTTCGACTGAACCAGCTCCCTGATCGTTTCAACCGGAATGGCAAGCAGAAGGCTCTCTTCTACGATCTGCGCCGAAAGCAGATAGCTGCTCATGCCAAAAATAGCACGCACGCCGAAAAGGTCACCTTCGTCACAAAGATCCACAAGCACCTCTTCACCATCGATCGAATCGAACAGGCGCACAGCACCTTTCATGACCATGTAGGAAAAGCGTCCGAGCTGCTCCCCTTTCCGGAACAGCATTTCGCCCTCCTCGTGATACTCCACGATAAGCGATTTGGCGATTTCCCTGTTTTTATCGGGCCCGAGACGGTCGAACGGAGGATATTTGCCCAAATCGGCAGCTACCCGCTCGACAATGGTATTTGACGGAGTGGCGGTTTGCATGCACAATCCTCCTCTCTTTAACTGGAGCGTTGATGGAACCTGTGGCCTGTCTTGACGAGCCGGTCTGAAATGCAGGACACAGCCTTATGAAATCACTAAAGCATATGACGTTCCAGATACCACTCGAAGGTGCGTCGTATGCTTTTCTCAAAAGGCTCGTAACGCATACCCAGCTCACGTTCGGCCTTTGAGGAGTCGAAATAGAGATGCTTGGAGGCCACCGTGAACATGGTCATGTTGAACAGTTTGGAAATCCTGTTCCTGTCCTTGCTGAACTTTAGAAGATAACTGATCACATGCGCAGCCCAGAGAGGCAGCGGAAGAGAAAACTGATGGACACCCGCAACCTGCATGATCGTCCGGGAAAGCTCCCGGAAAGAGACATTGTCGCCGCCAACAATGTAGCGCTCTCCAGTACGCCCCTTCTTCATGGCGGCAATGAGCGCATCGACGACGATTTCAACATCGACGACGCAGACCCCGCCAAGAGGATAAAAGGGCATCTTGCGGTTATAGACATCCTTGATGATGCGTCCGGCGTTAAAATTGATGTCGCCTGCACCAAAAACGAATGCCGGAACCACAATCACGCAATCCATGCCCTTGCGTACCTGTTCAGTCACGAGCTGCTCGGCAACATGTTTGGTCCGGGCATATTCAAGATCAATGATATCGAAATTCCAGCGGCTTTCCTCATCGAACTTCCGGTTCGGGCCGCTGATTCCTACGGCAGTAATGGAACTCACATGCACTATCCTTCTGACACCGGCTTTCCTGCCGGCTTCAAGAACATTGCTCGTGCCATCGACATTTATTTTCTGAAGCAGGGGATTTCTTTTCCCCCCCATATAGGTAATGCCTGCGCAGTGATAAACCTCATCAGCACCATCGAAAGCTGCGGAGAGAGTAGAAAGATCGGTGACATCGCCGTAAACAAGATTGATCCTGTCCTGACAATCTCTGAGAGGCGCCAGATCCGAGGTGGCCCGGACAAGAGCATAAACATCTTTGCCTTCTGCGGCAAGCCTGTGAACAAGACGGGAACCGATGAATCCGGTACCTCCGGTTACGACTATTTTCTTTCTCACGTATACGGTATAGTATTGAGCTGATAGGTTATAGCATGAAATCCGGAATTCGATAGCCCTGTCAGAACGTTCAGAATTGCGATTTACTCCTCAATCCTGATTTTGCCGTCAAGAATATCCTGGCGAATCGACTCGATCCGTTCGTGAACGGACTTGTCGATCATTTTTTCGTTACCACTGTTCCATACATAATCGGTATAGCGTCCATCGAGACCAAACACCCGCTGTTTACCACCCTGAAAACGGTCGTTCATCGCATCCTCGACAGTGGTCAGCACTGACTTGTCAACCGCTTTGGTCATGCTGGTCAGCACATGTCCGGGAGCCAGATAAGCCTGATCCATATCGGTACAGATCACAAGCCTGCCGGATTCTCTCGCCGCTTCAATCACGCCCAGGCCACTTGCGCCTGCTGCCTGATAGATGATGTCGGCTCCGCGACTGTACTGGCCAAGCGCAAGCTCTTTGCCCTTTGCCGGATCGTTGAATGCACTTCCGGTCATGCCGATGAATCCGGTAATGACTTTGATATCAGGTCTGACGTGAAGGGCTCCCTCGGTAAACCCGGTTTCAAATTTCCTGATGATGTTCGAATCCATACCACCGATAAAACCTATCGTGCCGGATTTCGATTCGAGAGCCGCAATGGCGCCAGCCAGAAACGATCCTTTTTTCTCCTCGAACACAATGCCGGAAAGGTTAGACGGAATCTCTGTACCCTGTTGCGGGTTATAGTCGATACAGACAAATTTCTTCTCAGGGAACTCGCGTGCGATAGTCGTAATGTCATCGGTGAACAACAGGCCCACACCGATGATCAGCCTGATGTCCGGATCAGCCGCCATCTGCCTCAGCGCAGCCTCACGATCAGCCCCTTCACCCTGGGGCTCGATATAGTCAAACTCGATACCAAGTTTTTGTCTGGCCTGTTCAAGACCGTTGTATGCCGAATCATTGAAAGATTTGTCACCCCGTCCACCGACATCGAAAACCAGACCCACCTTGTAAGCACCGGACGGTTTTTCCGTTGCCGCTTTTTTCCCCGAACATCCTGTAACAAACAGAACGAAGATCGTCAGAATGGACGCAAGCCTGAAAAATAATGGGAAAAATCTCCGGGAAGTCATGTCTTTAAAGGGAGTTGATTCGTCGAATTGATGTTATGTAATTTACAAAAAATCGAACGTTTTATGAAACGTATGCCTGAAAACCCCGTTTCAGGTGATGAGCATCTGCCTGGAGGACTTTGTACAAGCTTTGCTTTGACAGGAAGCAGGTGAAACGACCGGCAATCAGCTTCACCATGAAAAATCAATCCGGCATACATACTCACGGAGAGCATTTCAGAAGTTAAGCCTGTTGACTGAAAGTCACCTGCCCCGGAAATAAAAGAGGCTGTCTCAGCAGCATCTCTGGAACAGCCCCTTGCACATCATCCGGACAATCAGTTTTTCACCTGACACCAGCCACACTCTTACGGCTTCAACTGGTTTTCACGTTGAGCGAACAGGCTCCTAATACCCGACAGCATCGTGAGCGCGGATGACTCATCTCCAAGCCTGACCGCTTCAGAAAGTTCTTCGATGGCTCTGCTGATTCCCTGGTTAACCATTGAATTCGCCGGAGTCAAGCCAACGGTAAGAAACCGGGTCTCCCCTCCGAGCCTGAGCACCCTGGTTCTCAGTTCAGGCCGTGAACAGCGCCGGCCTATGGCTTCAAGACGATCAGCCCATTCCACAGGGCCGGCATTGTCAACATCACCAGCTGATTTTCGTTTTCTGAAAGCAATGTCATCCATATCGTTAACCACCAGAAGAATGGCAAAACCGGAAACGGTAACCAAACTCGTAATAAGGCCCGGAACGCGCATCCCCTGAAGCTCCAGAGCGATACCGATTCCGGCAACCATAAATACGACAAGCGAAATCATGGCGCTGATCGAAGCGGAAGGATTCCATCCCAGGCGAAAACCCCTGACAATTGCGTATGAACCTGCACCGGATGCCAGTGCAAACAAGGCAACCGGAGAAAACAACGTGCCACCGTCAATGAATTGTCCGGAAAAAAGCACAAAAAAGAGTCCAAAAACCGCCAGCAATACCGCTAACGGCAGCAATAACAAAAGCCAGGATTGTTTCATGCCACAGTAGTTGTTTTATCGTCGCTGAATGTTCCGCCTTGCGGCGCCGTGCGCTTCCCGGCAACAGATCATCGGTCCGGAATGCGCAAATTGTTAGCCAAGATAAGAAAATCCCTTGCAATAGCACCATACTCCCATTACACCAAACCCATCTTTCCATCCAACTGACACCTGACAAGGCTTCCTGCAAAAGGGACCAAAAGGACTTCAGGGACTGAAAGGACAAAGAGCAAAAGACGATTCTGCATCCCGCTTTCCTCTTTTCCCTCATCATTCCTCATTCATAACCTGAGGGAGTCAGACATTATAAATATACCGTTTTAGGCCTGACGTAAACATCCCACCAACGCAGGCATGTTGAGCGATCTAACCGATTTTCAAGGTCGGCTTTTTCTTTTTTTGAGAGCGTT
>Ga0172375_10010252_pt1 | contig 12189 bp, 11 predicted proteins | sample LakKiv1m_FD_114537 | JGI IMG/M metagenome (GOLD analysis project Ga0172375, IMG submission 114537) | Freshwater microbial communities from Kabuno Bay, South-Kivu, Congo - kab_092012_11.1m | ecosystem: Environmental > Aquatic > Freshwater > Lake | place: Democratic Republic of the Congo... | reverse complement strand
CTGCCGGCAAAAATATGAACAGCGTCCATTATTGGCGCATAACCGGCATATCCTCTTACTACGATGTCCGGCAAAACAGCACCGGTTTTTTTGGCCAAGCGCAGTATAAGCCCTTCTCTTTTTTCAAGGTAACCGGCGGCCTGCGCTACGACTTCTTTAACATCGATGTGAACAACAGGCTTACTCCCAACAATTCCGGGTCCGCCACGCCCGGCGTCGTCAGCCCCAAGATCGGCTTTGTTATCACCCCCTATAAAGACATCAACATCTTCGCCAACCGGGGCCAGGGTTTCCGCTCCCCCTACGCCAACGAAATATCCCCCAAGACCGGCAGAACTAACTTTAACCTGGATGTCGCCAAGGTGGACACCTATGATGCCGGGTTCAACGCCTTGCTGTTCAACCGGGTCTATTTTGCCTTTGACTACTACAACACCAAGTTGCAGCGGGAAATGTTGTGGAACTCCAAACTGTTGGTGTACGAAAATTATGGCGATTCGGTGCGGGACGGCGTCGAATTGGAAGCGAAAATCTTTGTTACTAAAGAGCTCACCTTATACGGCAGTTATTCCTACGTCCGGGCCCGCATCGTCAATCCCACCACCGTCGGCAGTTACTATATCCCGAACCTGTCTCCCGTCACCGCCACCATCGGGTTCGAGTACAACAAGCGCTGGGGCCAGGATTACCGCCTGGGAACGAATTTTTACTACCTGCTCTATAACCGGGCGCCTGTAAACGCGACCGGGACGGTCATCCAGCCGCAAATGGACCGTTATTTTACTAAATTAAGTTTCGGGTACAAAAATTGGACGGCCTCCCTGGATGGCGCCTTCACACCCCGCACCTATGCGGCGGAATACATGACCCTCTACAACAACCTTTTAAGTTATGACCCCTACCCCAAGTGGGAGCTGTTGGGTGGACTGAAATATCAGTTTTAGGGCAACCTATCGCATCAGGTGGGATGGGTGGTGAAAAACCCGTGCTCCGGGAAAAATGCACTAAAGGAGAAGCATGATGAAAAAAATGATCGTATTAGCTTTGGCCTTAACCCTGGTTTCTGCCGCTGCACTGTACGCCCATGATGCCTGGGTAGCCAAAGAGGGCGACGTTCTAGTGGTGAAGTATGGCCATGCGGATAAAATCGACCCCTACAAACCGGCATATGTCACCGAAGCCAAGGCATATGACGCTTCCGGCAAAGAAATTGGGGTTACCATAAAACCCCAGGAGACCCGGGCCATCCTGGTCACGGCCCAGGACCCGGCCCTGGTGTCGATAATCTTTAATTCAGGCGCCTGGGTCAAGACCCCGGAAGGCTGGAAAAATATCTCCAAGCCGGAGGCGGAGAAAGAGGGCAAAACGGTCCTCCAGTCCGACAAGAGTATTAAATACAGCAAGGATCTCTGGAAGTGGAACGACCGCTTCGGTAAATCCCTGGGCGGCAAAATGGAACTGGTGCCCTTGAAAAACCCCCTGGCCCTGAAGGTGGGAGACAATCTCCCCTTACAGGTGCTGTACAATGGCAAACCCCTGGCCGGGATCGCGGTGCGGGCCGAAGGAGTTAAAGATGGAGCGAAAACCGATCCAAACGGCCGGGTGGAGGTTGCCATTACCAAGAGCGGCCTTAACGTTTTGGCCGCCACCAACAAAACTCCCACTCCCAACGACCCGGACGCCGATACTCTCGTGGAAGTCACCAATTTTTCCTTTGAGGCACAATAAGAAAAGGACCACTTTCCGCCAGGGGGACAACCGATAAGGTTGCCTCCCCTGGCCACGAGGTATAGCAATGCTGGAGTATTTCCTCAAGGGTGGACCGGTCATGTGGCCCATTCTCCTGTGTTCGGTGGCTGCCCTGGCCATCACCATCAATAAAGCCTGGCAGTATTTCCAGGTGCGGCGGGATATCGCCCGGCCTTTGGAGGATATTCAACATCGCGGCAGCAGGTTCCTGGAGCCGCTGCTAAATGCCATTCAGCAGGGTTTAAATGATCGGCAGATCTCCCTGGTGGGGTCCCGGGAGTTGAAGAAACTGGAAACCGGCCTGGGATCGTTAAACCTCATTGCCGTCATAGCTCCCCTACTGGGGTTGACGGGCACGGTCACCGGTATGATCAAAGCCTTTCAGGTTATCGCCACTATGGGAACCAATGTCGATCCCGCGCTGCTGGCCGCGGGCATCTGGGAGGCCCTCATCACCACCGCGGCGGGGCTGTTCGTGGGCATCCCGACTCATATCGCCGCCCACTACCTAGACCGGAGTCTGGATGAAGTCGCCTTACGGATGAAGGAAATCACCCTGGAATTGCGCGAGGGCGGCCATGATTGAATTTGACCGGCGCAAGAGAAATCATCAGCACATCAACCTCACCCCCCTGGTGGACGTAGTCTTCTTATTGCTGCTTTTTTTTATGCTTACTTCGCATTTTGTCGCGGCCCCCACCATCAAGATTGCCCTACCGGAGTCCAAAACCTCAGAGCCCGAAGTGAAAGAAGAGGTGATCATCACCGTAGCCAAAGACGGTGCACTCTTTCTTGATAAGGACCCAATCATGCTTACCGGGTTGCAATACTCGCTGCAAGAGAAATTGAAGAAGATGAAGAAACCTGCGGTGCGCATTAAGGCCGACCGGGAAGCGATGCTGGGGGTGGTGGTGCGTGTGGTGGATGAAATACGTCTGTCCGGGGCTGGGGCTTTCAGTATCGAAACGGAAAAAATGGGAGGTGGAAGTCTCAAATGATACCCCTGCGCCTATTTTCACGCCTAATGGCTATGCTCCTTATGGCACTGCTGTTTTCCTCACAGGTCTTCGCTCATGGGGTGGAGGGGACGGTTCAGCCAGGAGGTCTGGCGGTCACCTGGCGGTATAGCACAGGTGAACCCATGGATTATGCCAAAGTTACGGTTTTCGCTCCAGGGTCGAGTCAACCCTTCCAGGTGGGCCATACCGATAAGAACGGGCGTTTCTGCTTTTTCCCCGATGCCCCGGGGGAGTGGCGGGTAACGGCTGAGGATGGCATGGGCCACCGGCTGGAGGTAAAAGTCCCGGTGACGATGGACCAGGTCCAGCGAATCCAGGTCAAACCCGCGGCTCCTACTACTACTTCTTCCCTCTTCGTGAGAGCCCTGGTGGGCCTGAGCCTGATCTTTGGCATAGCCGGGCTGCTGTTTTACTGGAGGGCCGTGAGAATCAGGCGATAGGTGCGTGGTGAGGCGCTCTATGAGAAGTCTCAATTTGAAGCACAGAATCCTTTTTTTGCGGGTCGTTCTCTGCCTGGCGGTCGCCGGTTTCTTGGCGCCTGCCGCCGTCGCAGCGTCCACGGTCACCGTGGTGGACTTCCATGGGCGGTCCGTAACCTTAAAGACGCCGGTGGAACGCCTCATTTTGCTGGAATCTTCCCAAGCCCATGAGCTCGCGGCGATGCTTGGCAATGATTTCGCCGCCAAGATTGTGGGCTGGGATGCAAGTTTAAAGAAATACGGCGGGGACGGCTACGCCAAATTCATTGAAAAATTTCCCCAACTTAAAAACATCCCGGACGTGGGTTTCATGTTTGACGGAACCATGAGCGTCGAAAAGGTTATTGCGTTGAAGCCCGATGTGGTCATCGCCCATGAATATATGTTTTCGTTGGGAGGCGACCTCACCCAGGCCGCCCTGGCCCGGCTCGAGGAAGCCGGGGTACCGGTCCTGTTCATTGATTACTATATGGATCCCCTGCAGAACTCGACCAAAAGCACCCTATTGCTGGGCAAAATATTGGGGCAGGAAGAGAGGGCCCAGGCGCTGGTAGACTTTTACAACCAACAGATGAACCTCATCTCGGCCCGCCTGGAAAAGATCAAGACCCCCAAACCCAAAATATACCTGGAATGCGCCTATGAAGGTCCCGCCGAGTACGGTTTATCTTACGGCAACGTGGCCTGGGGCAGGATCATCAAAAAATGTGGAGGGGAAAATATCGCAGAGCCCATTTTGGGAGACCAGAGGCAACCGCTAAGCCCCGAGTATGTGATCAAGCAAAACCCCGACATCATCATTTTAACCGGCCGCAACTATGCAACCCTGGGTAGTGTGAAAATGGGGTATCTGACCTCGGCCGGGGACGTACGCAATTCGATTAAGGGTTATGTGGGCCGGCCCGGCTGGGATATCCTGAATGCCGTTAAAAACCGGAAAGTCTACAGCATCTACCACGGATACGTTTTCAGCATTTACAATTTTGCGGCTGTGCAGGCCTTCGCCAAATGGTTCTATCCCGAAGCATTCCAGGACATTGACCCAAACGCCGCTCTCAAGGAATACCATGAGAAGTTCATGCCCATCGACTACACCGGAACTTTCATGTTCAGCTACTTTTAAGCGTTGGTGCGGATCGGTTAGAGGGGACGCGTGCTGATAATGCATGGCGAGGCTCAAGCCAAGACCCTCTACGGTGTGATCACCGGCAGGAAGATGCTGTGTCTGCTGCTGATCACACCCGCGATCCTGGGCGCATTTCTCTTCGACCTCATGACCGGGGCGGCGTCGTTGCCGGCCGGCCAGGTCGTCGCGGCGATCTTTGCCCCGGAATCCGTAGAACGATCGGTCCAGGTCATCGTCTGGACCATGAGGCTGCCCATCGCCCTGATGGCCATCGTCATCGGCGCCAGCCTTGGTCTCGCCGGGGCCGAGATGCAGACCATCCTGGACAACCCGCTGGCCAGCCCCTATACGCTGGGCATCTCGGCGGCGGCGGGGTTCGGAGCGGCCCTGGCCATCGCCCTGGGCGTTGAGATCATGCCATTGGCCAAACAGTTTATCGTTCCCGCCAATGCCTTTTTGTTCTCCATGCTTTGCTGCCTGTTGATTTACTTCACCGCGAGAATCAAACGGGCTTCGTCGGAGACCCTGGTACTCGTGGGCATTGCCCTGTTGTTCCTGTTCAACGCGCTGTTGGGCCTGATCGAATACGTGGCCAACCCCGAACAGGTCAAGGCCATCGTCTTTTGGCTGTTCGGCAGCCTGATGAAAACCACCTGGTCGACCCTTGCCGTTACCGCGGCCGTCCTCCTGGTCATTCTGCCACTGCTGCTTGCCGACGTCTGGAAGCTTACGGCCCTCAGGTTGGGCGATGAGAAGGCCCGCAGCCTGGGCATCGAAGTTGAACGCCTCAGGTTGAAGGGGTTCATTCTGGTATCCATCCTCACGGCGACGTCGGTGTCGTTTACGGGCACAATCGGATTTATCGGCTTGGTGTCGCCCCATATAGCGCGGATGCTGGTGGGCGAGGATCATAGATTCTATATACCCCTTTCAGCCTTGGTGGGGGCGCTGATTCTTTCGGTGGCCTCGATCCTGAGTAAGATCATCATTCCCGGATTGATATTTCCCATCGGCATCATCACCTCACTTACCGGGGTTCCATTCTTCGTCTGGCTGACTATGTCCCGGAAAAGGAAATATTGGTGAACCTCGAAACCAAAAATCTAACCTTCGCTTATAACACCGAGCCTGTCCTGAAAGGCATCTGTCTGGAGGCGAATCCATCAGTTACGGCCTTGATCGGACCGAATGCCGCTGGGAAAACGACGTTATTGAAATGCCTTTGCAGGATTCTGCAAGGAGAGGGTCAGATCCTCCTCGATGGGAAGGATCTGAGGACCTATAACAAAGACGACCTCATCCGCAACATCGCCTACCTGCCCCAGGAAGCCGCAGGGGACGCGGCCTTGACCGTTTTCGAGGCGGTGCTGCTGGGGCGGGTGAATTCTCTGGGATGGCGGGTCAGCGCCCACGACCTGTCCCTGACCATGCAGATGCTGGTAAGGCTTGGCCTTGACGGCCTGGCCCACAAAACGCTCCACCAAATCAGCGGCGGCCAGAAACAAATGGTCGCCATTGCCCAGGCGATTGTCCGGATGCCCAAGGTCCTGCTCATGGACGAACCGACCAATTCCTTGGACCTTAAGCATCAGCTTGAGCTCTTCGAGCTGATCCGGTCCATCACCAACGATCACGGGATGACGACGATCGTGGCGATCCACGATTTAAACCTGGCGGCACGGTATGCCAAAAACCTGGTTTTGATGCACCGTGGCAATATTGTGGCGACAGGCAAGCCCGCCGAAGTGATTACCCAGGACATGCTTGAGACCGTTTACGGCATCAGGGCGCACGTGTCCATCGATGAGAAAGGATTACCTCAGATCATCCCCATCAGCTCAGTGAGAAATAATAACCCAGGAAAGGAGTATGACGACATGACCATAACAAATGAGGTCCCGAAAGAGTACATGTCTGATCCCGTCAAAAAAGGGGTCAAAGAGTATTGGGATTACGGCAGCAAATTTTATGATGCAGCCCCAGGTTTGGGAAAGGAGGATGAACGGCGCCTCTGGAAGGAGGTATTGGCGAAGGCGATTGGAGACGCCCCCCAACAGGTGCTGGATGTCGGCACGGGCACGGCTTTTATCGCACTGGTGCTGGCGGAGCTGGGCCACCAGGTCACCGGCGTCGACTTTAGCGAGAAAATGTTGGAGGTGGCCCGCCAAAAGACCGCGGGATTCCAGGAGACCCTGAAAATTTTTGAAGGTGACGTTGAGCGGCTGCCGTTTGACCAACCCTCCTTCGATTACGTCACCGCCCGGTACGTCCTGTGGACCCTGCCCAATCCTGAAAAAGCGATCCGGGAGTGGATGCGTGTCCTCAAGCCGGGGGGACGGGTGGTTATTATCGACGGGCTTTGGGAAACCAAGGGAATATTGCAGCATATCTGCAGATTTAACCTGAAGGTGTACCGGCTGCTGAAATTCGGCAAGCATCCTTTTACAGACTGGTACAAAAAAGACCTGAGCCTCCAACTCCCGCATCCCAAAGGGGTCAAATTGGAGGAAATTCGCCAATACATGAATAAGGCGGGATTGACGGACATATCCGTCACCAATCTCGATCCGATCAGGAAAGTCCAGAAAAAGCACATGCCGTGGTATTTGAAACGAGCCTTCGGTCACCCCACCTACTTGCTGGTGGGAAAAGTGAGCTAGGAGTCAACCTAAGGGAGAAGCGTATGAATCACGATCGCATCAAGGATGAAATCACCAAACGCTGGGACTATTCATCTCAAAGGTACGACGGCTATCACGGACATGGCGTGAAAAGCCGGGATGAAGCCCAGGCCTGGAAGGAGCTTTTTGGCAGGCTGATCCCCGGTGACGGGCTGAAGGTTCTGGAGGCAGGATGCGGCACCGGGGAAATGAGTTTCCTGCTGGCCGGAATGGGACACGAGGTCTACGGCGTTGACCTGTCGGAAAACATGCTGGCCAAAGCCATAGAGAAGGCGAAAACGACGGCCGCAGGCGATGGAGGCCATTGCCCCCAGTTCCAATTGGGCGACGCCGAAAATCCGCCTTTTGCAAGCGCCTGCCTCGACGCCGTGGTTTCCAGGCACGTACTGTGGACGCTGCCCTCACCCCAGACCGCGGTGGACAGTTGGACGAGAATGCTCAAAGAAACCGGCAAGATCATCGTCATCGACTGTCTATGGAACGACAGCCGTCTGGCGACGCGCCTGCGGAGAAAGATCGGCGAGTGGCTGATTCTCATGATCGAAAAAAACGATCTTTCCAAGGACAGCTATTCACCGGCCTTGGAGGCCGCATTGCCGCATCCGAAGGGTGTCCCCCTTGAAAAGACCATAGCCTATATGGAACAGGCAGGACTCCGGGACATCCAGGTCGTGAAGCTGGACCATTTGGTCGATATCCAGAGGAAATATATGCCGTTCCGGTATCGCGTCGGCTACAAATATAACTACTATGCCGTATGCGGTCAAAAGCACTCCTTGAAGTAATCCGGCATGAAACCCCTCCTCCGACTCCTGATTTTTGCCCATCCGCAATGGCCCCTATTAGCCCTTATTGTGATGTTCGGGCTCTTGGTCACCATGATCAATCTGGGTCAGGCCGTTTTGATTTCCCGGGTGCTCATTGACGTCTTGAATGGCCGCTCCCTGATGGACGTCGCAGCGCTGTTAATAGCGGTCGCGCTGTTTTTGGCCATCCGTGCTCTGGCCGCAGGAGGGGCCGAGTATTTGGGCGTTAAGGCCGCCACGCGCATTAAAGGCGCGTTACGGCGCCAGCTCTATCATAAATTGCTCGATCTCGGACCGGGTTGGATCGGCCGCACGCGCAGCGGCCTGGTTCAAACCGCTCTGGTGGATAGCCTGGAAATGATCCAAAGTTATTTTAGCCTGATTATTCCCAATACGATCATATCCTTGATCAGTGTAATCGCCCTGCCCCTCTGCGTGGCGGCCCTCGATCCGGCAGTGGGCCTCGTCGTGATCACCTGCGCCCTTTTGGGGACGAGTATCCCCATCCTCTGCCTGCAAATGCTTCGCAAACAGATCAAGTTCTGGTGGGACCGGTATTTTCCGATGAATGCGGAATACCTGGACAGTCTGCAGGGTATGGCTACATTGAAAAGCTTTAACGCCAGCCGGCAGCGAGGGTTGGAATTGAAAAAAGGGGCTTTTGAGGTGCGGGACGCGGCCATCCACCTGGTCATGCTCGAACTGGCACCCACCGGTCTGGTCCATTTTCTGATCGGCCTGGGGACGATTGTGGCCGTGGGACTCGGATCGCTGCACCTATCGCAGGGTTCCCTGGCTCCGTCGGATTTGCTCATCATCCTCTTGCTGGTGGCACAATGCTTCGCACCTGTACTTACCCTCAAAAGGACTTTTCATTACGCCTATTATGTGCCCACCATCGCCACTTCCATCTTTGAATTGCTTGATGCCACTCCCCCCATCATTGAAACCGCCGCTCCGACACCCGCCGCCGAGTTGACGCCGTCGTTGGCCTTTGACCAGGTCACCTTCCGGTATCCGACCGCCGCTCGCCCGGCCCTGATTGACGTCTCGTTCACGGCTCCACCCGGTCAGACCATTGCCTTGGTCGGACGGTCCGGCGCGGGCAAGACCACGAGTGTTTCCTTGATGTTGCGCTTTTTCGATCCGCTGGAAGGCCGCATCACTCTGGGAGGGGTCGACCTGCGCAATATGGCCTTGTCAGACCTGCGACGCCGGATCGCCGTGGTTTCCCAGGATGTATATCTTTTTCATGGCTCCATCCGGGAGAATCTTCTGCTGGCGCGGCCTGACGCAACGGAGGCAGAGTTGATCGCCGCGGCGACCATGGCCGCGGCCCATGACTTTATCATGGCCACGCCCGATGGGTACGAATCCGTGGTAGGCGAACGCGGCTTGAAACTCTCCGGCGGAGAGCGTCAACGGATCGCCATCGCCCGGGCGCTTTTGAAGGACGCGCCCATCCTGATCCTGGACGAGGCGACCTCCAGTATCGATTTGGCCAACGAGGCCATTATCCAGGAGGCGTTGCAGCGGGTGATGCGCGGTCGGACGGTCCTCATCATCGCGCATCGTCTTTCTACGGTGCGGCAGGCGGACCGCATTCTCGTGCTGGACTCGGGCCGCCTCATCGAAACAGGCGATCATGATAACCTGATCGGATTGCAGGGCGTTTACGCCCGGTTGGCGACACTACAGGGAGCGATATCGTGACGTCAAGCCACACGTCTCCACAAACAGATTTGGCGAGACCACGAGTGGCCCCGCGCCTGAACGCCGGAATAATTTGGTCCATGCTCAAGGATTATTACGCTTACCTGATCTGGACGGTGTTCTCCGGCGTGGCAATGTACCTTTGCGCCATCGTCATCGCCGGCGTGGGCGCCTGGGTGGTCGGCCTGGCGGTGACGGGCGCTGAGCCTGGACAATTGCGGCCATGGCTCTGGCTGCTCGGCTTTTTAACCATCCCCCTGATGGCACTTCCCTGGTTGGAGACCTCCCTAGCGCACATCTTTGCCTTTCGGGTACTCGCGGATTTGCGCATAAAAATCTACGATGCCTTCGAACGCTTGGCCCCGGGCTACATGATTGAGCGCCGCTCCGGCGATTTAGGCACCGCGGCCATGGGCGACGTGGAGGTATTGGAACTGGGACTGTCTCACACTCTCCCACCACTGGTGGAGGCCATCATAATTTCCGTGGGGGTGATCATCGCCTTATGGCTGCAACACCCGTGGCTGGCGGGAACCACTGCGCCGTTTTTGCTGGCCGGCTTTGCCCTGCCCATCGTGCTGGAGCGGCGGAGCCAGGGCGCCGGCCGACGGGTCCGCGCTCACGTGGGGCAAACCGGCGCGGAAGTGGTGGACGCCATTCAGGGGCTCCGGGAAGTACTGGTTTTTGGGGCTCAACAAACAGAACTGGAGCGGCTCCGCCGGCATGAACGAGCACTCTATCTGGCCCAAACCGCTCATGGCCGGACCAAAGCCTGGCAAGTGGGCGTCGACCTTCTGATCGCCGGTCTGGCCACTGCCGCAGTTGTCACCATTTCTTCATGGCTGGTATCGCAGGGTGAGCTTCCCCGGGCTCTGCTGCCGGTCTGCGTCGCCCTGGCGGCCTCCACGTTTCTGCCGCTGCATACCCTGATGGAAGCCGGCCGGGATTTCCCCACCGTTCTTTCAGCCATGGACCGGATCCACGCCATTCTCAGCGCCGACCCACCGGTCATAGACTTGGTTGCAAGTTCGCCACCGGGGCCGATAGAACCTCATATCTGCTTCGAGCAGGTCCGCTTCCGATACCAACCCCATCTACCGGCCGCGCTGTGCGGTGTGACTTTCGATATCGCGGCAGGAGAGACGGTGGCCCTGGTCGGTCATTCAGGCGCGGGCAAATCCACGTGCGCCAATCTGCTGCTGCGTCTGTGGGACGTCAATGACGGCCGGATCACCATTGGCGGACACGATATTCGGGCCTTTCTCCAGAAATCCCTGCGTGAGCTCATGGCCTACGTCCCCCAAGACGTTTACCTTTTCAACCGTTCGGTGCTGGAAAATATCCTTCTGGGCCGCACAGAAGCCGATGAACAACAGGTTATGGAGGCCGCATCCGCGGCTCAGGCCTTGGAGTTTATCCAGGCCTTGCCGGAAGGCTGGGACACCCCCATTGGCGAGCGCGGCGTCCTTCTTTCCGGGGGACAGCGCCAGAGAATCGCCATTGCCCGGGCTGTGCTCAAGGATGCCCCTATCCTGGTTCTGGACGAGGCGGTCAGCAATCTCGATGCCGAAAACGAATCCGCGCTACGGAACGCTATGGCGCAGGCGGGCCGCAGGCGGACCACCTTGATTATCGCTCACAGACTATCAACCATTAAAAGCGCCGACCGCATCGTGACACTGGAAAACGGTCAAGTTGTGGAGATTGGCGCTCATGAAGAACTCATACGGCAAAAAGGCGCATATGCCCGATTGATCGCCTCACACCGATCCGGGATAATCGATTGACGATCCTGGGCAGGGCCGGGGATTGTTACGCCTATGATCGCACTAGCAGGGCCTGGTTTTACACGACCCTCGGGTTATTCAAGGACTACCGGTCAAACACCAGCCGAAACTAGGCCGTTTCCCGGCACGCATCAGGTGTCTGCGAACCTTCTTCTCCACTAAATGTTTAATATAACCAAAGCATCGGCTGGAGTTGCCGATCCGAAAATAATTCACCCAGCCACGCAGATTGGATTGATCAGGTATATAACCCGATCCACCACTTGTAAAGTGTGGCGACGAATAACCTCCTTGAGCTTGCGAAGTAAGGCCGTCCGAGCTTTCATCTTCGGGGTGACTCTCACTCCCCTTTTCCCGTGGCGGGTTTGAGACCGCCTGAAGTCAAACCCAAGAAAGCTAAAGGTCTCACTCTGGGTGAGATCGACTATCTGGGTCTTTTCTGGGTTTTCCTGCACATCAATATTTCCCAGTTATTCCAGGAGGCTCCTATATGCTGCCTTGACAAGCCAATCCCATCTCTGAAAACCGTCTACGAGGATAACCAGGTCATCGGCATACGAGCATAATCAAGGTAGCCGTATTTTCCTCTGCGAGTAACTTTCTTGGCCCACTCCAGCATTTTATCCATCTCGTTTAGAAAAATATTACTACGCAAGGGCAAAATCCCCCCTCCTTGCGGAACCCCTCGTTTACCTTCGGCTTTCAGAGTAAGCTGCAGCAGCGCCATCACCCGTGCATCGTTCACTCGTTCGGCTACCTTCTTGAGATGCAGATCATATCACACCAGGTAAAAGTAGGCCTTGAGGTCCACATCGATGACCTGGGTTTT
>Ga0172375_10010251_pt1 | contig 12189 bp, 12 predicted proteins | sample LakKiv1m_FD_114537 | JGI IMG/M metagenome (GOLD analysis project Ga0172375, IMG submission 114537) | Freshwater microbial communities from Kabuno Bay, South-Kivu, Congo - kab_092012_11.1m | ecosystem: Environmental > Aquatic > Freshwater > Lake | place: Democratic Republic of the Congo... | reverse complement strand
ATCGGTCAGAAGGAATCAAAGATCGCTTCAATCGTGGCCAAACTCAAAGAGACCGGCGCGATGGAATACACGACGGTCGTTTTGGCCGGAGCCAGCGATCCGGCTTCGATGATTTATATCGCGCCTTATGCCGGCTGCGCCATCGCCGAATACTTTCTCGATAAGGGCGAAGATGTTTTGATCGTTTACGACGATCTTTCCAAGCACGCCGTCGCTTACCGCGAAATTTCCCTGTTGCTCAAGCGTCCGCCGGGAAGAGAAGCTTATCCGGGCGATGTTTTCTATCTCCATTCACGGCTTTTGGAACGCGCCTGCAAACTGAATGCAGATTACGGCGGCGGTTCGATTACCGCCCTGCCGATCATTGAGACCCAGGCGGGCGATGTCTCAGCCTATATTCCGACCAATGTCATTTCCATCACCGACGGCCAGATTTATCTTGAAGGAGATTTGTTCTATCAAGGCAACCGGCCCGCGGTGAATGCCGGTCTTTCGGTCTCCCGAGTCGGCAGTTCGGCCCAGACCAAGGCGATGAAAAAAGTAGCCGGCAAGATGCGTCTTGAAGCGGCTCAATATCGCGAGCTGGCCGCTTTCGCTCAGTTCGGCGCCGAAGTCGACAAAGAAACCAAAACCAAGCTCGAACGGGGCAAGCGGCTGATGGAAATTTTCAAGCAGGATCAGTATTCTCCTTTGCCAATGGAAAAACAAGTTTTGATTTTTTATTGTCTGATTAATGGTTTCCTTGATGAAGCGCCGGCGGAAAAAGCGCGCGTTTTCGAAGAAGGATTGTTCGCTTATGCGGACAACCAGAGTAAGACGCTTGAAGCGATCCGCGAGAAAGGCGACATTGACGAAGCGCTTGAGGCGGAAATAAAAAATTTGATTAAGGAATATTCCGACACCGTCGATTATCCCGCCTAATGTCTGCTTGCCGCTTGCCGACGGGCAGATTCGATAAAAATAAATTTTAACCCATGGCCGGAACCAAAGAAATCCAACATAGAATTAAATCCATCCGCAGCACGAAAAAAATCACGCGGGCGATGGAAATGGTATCCGCCGCAAAAATGAAAAAGGCGGTGGATGCGGTTTTGCGCACCAGGACTTACGCCAATTTAAGCTGGGAGACTGTTATTAATCTGGCCCGTTCGACCAACGGCGAGGGCAAAATTTCCCATCCGCTTTTGATGCCGAGAAAGAAAGTAAAAAATGTGGTGATTGTTTTGATTACTTCCAACCGCGGGCTTTGCGGCGGCTTTAACTCCAATATAATTTCCAAGGCGGTCCGCTCGATCGAAAAATATCACCGATCCGGGAAAAAAGCGGAAATCGAAGCCAATTTTGTCCTGATCGGCAAGAAGGGTGCGGCGATTCGCCGACAGGGTCATAAAATTGCCGCTGATTTTCCCAAACTTGACCTCGCGACCGAAGTTAATGAAATAACTCCGATTGCCAAAATGGTTATCGAGGATTATCTTAAAGGAGTTTACGACAAGGTAATGGTCGCTTATACCGATTTTGCGAGCGCTTCCAGACAGATTCCGAGAGTCAAGCAGTTATTGCCGGTTGAAATTGATACCGAAGACGAATTTTTAGGCATTGTCGGAAAAGATGGCCGGATTGGCGTAAGCAAAGAGTTGATGGAAAATAAAAAGAAGAAGCATTTGTCGTACGACAAATTTTTTTATGAATACATTTTCGAGCCTTCGCCCCGGGAAGTTTTGGACGAAATGGTGCCACGGCTGATTGAAATTCAGCTTTATCAGGCTTTGCTTGAATCGAACGCTTCCGAGCACAGCGTCCGGATGGCCGCGATGCATCAGGCGACCGAAGCGGCCGGCGAAATGATCGATGAATTGAATTTGTTCTATAACAAGGCGCGTCAGGCGGTTATCACCAAGGAAATCGCGGAAATCAGCGCGGGCGCGAATGCTTTGAGCGGAAATTAATTTAGGGATTTATTCGCAAGTTTGATCAATTATTGATTTTAAATAAGATAAGTGAAAAATATGACTGATAAAAAGAATACCGGAGAGAAAAAAGTTCCGGCGGAGGAAAAAATCGGAGTGATCAAACAAGTCCTCGGGGCCGTCGTCGATGTTTATTTCGAAGGTGAATTGCCGGCGATTTATAATGCGCTCGAAGTCAAAACCCGAACCGAGAAATTGGTGCTCGAGGTGGAACAGCATATCGGATCGAATACCGTCCGGACGGTTGCCATGGGTTCGACCGACGGCTTGAAGCGAGGCGATCAGGCGCGCGATACCGGAGCGGGGATTTCAATGCCGGTCGGCCGGGAAACTTTGGGCCGGGTTTTTAATTGTTTGGGCGAGACGATCGACGGCAAAAAAGGCATCCAGACCGCCAAACGTTATCCGATCCACCGCAAAGCGCCGAGCTTTTCCGAACAGTCGACCAAGGTGGAGATTCTTGAAACCGGCATTAAAGTCATCGATCTTATTTGTCCGATCGCCAAAGGCGGAAAAGTCGGAATGTTCGGCGGCGCCGGCGTCGGCAAGACCGTTCTGATTCAGGAGTTCATCAACAATATCGCCAAGGCTCACGGCGGATTTTCGGTATTTGCCGGCGTCGGCGAAAGAACCCGCGAAGGCAATGATCTTTATAATGAAATGAACGATTCGGGCGTTATCGACAAAGTGGCGATGGTTTTCGGCCAAATGAACGAACCGCCCGGATCCCGCGCCCGCGTCGGGCTTTCCGGTCTCTCGCTGGCCGAGTATTTCCGCGACGAGGAGGGTCAGGATGTGCTTTTTTTCATTGATAACATTTTTCGTTTTACCCAGGCGGGCAGCGAAGTTTCGACTTTACTTGGCCGGATGCCTTCGGCCGTAGGCTACCAGCCGACTTTGGCGACCGAGATGGGCGAACTCCAGGAACGGATCACTTCGACCAACAAAGGTTCGATTACTTCGATTCAGGCCGTTTATGTTCCGGCCGATGATCTTACCGATCCGGCGCCGGCGACCACTTTCAGCCATCTTGATTCGACAGTGGTTCTTTCCCGCGGACTTACCGAACTCGGCATTTATCCGGCGGTTGATCCGCTTGATTCTTCTTCTATCGTCCTTGATCCGAAAATCGTCGGACAAGAACATTACGACACCGCCCGCGGAGTTCAAAAAGTGCTTCAGCGCTATAAAGATCTTCAGGATATCATCGCTATTCTCGGCATGGAAGAACTTAGCGACGAAGACAAGATGATCGTGGCCCGGGCCCGCAAAATTCAGAAATTCCTTTCCCAGCCGTTTAATGTAGCCGAGGTCTTCACCGGTCGGCCGGGCAAATATGTCAAGATCGAGGATACCGTTCGCGGTTTCAAAGAAATTCTTGAAGGCAAACACGACGAACGGAGCGAGAATGATTTCTATATGAAGGGAGAAATCGGTGAAATCGGTCAATAAGTAATTTATGACTAATGAAAAAACAATAAAATTTGAAATCGCGACTCCCGAAAGAGTGGTCTTGAAAAGCGAGGTGACTCAAGTTTCCGTGCCTACCCGAACGGGAGAGATAACGATTTTGCCCAACCACATTCCACTTGTTTCGGTTCTCGCTCCCGGCGTAATCGAGGCGCGCGAGGCCGGCGGAGAAGCTGTAATTATGTCGGTTTCCGGCGGTTTTATCGAGGTGTTTAAAGACAAAGTGGTTATTCTTGCCGATACGGCCGAGCGGGCGGAGGAAATAGACGAAAGGCGAGTCGAAGAAGCTCGCCTGCGCGCGGAAAAGATCAAAGAAGAAGCGACCAGAACGGACGCCGAGGCTTTTGCCGGAATCAGCGCCAAGATCGCCAAAGAATTGGCCCGTTTTCGGGCGATCCGGCGGTATCGCCATCGTCAGCTAAAAAGACCGGAAGATAAATAATTATCCGAATTTTTATGATATATCCTTTTAATTATAGAGGGGTCCATCATTGCGAAGCGGCGATTGTCGCCTGCATTGATTTTCGTTTTTGGCGTCAGACGCTAACATTCGTCGAACAGGAACTCGGAATCAGGGATTTCGATTTTCCCAAACTTCCCGGTTCGGCCAAAGCGATTAACGAATGCGCCGAAGACGATACCGTTTCCAAATGCGTTTCTGTTCCTTGCGAACTGCATCGCGCGAAAAAATTGGTAATCATCAATCATGAAGACTGCGGCGCTTACGGCGGTTCGGGTAAATTTCCCGACCGGGAAAGCGAACAATGTTTTCATGAAGAAGAGTTGCGCAAGGCCAGGACGAAGGTGCTCGCAACCCATCCGGAACTTGAAATAATTCTCGTTTACGCCAGACTCGTCGACGACAGCCATGCGGTTGAATTCGTCAAAGTTGAGTAATTCCGCCAATTTGTTAGCTTATTTTTCAGGGACTGGCTCCAAGTCCTAAACCAAACCCTCTTGACAAAGTTATCCGAAGTGTTAAGATGGCAGTGCAAATTAGCACTTGTCTCTTTTGAGTGCTAAACACTTTTTTATTTAAGCTTTCGGAAGCAGCCGCAATTCGCCCAAAAATTCGCGATTGGGCCGTTTCCCGTTAAAGGTTTATGAAAATCAAACCGCTTAACGCCAATGTCGCGGTTAGAGCGATCGCCGAAGAAGAAATGACCAAATCCGGCATCGTCCTGCCCGACACGATCGATAAGGAAAAGCCGGAGAAAGGCGAAGTCGTCGCCGTAGGCGAAGGCAAGCTTTTGGACAATGGCCAGCGCGCTTTAATGAGCGTTAAGGTCGGCGACAAAGTAATGTTCAAAAAATATTCTCCGGACGAAATTAAAATCGACGGCGAGGAATATTTGATCATCAGCGAGAGCGACATTCTCGCGATTTTGGAATAATTAAGATTTCCGTTTATCCGTTTTTTTGACGGATCAATGGATAATGCAAATATGGCTAAACAAATTATTTTTGACGAAAAGGCGCGGGCGCGTCTGAAAAAAGGAGTCGATATTCTGGCTAATACCGTGAAAATTACGCTTGGTCCCAAAGGCCGGAATGTCGTGATCGACAAAGGCTTTGGCTCGCCGGCAATAACCAAAGACGGCGTAACCGTTGCCAAAGAAGTCGAACTTGAAGATAAATTCGAAAATATCGGAGCGGATTTGGTCAAAGAGGTCGCCTCCAAGACCAATGATGTCGCCGGCGACGGAACCACCACCGCGACTGTTTTGGCGCAGGCGATGATCGCCGAGGGCGTCAAGCTGGTTTCATCCGGCGTTAATCCGATCGAAATTAGAAAAGGCATCGAAGATAAAGTCGAAAAAATCGTGAAAAAACTTAAAGAAATGAGCCAGCCGGTTTCTTCCCGCGAAGAGTGGGAAAAAGTCGCGGCCATCAGCGCCAACGACGCCGAGATCGGAAAAATCATCGCTTCGGCCATGGAATCGGTCGGCAAGCACGGCGTAATCACGGTCGAGGAAGGCCAGTCTTTCGGCGTGGAAAAGGAAGTGGTTGAAGGCATGCAGTTCGACAAGGGTTATATTTCGCATTATATGGTTACCGATTCCGGCACGATGAAAGCGGAATATGAAGATCCTTATATTCTGATTACCGACAAAAAAATTTCTTCGCTTCATGAAATTTTGCCGCTTTTGGAAAAAACCGCCCAGTCAGGCAAAAAGGATATGGTCATTATCGCCGAAGATATCGACGGCGAAGCGCTGGCGACTTTTGTGGTCAATAAACTGCGCGGCACCTTCAATGTGCTCGGCGTCAAGGCGCCCGGTTTCGGCGACCGGCGCAAGGCAATGCTGGAAGATATCGCGATTTTGACCGGCGGAAAAGTGATTTCCGAGGAAGTCGGACTTAAATTGGAGAATGTTTCACTCGAAGATTTGGGCCGCGCCCGCAAAGTCGTCGCCTCCAAGGAAACCACTACCATCGTCGAAGGAAAAGGCGAAGAAAAAGAAATCAAGAATCGGATCGAGCAAATCAAGAAAGAAATCGAGATGAGCGATTCCGATTTTGACCGCGAAAAACTTCAAGAAAGACTGGCCAAACTTTCGGGCGGGGTAGCCGTTATTAAAGTCGGCGCCGCGACTGAAACTGAAATGAAAGAGAAAAAAGACCGGATCGAAGACGCGCTCAACGCGACTCGGGCGGCGGTCGAGGAAGGCGTAGTGCCCGGCGGCGGACTGGCTTTGGCCAGAGCGAGCGGCGCTTTCGAGGAGATTCTTTCCCAGAAAAAAGACAATAATCCTGGCGCGGCGATCGTGGAAAAAGCGGTGCTCGAACCGATCAAGCAGATCGCGGCCAATGCCGGAAAAGACGGTTCGCTTATCCTTTATAATATCATAAGGGAAAACAAGCAGGGCGGCGAATTCGTCGGCTACAACGCCGCTTCCGACAAGTTTGAAGATATGATCAAAGCCGGCATCATCGATCCGACCAAAGTCGTCCGGAGCGCTTTGGAAAACGCGGCCAGCGCGACCATTATGTTCCTGACTACCGAGGCGGTAATTACCGACAAGCCGGAAAAGAAAGGCGATCATCATCACGGCGCCGACATGCCGGATATGGGAATGATGTAAAAAAATTTCAGGATAAAATAAAAACTCTCCCTTGTCGGGAGAGTTTTTATATATCGGCGGGACGGGATACCGTCATATCTCGGCGGCGTGTTGGATTTTGCGTACGGTAGCGGAAGCGCGAATCGAAACATAATAAAATCAAGTTAAATCAATATTGGCGTCCGGCCGCGTTCCGGATTCAGGCGCGACTCGGAGTCAGCAATGCGTTTTTACGGAAATTTTATCATATTTTATGATTATTTGCATGGCTCGTGCAATGTTTTTGTCGGAAATTTTTTTAATAATTCATCTTCGGTCGGATATGATTCAAGATATTTTTCCGATAGGTTTTTCCAGGCCGGGTCGGTATCGCAGTAATATAATTTGGATGTGAAATATCTCGAAGTGTAAAAAATATGGCCGTTTACTTCGCTGTTTTCTCGGGCGATCGGCTCGGCTTGATCGTCAGACGCTTCCGCGTATGTTTCAGTTGTGTCGGATGGATTTTTGGCAGTGATATCTCGTTTTTCGTTGCCGCAAGCGTCGGGGCTCCACAAACCGAGTTTATTTTCACGAGCGTAATTTTCCGCCTGCTGAAATTCCGCTCGGTATTTATAAGGAATAACATAAGTATATTCATGCGCGTAGCCGTTTTCTATTATCCACTTGTTGTAAAATAAACCGTCTTCTTTATAAATATAGCGAAGTAAACGGCCATATTTATCTCGGTCATTTTGCGTTTGGTCAGGTTCCAGTTTTACTCTTTGATTAAGCAAAAGCTCGCTGGCTTTTTTTGATGCTTCCCGCCCGAAACACTCAACAGGTTTGCGCGGGTCGACGACTTCTGGCGTGTCTATCCCGATTAATCTTAGTCTTTCCGCGACGCCGTTTATATTCACATCAATCGTATCGCCGTCAACGATTTTGGTAACCGTATAATATTTGATTTGTTCTTCCGGCGGTTGAATGGTTTGATTATTATTTCGCGTTTGAGCAGGCGCGGGATTCGTTTCTGCTTTTTCCGATTCGGGAATAGTTTGCTCTCGATTTGCGCCGCCTTCTATTTTTTGGACAACCGAAACGGCGGCAAGATCGTCTCCACTCTTCGATGCCGTGTTTTTTACCGCGGTCTCGCTTGTCCGGCTTTCAATATGCGCAACGGTTCCAAACGTGATAAGACAAAGTATAAGGATAATCGCTTTTATTTTTTCGGTTAACCCGATTTTGATTTTCTTTTCGATAAAACCGGGAATAGGCGTTAACAATAAAACGGGTATTAGTAACAGGAAAAAGCCGAAAATGAGGTCAAAAAAAACAGAAACAAATCCGATTAAAGCGAATAAAGCACCGAATATCCAGCAAAGTAAAAAGGTCGATGAAATTTTGCGGTTTAAACGGTTATTCGTATTTTTAAATAGATCGATAAACATAATCTTAAAGTGTCGAAAGTCATTAGTTTAAAAAGTTTCCACAGAGATATTTTATTATCAAAATTATAATACAAAACGAAATTTAAAAGAAAAATAAATCAAGGCCGGCTTTTTAGAACCGGCCTTTAAAGGCTAAGCGTAACCGGTTTTCCTTGACTTCATGACAGAAGTCAGCTGGAACGATCCGGTTGCCGGGACGTGGTTGAGAATGAAGCAGGTAATCCGGCCTTTCTTCCGGAGCTCGTCATTCATCTTCCGTCTGCACTCCGGACAGACGGCGAGATGGGCGAGGATCTGGTGTTCGCCTTCCGGCAGGCGGTATTCGCGGTTGATCCGCGAAGCCAGTTTGCGTAAATCTCTGAGACTGCACATCACTCACCTCCATTTGAAAGCGTGATTTGTTCTCCGCCGCAGACGCAAGCGGAAAGCGCGCGGCCGCAGACGGAGCAAATTTTGATTTTGAATTCAATCGACAGCTCTCCCTTTTTATTAGAGACGAGCGCGGGATATGAATCGTTCGCCTGGCCGCAACTCCGCAGGAATATCAGGCGGTTAATCCGTTCGCGGCAGGCGGCGCAGTAAGCAAGATGGTCTAAATGGTTTTTGAAACCGAGATTGTCGGCCGGAATGCGCCTGTTTGTCAGAATGGCGGACATGATTCGTTCTCTTGATTCGACATTCAAACACATCTCTTTTTCCCTCCTTTTCAGGGTTGTCTAAAAGAGCAAGTTTTTTTATGAGTATTATTTTAATTTTTATTCAGACCAAAGTCAATCGGCATTCAAATTTTTGTTAGGATCGGCTTTAATTTTTTTCCAAGGGGTGAATTTTTTTCGTTTAGCCTTGAGCGCGCCGGCCGTGGCCACCATGGCGGCATTATCGGTGCAATGGCGGATTTCCGGCATGACAAATTCGCTTTTCGGGAGCCCGGAAGCAATCGCCTTGGCAAGCCGGTTGCGCAAAGTTCGGTTAGCCGCGACGCCGCCGGCCAGGATTACGGTTTTGGCCTTGAATTTTTCGGCGGCCTTCATGGTTTTGGCGGTTAAAACGTCGGCGACGGCATTTTGGAATTCAGCCGCGTATGAGGAAATGTTTTTTTTCCGGTTTTTGTCTTTTTGAAACGCATAGAGCAGAGCGGTTTTAAGACCGGAAAAAGAAAAATTAAAATCGCCGGAATTGATCATCGGGCGGGGGAGGATTGCGGGGAGCTGATTTTTAGCCGACGCGTTTTTTTCCAAGGCTGGTCCGCCCGGATAGCCGAGGCCGAGGATTTTTGCCGCCTTGTCAAAAGATTCGCCGGCCGCGTCGTCCAAAGTTTCGCCCAAAGACCGGAAATCACCCAAGCCGCGCATCAAAGTAAGGGCGGTATGGCCGCCGGAGACAGTCAGGATAACGGCGGGAAATTTTATTTTATTCAAGTCGCGGCCAAACAGCGCGGCGGCGATATGAGCTTCGATATGATTGACGTCGATCATGGGCAGTTGCCAGCCGACGGCCAAAGATTTAGCTGTTTCCGTCCCGACGATCAGGGAAGTGATAAGTCCCGGACCGGTGGTAACCGCGATCGCGGATAGTTTTTTTCCGGCTAGGTCCGGTTTGATTTTCGCCCGCTCCAGCGCTTCGGCGATGATCGGCAACAGATTCAGAGTATGCTCGCGCGCGGCCACCTCGGGGATCACTCCCTGATATTTTTTGTGGATTTCTATTTGCGATGAGACCGCTTCGGAAACAATTCTGATTTTATTGTTTTTCAATTCCGCGATCGCGGCCGCGCTTTCGTCGCAGCTGCTTTCGATGCCGAGTATCAGCATAAATTATTGTTTGATAAGTTTCCGGTAAAGTTTCAGATACTCTTTTGCCGGTTTTTTCCAGGAAAAATCTTTTTTCATTCCGTTTGTCATCATTTGCTTCCACTTTTTCGGATGCTGATAAAAGATCGCGAGGGCTTTTTCCAGACCGGAATAAAGCGCTTCCGGCGAAAATTCCTTGAACCTGAAGCCGGTTTTCGCGTCAACGGTATCGGCCAGTCCGCCGGTTGCCCTTACTATCGGAATTGTTCCGTAGCGCATGGCGACCATCTGGGTAAGGCCGCAAGGTTCGAATCTTGACGGCGCCAAAAAAAGGTCGCTGCCGGCATAAATCCGCCGGGCGAGTTTCAGATCGAATTTAAGTTTGGTTGAAAATTTTTCAGGGTATTTTCGGCTTAAAGCGGATAGTTGGCGTTCGTATTTTTTTTCTCCGGTTCCGAGAATCGCGAATTGACAATCCAATTCAGCCAAATTTTCAGTTATCAACTCAAAGCCCTTTTGCCAGGAAAGCCGGGAGACCATTCCGATCAACGCGGTTCTCGGATTTCGGGGCAGACCGAAAATTTTCTGCAGATAGAGTTTATTTTCGTTTTTGTTTTCCAGAGATTTGATACCGTATTTTTTTTTAATCAATGTATCGGTTTGGGGATCGAATAATTCATAGTCAATTCCGTTTTCAATGCCAATAATTTTTCGCTTGTTGGCGCGGATAACTTTTTCCAGACCGGCGCCGTAAATCGAGCTAGTTATTTCTTTCGCGTAATTCCTGCTCACCGTATTTACCAAATCGGCGCCGATTATGCCCTGAACCATGAAATTAACGTCTCCGTCCAGCGCGTCTTTAGCGAGAGATTTCAGCGAATTTTTGTTTAGATTTCCGGTCGAGAGAATTTCCGGCTCGATTTTTCCTTGATAGTTCAGGTTATGAATGGTATAAAGGGTTTTAATGCCGCGGTAAAAGGGATTATCGAAAGTTTTTAAAAGGTCGGGAATCAACGCGGTATGAAAATCATTGCAATGGATAATATCGGGTCGGAATCCGATCCAGCGCAGGGCCTTGAGGGCGGCCAAGGAAAAGAAAAGAAATTTTTCCGAGCCATTGCGGCCGTAAATTTCCTTGCCGGAAAAATATTTAGGCGCGTCAAGGAAATAAGTTCTTACCGAGGAACTCGGCAGTATGCTTTCCCAGACGCCGGTTTTAACCATTTTTTTTCCAGAAACGATTTTCATGCCCGGCAGAGATTCTTTGATTTTGAATTTTTTCCGGTCAATCGCGCCGTAAAGCGGCAGCATCAGACGGATGTCGCAATCGAGTTTGGCGAGCGCCGGAGGCAGCGCGCCGGCCACATCGGCCAAACCGCCGACTTTAGCGAAAGGCGCGGCTTCGGCCGAGACCATAAGGACTTTAAGTTTTTTCATTATTTTTTCTTTATGATTTTTAGATAAAGTTCTTCATAGCCGTCAATCATTTTTTTCAGGGTAAAATTTTCTTCAATCCAGCGGCGGCAATCCGATCGGTTTATTTTTTCGATATTCTTGACCGCGCCTTTGAGCTCTTTAAAATTTTTGGCGATCAGTCCGCTTTTATTTTCATTCACTACTTCCGAAGTGGAGCCGAAAGGGTAGGCGATTACCGGCGTGCCGCAGGCCTGGGCTTCGATCATCGAATTGCCGAAGCCTTCGGGGTAAAGATGGGGATGGATCAGCGCTTTGGCTTTTTTCAGGAGTTTTATCTTTTGTTTGAAATCGGCGATGCCGAAGTAAGTTATCTTGCCGTCCAGATTGGGACGGATGGCGGTTTCAAAATAATTTTTTTCCGCCTGCCCGGCTATGATTAATTTTATTCCGGTTTTTTTGGCTAATCGGATCGCTTCCTCGGCGCCTTTTTCCCGGTTAACCCGCGAGAGAAAAAGAAAATAATCGTCCGGCTTTTCGTTGTATTCGAATTTGTTAAGGTCCAATCCGTTATGAACCACCCCGCGCCAATTCAAGAACGGATAGTGTTTTTTGTTGGCTTCGCTTAGAGTGGAAAAATTCTGATCTTTGAAAATTTTTAAAGCCTCTTCGACCTGACTCCAGAAAGAGCCGAAAATTATGGTATGAAGCACCGGAGTTTTTATGAAGGGGGCGAAATAGCAGCAGAGATGATCGGTCTGGGCGTTGATCAAATCGAATTCATTTCCGTAATTCTTGATAAAATCGGCGTAGATTCCGAGTTGAGTTTCCCATTCAATTTTTTTCGCCGCCGCTTTTATCAATCTTCCTTTGATTTTGCTTTTCGGATGGCCGAGGAGCGTTATTTTATGGCCTCGATCCGCGAGTCCGTTGGCAAGATGCCATAGCCGGGCATAATAGCCGTAGCCGTTTTCAGCGATCGGCATTCCAAACCTGGTTATTATCGCTATGTTCATTTTCATAGGCTTAGAAGGAAAAGTATTTTTTTATT
>Ga0172375_10010249_pt1 | contig 12191 bp, 9 predicted proteins | sample LakKiv1m_FD_114537 | JGI IMG/M metagenome (GOLD analysis project Ga0172375, IMG submission 114537) | Freshwater microbial communities from Kabuno Bay, South-Kivu, Congo - kab_092012_11.1m | ecosystem: Environmental > Aquatic > Freshwater > Lake | place: Democratic Republic of the Congo... | reverse complement strand
TTCGTCGCGCATTCCCCGTGATTGGACGCGGCAATATGATGGGGGATCGGACACAGTCGAGAGATGAGATTGATCGTCTCGTCGACGAAGTACTCAGGTAGGTTTATTTCGGGGTTTGCTTATCCATGTTTGTTTTTGTCGCGACAAGTTCTTGGTCACTCATGGGATTTCTCCATTGTAAATATTATAAGATATTCAACATTAGTAACTTACGTGAAAAATTATTATTATTAACCGTGGTTTATTTGTGAGCGATTAAAAATCGGTATGTTACCGGTGGCGTACCAGTACTTTGGACAAAACGCTTTTCGGGCCCGATTTTCACGCTTCGGTTTGATTGTATCTGAGAGAGGAGACGTCCTTGTTTCCGCTAGACTTTGTGGACCGAGACGCGTGTTTCGTCGTACCGTCGGAAAAGTCTCACGCGGAGGCAGAAAAAACGCCAAACGTCGAACGCCCAACTTTGAACGTCGAAGTTGGATCTACGGACAATGCCTGAAAATGGTTTGTCGTTCGGCGCGGGGAAGGGATGCGATAACATCATGCTGTTTTCAAGCGCGGTCGGCACACTTCATCGGTCGCAAAAAGAAAGATTTTCACGCTTCTTCATAGTGACTGGTTTTGTTAAACTTGCGCCATGGATGCAAAGCCTTATCTTGATCGGATCGCCGAGCAGTTCGCGGCGGTAGACCTTGATGCGGTTATGATCGGCAATGCCGCCGCCGCGATCAATGGGGCACCGGTAACGACGATGGATGTCGATTTCATGCTGGAACAGACACCCGAGAATTATCGGAAACTTGCCGCGCTGGCCCAGCGGATGAATTGCCAATTTGTTGAACTGAAACTGGTCGACGACAAGTACATGTATCGCTTGATCCACCGGACAGAACCGTTTGTTGTCGATTTTCTGTTTGCGCCGTCCGGTTTGGGCGACTTTGCCACGGTGTCTCGCAACGGTACGGCCGTTTGTTTCGGAGGACATGAACTCCGTATAGCTTCACTTGACGACGTTCTCGCAAGCAAAAAAGCTGCGGCACGTCCCAAAGATTTGGCGAGTATTCCTGTTTTGGAGATGACCCTCGATGAAAAACGCAGACAAAACAAATCCTAACGTTCCGGATATTCGGAAAGATGCTTTGCTTCGTCCTAGCCGTTCCGATGAGGATCCTGATCGGCATCTCATCCGTCTGCAACTGGCCCGGCCGCCGCATGAGCGGACGAATTTTTTGCGCGTTCCTCTCGCCAACGGCGGAAGCGGAATATGACCCCTCTTTGAGCGGAGACGCGCGCGGAGGATGAGAACGACGAGGTCCTCTCTTCGTGCCCGTTGGGTGCGTGGTGCGTTTCATCACCACACTTGGACTCACATTCAGTCGATTACGCTTAATCAATTTTTTTAGTCGGCGATCTGATCGTTTCGAACTTGTTAAGTCTCGCGCAAAGGCGCGAAAAAAACGCCGAACGTTGAACACCGAAGTTGGATCTACGGACAATGCCTGAAAAATGGCCTGTCGTTCGGCGCGGGGAAGGGATAAGATAACGGCATGATTTTGGAGAGACAGAAACGGGTGATGGCCTTGCTGGCGGCGAACGGGGGTACACTCGACCGGGTTGACTTCCAGAAGCTCCTGTTTCTTTTCACGCGGCAATGCGAGCAGAAGCCGAGTTACGAGTTCGTGCCCTTTAAAATGCGCGTCAGTCCCTGAACGAGTTGACCGACTACGAACGGCTGCCAGAATATTGTCACTGGACACGGGTCGCCTGCGCAGTCGAGAAACGGATAGGAAAGAAAACGACCGACTTGTAAACGGGAGGTCGATATGCCCGTCGAACGCGTCCTCAGCAGGGAAACCGACCTGCATTTCTTTCTCGGTACGACCCAACAGTGGCACCATGTGGCCCCCAATCCTTGTTCACACGCATTCCTCGGGAGATTTGGGACTTTTGGACATCGGCGACGCGACCGTTCCGGAGGCTATCCGCGAACACGGGCATCAATTCCGCAAACCGGCTCGTGTCCTTGCAGATCTGGGGAACGGCGGATACATTCTGTTTGCGGAGGACGGCGCAGTTCTGGATATGGTGATCCTGCACGCATCGCGCATCTTCCCGGCTTGATACTTCCCCGGTGAACGGCGTATAGTGATGTCACTGTTTGCATCAGAGTGCTATCACCTATGACAGCTATATGGAGGTTGCGGCATGAAAACCCTTACCTTGCGCAATGTGCCCGATGAGATGGCCGAACACCTGGCCGCGCTTGCCGAAGAAAACCGGCAGAGCGTCAATGCGACCATCCTTCACGTTCTGCACAAGAGCATGGGCGGCGGGCCGATGTTAGGGAAGAAACGCGACCTCAGCGCGTTTTCCGGCGCGTGGAGCAAGTCGGAGGCCAAGGCCTTCGAGCGGGCGACGGAAACATTCGAGGGCATCGACGAGGAGATGTGGAGGTCATGAAAGCCTGCCTCGACACGTGCGCGTACTCCCGCCTGATGTGCGGGAATCAGGAACTCCGCGCTTTCTTGGAATCCTGCACGCTTCTGTTTGTCCCCGTCATGGTTTTGGGCGAACTGCACGCCGGATTCGCTGCGGGAAGCCGGGTGCGCGAGAACGAACGTCAGCTCCTGGCCTTTCTTGAGACGCCCGGCATTCGAATTCAGGACGTGACTTGGGATGTGGCCAGGCGCTATGCGCTGCTGGTGAACTTTCTGCGAAAAGCCGGTCGGCCCATTCCCGCCAACGATGTCTGGATCGCCGCCACGGCACTTGAGCTGGGTGCCCGTTTGGTTACGTACGACGCCCATTTTTCAACCCTTCCGGGCCTGATCGTCGAGTCACCTTGAGCAATACGCCGAACTGACCGGCGATGTCGAACTGAAACTGGACGAGACCGATCGCGAGTCGGCGCTCTCGGGCAAGCGCCTTTCCCACGATGACGTGTTCGGCAAATAGCGGAGGCGGCAAGAGTGAATCGGAAAGGATATTGCCGGAAGACAGTTAACGCCCCCCACAGATTAAACTGCGGAATCCGCGCGATCTGCGGCGAAAAAAGGAAGTTGTTGGCGAGGATGATTTCTTGACGGAAAACAACAATGTCTGATATGGCGCATCCAAAAAGGTTGTTGCCCGGCGCGGAGAAACGAAAATACCGCTATGCTTTTGAAACCCGAATACTGCCACCTCGACACGGAGTGCCCGTGCAGGGAACTCCCGTTGTCTTCGCGGAAAGTAAGCGAGGACAAAATATCCGGCAGGATAGCCTTGCCCTTCCTTCTGGCCGGTGAGGTATCGTCAGCGATGGCCGGTTCTCGCAAGAGAAACCTCGAGCGCCAAACGGCCGACGCCTAACTTGTTCCTCGATCCCTGAACCTTATTTCAAATCCCCGCACCTATACCAGCGCCCACGGGCCGCGCGGGGCGCGGCCGAGGAGGGCGGAGGCGGCGGGATCGCCAATGATTTGTTCACGGGCGGGATCCCAAACGATCTGGCGGCCGGTGAGCATGGCGATCTGGCCGAGGTGGCCGATGCTGGCGGACCGGTGGGCGACTTCGGCGGGGGTGAGCGTCGTATCGCGGTTCTTCACGCAGTCGAGGAAGTTGCGCTGATGGCCCGGGCGGCGCAGCCGCAGTTCGCCCGCCTCAATTTTGCTGTCGCGGATTTTGGGCGACGAGGCGTCGAACCGGCCGCGGTCGACGTAGACCCACTCGCCGTTTTCGCCGTACCATTTGGTGCCCATCGGAATCTGCGAGCTGTCAGCCACGACGAGTTCGATGCCGTCGGCGTAGCGGCAGGTGTAGCGGTAGGTCTTGGGCGAGTCGTAGATGCCGTCGGGCTCGAAGGGCGCATAGCCCTCGAAGGAGGACGGGCCAGAGGTGTCGCGGCCGAGGCCCCACTGCGCGATGTCGGCGTGGTGGCCGATCCAGTCCATCATCTGTCCGCCGCCCCATTCGAGTACCCAGCGCCAGTCCCAGTCGTAGACGCCTTGGAAGGGGCGGTACGGCGCGGGGCCGAGCCAGAAGTTCCAATCGAGGCCTTCGGGCACTTGGGCGTTCGAATCGGCTGGCTTGCCGCGCCCGCCGGAAGGCAGGCCGACCTCGACGCGCGCGATCTTGCCGATGCGGCCGTTGCGCACCAGCTCGACGGCGCGGCGCATCTCGGATGAGGAGCGCTGCCAACTGCCGGTCTGCCAGACGCGGCCGTGCTGAGCCACGGCGTTGACGAGCGCGCGGCCTTCGAGCAGGTCGTGCGTGAAGGGTTTCTCGCCGTAGATGTCCTTGCCATGGCGTGCGGCGAAGGTGCCGACGAAGGCGTGCCAGTGATCGGGCGTGGCGATCATGACGGCATCGATGTCCTGGCGGACGCACACCTCGCGGAAGTCCTTGGCCGTCTGGCAGTCGGCGTTCTTGTAGTGCTCGTCGACGCGCTTCTTGGCCGCCTCCGTCTTCTTGTCGTTGACGTCGCAAACGACGCGCACGAGCACGTCGTCGAGGCCGAGAAACGCGCCCATGTCGCCGGTGCCCATGCCGCCGACGCCGATCATGGCCATGACGACCTTGTTGCTCGGGGCGTTCTGGCCGAGAACGCGGGCGGGGACGATATTGAAGGCCGAGGCGGTCAGCGCCGTGGCGCTGCTGCGGAGGAAGGTTCTGCGTGTGAGTTTCATGCCGGGCTCCTGGGAAAGGGTGGAGGGTTCAGGGTTCGGGGTTCAGGATAAAGGGCTCAGCGGAGGCCGTCCGCGACTTTCTGGATTTCCGCGACTTTTTTCTGATCGAGGCCGGCCTTGGCGTAGATCTCGTGGATCGACCAATGGAGTCCCTTCCTGCCGCCGGTGGTCACGAACTTCAGGTGGCGCGCCTGCGCGGCCAGAGAAATGACGGTCTTGCCGTGCGTGTCGCCGTCGCCCTTCGCAACGGGGCCGGACCAGTTCTTGCCGTCGGCGGAGGCGTAGACCTCGTAGCCGTTCGGCGTGTCGCCGCCGGACTTCTCGGTGTCGAGCACGATTTCGGAGAGGAAGACGCTCTCGCCGAGATCGAGCGTGAACCACATGCCCGGCACGGACGGCGTGTTGGACGACCAACGCGAACCGGGGTCGCGGTCGAACGCGCGGTCAGCCTCGCGGTCGTTGTGCGAAGCGTGGGCCTTCCAATGCTTGGGCGGGATGTCGCCGGCGGCAACGCCGGACTGCCCCTTGATCTTGCCGTCGAAGAGCGCGACGTAGACCTTTTTTGCGACTGCGCCGCACGCGGCGTCGCCGAAGAGGCCTTGGAGCACGGGGAAAACCTCGATGCCTTCGGCCCGGAAGAGCGCATCGGCGACGGTCGAACGGCCGCGGTCGTCGGGGGCGAGCTTGAAGAGTTCGACAAGACGCGCGCGGGTCTCCCCTCCGGCGTTGGCGGCTGCAAGCTTGATCGCGCCGCGCAGGGCGACGGCCTTCAGACCCGCGTCGGTCTGGGTGCCGATCGCGTCGCGCAGCGTGGCGAAAGGCGCCATCGAGCGCCACTCGGCCAGCGCGCGCAGGACGGTTTCGCGCAGACCCTTGTCGGGGTCGGCCAGCGCGCCAGCGAGCGGGGCGACGGAGGCATCGTCGGCATAACCGGACAGGAGGTTCGCAAGCGTCTTTTTGGTCGCGGCGGACGGCGCGTTCTTCCACGCCTGAAGAAGGGCGGCGGTTCGCGCGGCGTCGTCCACGTTCTTGCCGACGGCGCGGACGGCGGATTCGGCTTGGTTGGCCTCCTCGTCCTTCACGAACGCGAGCCACGCGGCGAGCCGGGCGAAGGCGCGGTCGTCGGCGATCTTGCCGAGCGCCTTCCACGCCTCCTTGCGCACGTCGGCGGTGTCCGACTTGAGGAAGGGCTCCAGTTTCGGAATCAGGGCGGACTCGCTGCGTTCTCCGAGAATCGCCAGCACGGCCGCCTGCCGGGCGGGGTCCTGCTTGGCGAGGGCGAGGAGTGCGTCACCGGTGCCAACGGCGCGGAGGTCGCCGAGGGCGGCTTTTGCCGCCGCGCCCACTTCGCCTTCGCGGGCGGTCAGCGCATAGATCGCGGGAACTTGGTCAGCCGATCCGATCTGGGTCAGGGCGCGCAGGGCTTCGACGACGACGGGGACTTGGTCCGAGGCGAGCAGGGCGGCCACGGCAGGGGCCTGATTTTTCGCGCTGCGGGCCGCGAGCTTGGCGGCCAAGGCCGCCTGATCGCCGGGGGCGGCTGACTTGAGCGCGACGGCGAGGGCTTTGGAGGGCACGTTGTCCGCCGAGCGGATGACCGTCTGGCGCACCATGGGGCAGGGGTCTTTGACGCCCGTCGCGAAGAAATCGGCGTCGGCCAGCAGCAGAACCTTGGCAGCGGCAGTGCGGATGGCGGGAGATTGGGAAGCGTCGGTGAAGAGCGGCTTGGCGGCTTTGGCGGCGGCGCGGGTTTTGCCGGACTCGGCAAGCGTGCCGATACAGGCGGCCAGCGCGGTCAGGCGGGCGTCTTCGAGCGCAGGTGCGGCGGGCTTGCCGAGTGCCGCGAGGGCGTCGGCGCTGCCGATACGTCCGAGCGCGGCGAGGGCGGCTTTGGCGACGGCGGGGTCTTTGTCGACGACGTAAGGCGCGATTGCGGCCGCGTTCTTGCGGATGGCGAGCGCGGCGAGCAGCGAACAGCGCAAGTCGGCGTCGGCACCGGGCAGGGCTTGGGCGAGGGCGGTGTCGGCGGCACGGTCGGTCGAACCGGCGAGCGTAAAGGCGGCCCAGTCGCGTGCTTCGGGGATCTTCAGGCAGGCGGAAACGGCGGCGAGATCGCGCGCGCCGCCTGCGGCGAGGAGGGCGCGCAGCACGGTCTTCTTGCAGAACGGCGTGGCGGCTGGATCGCGGAGGAGCGCCTCGATCTTGGTGCGGTTGGCGGCTTCGGTCGGAGCGTGGCAGGTATGGGCGAGCACGTCTTGGAGGAAGGCGAAGGAGGCGTTCGCATTCTCGGCGTCGACGTGCCGGATGCGGTCGATGTCGGCATCGGCGAGACCAGCGGGCGCGTCGTCGGCCTTGAGGTCGCCGAGGGCGTACTGGATGCCGTCGAGGATGTGCGTCAGACGGGCCTTGTCGAGGAACGCGCGCTGGTCGTGGCCGAACGAGGTGTAGAAAACGCGGCCCTTGCCGTAGGGGCGGATCCACGAAACGGCGAAGTCCTTGTCGTCGCGGCGCTGGCCCTGCGTTTCGGCCGTGGCTTTGTCGGAGAGATCGAGCGAAACCAGCACGTGTAGTTTGGCGCGGTTGTAGAAGGGCGACTGCTGCTGGTAGATTTCGTCGCCGGCGGCGAAGCCCTTGCCGCCGAAAGGCTGGTTGAGCGGGCTGGCGGGATCGTCGAGTTTGAAGGCCCAGTTGCCGCCGCCGCCCCACGGGTGGCCCCAGAAGCGGCCTCCGACCATTTCGGCGGCCATCTCGGCCTTGTAAAAGTTGTCCGCGCCCGCGTGGATGACGGCGAGGCCCTTGCCGGAGCGCACGAAATCGACGAGCGCCGGTTCGATGAACGGGTTGTCCGTCGTGTTGAGCTGCGTCGTGTTGTTGAGGACGACGGCGTCGTACTTCGCGAGGCTGCCGGGGCGGAAGGCAGCATAGTCGTTCGAGAAATCGGCGGAGAATGCGTGCGTCCGGGCGGCGGCCAGTTCGAGGGCCTTGTTGCCGTATTCGAGGGCCTTGCCGTGGACGAAGCCCTCGCAGCGCCAGAAGACCAAGATGTGGCGGGACTTGGCCGGTTTGGCGGTGGGCTGTGTGCCGACGAGCGCGACAAGTTGATCGACGTCCTGTTGCGGAAGCGGAGTCAGTGTCTGGGCCAAAACGGCCGGCGCGAGACCGACCGCAAGCAGTCCGATTGCGACAGGAACAAATCGGAACATCTTCGTCATGATTCCTCCCTCGACTTTTTGCTTTTTCGGATTCATATTACCGATGAATTATAAATCGCATCGCCGAGCAGCGTTATGGTAAGATTGCGCATATGACAGGTAAAAATGCGCATAGAGCGCTTCGGCATTACCGAGTGGCGCTGCTCATCGAAACCTCGCATGAATTCGGGCGCGAGGTCTTGCGCGGCATCCGCGACTACGAACGGGCGCTCGACGATCATTGGGCGTTCTATCTGCAGCCGGACGGCATGCAGCAGAACGCGCCGAAAATCGGCTTGTGGCGGTGCACGGGAATCATCGCGCGCCTCTTTGGGAGTGCGACGGCCAAGTCGCTCTTGACGAGCGGATTGCCCCTGGTACTGCTGGATCCTTACACGCAGCCGATCTGCCGACAGTATGACCTGACCCACATTCCTTACATCACGACGGACACCGAGGCGATCGTGCGGATGGCGTTCGAGCACTTGTGCGCCTGCGGGTGCCAGACATTCGCCTTCGTGAACAGTCTGGCCGAAACGGTCTGGTCCGCCGCGCGCGCCCAAACCTTTTCGACCTTAGCGCGTCGGAGCGGACGCGTCTGTCACATCTACGGCATCCCCGAACACACCCTGCCGTGGGAGGAGGAAATCCGCAAACTGGGCACTTGGATCCGTCGGTTGCCCCGCGGCTCGGGCATTTTCGCGGCGATGGACCAGCGCGGGCGCAACGTGATCGAAGCCTGCCGCGAGGCGGGTCTGAAGATTCCAGACGACGTGATGGTGCTCGGCGTGGACAACGATCCGCTGCTGTGCGAACTCTGCGAGCCGTCGCTCAGCAGCATTGCACTGGACGCCTATCGCGCCGGTTACGAAGCGGCGCGGGTGCTTCACGCCCAGATGCGAGGCGAGGCGGTGCCGGACGACACCCGCATCCTTGTGAAACCCACGCATGTGTCGCGACGTCAGTCGACCTCGTCGGGCTTCGATCAGGATGTGGTCGTCGCGTCGGCGCGCCGGTTCATTTACGAGCGGCTCTCGGACCGCGCGCTGCAAGTGCGCGACATTGCGACGCACTGCGGCGTGTCGCGGCGTCTGTTGGAAACGCGTTTCGCGCAGGCCGTGGGGCGCACGCTGCTGCAGGAGTTGACGAACGTGCGCATGGAACGGGCGCGCACGCTGTTGCGCGAAACGTTCGACACAGTGAACGGAATTGCGGCGGCTTGTGGATTCACGGACGCGAATTATTTCACGAAAGCGTTTCGCCACCACCACGGTCGCTCGCCCCAGACTTACCGAGCCGAGGCGCATGCAGTCTGACCTTCGTCTTTCCTTGTGCGGCGGGGCCGTTTTTTCTTATACTAGTCAGACATTTTTCATAAAAGCGGAACCCGGCTGTTCGCCGCGGTTTTCAAGGAGAGCGCATGAGCAAGCAAGTGAAGAAAGTCGGCATTCTGACGGCGGGCGGTCTCGCCCCGTGTTTAAGTTCGGCGATCGGCTATCTGATCGACGGGTACAGCCGGATGGCACCGAATGTGGAAATCATCGGGTACATCAACGGCTACATGGGTTTGTTGAAGGGGCAAAGCATCAAGGTGACGCCGACCGTTCGCAAGAATGCACTCTTCCTTACCGAGCACGGCGGCAGCCCGATCGGCAACAGTCGCGTCAAGCTCACGAACGCCAAGGACTGTGTCAAGCGCGGTCTGGTCAAGGAGGGCGAAGACCCGCAGAAGGTCGCGGCCGACCAGCTCGTCAAGGACGGCGTGGATGTGCTTCACACCATCGGCGGCGACGACACCAACACGGCTGCGGCGGACTTGGCCGCTTATCTGGCCAAGCACAACTACGGCCTGACCGTGGTGGGCCTGCCCAAGACCATTGACAACGACGTCTATCCGATCCGCCAGAGCCTTGGCGCGTGGACGGCGGCCGAGGAGGGGGCCAAGTTTTTTGTCAACGTCGTGAAGGAGAATACGGCCAATCCGCGCATGCTGATCGTCCACGAAGTGATGGGGCGCAACTGCGGCTGGCTGACGGCAGCCACGGCGGTGGCCTACCGCAAGCTGATGGACGGTTTCCACTACCTTCCGGAGTTCGGCGCCACGCGCGAGCGCGAGGAAGTCCACGCCGTCTACGTGCCGGAGATGGCCTTCGACGTCAAGGGCGAGGCGGCGCGCCTGCGCGCGGTGATGGACAAGAACGACTGCGTGAACATCTTTGTCTCGGAAGGCGCATGTGTCGAGACGATCATCGCCGAATTGGAGGCCAAGGGCGAGGCGGTCCCGCGCGACGCGTTCGGCCATCCGCGGCTGGACAAGGTCAACGTCGGCGGCTGGTTCGCCAAGCAGTTCGGCGAGATGCTCGGCGCCGAAAAGACCATGGTGCAGAAGAGCGGCTACTTCAGCCGTGCGGCGGCACCGATCGCACAGGACAAAGAGCTGATCCAGGCCTGCGCCCAGAAGGCCGTGGAGTGCGCGCTGGTCGGCGTCGGCGGCGTGGTCGGCGAGGACGAGAACAAGAACGGCGAGTTGCGCGCGTGCGAGTTTTCGCGCATCAAGGGCGGGAAGCCCTTCGACATCGACACGCCGTGGTTCAGCGAGTTGCTTGCGGCCATCGGCCAGTCCAAAGGCGCAAAGGTCGCCGTGAAGCATTGAGCCAAAGAATTTAGGCGCGAGGAATCAGGAGTTGACCCTCCTGATTCCTATAGTTTATTTTTGTTGCCGTTGTTAATTTGCAAGATACTTGTTTCCTCTTGGAGCGATTCCGTTTCGGCGTTTAAATGGGAATTGATATGCCCATCCGTTATTTCATCTTGCCGGCAACGCTCGTACGCGCCCTTCGATTGGTGTGGCTCAGCGATCCGTGGCTCGCGTTTTGGAACACGCTCTTCACCGCTCTGCAATCCCTCTTGCCCCTCGGTGCCCTCCTCTCGCTCAAACACGTGATCGACGGTGCCACGCGGTTGCTCGCATCGACACCCCGGCCCGCGTTCTCGCTCGCCACCGCCGCCGACCTGTGGCCGCGAGATCCGTCCTTCCGCTCGCTCGTCGGCTGGATCCTGTGCGGTGCCGGCTGTCTCTTCCTCGCCGCTTGCGCCCGACTGCTGGTCAACTGGGTCGCCGAATTCCATGCCCTTGCCGTCACCGACCGCGTCTACGATCTGCTGCACGACAAACTCCTGCGCGCCGATTATGCCTTCTTCGAGAACGCGGACGACCAGAACCGCCTTTACATGGCCCGCGAGCAGGCGCTCGCGCGCCCTTCCCGCGTCTTGGCCGAGATCGGCCAGATCGTCTACGCCATCGCCGGACTCGGCGGCGTGCTCGCCATCCTCGCGGGATTCAGCCCCCTTCTCCCCGCGCTGCTGATGCTTGCCGCTCTTCCTGTGCTCATTTTCAAGCTTAGCCGTACCCGCCGCTTCTACGATTGGCGCAAAAGCCTCACGCCGCTCGAACGCGAGGCCGCCTACTTCCACTCGGTCATGACTGACAACGTGGGTGCCAAGGATATCCGCCTCTACGGCCACGGCAATTTCTGCCGCACACGTTTCGCCGCCGCACGCGCCAGACTCAAGGAAGAACGCATCGCCTGGCGTCGTTACGTCCTCACGCGCGAGGCCGGCGGCCTGCTCGTCGGCCTGTTCATCACCGGCCTCATTCTCCTCTGGATGACCGGCCGCCTGCTGGAAGGCGCAATCACCGTGGGCGCGCTGGTCCTCTGCATCCAATCGCTCCAGCGCGGCCAGTCGGCCATTTCCACCCTCGTCAATGCCGTGGCCGCGCTTTTCGAGGACACGTTGTTCCTCCAGAGTTTCGAAGAGCTGCTGCGCCAGCCCGTGGCCGTCGCTGCACCCGCGCAGCCCAAGCCCACGCCCGAGACGGTCGCGCGCGGCATCGTCTTCGAACGCGTCAATTTCACGTACCCCGGCGCTCCGTCTCCCGCGCTCCGCGACTTCTCGCTCACGCTCCGCCCCGGCGAGCGCGTCGTCCTCGCCGGCCCGAACGGTGCCGGCAAGTCCACGCTCATCAAGCTGCTCTGCCGACTCTACGACCCCGACTCCGGCCGCATCCTCGTCGACGGCACCGACCTGCGCGAATTCGAACCCGCCGCGTGGCGCGCGCGCATCGGCGCGCTTTTCCAAGATTTCAACCATTACCAGCTCACCGCCGCCGAAAACATCCGCATCGGCCACCCGCAGACGCCGCCCGGCGATCCCGCCATCGCCCGCGCCGCCCGCGACGCGGGCATGGGACCGCTCCTCGCCGCCTGGCCGCAGGGCCTCGAGACCCGCCTCGGCCGCTGGCTCCACGACGGCATCGAGCCCAGCATCGGCC
>Ga0172375_10010248_pt1 | contig 12194 bp, 18 predicted proteins | sample LakKiv1m_FD_114537 | JGI IMG/M metagenome (GOLD analysis project Ga0172375, IMG submission 114537) | Freshwater microbial communities from Kabuno Bay, South-Kivu, Congo - kab_092012_11.1m | ecosystem: Environmental > Aquatic > Freshwater > Lake | place: Democratic Republic of the Congo... | reverse complement strand
TGGGATTCTCCTGACATTTCGGCTGGTATCTATTTTATCAGGATGAAATCGAGTAATAATTGTTCTGTATTGAAGTGCATATATTTAAAGTAAAAACCATATAACCATTGGCTGGAGGCAACGTCGGGAGTTGTTCGATGGATTTGAAGTTTGGAGATTTTGCGAGAGTTTTTCCAGAAGTGAAAGCGAATTACATTGAAATTCGCCGTGCCTCAGCCCGGTGCGTTAGGCTTAAGGAAAACATCTTATGAATAAATTATTCTAATGGAGAATGATATGAAGAAAAAATTTACTTTACAAATTATTTTTATAATTGTGTTACTGACTTCCAATACTTTTACACAAGAGTATTACATGAAAATAAATCTGAAAAATGGTACTACGACTATTATTCCTGTTCAGAATATAATTAAAATTACCTTCAGTGAGACTACAGGAATAAAAGAAATAAAAAGAGTTAGCAGCGTGATTACAACACTTATGTTATTGCAAAATTACCCTAATCCTTTTAATCCAATAACGAATATTGAATATGAGATACCAAAAGATGGAATAACAGAGATAGGAATTTTCAATATTAATGGACAGTTAATAAAAAAATTTAATTGTGGATTTCAGGGGAGCGGAATTCACAAATTGAAATGGGATGGTAATAATGAATCTGGTCAAAAAGTTGCAGGAGGATTATACATATATCAGATAAGATTTGAAGATTTAGTTCTCTCAAAGAAAATGGTTTTAATTAAATAATTTTTTAAGAGGAGAGTAATAATGAAAAAAATAGTTTACTTAATCACTATATTAATTGCCACTTTACAACTATTGTTAACCCAAACAATGAATATTCATACAAAAAGTGGAATAACACCATTCAATCTTTCAGAAATTGATAGTATAACCTTTATTAATTTTTTTGATGACTCTATTCCAGATTGGGGTGAAGTTTTAGTTGAAGAAGATTGGGAGTCCTGCATAAACAGTCAGTGGGTTGGAGATTGTAGTAGTTGGCAAACATGGGCAAATGGTAGTAATGCATCAGATTTCTATATAACAAATGAAACTTCTGCTTCTGGAGAAAAAAGTTTGCATGTATCTGGATCAGGTTCTTGTTGGGAGGGATCCATATATAAGCCGATTAGTGGAGAACATTTATTAGTAAAATCTATGATTAAAGCATCTGGAGAAGGTCCAAATGGTTGTCATCATAGACAGAATGGAATAGAGATAAACGTCGTAGGTTGGTCATTTGAAATGCCTTATGGAGATTCTAATGGTGGATTGATGGCATATGCTGCAGGTGCAGGTTCTTATTTTGCTATTGATGGTTTTGAAAATTCTGTTGGAAAATGGTATTATGTTGCAGTGGAAGTAAATTATATAAGTGGTATTGCAAGATTTTGGTTAGATGGCAAATTAGTTTGGACTACTAATTTTGATACTAATGCTATAGTAGAAAGAGTCTGGGCAAGATCAGGTGAAGGATCTGGGTGGTTTGATAATATTTTCGTAATTGATTTAGAAAAAAAATAGGTTTAATCAAAGAATTTCCCGATTGTTGTGTCCGGGTATCGTTAATTATCTTAAAAATGTTTTTAAAAGGAGGTTTAGTATGAAGAAGTCAAATTCTTCATGGTTAGCTTTGTTGTTTTGTTTTATTTTTATTCAAAATTGTGCAACGAACAAGCTGTTTTTAGTTCAAGATTTAGCATCAATTTCGAATTTAGAGGCGGTCAGGCTTGAAACTCCAAATATTGAAGTCCAAGGTCTTGGACGTATGTTGACATCTGCTGTAGGTGGTTTCGTATTGATGGGAGGTCTTGGATCTGCTATTATGGTGGATGCTAATACAAATAAAATGAAAGTCGAAGAAATGGATTTTGGTGAATTAGTAATGAAACAGTTTATTAATAAGGTTAATATTGAATTTCCGAATTGGCCATCTACAACTATTAAAGAACAGCCGGTACCGGAAAATTATATTGGTACATCCACGTTGCTGGAGTTTAAAGTAGATAGACTTTTTCTTGGTTGGTTGGGGACAGTAAATGGAGGAAATGGATTTTTAAGTACTACTATTGTAACAATGAAGGATATTAATGGTAAGGTACTTTGGAAGAAAACATGTAAATACAATTCAGGTATGTTTAAGAGAAATAAAAAAATAGATGAGTTTTTAGCTAAAAATGGAGAACTCTTAAAAGAAGAGATAACCTTTGCAGTCAAAGTAACTGTATCAGATTTGATTGAAAATCTTAAAGGTGGAAAGGAAAATTAGGGGCTCTCAGGTAAAATAAATTAAAATAGATAGGCAAATGATCTTCCCCTCCGCTGAAGCTCTGGGGAAAGCGGGTTAGATAAATGTTAGGCATATACAAGGAGCATAAATGAAGATCAAAATTAGATTTAAAGATATTAAGCAACAACTTGATCAATTATTCAAGCATATTGGCTTTGTACTTTTATTGTCTTCTTTTTTAGGATTTCTGGCAACGAAATTATCTTGGCTTAATAAAGGTATTATTCAGTATGTTTACAATCATCTTATTGAGTTTTGCATAGTCACGTTAGCTGCTTTTATTTTAGTGATATGGATTTGGATAAGTCGTTTGCATAAAAGATTTATCATGGGGTTTAAAGATAGTTTTAGGGGAAATATTGAACAAAATTGGGACTATGAAGGTTGGCATGTCACTGAAAACCACGAATTAGTAGTCACCGGTTCAGATTCTGGTGGATTAACGAAAGTCGGTGCTTTGTGGGAAAATTATATTTTTACTTTTAGAGCAAAAATTTTAAACAAATGTATTGGAGTAATTGTAAGAGCACAGGATCTTAATAATTATTATATGTTCCAAATTAAAAATAATATTATTCGCCCTCATCGAAGAGTAGCCGTTCCTTCTATAGAATTTGAAAAAAATCAAAAAGTGGAAGGTGAAAACGTAGAGGCTCCAAGATTATTACCTGTGAAAATTATGATTGGATGGGAGGTACACGATGAGATAGCGGCAGAAATTAATCCATCATTAGTAGATTGGTTCAATGTCCGGATTACAGTTCGTGGTGAAGCAATACATATCTATATAAATGATGATCTCGTTTTTCACAGTACTTCACTTCTTAAATTTCCAACAGGAAGAATAGGCTTTCGTAATTCAGGAAATGAAAAAGCGCTTATTAAAGATGTCAGAGTTACTCTTCAAACCTGAAATATTTTTGCCTAACCATCCGCTGCAGCCAACGCTTGGAGCTGTTCGATGAAAGTAAAGTTTTACGATTTTTCAGAAGATTTGAGAACAAACAAAGGATTAACGCTTCGACACCCAGCGTGGCTGAGCGTTGATCGTTAGCACATATATTAAATGTGGAGGATAATATGAAGTATTTACACATATTAATTTGCATCGTATTATTTTTTCTTTTTTCATGTGACAATGATGAAAATCCGACTCAATACAATAATGATCCTGACGATTATCAGCTTTATCAAATGTTACTTATTGATAGATATAGTGAAACGAATTCTCATATTATATTATGTGATACAACTGGATATTTTAGTCTAGATTCCATTCATATCTCAAATTTAAAAAAGCATATTGTTGATCTTCTCGATGAGACTATTGATAATTATTTTACAGTCAATGTAAATAGAAAAAAGTTGAAAAATATTCCTGGTGTTGAATTTTATACATTTAAGAGTAATTACCAAGGTGGCTATGAAAATACAATTGAATTTGGATTATCTGATGTTGGATATAATAGTGCCAAGACTCAAGCAATGATATCATTTACTGAGAGATATGGTTTTGGTGGTGCAGGAATAATAGTCTTTTTTGAAAAAGAAGGTAGCGACTGGATAATATCAGATTATTATAAAGTGATTATATATGGGTGAAATATCAGATAATGAGTAAAATCAAATTAATTAAGTGCTAACCATTGTCTGGAGATAACTCGGTGAGCTGTTCGATGATTTTGAGATTTTCTGGTTTTCAAAAGGATATTGAAAGTTGAAAGATTCTCGCTCCGCATCACCTCGTATCTCAGACTTATTCGTTAGGCAGTAATAATAAAAGGAGGTAGTGATATGGCAAAAGTTTTCGTAGTAAATCAGCAATACCAAGCAACTGTCAAGGCATTTAAGGTATCTCAAGAACACCAGGCGGATCTTATCGTCTATGTCGTCGATCAAGAATATAAGGCTAAAGGTGACGCAAATTGGTACTATGTAAAGCAAGAGCATCAGGCGACGACAAAACTGTTTTGGGTAAATCAAGAACACCAAGCAGACCTTAAAGTTTTTTTCGTGACGCAGCAGCACCAAGCAAAATGGAAGAAAGGTCACAAATTTCAAAACAGATTGTAAAGGATTTACTTTGTGAAGAAGATAAGGGATTGTTGTTTGGCTTCACATCGCCTAACGAACGCTTTAAGAGGGACGCAGCACCGAGTGCTGCGTCCTTTAAACTGCACTATAAGAAAATAAGAAATATGCTTGATGATGATTCAATTGTTAATCGCTATATAAATATTTGGACAAGTCTTGTTGATTCTTTGGAAATATTTAGAAAATATGTTGAAAAAAAGATATTTGAAAATGATGAAATAAATATACATCAAATACTAAAAAATATTTATTGGATACCAAAATATGAAATGATCAAATACTTAAATACTACTCTCTCAAATCCAAATCCTGGATCATTCACCGGCTTGTTTTTTGAAAATATAATTGGAGTTTTTATTGAACCTTACATAAAGAAAAGAGTTCATCTTGATCAAATTGGAAGAAATTTTTGTGATGACGATAATATAAAATCAAGTATTCAGAGAGATCCGGATTTCTATTTCAAATCCAACAATAATAAGGCAATAATAGAAGTTAAAGTTGCCCCTAAAAAGGACGATTTAGAGAGTATAATCATTCTTAGAGAAAAATGTATTTCCCAAGATGTTGGTTTTTATTTTATTGGTGGGTGGGTGTCTGCTAGTAGGGCTGATTTATACAAATTGGCTGGCGAAGATTGGATAAGTATTTTAGATGGAAGTAATACTAATAAGCAGATTATCGAGGAGAAATTCTATAAAATCGATGATATGCTTGATAATATTTGTAAGTATCTTAATAGGCTGTGATAATATTAATGAAAGACACACCTGAATTGCTATTTCCACCATTTATAGTATTTATTAATAAATGCCTAACCACTGCCTGGAGATAACTCGGTGAGCTTTTCGATGATTTTAGGATTTTCGGATTTTCGAGAGGAGTTAGAAAGTTGAAAGATTATCACTTCGAATCACCTCGTATCTCAGGCTTGCCCGTTATGTGTATAAAATTGATATACTGGAGATGAGCAATGATATCTACACCAATAGCAATTATTTTATCTTTACTCGGTGCAGGGATAGGATATTTAGTAAAACATTTTATTGAAAAACGGAAAGAACTTTTATCTGAAGTAAATAGAGAACGAAGAGAATTATATCAAAAATTTGTAAATCTTACGATTGAGATACTTAAAAGTACAAAAAGTGATAATAAATATGATCTAGTTGGTGCCTTAGGAGAATTATTTGAATTTTTCAAAAAATACATATTATATGCGTCTCCTAACGTAATAAACAGATTTTCTGACTACTTTCAATATTTATATTATATCGACCAAAATCCCACCCAAAAAAATACTGGAGTACATTTTAGAAAATTGACTTCAATAATGATTGCAATGAGAAAAGACTTAGGACTTAATAATAAAGGATTAGGGAAAGATGGTATATATATTATGAGAGCATTAATATCAGACTTTGATGAAATAATAAAATGAATTAATTAGCGGAGATTTTCTATGAAACTTAAAGAAATTATTGATGAATCTACTGATGAGAATGAAGATATTATCATGTTATTGGAATCTGTAAATGTAGAAAAAGCCGAATGTGATCAATTAAGAACAATCGTAAAACATTTACAGAAGCAATTTAGAAATAGATATAAATATCTTGTTGGTAGTTGGAGAAATGCACATAGAGCAAAAAGCACAAGAACAGGAAAATTTGTCAAGGCACAAGAGGTTGTTAATTACCTTGAAAAATAATAATCATTCTTTAATAAATAAGATATAAAAGCACATAACCACTGGCTGGAGGCAACGGCTAAAGCTGTTCGATGAATTTGAAGTTTTGCAGTTTTGCAGGAGATTTTCGGGAAGTAAAAGCGAATCACTCCGTACTCCGCCGTGCCTCAGCCTTGTCCGTTAGGTGCATAACAGAAATAGTACACGTAATGTTCATTTGCAGAGTAATATTTCATTCATAGTTGGAGAATTTTATGAAAAGGATTTATGAAAAAACAGTAAAAGAACTAATAAAGGAATTTCTCAATACTTTTAAATTATCCAAAAGCCAAAATCCTCTAGGGTTAAGGGAAAATCTAATTGATGGTGGGAATTTCACTAGAAAAGAAATCTTTGATTGGTTTAATACAAATTACCCGAAAATTAAAAAGGGAACAATAAATGCTCATTTGATATTATTATCAGTCAATGCACCAAGTAGAGTTCATTACAATATTCATACGACAGGTGAAGAGGATTTGTTATTCCAAGAAGGACAAAGTATTTTTAGGTTATATAAAAAAGATGTTGATGCAAAACCGATTTATAAAGAAGATAATGACATTACTATAGCAGAAAACGATTCTTCTGAACAAGAGATAAATGATGATAAAATTCAAGAATTTGCTTATGAAAAGGATTTGCAGAATTTTCTTTCTAAGAATTTGGAAATTATAGAATCAGGTTTGACTCTATTCGAAGATGGAGATATAAATGGAATCGAATATCCTGCTGGCGGTCGTTTTATTGATATCTTGGCCTTAGATAAAAATGACGATTTTGTTGTAATAGAAGTAAAAGTTTCAAAAGGATATGATCGGGTTATTGGACAGCTGTTAAGATATATGGCTTGGATTGAACAAAATCAGGCTGAAAATCATCAAAAAGTAAGGGGTATAATCATTAGTAAGAATATTTCAAATGATTTGAAATTGGCTTGTTCTAAGATTCAGGATGTTTCACTTTTTGAGTATGATTTATCCATTACATTGCGGCCAATTTCATACATTTGCTAAACGTCAATAATAAAATGCAAAAAGCACCTAACCATTGCATTCACCTAACAGCGAAAGCTGTTCGATGGATTTCAGGTTTTGAGAGTTTTGAAAGATAAATTGAAAAAGGGAAAGATTGGCGGTTTCACGTTCGCTGTAGGTGATGCTTGCCGTTATACACTATAAGAAATACCAAAATATTTTCTGGTTAAATAAAAATACTTGATTTTTCTTGCGGTATTATATATACTACCACTATGAAAAAGAAATTTAAAATAGTAATTGACACGAATGTATTTATATCAGCCCTAAAATCAAGAAGAGGTGCTTCTTTTAAATTGCTTTTTGAAACATCTAATAATAAATATGAGTCCAATATTTCACCAGCCTTAATATTTGAATATGAGAGTATAGCAAAACGAAATTTGAATAATCTTAAAATAGACGAAGAAGATATTAATGCGATTTTAGATATGATATGTAAAACTTCAAAGAAGTGTGAACTATTTTTTCTATGGCGACCGCAATTAAAAGATCCAAAAGATGATCATATATTAGAATTAGCGATTGAATCACAAAGTGATTATATCATCACATACAATAAGAAAGATTTTAAAGGAATTGACAAATTTGGAATTGAAGCATTGACACCCAAAGAATATTTAGAATTAATAGGAGAGATATAAGATGAGTACTTTAAGTTTACGTATACCAGAATCCATCTATCAAAGAGTAAAAGAATTTGCCCAAAAGGATGGAATATCAATCAATCAATTTATTGCAAGTGCGTTATCTGAAAAAATATCTGCATTTGCGACTAAAGATTATTTAGAATTACGTGCAAGTAAAGCGGATCAGGAAAAATATAGAGAAGCACTTTCAAAGATTCCTGATACTGAGTCTGAAGCTTTTGATCGTCTTTAAAAATATCATTTTGTGTATAACCATTGCTTGCACCTGACGGCTATAGCAGTTGCCTGATTTCGGATTTTCGTCATTTTTCAGCGTTATTTGTCGTCATATCTTTATCGCTTTTTAAATCGCCGCAGGTGAAGCATAACGTTAGAGCATAAAAAAATACTAAAGCGTATTGACAATAGGCACACATTTTATTAAAATATAACCATGAAATATTATGATTGGAATGAAGAAAAGAATCAGTGGTTGAAAAAGGAAAGAAACATTTCGTTTGAAATAATCGTCAGTTGTTTAGAAGAAGGTAAAATGCTGGATAAGATAGCCCATGCAAACAATGAAAAATATCCTAACCAGTATATTTTTATTATCGAACATGAAAACTATGCATATTTGGTACCTTTTGTCGAAGATGAAGAGAAAGTATTTTTGAAAACAATAATACCAAGCCGAAAAGCGACTGAAAAATATATAAGGAAATAAATAATGGAAAAATATTCTGAATACGAAAAAGATATCCTGGAATCCTACGACAATGATGAATGGCAATCTTCTTCTGATTTGAAAGGCGATAAGAAGAAGTATAGTCAAATCGCGCGAAATACAATTTTGAAGAATAAAAGAATAAATATCAGAATTTCAGAACGTGATTTGACAAAATTAAAATCTAAATCCGTTGAAGAAGGAATGCCTTACCAGACATTGGTGTCCAGTATATTGCATAAATATGTTTCCGGAAAAATTATCGAGCAGAATTGATTTTAGTTATCTAATCAAATTATTAAAACGTGCTCTAACTATTGGCTGGAGGCAACGGCTTGAGCTGTTCGATGAATTTGAAGTTTAGCGATTTTGCAGAAGATTTTCGAAAAGTCAAGGCGAATCACCCTCTACTCCGCCGCACCTCAGCCTTGTTGTTAGGCATACTTTTAAAAAAATAATTGAACAAAATGGGGATTCAACGAAGTGGCAATCCAAGACGAATTTATAACGGTAATGAGCTTTAAGCACGACATGATTTTTTACGCGCAAAAAAATTGGCCAAAAATTTCCGCCAGATTAAACGAAACGTTCAAACTTGAACCACCATTGCCAGCCGCAAGTTTCGATTTTTTCCTTGCTGTTCTTTTCATTCAATCTAGAGCTCCTTATAACATATACAGTAATGAACAAGGGGAACGTATCTGGAAATATTTGGAAAATACGTTTGCAGTTGAACCACAATATGGAGGTTATGCGAATGAGTCATTAAATCATTATCTTACTGTTTGGGAACAATACATCCGAAAAAATTTAAATCCGTTTGCAGGAGTTGCCTCTGTTTTACTAAATAAGCTAAGTAGTGAGAAAAAAGAATCCGATATGCTAGTAGGAACCGCCCTTATGGATACATTAATACTTTCCCCTCCGTGGTGGAAAATCTTTTCAGAAAACAACAAACTTGTGAAATCTGATATTCCGGTGGACATTGAAGCCTTCAAAAGATTCGCTGAAGAATCATCTATGACATATAGCGATAATCTAAAAGGAAAGCCTAACGGAACATATCAATATTACAATGACCAAGGTAATATGCATGAAGGGTGGATGCCTCCGAATAAAATTGAAGAACTATTGAAAAAGTCTAATGCAAAGCAATTGACGAGGGTTTTGATTAAAGGATATTGGGAAGGTATTAAAGAAGATTTTTGGGATGTTGAAGATGCAACTGTAAAGAAGTTTGCAGATGACGAGGGTGTAGTACATGCAATGTGTCATTTCGAGAACGGTGAACCGAAATATCATTATTTAAGTAAGCGAATGTGGATTAATGTAGAAAAAATAGAAGAAATTCTAATGAATCCTCATCTATCAGAAGAACAAAAGAAAGAACAAATTGACAAACTCAGATGAACTTTCCCTAACAAACGGCACCACCGGATCGCTAATAGACCTGGCTCCCGGTGAACCTTAGCTTTAGGCATATCAAAAATGAATTCCTTAAATAATATTTGGTTTGTATATCCTGGACAACCGTATATTGGTGAATCAATAATTAACTTATTATTAGCATTTAATAATGAGCCAAGAGAAGATGGAAATTGCTCAATTTTAGAAAGAGAACATTCCCAATTATCTATTGCATTATCAATGATTGCTTTGGAAAGTATTGTAAAAGTTAAACTCGACCAAATTGATGAATATGAACCATCAAAAATAGGAGAATTATTTACTCTAACTGTTGATAAAAATACATCTGATACATTAGCGATCGATTTATGGACTGAGTTAAAAATTCTTCGAAATCAGATTATTCATTCGGCATATTTTACTACAAGTTCTACGGGTGGTCATATTTCTAAAGCTACAAGAAGAAAATTAGAATCTCCATATTATAGAAAATTCTTGGATATTGATAATGAACGTACAATAAATTGGAGTCTTAAAATTAATCCTCTTTCCGTTACTCGTTACGAAGCATTAGTATGTTTTCTTTTTTTCTATTGGTATGGACGTAAAACAGGAGTATGGAAAATTAATTTACCGTTACACCCTGTATATGTTGATAGTAGAATTAAATACAACATTAAGAATAATTGGATTGATAATGGAACTTATAATCATCTTATTGGAAGCAGTAATAATAGTGATTTCATAAAGTTGATTGCTTTTCTGTCGAGTAGACTTCCAAAAAAAATCCAACAAAATTTATATAATCTATCTAAAAAATATTTAAATATTGATCTTAAAGCAGAGATCGATTTTACCAACACAGTACTTAAAATGTATAAAAATATTGAACCATAAATTGAATATTAAAATGCCTAACAATTGCGTGCACCTAACAGCCAGAGATGTTCGATGAATCCAAGATTTTGCACTTTTTAAAGGTTTTTGAAAAGGAAATGAACAGTACATTTTTATCTGGCTGTAGGTGACGCTTGCCCGTTATATGTAATAAAATGTAGGAGAGTCAATTATGGATCCAATTTCTATTGTTAGTGGGTTTACTGCTGGGAAAACATTACTATCTTTATTTAAAACATTTAGCGATTCATTAAAGGATTTAGGAAAAACAGAAGTTGTGTCTCAATTGGTAGATATTCAATCAGCGATGTTAGACCTATTAGAAAAGTATAATTATCTTATTGAAGAAAATCGAGGTCTGAGAGAAAAGGTAAAGGAATTAGACGAATCTCTAAAAATTAAAAATTCTCTGGAATTTCACTATAAGTCCTATTGGATAAAGAAAAACGATGAGCAATATGATGGACCTTTTTCACAGATGTTCTGGGATAAAGAAAAGCAACTAGTCAGACTGATTGAATATGAGAAAATAGAAGAAGGTGACCATTATAAAGAACGAATGATCTACAAATGTCGGGAAACAAGAGAAACCGTGGCCGTTCCTATAGAGTTTATTGAAAAATATAAAATTACAACTTATGACCATGATGAAATACCACTCCATAAATAACAAACAATTAGGAAGTCTATGAAAGAATTAACACAATTAAGTTTATTTATTAGTCGCTCTAATGAAATTAAAAATACAAGAGCAATTAAAAACGGTTTCAACACTCAGTTTAAAATTCATTGGGATAAAGAAAAAGGATTCATTACTGAGATTTCTCAACCAAATGAAGAAGATTTGAGATCATTTTTACTACTGCTACGACAATTTATTTCTGATGACGAACCTATTTTTTTAAATCGAATATATAATTTATGTTATAAATATATAGACGATGACGAAATAAAATCCGGTTTAATTGAAGCACGAAAAAATTGGAAACATTCTCATATAAGTTGTGGTATGGGAGTTATATTAGAAAACGAAATTTTTACTCCTGAATATTCTACTGATTTATGGATTAATGGATATTATTTTCATAATGATGAAGAAAAAAGAAAAAAAATTGAATCAAAGCTACATTTAGAACAACATTTAATAAGACAGCAATTCCTTAATTTTATAATATCTGCAACTGAAAATATTTTTTATGTCTCAGATATGATAGAATTGGCTATTAAAAGAGATAAACTAAAAATATAAAAACCATATAACCATTGGCTGCACCTGCTATGATAAAAGTCAAGTATGAATTCAGGATATTTTAATAATCGTGTTCTCCATTTTTCTAAGTTCTTCTAAGATGATAGATAAATCAACCTGCTATTCGTG
>Ga0172375_10010247_pt1 | contig 12194 bp, 9 predicted proteins | sample LakKiv1m_FD_114537 | JGI IMG/M metagenome (GOLD analysis project Ga0172375, IMG submission 114537) | Freshwater microbial communities from Kabuno Bay, South-Kivu, Congo - kab_092012_11.1m | ecosystem: Environmental > Aquatic > Freshwater > Lake | place: Democratic Republic of the Congo... | reverse complement strand
CGCCCTGTCTAACGATAACTCCGTGTTTGCCCATAACAATAACGTTAGGATCAGATATTTTCTCCAAAGGCGATAATACCGATATTTCGATATCCAATTTATTTAATTCGTCCGAAGTTACGGGACGGAACCTGGGGTCTCCCGTAGCCGCTTCAACAGCCATGTCCCTTATGGTAAGGTACAAAGGGCCTCTTCCTTCGATATTACCAATACACCCCCTGAGCCCGCCTTTCTCGTGCAAAGTAACAAATGCCCCCATGTTCGCGTTCAACACAGAATCTGTCTCTGTAACGGGCATCATTTTATTTTCTTTCAGATAATATTCAATGGAACTTCTGGCTAATTTAAGCATTTTTTCTCTTTGTTCTTTATTCAGCATATTCTTCTCCTCTTTTGGCATATCGGATACATTTTCCCCGCCGGATGCCGGCTGCGCCTCAGACGGAGCGGCAGCCGCGGTTTCCTGTCCCGCGAGTTCCTCGGACCTTACAAATAAAGCGCTAAGATATCCCACAACCTGTCTTCTGTCGAAAAAAACATCTCCCGAATTCGCGTGCTTTAATATCTCCACCTTATTGGCGCCCAGTTTTTTTGAAGCGGACATGACTGCCGTAACCGCGCCGTATCCGCACATAAGCCTGTGGTCATTCTTCAGGCTTTCGCTGAAAAGAAATTCGGGATCAAATTTCCTTATGGCATCTATTGTGAACATATCTATTTTATTATTCTCCTCATAAGGAAGGTAATGGCACATATCCGTGCTGGCAATAAGCACAAAATCAGACCTGTCCTTGAGAGTTTCGTAGAGCGCATCCGCCAGGATGCCTATATTTTCATGCGACTGATCCCCTATAGATATAACAGCAATGGACGCACCCGGAAGAGCAGTTTGAATATACGGGATCTGGAGTTCAGTGGACTGTTCATCGAAAAAAGCCTGTTTTAGAGGGTATATTTTAGGATTCTGTTTGATCAATGATTCTGTAAATACTTTGTCTATAGGTGTTTCTCCCAGCGGAGTACCATAAGCGTCGTAATCGCAGACAGCGATACCTTCGTGCCCGCCTCTATGGTTAAAACCGACTATTACTGCAAGCTTAATGCCCTTCCCTTCAAGCTGTTTATATCCGTTCACAGCCACAGGCGCAGAGAATGTATAACCCGCATGCGGAGAGATCATGCCGATGATCCTGTCGTTCGATTCTGTTTTAGCTGCCCTGTCAAAATACTTTTTCATACTGGCTTCGAGGCGATCTTTCGTGCCCTCATACCAGCTACCTGCCTTATCGGCGTTCTTCACTTCCGCCGAAACATATGCACAGGAAAAGACCGCCGCACACGTAATAAATATCGATATACTTTTTTTATTCAGGTCCATCATTTCGTCTCCTTATTTATCCAGTTCAGGTATTCATCGCTGCCGCCTATAACAGACAGTATGACTATACAGGGACAGGAATAACTATGCAGTTTTTTTACCCGATTGGTAAGCTGCTAAACCAGTTTATCCTTCGTCTTAGCTATCAGGATCACTTCGCTGTCGTATTCGATTTTCCCCTGCCATCTATACATTGAATTCATGCCGCTTATTATATTCACGCACGCGGCGAGTTTTTCTTCTATCAGTATCCTTCCGATCTCTTTGGCTTCTTCCTTGTCTTTTACCGTAATATAGGCAAAACAATATTTCATTATTTACCTCCTGTCAATTTCGTCAGCACAGGTACGGATTCGATGAGTTTTTTTGTATAAGTATCTTTAGGTTTATAGTATACATCCTCTACTGTCCCGTGTTCAACTATAATCCCCTCATTCATAACATAAACCTCATCGGCTATTTCCTTAATAAGGCCGAGGTCATGTGATATAAAAAGATACGTCAGTCCCATTTCAGTTTTAAGTTTTTTAAGGAGGGCTATAATATCCTGTTGTATCAGAACGTCGAGGCTGGATACAGGTTCGTCCAGAACAAGAAGAGACGGTCTGACAGCCAAAGCCCTTGCTATGGCTATCCTCTGCCTTTGGCCGCCGGAAAATTGGTGCGGAAATTTAAACCGGTCGTTATATGATAACCGGACTTTACCGAGTACATCCCGCAGGATATCCTCCCGGGATCCGGCGTCGAGTTTAAGCATATGGGTACCTTCAAGAACAATGTCCCTCATCCTCATGCCGGGGTTCAATGAATTGAACGGATCCTGAAAAACGATCTGCATCATTCCCCTCACCCGCCGGCTGTAGAAGTTTGTAATATCGCCTCCTTCAAACAGAATTTGTCCGGAATCAGGTTTTTCCAGGCCCAATATTATCTTAGCAAGCGTGCTTTTGCCGCATCCTGACTGTCCCACCAGTCCGGCGGTCACACCCTTACGAACGGCGAAAGACACGTTCTTCACAGCGTAAAACCTTCCGGTTTCCTTTCGTAAAATACCTTTTTCTATTGGGAATGATTTCGTGACATTCCTTGCTTCAAAAATAACCGCATTACTGTTTTCTCCGGCCGTTTCGGCCGCTCCGGACGATAAATGCATAGCCGCGGAAATAAGACGTTTCGTATATTCTTCTTTCGGTTTAGACAAAAGCCCGCTTTTTGTATTTTCCTCGACTATCTTTCCGTCTTTCATTACCATCACCCTGTCCGCTATTTTACTTATTATACCGAGATCATGCGTTATAAAGATCATAGACAGTCCGCATTCTTTTTTCAATTCGCAAAGTATTCTAAGTATTTCCGCCTGTACGGTCACGTCAAGCGCTGTCGTAGGCTCATCCGCGATCAGGATCCTGGGGTCCAACGCTACAGACATCGCTATCATTACTCTCTGCCTTTCGCCTCCGGAAAGCATGTGCGGGTACGAATCATACGTCTTTTCCGGCATGGCAAATTTTACTTTTTCCAGCAGTTGTAATACTTGTTTTTTGATCTCGCACCCTGCCGACAGTTCATGAAAACGGTATATTTCCCCTATTTGTTCTCCGACGGTCATAACAGGATTCAGGCATGAAAACGGCTCCTGGAAGATCATAGAAATATTTCTGCCCCTTACATTTTCCATATCCTTTTCGCAGATTGAAAGAAGGTCCTTCCCTTCGAAAAGTATCCTTCCCGACGATATGTTAGCCTCGTGGGACAATATCCTCATTATGGACAATGCTGTCACTGTTTTACCGCTGCCCGACTCCCCCACGACACCCAGCACTTCATTTTCGTTCAAAATAAATGAAATATCTTTTACCGCGTCGGTCCGAGAGCCGTTGTTTAAATACGATATTCTTAAATTCTCAACTTCGAGTATTTTTTTCATCTTTTAAGCCTCGGATTAAAAAACTGTTTAAGGCCTTCTCCCAGCATATTAAAACCGAATGCCGTGAAAAAAATAGCGAGCCCCGGGAACACCGAAACCCACCAGGCAACACCCATGCCGGATTTACCTTCCAGAAGAATATTCCCCCAACTCGGATCCGGCGGCTGGATACCCAGCCCCAGAAAGCTTAACGCGGATTCAACCAATATCGCACCCGCTATCCCGAATACAAAATTCACCAGTGCGGGGCCCAGCCCGTTCGGTATGATATGCCTGAAAACAATATAAACGTTGCTCCTCCCCAAAGCTTTAGCTGCCAAAACGTAATCTTTTGTCCTGAGAGTCAGGACTTCCGCTCTTATAAGGCGGGCAATGCCCATCCACGAAGTGCAGCCTATTATGACCATTATGTTCAGAATACCCGGTGTAACAAATGCTACGACCGATAAAATAAGAAAAAACACGGGAAAACACAACATCATATCCGTAAACCGCATAATAACGGAATCTATCGCTCCGCCGAAATATCCGCTGAAAGAACCCAGTACCACGCCGATCACCGCGGCTATCCCCACCGCGACGAATCCTGTCATTAGCACTACCCTCGACGCATAAACCATGCGCGAGAAAAGGTCCCTGCCCAGAGAGTCCGTGCCGAAAATATGCGACGCTGACGGCGGCAAATACGCCTCTTTAATATTTATAGCTGTGTGATCGTGTGTAGCTATAAAAGGAGCAAATACAGCCGCAACAAAAAGCGCGGCTATGAGAATAAATCCGAATGTTATAAGAGGTTTCACTTTTTCTCTCCGAATTTTATTCTTGGGTCACAGAGAGCGTACACGATATCCGCGGCGAAGTTCCCCGCCAGCGTCAGAAAAGTCACTATAACAAGTTCCCCCATGATCAAATTATAATCTCTTGTAAAAACAGCGTCTACCATAAGCCGTCCCATTCCCGGAATATTGAATATGGTCTCGCTGATCACGCTTCCGCTTATAAGGCCCGGTATCATAAGCCCAGCTATCGTAATGACCGGCATAAGCGCGTTCCTGACAGCATGCTTTGATATTACCTTATTTTTCGGCAGCCCCTTTGCTACGGCCGTTCTTATATAATCCTCATTCATAACATCTATCATCCTGTCGCGCGTATATCTGGATATGCCTGCAATACCGCCTATACTCGTAACGACTACGGGAAGGATCAGGTGGCGCATAATATCAACGCATTTTCCCCATAGGGAGTATGACGCAAAATCCAGAGAAGTTATGCCTGATACAGGAAGCCATCCCATCTGTACTCCGAAAAATGATATCGCCAATAACCCAACCCAAAAACTCGGGAGGGAAAACATGAGAAAAACCGCTGACGTTGTCACCCTGTCAAAGATCGACCCGTAATGCAGCGCCCCTTTTACGCCGATAGGGATTGCTGCTCCAAAAATCAGTATAACACTAAGCAGGTTTATACCGATCGTTACAGGAAGCCTCTCCGCTATTTTATCCGCAACACGTCTTCCGTCGAGAAAAGACGCGCCGAAATCAAGTTTTACTATCCTTGACAGCCAAACAAAGTATTGTTCATATACAGGCTTATCGAATCCGTACAGTTCGGCAAGCTTAAGCCTTGACTCCTGCGACACTTTCGGATTGAGGTCTGTCATGACGTCCGTAGGTTTGCCGGGCGCAAGGTGTATGACAAAAAAAGATATAAGCGTTATCCCGAAAAGAACAGGGATCATGCCGATCAATCTTCTTAATATGTAGTTGGTCATGTTATCCTATAATTCATACAGTTCACCGCCCTTGGGCGTATACCAGTCTATGAAGTTGTACAGAAGGCCGATTATCGAAGGTTTTATCCCTGAAAATCTGTTGTTCACGGCAGCAAGACCGTTCGGCGCGTACAGGAAAAGACACGGCGCGTCGTCGTATATGATCCTCTGTATCCTGTGATATGCGTCCTTACGCTTTTCGATATCGAACGTGCCCCTGCCCTCTTCTATAAGAAGATCGACTTCCGGATTGTTGTATCCTAAAAAATTGAATTCACCGGGCCCGGTTTTAGATGAATGCCATATATCATAACAGTCAGGGTCCCGTGAAAGGTTCCAGCCTAAAAGCACCGCATCAAATTTCTTTTTGTTTATGAATTCGTTTATAAATACAGTCCACTCAAGCACTCTGATATGGGCCTTAATGCCTATTTCCATAAGGCGTTTCTGGATGATCTGCGCTGCGCTTATTCTCTGATTATTGCCGAGATTTGTAAGAATAGTAAATTCGAATTTCTTGCCGTCTTTTTCTACTATGCCGTCGGCATCTTTATCCGTCCATCCCGCTTCCGCCAGAAGTTTCCTCGCTTTTGCCGGTTCAAAAGACACGGGCGCGACAGTTTTGTCATACGCCCAGGACCCGGGGAGGAACGGGCCGGTTAATTCTTCTCCTAAACCCAACAAAACACCGTCTATGATCTCCTTTTTATCTACGGCGTGATTTATAGCCTGGCGGACCCTTGTATCCGAAAAGAACGGGCTGGACAAGTTAAACCCCAGATAGCTGTAACTGGACGGAACAAGTTTATATTTATTATAATTTTTTTTGAATTGCCGCGTGTCCGAAAGACGCGAATATTGCAGCGGTGTCATAGCCATTATATCGATGTTTTTTGTCAGAAGTTCGAGGAACATTGTATCGGAATCGGGGATCACCCTGTAAATGAACCGTGTGATGTACGGTTCATGCTCAAAATAGTCAGGGTTGGATACAAGGTCTATCCTTGATCCGACCTGCCACTTTTTGAACATATAGGGGCCCGTGCCAATGGGACAGCGTGAAAAAGACGTTTTAGTAAGGTCCCGGCCTTTTAAAATATGCTCCGGCATTACAGGCATGCCCCACGTCGAAAGAGCCGGAGCAAATGGCCTGTCATATGCGACCTTTATTGTATGGTCGTCAAGAACTTCGAATGTTTTGACTTTCTTAAAATCGCCGCTATACGGCGTGGGCACTTCGGGATCAATAAGTTTTTCATAAGTGAATTTCACATCCTTGGCCGTGAAAGGCGCTCCGTCATGCCACTTAACGCCCTTTCGAAGATGAAAAATAATGGTGCAGCCGCCGTCTTCAATGTCCCAGGATCGGGCTAGATCACCTACGATATTAAGCTCTTCGTCGTATTTCACAAGACCGTTAAATATCATACCTGCTACTTCACTGGATGGGGCATCGGAAGCAAGTATAGGAACAAGTGTCCTGGCGTCCCCTATACTTGAAAAAACAAAAGCGTCTCCGCAATTTGGCGTATTGTCTTTATCACCGGCATATGCCGCGCTGAAGACAACACTTAAAAAAAATACCGCTATTATTAAAAATAGCGGTATTTTTTTTATCGCTTCTTGAATGATCTTTAAGTTATTTTGCGGCAGGAACGTTCTCAGGCGCTGCCTTTGGGAGATCGACCTTAACGTCATTTGGTATCCCGGTTTCTTTAGCTGACCCGGTAGTTGCCGCAGATTGGGCCTGCCTCTGGACTTCCTGCATCAGCCTTTCATACTGCACAAGGGATTTCCCCTGTTTCGATATCATAATATCGAGTAAAAGGCATGTAACAAGGAACATAATTGCGCACACGCTTGTCGCTCTGGTAAGAAAAACGTTTGCCTTCGTACCAAATAACGACTGTGTAAGCCCGACGCCTAAGCCTTCGCTTAAACCGCCGCCTCTACCCGCCTGAAGCAGAATTACCATTATAAGAACAATACATGCAATTATATGCAATGCAACAACTAAACCGTACATATCCGAACTCCTATTTTTTTGCCGCTTTTTTTATGATGCCGTCAAAGGAATCAGCCTTCAGGCTGGCGCCGCCCACCAGCGCTCCGTCAACATCATTTTGCGTTAGTATGCTCTCTGCGTTCTGCGGATTTACGCTTCCGCCGTACTGTATGCGAACTGTATCCGCAGTATTTTTGTCGTACATTTTGGAGACCAGCTGCCTTATATACGCGTGCACTTCCTGCGCCTGTTCCGGAGTAGCATTCTTGCCCGTGCCGATAGCCCATACAGGTTCATATGCTATAACAAGTCCGTCAAGTTTATCTTTGCCTATGCCTTTCAGCCCGTTCTCTACGTGGTCTTTAATTACATCGAAAGCTTTATTTGATTCGCGTTCGGCAAGCGTCTCTCCTACACACATTATAGGTTTCAGGCCTTCGGCTATGGCAGCCGCTACCTTTTTGTTCACTGTTTCGTTCGTTTCATGAAAAAGCGTCCTTCTTTCCGAATGCCCTATGATCACGTATTTGCATCCCGCGCTTTTCAGCATTTTCGGACTGACCTGGCCGGTGAACGCTCCTTCGTTCAACCAGTAACAATCCTGTGCGCCTAACGCTATATTTGTATCAAGTATCATCTCATTCACCGTAGTAAGGCTTGTAAACGGCGGGCACAACACTATTTCCACATTATTTACGTCATAAACCAGACGTTTGATCGCGTTCGTCAATTCTATGGATTCATTGACTGTCTTATTCATTTTCCAGTTGCCTGCAATAATCGGTAATCTCATTTTTTTCTAAAACCTTTCCTATTTGTTATTTGTCCTGAAGAGCCGCTATACCCGGCAGATTCTTACCTTCGAGGTATTCCAAGGATGCCCCGCCCCCGGTCGATATGTGGCTCATTTTGTCCCCGAGTTTAAGGTCATTGACAGCCGCGGCCGTATCTCCTCCGCCTATTACTGTAGTGGCCTTAAGTTTTGATATGAATTTAGCTATGGACGCGGTCCCGTTCCTGAAGGGCTTCAATTCAAAATATCCTACAGGCCCGTTCCAGCAAATGGTTTTCGCGTCTTTAAGTACTGATAAATATTTTTTTGTAGTATCCGGCCCGATGTCGAGCCCTATCCACCCGTCGGGGATATGTTCTTTCACTCTTCTTGTTCTCGCTTTGTCGGAAATGGTCTGTGCTACCATATGGTCCGTAGGAAGAAATATCGGCACGTTCTTTTCTCTTGCCATATCGAATATCTTGTTGGCAAGGTCAACTTTATCAGCCTCGACTTTGGAATTGCCGACTCCTTTGAGCCTTGACTTTAAAAATGTATATGCCATAGCCCCGCCTATAAGAAGATAATTGATCTTCGGGAGCATGTTCTCGATAACACCTATTTTGTCCGATACTTTCGCGCCGCCCAGTATTAAAGCAAAGGGTTTCTCGGGATTTTTGATAAGCTTGTCGAAGTATTCCACTTCTTTTTCTACCAGAAAACCTGCTACACCCGGAAGAAATTTTGTAATACCCGCTGTTGAGGCGTGCGCCCTGTGGCATGTGCCGAATGCGTCATTAACAAATATATCCCCTAAAGATGCGAGTTCTTTGCTGAAAGCTTCGTTATTTTTCTCTTCCTCTTTATGATAACGCAGGTTCTCCAGGAGAACTACGTCCCCGTCTTTCATATCAGAAACCATCTTTTTTACATCCGGCCCTATACAATCTTTTGCCATTTGAACATTCTTCCCCAAATGTTTGGATAAATTGACCGCAGCCGGTGAAAGACTGAATTCCGGTTTTACCTGCCCGTCCGGCCTGCCTAAATGGCTCATTAAAACGACCTTTGCTCCGCTGTCGATCGCGTATTTAATGGTAGGAAGAGACGCCTTTATCCTGGTATCATCCGTAATATTCTGTCCTTTATCAAGAGGAACATTGAAATCAACCCTTATTAATACGCGTTTTCCTTTAATATCAATGTCCCTGATAGTCTTTTTTGCCATATTTCCCCCTATTGTAGATATATAATAGTATCAAAAGACAATACTGAAGTCAAGAATAGAAAACAGATACGGGATAAATTAGGTTTCCTCAAACCATGATTTGACTATAACAGGTTTGTCTTTACCTTCCTGAACGTCTTTGAGGGCTTGTAAAAACGCTATAAGCTGGGCGATCTGGTTCTTAATATCCGATATTTCACCCTGCCCCTGACCCATACCGTCGCCTAAGTCTTGGATCTTCATACCAAGCCTATCGGCGGCGTTAGTGGTCGCCTCGGCCAGGGTATCAATAATGGTCTTTGCCATCTTCTCGGCATCTACCTTAGTCATCATCATGTCTAGAATAGCATCCCTTACTTCGAAAAGCTTATCCTGCAAAATTTTTAGGTTCTTATGTACGTTCTCCTCTTCCGACGGTACGCCGAGTTTATTTCTTATATCCGTAGATATATCCACAGCTTCTTTTGCCTTGCTCCTGGCCCTGTCTATCTTCCCGAATAACGTATTTTCCGTTGAAAGATCTGTCGACTGACCTATTCTGCCGAATAAAGTATTTGCCGTATCCGTGTCCGTTGTGGACCCTATTAATTCCGCATACCCTGCTATATTGTTAAGCTTGCCGAATACCGTTGCCGTTGTTGTTGAATCCGTAGCCGCGCCAAGCAGAACAATGATATCATCAACGCTTGCTTCTTTAGCTCCATAGTTCGCCGTATAAGTCGCCATCTGATACAAGGTAGGCGTACCGCCCTGAGACGGATCCCAAGCAGGATCTGTTAATGAACCTATGGTATCATTAAGGTTCTCTATAACCACCATAAGGTCGTCTATCTTCTGTCCTATACCTGCCAGAGTATCCCAGTTAACAGCTGCCAGTTTTTCGTCTATAAGCGCAAAAACTGCCCAGTTGACTTCGGCAAACCCCTGCCAGTCGATCTGTGATGCGGTCATAAGTGACAGGTTACCCCAGTTTATGCCCGAAGTCGAACCGTATGCTGAATCTGCCCAATTGATTCCTGCGCCGAACATATACGCCATATCAGCCCAGTTGATGCCCATAGCTGCCATGACGTTTAAGTCATTCCAATTAACCCCTGCCGCGGCTAAGGTCTTCATATCAAGCCAGTTAATACCCGCATCCGAAAGAACGGCAAGATCATACCAGTTTACCCCCGTCTCGCTTAATATATTAAGATTATCCCAGTTAACGCCGCTCTCGGACATGATCGTAAGATCGCTCCAATTCAAGCCTGCTTCCGTTAAGATCGTCATATTATCCCAGTTAATGCCGGTCTCGGTCATTATAGTAATGTCCGCAAAATTAATGCCTGCTTCCGATAAGTTGGCGATATTATCCCAATTCACTCCGGATTCCGAAAGTACGGTCAGATCCATGAAATTGATGCCTGCTCCGGCCATAATAGATATACTCTGCCAGTTGATGCCTGATTCGGATAAAATACCTATATCATCGAAATTAATGCCCGCAGCTGAAATTATACGCATATCGCCCCAGTTAACACCGGCTTCGGACAATACAGTAAGGTCTGACCAGTTAATACCGGATGAAGCAAACGTCGCTATGTCCGCCCAGTTGATACCCGATTCGGATAGTATTACTATGTCGATGAAATTAATTCCGCTTTCGCTGAAGATGGTTATATTATCAAAATTGATACCTGATTCACTTATGACCATGAGATCATTCCAGTTAATTCCTGCTTCCGACAGAATAGTAATTTCGCTGAAATTAATCCCTGCTTCAGACATCACGGTCATTTCGCTCCAATTAATACCTGATTCCGTATAAACCATGATATCGCTCCAGTTAATACCCGAAGTAGTCACAATATTCAAGTCGGACCAGTTAACACCGATCTCGCTTGCAACAGTTATATCGGCGAAATTTATTCCGCTCTGGGTCAATATTGTCACGTTGCCCCAATTAACGCCCGCTTCGGATAGCCTTGTGAAATCCGACCAATTAATACCCTGTTCGCTGAGGACCGTGATATCCGAATAATTGATCCCTTCACTCGACAATACCGCAAGGTCACCCCAGTTTATACCGCTTTCGCTTAACACCGCCACATCAGACCAGTTTATACCCGTCTCAGACACGATCATAACATTGTTCCAGTTTATCCCTGACGACGCAAGAATGTTTATATCTAGCCAATTTATACCCGTCCTTGTAAGGTTGCTCACATCAAGCCAGTTTATACCTGTCTCGGAAATGACGACCATATCTGCGTAATTTATGCCCGCTCCGGTCATGACGCTGACATCAGAATAATTGACTCCGGCCTTTGAAAGCATAGTTATATCCGTCCAATTGATCCCTGTTTCGGATAATACTGTAAGATCCGAGAAATTAATACCTGATCCACTCAATACCGAGAAATCTCCGAAGTTTATGCCGGCTTCGGATAAGACCGACACATCGCTCCAATTGATGCCCGCCATGGACAACACGGTTATGTCGTCGAAATTAACACCGGCCCCGCTGAATATAGTAACATCCGCCCAATTTATCCCGGCTTCAGTCAGCATGCTGATGTCGCTCCAATTGATACCGGCCTCTGTAAACATAGTTATATCGTCGAAATTGATCCCCGCCTCGGATAGAATGTTAACATCCTGCCAGTTTATACCTGCCTCGCTCAAAGTGCTGATCTCATTCCAGTTAACACCTGCCTCTGTAAGGATCACAATATCAGAGTAATTCAGACCTGAGGTTGTCATAACGCTCAAATCTCCCCAGTTAATTCCCGCATCCGTTAAAGTAGACCAGTCGCTCCAATTAATACCGGATTCCATAAGTGCGCTCAGATCGTCCCAGTTTATTCCGGCGGAAGTGAACTGAGCAAGATTTTCCCAGTTAACACCGCCAAGTGTCAGAGCCTGGATCCCCGACCAATTCCCCCCTGATAACGATAATACTGTCATATAATTGAAATTTATCCCTCCCACAGACAGCATGGATATATCTTTCCAATTCACTCCTGCCTCCGTCATGATCGTAATCTCCTACCAATTAAGACCTGCCCCAGTCTTGATATTGACATTATCAACATTAATACCGGATTCCGTCAAAGTTGTTACGT
>Ga0172375_10010246_pt1 | contig 12194 bp, 13 predicted proteins | sample LakKiv1m_FD_114537 | JGI IMG/M metagenome (GOLD analysis project Ga0172375, IMG submission 114537) | Freshwater microbial communities from Kabuno Bay, South-Kivu, Congo - kab_092012_11.1m | ecosystem: Environmental > Aquatic > Freshwater > Lake | place: Democratic Republic of the Congo... | reverse complement strand
CCTTACCCAGGATTTAAACCATATACTGAAAGCAAGCCGCGTAGGCGCTGTGATATATGAAGCGCTTATCCCCAAGAGCAGAGTGGCGCGAAGCCTTAATGACGCGCTTTACGGCGGAGAAGAATTCGAGCTCTTATTTACGCTTTCGCGCAAAGATGCCAAGCGCCTGGCGTTTAAGAAAAAGCAGATCTTCAAGCCTATCGGCGAAATTGTCAGTAAAGATTACGGCTTTAAATTAATAGATAAAAACAATAAAGAAGTAGCTATTAAGCCTGATGGTTGGCGGCATTTTTAAATGAATATAATCTCTGATTCATCCGGGCGGACAAGGGCGATCGGTAAGAAGATCGGTTGCAGGGTTAAACCCGGAGATATCATATGCCTATTTGGCGAGTTAGGGTCTGGTAAGACCGTGCTTGCCAAAGGTGTCGCCTTGGGCCTGGGGATTGATAAGAGTAAGGTGATCAGCCCGTCTTTTGTGCTCTTGCGTCAGCATTTAAAAGGAAGGTTGCCGCTCTATCACTTTGATCTTTACCGTTTGAAATCATGTGAAGATATCCAGGGAGTGGGTTACGAAGAATATCTGTTTGGCCAGGGTGTCAGCGTCATTGAATGGGCGGACAGGTTAAAATATCTGTTGCCAAAAGAATATTTGAAAATAGAATTAGAGGTAGCGGGAACCTCGCGCAGAAGGCTTAAACTTATCCCGAAGGGCGCGCGCTACAAAGAATTGATTAAGGGGTTGAGATGAAAATATTGGCTCTGGATACTACGACTAAAAACTTAACCTTGGGGGTCTCTGACGGGCCAAGGGTTGCGGAATATAATCTGGAGGTCGGCAGAAAGCTTTCCGGGTTGTTGGAAGAAACCATAAGAAGGGTAACTCTTGCTTTCGGATCAGGATTGAATGAGTTTGATTATTTTGTGCTTGGCCTCGGGCCGGGTTCGTTTACCGGCATACGCGTAGGTATGGCTTGCGTCAAAGGGCTAGCCTGGGCGCTGAATAAGCCGGTTGTCGGCGTATCAACTTTGGATATCCTGGCGCAAAACGTAAAAGAATGCGGCCGGCGTATAATTCCGGCAGTGGATGCAAAAAGAAAGCTTATCTATTGCAGCAGCTTTACCGGGGAATGCGGCAGGATTAAAAGAAATAAACCCTATATGTTGCTTACCGAGAAGGAATTTCTTAAGTTTGCGCCTAAGGGCTGCATCATACTGGGAGATGCCCTAAGTTTATACAGGGATAGTTTTTCCAGGATAGAAGACGTTAAATTATTGGATAAAGATATGTGGTTTCCTAAGGCCCACAACCTGATCACCCTTAGCCTGGAGAGGATAAAAGAGGGGAAGACCTCTAATGCGTTTAAAATTAAACCTATCTACCTTTACCCTAAAGAATGCCAAATAAAAAACATATAGGATTCAGGCCGACCTGGGCCGAGATCGATCTGGATAACCTGGAGCATAATTACCAGCAGCTGCGAAGACATCTTAGCCCTAAGACCAAGATGATGGTGACGGTCAAGGCCGATGCCTACGGCCATGGCTTGATCCCCGTATCCAAGAAACTGATAAGCTGCGGCGTGGATTTCTTAGGTGTTGCCTCTATTGACGAAGGCATAAAGTTGCGCGAATCCGGAATAACAGCGCCGATATTAGTATTAGGTATGGTTTTAAAGGAAGATATTGAGCCGCTATTCGAGTTTGATCTAGCTACCGCGGTCTGTGAAATGCAATTGGCAAAGGCGCTCAACGCTAAGGCGCGCAGCTTAAAGAAGAAAATAAATATTCACGTAAAAGTCGATACCGGAATGGGCAGGATCGGCGTTAAGCATGAAGACGCGCTAAGTTTAGTCAAAGAGATCGCTGAATTAAGCCACCTTTTTATCGAGGGGATATTTACGCATTTTGCCTTTGCGGATATGAATAAGAAATTTACCCTCTATCAGTTAAGATTATTTGAGCGCCTGGTCAGGGAGCTGGATAACCGCGGGGTCCGTATCCCTTTTGTGCATGCGGCTAATTCCATGGGGGTCTTGGATTATAAGCACAGCCATTTCAATATGGTCAGGCCCGGTTTAGTCATCTACGGGATCTATCCCAAAGAGAATGTAAGAATAAACCTTAAGCCGGTATTGAGCCTGAAGACAAAAGTCGTCTTTGTAAAGAAAGTCTCCGCGGGAGTAGGAATAAGCTACGGCCACGAATATACTACCCGTAAATCTACGAAAATCGCGACTCTACCTATTGGCTACGGCGACGGTTATCCGCGCAATCTCTCCAATCGCGCGCCTGTCTTGATCAAGGGTAAGCGTTTTAAGATCTGCGGACGTATTTGTATGGACCAGATCATGGTCGATACGGGTAATTCAAGCGTAAAGGCGGGAGATGAAGTAGTTTTGATTGGTGCCCAGAAAAAAGCGCGGATTGCCGCCGAGGAACTCGCCCAGTTATCCGCAACCATTCCTTATGAGATCGTCTGCGGGTTAGGAAGCCGCATCCCCAGGGTTTACCTCCGCACCAATTCATAAAGGCATAAAGCTTGAGAAAATTGGTGCGGAGGTTTATCTTAAGAAAGCTTAAGGCATCGAAGAAATAAGGTAAGCGCCGAATATTATGGCGATAATGTGGCTAAGGGAGGCGGATAGAACCGGAGGCAAGATCCCGCCCTTGCCGAAGGCGATGCAGACTGCGTCAAGTACGTAATAAAGAAAACCCACCAGAATAGAAATTCCTATCGAAGATATCCCTGTTGCGCGCCTGCGCATGATCAAGGAAAAGGGGATACCCAGTAAAATAATGATCACATTGGTAAAGGGTGTCGTGTAGCGCTGATAAAGGTCGATCTTTAAGTTGCGGATAACGGTATTCGCCCCGCTGCGGGATAATTTCCAGATATAGTCTTCAAGCTGTGCGATAGACATATTATCCGTGCGTTGGCGCTGGGTGACAAAATCTTTGGGCGTCTCGGGGATGGACATTATCTCTTCTTCCATATATATAGGCTCCTGGATGATCTGTCCGTTTAAATCAAAGTCATAAGTGATACTCTGGTAGAATCTCCAGAGCCCGTCCTGATAGACCCCTTTGTTGGCCACAATCTTTCTTGTCAAATTCTGGTGTTCATCATGTTCGAGAATTATTATCCCTTCCATGGTATTGGTAGCGGTTAGGAACTTGTTGACGAAAAACAATCTGTTTCTAAGGCCATAGAGGGAGAGGTTGACTATCGTTTCCTGTTTTTTGTCCTGTGTTTTCTTTGACCCTTCGGTAACCTGGGTACGGATCTTTTGAGTAGTGACCAGCGCTCCGGGGACAAAGCGGTCATTTATCCAGAAGACTAAAAAACTGACCAACAGGCCAAAGATGATTATATCTTTGGTGATCTGGAAGATGCTTAAGCCCGACGAGCGCATGGCGATTATTTCGTTGTTGTGGTTTAATCTGCCGAGGGTGTAGAGGGTACTTAAGAGGCAGGCAAAAGGTGCAACTTGCACGAACATTATCGGCATGTAGAGGAGATAGTATTTGACCAGGAGCCATATTTGAAAATGGTGCTTCAGGATGTCTTCTAAAGTCGAGAGGACATCGATTACGACATAGAGGAAGAGAAAGGCAAAAACGCAGGAGATAAAAATAGTGACGACTGATTTTAAGAGATAGCGGTCTAAGATGCGCATACGCGGTAAGTCAGTATTCCTCCGGTTATGCCTAATATAATATTAGGAAGCCACATTATGAATTGCGGCGGCAGGAACCCTTCCATGGCCATTGCTTCGCAGCCGACAAAGAGCGGATAATAGATTATGATAACGAGGACAGCGATACCCAGGTTGATGGATTTTTCCCGGCGTCGGGTGATGATGCCTAAGGACGCGCCGATCAAAGTAAAGAAGAAGCAGGAGAAGGCGAGGGCTAATTTTTCCTGTATTTCGGTGGCAAGCGGGGTGATATCGATGCTATCTTTCTGCAGGTTCTTTATCGCCTGCCTAAGTTCATATATGGTCATCTCTTTGGGTTTTTTCTCGATATTCTTTGTGTTTTTCGCCTGCGAAGGGTTTAAATTCATGAAATATGTCTTAAAATTAAGCTTGTAGAAGTTCCTGGGGTTCTCCGGGTCGGGTTCATCGCTTGTCCCGTCGATCAGTTTCAGCTTTACTATATTCTTCTCCGGGTCGGTGATGAATTCGCCTCCCTTGGCGACGATAGTGCGCGTGGGTTTATCTTCTCCCTGGGGCTCATAAATGCGCACATTATTCAGGCGGTTCTTCTTCTGGTCTACGTGGTAGATAAAAAGAATATATTTTTCGAAGGAATTTATGAAGACGCCTTCTTCGAACGCGGCGGTGGGGTTTTTAATGCCTACTTCCAGCAGGGTCTTACGGTAAGCGAAGTGGGCGTATGAGGCAGCGCGGTCATTAAAGACTACAAGCATCAGGCTTAAAATGAGCCCGATGATCAGAAACGGCAGTATGAGCCTGAATAGATTTACTCCGCTTGAGCGGATAGCTATTATTTCGTTATCGCTGGAGAGCCTCCCTAATCCCATTAATACTGCGATCAATACGGAGATGGGGAGCGCATAGGTGACCATATAAGGGGTCATGAATAAAAGGAGCTTAATGACACTGAGTATATCTACTCCTTTATTGATGACTAAGTCCGCGATCTTTTTAAGGTTTCCTACCAGGACGATGACAAAGGTCAGGACGCCGAAAGACAAGATCAGGGGCCCGATAAATTCTTTCAGAAAATAATTACGCAGTAGTTTCATAAGTTAATTTGCCAGCGTCAGCACAAAAACGATATTTGCGCCTGCTTCCTTTAATACCCCTGCCGCTTCGGAGGATGTCGCCCCGGTAGTAAGGACATCGTCGACAAGCAGGATGTTTTTATTTCTTACAGCGTCCCGGTCGGTGACTTTAAAACTCCCGAGGATATTCTTCCGGCGCTCCGGCATCTCTAATTCTGTCTGGCTCCGGGTGTGGCGGGAGCGGATTAATACGTTATCCAGTATATCCTTTTCAAAAACGCCTGATAAGTGAGCGCTTAAATGGTGCGCCTGGTTAAATTCTCTCTCCCGCAGTCTTGTCTTAGATAAGGGCATAGGGAGGATGTGGTCCATATATTCCATGGGTAAGGAGTATTCGCGGATGAAATCCGCCATTAAGGCAGCCAGCGGATCAGCCAGCCGTACCTTACCTTTGTATTTAAATTCGTGGATCAATTCTTTGACTACACCGTCATAGGCGCAAGGGGAGAAGGCGCGGTCAAAGTTAAATGTCAGCCTCAAACACTGCGGGCAGAGATTTTTGTGCTTTTTAAAGTCTTCCAGATGCCTGCCGCAGGAATGACAGAAAGGCGGAATATTGAATTTGATCTTGCTAAAACACCCTGCGCAAACATGTTTTGAACTCTCTGCCTGCGCAAGCACGCCTTTGCACGCCAGGCACTTTTTCGGATATACCAGGTCTGTAATACCTAATAATAACCGGCGCAGCATAGGCATATGATAACAATATAATTAGTTTTTGTCAAAAGAATTGACAGGTGCCCGCTGGGGTAGTAGAATAAAAAAGCTATGACGCAGGAAAATCCCGAAGAATTGAAGCTTAAGCTCTTGAAGCTCCTGGAAACCGAGGCCCTAAAAAGGGGTAAGTTTGTTTTATCAAGCGGTAAAGAGAGCGCTTATTATCTGGACGGACGGGTGATCACCCTCACTCCGGAGGGGGCGTATCTTACGGGTATGCTTATACTGGATATGGTAAAGGAGGCACTCCCTAATGCTATAGGCGGCCCTACCATAGGGGCTGACCCTATTGTCGGGGCGTTGGGGGCTTTGGCGCACATCCATAAAGTCCCGATCAAGACTTTTATCGTCAGAAAAGCGGCAAAAGAGCACGGGACCCAGAAACTGGTCGAAGGGCCGGAGCTTAACCAGGGCGATAAGGTTATTTTAGTCGATGATGTAGCGACTACCGGCAAGGCGATCATCGATTCAAAACAAATTCTGGATAAAATGGGTGTTATCGTCGAGCGGGCGATAGTCATCGTAGACAGGTTAGAGGGCGCTAAGGAGAATCTGGCCCGAAGCAGGGTCAGACTCGAATCGATTTTTACCATTAAAGACTTTGGGTTATAATCAGAAGATTATCGTAGTCGGCGCGGGCCCCGCCGGCATGATGGCGGCTATCAGGGCAGCAGCGCTGGGAAACTCCGTTATTATCCTCGAAAAAAAATCAATTCCCGGAAACAAACTCCTCATAAGCGGCAAAGGCCGCTGCAATCTCACTAATGCCTGCGATCTGGATTCATTCTTAAAACGGTTCTCCAAGTCCGGCCAATTCTTAAGAGATGCCTTTAAAAAATTCTTTAATAAAGAGCTCATCGATTTCTTCGAATCCCGCGGTTTGAAATTAAAAGTCGAGAGGCAGGAGAGGGTTTTCCCGGTGACCGACCGCTCCAGCAGCATACTCGAAGCGCTTAAAGAAGAACTTCGGAAGAATAAGGTGGAGATCGAAGTCAAGTCTGAAGTAAAGGAGATCCAGGTTAAAAACGGCCAGGTTGCGGGAGTGGCGCTTACCGGCGGCAGGACGATTTTTGCTGATAAAGTGATCCTGGCTACTGGGGGAGTATCTTATTCTTTCACCGGCTCGGACGGTACTGGGTTAAATATCGCCAGAAAACTCGGGCACACCATAACTGATCTGGTCCCCGGGCTGGTCCCTTTAGAGGCCAAACAGGATTATCCCGGGGAATTGGAAGGACTTACCCTTAAGAACATCAGGATTATTTTTAGCGACGGAGAAAAGAAAATAGAATCTGAAGTCGGAGAACTGGTTTTTACGAGTTTCGGTATTTCCGGGCCGCTGGTGCTCACTTTAAGCGGGACAATTTCAGAGTGGCTCAAAGCAGGTAAGAGGGTTTCCGTGAAAATTGACCTGAAGCCGGCGCTCACTCCGGAGCAGGTGGATAACAGGCTTTTAAGGGAGTTTGCGGCAAATCCTAAGAAGTCTATTCACAATACGCTTAAAGAATTGCTCCCTATCAGGCTCATCGATTGCTTCTTGAAGATCTTAAATATCGTTTCGAACAAGAAGACAGGTGAGATAAATCAGAAGGAGAGAAAAGGGATGGCCTTATTGTTAAAAGGCCTAAGCCTTGATATAATAAAGGCCAGGCCCATAGAAGAGGCGATGGTCACCCGCGGAGGGGTATCTTTAAAGGAAATAGATCCGCGCACCATGGAATCGCGCATTATTAAAGGGCTATATTTTGCCGGCGAGATGATCGATGTGGACGCGGATACCGGCGGGTTTAATCTTCAGGCGGCGTTCTCCACCGGATATTTATCCGGCGAGAGCGCGGGCGCTAACTAAAATGAAAGATATCTATCTGGCTACCCGGTCTAAGGCGAGGAAAAATGTCTTCGAAGTCTTCGGACTGCGTTTTAAATCGTTATCCGTTAAAGTAAAAGAACAGATGAAGACGAGGGGGCTTTCGTATCCGGGGCTGGCTAAACTTAATGCCTTAAATAAGGCCAAGGCTGCCGCGCGCAATATAAAGAACGGGATAATTGTGGCCGCGGATACAATTGTCGCGCAAAACGGCCGCGTTTCGGGAAAGCCTAAAAATATGGCGGATGCCGGAAGAATGCTTAAGAGGCTATCCGGCAGGCCGCACTGGCTCTATACCGGTGTATGCGTCATAGATAAGGGCGCCGGCAAAGAAAAGACGATCTTAGATTATGAAAAGACAAAAGTTTATATGGATAAATTAAACGATAAAGAGATCAACGCGTATTTTAGCAAAGTCGATCCGATGGATAAGGCCGGCGGGTTTGATATCCAGGGAAAAGGCGCGTTTTTTATCCGCCGCATCGAAGGCTGTTTTTATAATGTGGTCGGCTTGCCGGTGAGAAAACTCTACCAGATGTTTAAGAAACTTGACATAAAGCTTCTTACGTTTGCCCTAGTTACTACCTACTACTTACTAGCTACGCTCTTTATCTCTGGCTGTTCCACCGAATACAATATCGTCACCGGGGAGCAAGAAATGTATTATTATTCTACGGATAAAGAGGTGGCGATGGGTACAGCTATTGCTAACCAGGTAGAGCAGGAGTATAAATACGCGCAAGACCCTCTAATGCAGAAGCGGGTCGAGGAGATCGGAAGAAAGATCGCTGCGGTCTGCGACAGGAAAGAGATCCGCTATCATTTTTACGTTCTGGAAGACGATGAGGTCAATGCCGTCTCGCTTCCCGGCGGATATGTATATGTATTTAAAGGTTTGATCGATAAGGTCTCCGACGATAACGAGCTGGCAGGGGTAATCGGGCATGAAGTCGGGCATATTGTCGCCCGGCACTCCATTAAAAGGCTCCAGGCAGAGCAGATGTATTCTGTCTTGCGCTTACTTAGTGCGGCTACTACTCAAACCGCGCAGGCGGGCGCAGCCGCAGACCTCGCCTTTACCGAGATCCTTATGGGATACAGCCGCGAAGACGAACTTCTCGCCGATCAATTAGGCACACGTTATGCGAAACTCGCCGGGTATGACCCGCACGGCATGATCAATTTTCTGACTAAGCTTCAGGAGGTAAACCGCAGGCAGCCTTTACGTCCGCGCTCATATTACAGGACCCACCCGTACGTTCCGGACCGCATCCGGGTAGTCAAGCAGGAATTAGGCAAGGGGATGGATTTTGACGATTACATCAACATCCAGCAGACTACCCATAAATAAATCTTAAATCAGGTTTTTGGAGTTTACCAGAGGACTATCCCGCGCGCGTTCATTTCCTTGGATTCTTGCGCGCTGGGCTGTTTTCCGGTTTTGGTAATCCCTGAAGTTGTTTTTTCGGTCGATGCAGAGGTATTCCCTCCGGAGGAGCCCGAAGTGCTGCTCTCCGAAGCAACAGGGGTTGATGTTGTTTCTGCGCGGGGAGTTTTCTTTTTCTCAATTGCCGGCGGCTGGGGAGTATCTTGGGGAAGGGGCTTAATAATAGTTATTGCGCCTCTTTTCTCAATAGGGGTGTAAGGTTGCTGCGCCTGCACCATAGCTGCGGCTGATGGCCCGGCGTCGCTATCCTGCGGTTTTATTTCTTGCGAAATAGGCTGGGTCTTGATCGCCTCTCTGGTAAGTAACAAACTGACGGATATGGCTACGATTATGACAGAAAGCAGCATGTATAATGTTTTTGGTTTCATATTTTAGTTTTCCTCCCAAGACAAGGTAATGTAATCTCCTGTAGTAGGCATAAAGGGGGGCGGAGAAGTCAATAGCCTCGTGTCATAGAGATAATTTTTGGAGTAGCCGCTAACTTTCTGTCCGGTGGAACCGTTAAAAGTCCCCACCGGGCCTCTTTCATCCTGAATGATGCCTCCTACAACAGTAAGCGTTCCTTTGGCCGGGCCTACCCAATAATCCTCCAGCATAAAAGAGCTGCCCATCGCCATCATGATGGCGTCTATCTCCAAATTAGTAGGCGCGTTCTTATCTATCATGACATCTCTTTCGGAGATGATCCCCAGGGTGTCATCTGAATCGGGGTTTGTCTGCGGGTTATCGGCGTAGACCAGATTATTGGGTATGATTACGTCTCTGCTGGCGCCTACCGTCACTCTGCCGTTGAGCGTGCCGGAAACAGTAAGGTCGCCGTTATTTACAAAAAGCGCACCGTTGGCCGGAAGCGCCATATTCTGATTATTCCAATGTTTCCCGGAGTTAGTCACGTTCATGGTCGCGTCATCATTAAATACTACCGTAGTATTCCCGGTAAGCGCTACCCCCCCGCTGGAAGCGAAGGAACGCAGGTTCAGCGCCTGGCTCGGCATGGTAGTAGGTTCTGCTCCGAAATTTACACCCTGATTAAAAACAGGCTGGTCATAGGGAGGATTAGTCGTCTGGGAGAGGTTGATATTATTTCCGTTATTATAAAATCTTATATAATTATCGGCAGAGGAGACGTTGCCGTCAAAAACAGGATTCCCCATGATATTCAAATGTCCGTTAGTGTGCGTCGGTCCGTTTAAATGATCCTGGCTCCAGAACCATACCGTAGTTCCGTTGAAGGCCTCCCGATCGGTAAACCAGAGGTAACGCGCGTAATTATCTACCTGTACATAATTTGACAAAGTCCTGGTAATGTTTCCTAACGACCCGGTAGATGTGACCCGGTATCTTCTCACATTGCTTCCCGCGCCCCCGAAAACACCCAAGTCGGTGATGGTAACGCTGTAACTTCCCCCTCCCAGATTTTGCGCGCTTCCCCAGGGATTTGTGTAATTGCCCACGGGTGGAGCGCTCTGCGCCCTTAACCAGTAGACCGCGTGGTCCAGGCCCGCTTCGGCGATATTAAAGGTAACGGTCTGGCGCCTGAACACATCGGCGCTTATATTATGGTTGATACTGACAGTAACGAATACCCCGGAGAATATAAGCATGACGGTGATCACCAGAAAAGTTGCGATTAGCGCAACGCCTCTGTTACCTTTAAGTTTTAAAAATAGGTGAGCCATCGTTAGTTCCTCATTTTTACGGAAATTTCTCCCGAGTCCTGCAATATTTTATTAGTAGCGGTAGCCTTGCTTACGCTTACATCGATCTGTAAAATATCTACCGGAGTCGAGGGCCGGGTAAAAAGCAGCGCAGTCACGTCGTTGGAGATTATGGTCGTAGCACCCGAGGTAGTGCGGGTTATTTGATTGGAACCGTTTAGCGCGTATACGATATTCGCAGACCACTCGATATTACCCGATGAATCAAGGATAGTGCCGTCACCGTCAATATCCTGCGGTATTTTAAAAGTAAGTGAGGCGCCTTGGGTGCCGCTCCCCAGGCTGATCTGCGCCGGACGCGTCTCTTTCAATTCGCGTTCCATCTTCATAAAGGTCTTGATTATTTCTTGGCGTAGTTCAATCGCTGCGTCACCCGTAAACCACGCGCCCCTGCCGACATCCATTACTTGAAATACACCGATAACCAATAAAGTAAAGATGATGCTCACAAATAATAATTCTATTAAAGTAAAGGCTTTCATAATTTTATCTGTTTACGATACGGGTGATGATTTGCACCGGACCGTCGATTATGCCGTTAGCGTTGGTATCTTCTCCCGAATTAAGGACTCCATTTAGATTAGTATCTTCGCCGAAGATTTTATTTCCCTGTCGCCAGCATACGCTTATTGTTACAGTAAGTAGGTCAGGGTTGCTTTGGTTGACATAGACTACCCCGCGGCTCGATGGGATATCGTTGACGATAAAAGTAAGGTTATTGTAATCGCCGTAGATCCTGGAAAAAGAATCGGTGCGTATTTCTTCGGCCAGGCCGAGGGAGGCGTTGGTGGCGATGTTTACATTTTTGGAAGTAGTATAAAGGACGATACAGGAGATGTAGGTGGCAAGCAACGCGCAGAGCGCGAAAGCAAGGATTGCCGCTGCTAGGAGGATTTCGGCAAAAGTAAAACCTCTGTTGGATAGCTTCATTTGGATTAGTATATCAAGTCTAAACGGTAATTCAACGAAAATGTTTTAACTGGTGCGGGAGGAGGGAGTTGAACCCTCATGTCTTGCGACACTGGCTTCTGAGACCAGCGCGTCTGCCATTCCGCCACCCCCGCGTATTAAGGTAGTATAAACCAGCCGCAGTTTTATGTCAATTATAAAAGATTTGCTGTTAAGGGTTTTTGTTGATATAATATTTACTTAAATCATTAGGAGGGATATGTTTATCGAGTCTTTTCGAGTCGTGGGTGCTGCGGTAACCCAGATATTGATCCTGGGCGCGGTGGGGTATATTTTAGTGAAAAAGAATATCCTCGGGGAGTGCGGTTTGGATAATTTAAGCCGTCTTACCCTGGATATAACTCTGCCCCTTTTGATCTTTACCCAGTTGATCAGGGATTTTAGTTTTAGTATTTTTCCGGACTGGTGGATCTTCCCTTTGATCAGTATGGCAGTTACCGTTTTGGGTTTATCGGTCGGTTTTATTTTATCCCTTTTTATCAAAGGCGAGCAGCATAAAATGCAGTTTGCCAGCCTAGTGGGTTTTCAGAATTCAGGGTACCTTCCTCTGGCATTGCTAGCCGCGTTATTGCCGGTAGGCGAGTTGAAGATCATGTTTATTTACCTGTTTTTATTTCTCCTCGGGTTTAACCTGATCATGTTCTCCGTCGGAGTTTACCTTTT
>Ga0172375_10010245_pt1 | contig 12194 bp, 14 predicted proteins | sample LakKiv1m_FD_114537 | JGI IMG/M metagenome (GOLD analysis project Ga0172375, IMG submission 114537) | Freshwater microbial communities from Kabuno Bay, South-Kivu, Congo - kab_092012_11.1m | ecosystem: Environmental > Aquatic > Freshwater > Lake | place: Democratic Republic of the Congo... | reverse complement strand
GAGGCTCTCAAAAAATGTTTGCCCTTAATGCAAAAGTTGAAGCTGTCATAGGATCGGACTACTTTAACAAAGTTTATCCAATTATTCATAGTGCTTCCCAAAAAATTGATATCGTGATGTACGAATGGAAATGGTATTCTCATGAATTTGCCGGCGGCGTTCAAAGAATTAATAATGCTCTTATTGATCGATCACGAGAAAAAATTCCAATAAGGATTTTAATGAATATTGAATCAATGGGTCATGCAATCACAAAAATTAATTCTCGAACCGCATCTTTTTTTCAACAAAAAGGTATTCAAGTAAAATTCGGTCAAGTGGGTGTTGCCACTCATGCAAAGATGGTGATTGTTGACGATCGCTACTGTGTTGTCGGCTCACACAATTATTCCAAAGGATCATTTACCCGAAATCAAGAATGCTCGGTTTTAATCGAAGGCGGAGAAGCTATCAGACCGTTTATTGACTACTTTAAACTTCTTTGGGACCACTTTTAATGAATCGCATTAGTTAAATTGTTATAAATATATTTTAAGTAATACTATCATAATGATACTAATCTTCTTGATATAATAAACAAATGAATTTGAATCAAATTTTTATACCCTTCCTTCTTACCCTACTTGCTGGTTTATCAACGGTCGCCGGTAGTCTTATTTTCCTTAATCATACTTTTTGTAAAAGGAAATATATTGGTTTTTTTCTTGGACTCTCTGCCGGAGTAATGATCTATCTTTCTTTTATGGAACTACTTCCATATTCAATAAAAAATATGGGTTTCATAAATGCGAATATATATTTTTTCATTGGTGTCATTGTTATGGCATTAATTGATTTTCTTCTTCCGCATCATTATCTTGAAGAAAAAATATGTCGAAGACAAAATATCATTGACCGTAGATTGCTCTCAACAGGTGTCGTTGTAATCTTAGGCCTTATTATTCATAACGTTCCAGAAGGTATGGCAGTTTTCCTTAGTTCATTTACCAATATGAAGCTTGGGGTACTGTTGGCAATCGCCATAGCAATTCACAATATTCCTGAAGGGATTGCAGTTGCAGCGCCTATTTACCACGCTACAGGAGACAAAAACAAAGCAATTAAATATGCTTTTATTTCAGGAATGGCTGAGCCATTAGGAGCAATTATTGCTTATTTACTTCTAAAACCATATCTGAATCAAAATATTCTTTCATATATATTTGTACTTGTTGCAGGAGTAATGGTTTATATTAGTTTTGATGAACTTCTCCCTGCTTGTTTTAGAGACGAACAGGGACATAATGCAATTTTAGGAATTATGACAGGAATGATTATTGTGTCTTTAAGCCTTCTTTTTCTTTAATATTTTTCTACTTGACAGGACTACTTCTTAAATACTATAATGAATATGTATTCATTACTATTATTAGTTATGATATTTAGACTGCGAGGTGAAAAAATATGCCAGCATTTGATGGAACAGGACCACAGGGAAAAGGACCATTATCAGGACGAGGAATGGGACGATGCAAGGGAGGATTTGGTCGACAAGGAGGAATAGGAAGAGGATTCGGTCGCAGAATGGTTAGATGTTGTGACCGAGTAGGCCAAGAACCAACAAAACAAGACCTTGAAAATTACAAGAATAATCTAAAAAAGGAACTTGAAGAAGTAGAAAAAGAAATAGGGTTAGTTGATAAGCAGTAAGAGTAAAAATAGTCCCTGCTTAGTCAAGATGAAAAACGATAAAGACTAGGCAGGGACTTTACTAATTATTTTACCACAAAACATATGAGACCAAAAATTAGTCGTTGTTTACGATTTAAACCAAATGTTTATTATTTTAAACCTCAAGGAATTCCTCTAAGGGAACTTGAAGAAGTTATTTTATTGCCAGACGAACTTGAAGCATTAAAACTTTATGAAGTTGATGGATTGGACCAAAAAGAGGCTGCTTTAAAGATGAAAATTTCCCAACCGACATTTGCCAGAATTTTGGATAAAGCTCATAAAAAAATAACAGAGGCAATTATCCAAGGTAAAGCTATTAGAATTGAAAAAAAATAAATATATTATGTTTAAAAAAATATTTTTAATTATTGTTCTTTTTTTATTATCAATAAATACTTTATTTTTTGTAGAAGCCAGTAAATCTTCATCCATCTATTTTTTTTATGGACAAGGGTGCCCTCATTGTGCCCAGGTTGAAAGTTTTTTTGAAGAAAATAATTTATATAAACGTTATCCAGTTGAAAAAAAGGAAATATATTTTAACAAAGACAATGCTTTTTTATTTAACACTCTTTTAGGTAGTTCTCAGATACCCAGTACTGAAAGAGGTGTCCCAGCTGTAATTTTAGGTAGTAAAGTATTAATGGGAGACAAACCAATTATTGATAACTTTATAATTGAGGCCGAAAAATATTTAGTAAATAATGGTAAGCAATTAGATAACAATGTTCTGGCAGATATTAAAAATCAGAAGTTAGATTTAACCCTACTCGCAGTTATTATAGGAAGTCTTGTTGATGCAATTAATCCATGTGAATTTGCTGTTCTTATTATTCTTATGACCACAATATTAGCCACAGGAAATGCTAAAAAAGCATTAAAATCCGGATTAGCTTTTTCTGCGTCAATATTTATTTCTTACTTCTTAATGGGACTTGGACTTTATAAAGCCTTAAGTTTAGGCGGAATTTCAAACTTTTTTTTCAAGATTGTAGGATGGATAGCAATTGTTTTAGGACTTTTTAACTTAAAAGATTATTTCTGGTACGGTAAAGGTTTTTTAATGGAGGTGCCTTTATCTTGGAGACCAAAACTTAAAAACTTAATTAATTCGGTAACTAATCCAAAAGGTGCTTTTGCAATTGGTTTTTTAGTTAGTTTATTTTTACTACCCTGTACCAGTGGACCATATATTGTTATTTTAGGAATGCTGGCAAAAAAAGTTTTTAATACAAAAGCTATCTTATATTTGCTTTTATATAACCTGATATTTGTTTCTCCTATGGTTCTAATATCTTGGGCGGTTTATAAAGGATTTGATCCGACCAAGGCTGAAGAAATTCGCCAAAAACGATTAAAAATTCTTCATTTGATTACCGGGTTAGTTATGATAATAATGGGTATAGTAATTTTGAAAGGTTGGTTATAATATGAAAAAAATATTTCTTTTTGTTTTATTATTATTACTTTTGATTTCTTTTAGTATCCCAGTTTTTTCTCAAGAAAATATTCTTATAACTCCACCCAAAGAAGAAATGCTTGAGGCAATAGTAACGAAAGTTATCGAAGAAAAACAAATTGAAGTGATGCAAAAAAAGCAATTATTCCAAAAACTTGAACTGGAAGTTACTAAAGGTACGCTTGTTGATAATAAAATCATTGTTGAAAATGGCAACATGCCTCTTGCCAACCAACAAAAATACCAAATTGATGATAAGGTAATGGTTTCAATGAATAAGGGTATGGATGGAAAAATAAACTATTATATTTCCGACTATATGAGGCGAGACTCTCTTATTGTTTTATTTTTAATGTTTATAGCGGCCACCATTCTCATTGCCAAATGGAGAGGTCTTATGTCACTTGTTGGTATGGGGATTTCGTTTCTTGTCATCTTTCTCTTTGTACTTCCTCAAATCTCATCAGGCGCTAATCCTGTTGAAGTAGCTATCTTAGGATCCCTTATTATGATCCCTGTCTCTTTTTTTCTTTCACATGGGTTTAATAAAAAAACATTTGTGGCCATTGCGGGTACTTTAGTTGCTTTAATAATAACAGGCGTACTTTCAAACATTTTTGTTGAGGCAGCTCGCCTGACTGGTTTTGCCTCCGAAGAAGCAAGTTTTCTCCAAGTTGTCAAACAAGGGACAATAAATATGAAGGGATTACTGTTGGCAGGAATTATTATTGGTGTTTTAGGAGTATTAGACGATATTACTATTTCCCAATCGGTAATTGTCTTTCAATTAAAGGAAGCAAACAATAGATTGGACATTGATGAGTTATTTAAAAGAGCCATGAATGTTGGACAAGATCATATTTCTTCAATGGTTAATACGTTGATATTGGTTTATACTGGTGCAGCGTTACCACTTCTTCTTCTTTTTATAAACAATCCTCATCCATTCACCGAAATAGTCAACTACGAGATTATTGCTGATGAAATTATAAGAACGCTAGTTGGTAGTATTGGTCTTGTATTGTCAGTTCCAATTACGACATTTATTGCAACATTGGTTGCGACAAAAAAGAAATAAACTTATTTATTTTTGCATTTTTTACATTTTCCAAAAAATTCGATCTTATGATCTTCTATCCTAAAATTGAAGTTCTTATTTACTATTTTTGATATTTTATCAATCTCGTTATGGAGAGAGTCACTTTCAATATCATTAATATTTCCACAGCTTGAACAAACAAGGTGATGGTGATGAGGTAAAGAAGCAATCTCATATCGATACTTCCCTTCATTAAGTTCGACTTTTTCAACCAATCCCTTTTTTAGTAACAAATTAATATTTCGAAAAACAGTAACTTTATCAACTTTAATTTTTATCGATTCCAATCTTTTAATTATTTCACCCACATCAATTGGTTTCCTTATTTTTTTTAAAATATCTAAGATGGCTGTTCTTGCCAAAGTTTTCTTTATCTTATTTTCTTTTAATATAATTTCTGTATTCATAGATTGATATTATATCTAAAATTTGTAAATATAATATTTTTTACTTGACATAACTTTGAATACAATATATTATTGTACTAAACGCAACTAAGTTGCGTCTTTATAATTTAATAATTTAAAATGGATAAGCTTATTTTTATTATTAGTTCTACTTTTTTAATAAGTCTTGCTTCGTTGATAGGAGTTTTTACTATCTCAATTAAGGAGAAAGTATTATCAAAATTTCTTTTATCTCTTATTTCTCTTTCAGCAGGTGCTTTGATGGGTGGTGCATTTTTACATCTTTTACCTGAAGCTGCAGAAAAACTTAACAATGGAAATCTGTACCCATTAGTTTTGTTTTCCTTCGTTTTGTTTTTTTTAATAGAAAAACTTCTCCATTGGCGTCATTGTCATAAGCAAAACTGTGATATACATACATTTGGATATATGAATTTATTTGGTGATGCAGTTCACAACTTTATTGATGGATTGGTTATTGCGTCAACATTTTTAATTGATATAAAACTTGGAGTAATAACTAGTTTTGCTATCGCGCTTCACGAAATACCACAGGAAATTGGAGATTTCGGAGTACTCCTCTATTCGGGATTTAGTCGGAAAAAAGCTCTGATTTCAAATTTTTTTGTAGCCTTAACAGCGGTTTTTGGGGGTATTTTTGGATATTTTCTTTCATTTCAAATAGAGAATATCACATCATATCTTCTTCCATTTGCCGCTGGAGGATTTATATATATCGCTGCCTCAGATTTAATGCCTGAGATTAGAAAAGAAACAAGTTTAAAAAAATCCCTACTTTCTTTCGGTATCTTTCTCGTGGGTATTCTTATAATGTTTTTAGTCAAGTTTATTGGGAATGAATAAAAAGGTATTAAATTTTTAATATAGACTAAACTTTAATAAAACATCTTCCTTCTTTTAAGAATTAATGAAAGAAAAACAAAAGTTATTTGTATTACTTATATGGAAGGAGGTGAAAAATATGAATAGAAAAACAATTTTACTAGGATTGACAGCATTGATTTTGGGAGGTTTAGTTATCTCTCCAAAAATAGCAGATGCTTATCAAGGAGATCCTAATGTTAAAGGTCCTAACTATAGTGTCGAACGACATGCAGCTATGGAAAAAGCATTTGAAAATAAAGATTATAATGCTTGGAAAAACCTGATGCAAGGCAGAGGAAGAGTAACACAAGTTGTTAATACTCAAAACTTTGCGAAATTTGCTCAAGCCCATGAATTAGCCGAACAAGGAAAAATTACTGAAGCCAATAAAATAAAAGCTGAGCTGGGATTAGGATTACACAATGGAGCAGGTAAAGGTCAAGGAATGGGTTATGGCCGAACAAAATAAGAAAATTTATTTATCAGGCTCTCACCTATATAAAGATGAGAGCCTGTTTGGGTAGGTATAATAATATTGATATTAAAATGAAAGACTTAAAAAAACTTACAGATGAACAAATAGTTGAAATTGTGAGAACTAAAGATAAAGAGCTTTATCTTGAAATTGTTATCCGATATCAGAAAAAATTATTAAGATATGCCGAAAATCTTATTCAAGATAAACCGAAAGTAGAAGATGCTGTACAAGAATCTTTTATCAAAGCTTTTATAAATCTGAATAGTTTTGATCTTAAAATGAAGTTTTCCAGCTGGATCTACCGAATTGTTCATAATCAGGTAATGAATACCTTTAACAAAAATAAAAGAGAAATGCCATTATTAGATAATATTGATTTTGATAGTGGCCATAATTTAGAACTTGATATGTCAAAAAAAGAAATTCAGGAAAGAGTAAATAAATGTATTAATAAAATATCAGTTATGTATTCAGAACCTTTATCCCTTTATTACATTGAGGAAAAGTCCTATGAAGAAATAAGTGATATTTTAAGATTACCAGTTGGTACGGTTGGAACAAGAATAAACCGTGCTAAAGCTATGATGAAAAAAATATGTCAAAACATCAAATAGATATTACTAAAAAAGTAATGTCAAAAATAAAAACAGAACAAATCAAGATGAAACCAAAATGGTACTTTTGGTTAGGATCATTTGCAATGTTTATTGCACTTATTGGATTAATAGTAACTTTAATTTTTCTTGTAAGTTTAATTACTTTTTCTTTAAGGAGTCATGGTCCAATGGGAGCAGTACGTTACCAACAGATTATTTCCAGCTTTCCTTGGTGGGCGCCAATTATTGTAGTTGTTGGATTAATAACAGGAATAACTTTATTGAAAAAATATGATTTTTCCTATAAAAAGAATTTTCTATTTATAGTTTTTATTTTTATTTCTGCAGTATTATTATCAGGAATATTAATTGACGTATTGGGTTTTGATAATCTTTGGATAAAAAGAGGACCAATGAGAAGGTTTTATCAGCAATATAATGGTGATAATAAACAAGAATTGAACAATACTATTTTAAATAGTGGACGAGGAAAAAGACATTTTCAATAAATACTGTTATACTAATTATATTATTTAAAAATTTAATTAATATAAATAATATGAAAAAAATGTCAATTCTAATTGCTATTGTTACAGTACTATTTATCAGCCCCACAGTTTATGCTGCCAAAAGTGATATAGGTTCCCAGGGATCAAACCAAACTGGTCAAGATGCAACTACTCAAGAACAACAAATAAAAATATCTCCAACCTCTATAGGTAACCAAATCCAAAACCAAAATCAAGTTGAGACTCAAAATCAGGGAGAAGATTCACAACTAAATGTAAATACTCAAGAACAAGAAAATCTTGAAGATAATCAGGAGAATCAGGACATGCCAAAAAATGAATCGGCACGAAGTGAAACAGCAAAAGAAAATATGAGTACTGTTTCTCAAAAAGTTGAAGAATTATTAACAGCAGAAGAAACTCAAGGAGGCATAGGTCAACAGGTAAAACAAATTGCCCAAGAACAAAAGCTTGCTCAGACTCAAATACATACAGAACTTGAAAAAGTTGATAACAGGCAAGGTTTATTAAAATCTCTTATAGGGCCTGATTATAAAGCATTAAAGAATATGCAAAAACAAATGGAACAGAATCAATTGCGTATTCAACAGCTTGAACAATTACAAAATCAGTTATCAAATGAAGGTGATATAACCATGATTCAAGAGACAATTCAAGCATTGACAGATCAAAATATCGCATTACAAGATCGCATAAATCTTGAAGAACAATCAAAAAGTTTATTGGGTTGGTTATTTAGGTTGTTTAACAAATAACGAAAAAGATGATTTAATCAAAAAATTAATTATTTTATTATATTTCTTATATTAATTACCTGCTTCTTCTTAATTATTTAAACATCATATTAAGAGGAAATGAATATCTACCTAAGTAAACCATGATTTTTTTTCAGTGATACAATAACAGTGAATATGGCTAAAATCAAAGCTCCGGTATATTCACTGATGGCTCATGGTTGGTTAAATAAACATTTCTATAAAAAGACCGGTGTTGTAAAAAATCCTTATCCCATTGGACTTTTTGGAAGAAATTTGATTCATTCAATTTATTATTCAATTAAGGGATGGAATTATGAAATACGAAGAACATGGCACGGTATACAATCGGTTGCAAAACATGGCACCCTTCCACCAGATCCTAATAGCCCCGAACAACTGGGAAATTGGGATAAATTTAGTCAAGCAATTCAAACATGGCAGTTGATGAGTCAATCTCAAAAAGAGATATATAATAAACTCAAATATCCCGAACACACCAGTGGATACAATAAATTTATCAGCTGGTATTTAAGGAGTAAACCAACTATGCCGGTATACTGGGGAACACTGCAAAGATCAGCCGAAGACAATCGGACCATCGAACAAAAGATGGTAGATCAAGACTCGCCTACCATCCGCTATCCTTTTAATTTCAAACAATACCAACTTTTCAATATGGTACTTCATCAAGGAGCAGGTTTTCCCGACTCACCGGTTGAAGGACAATTATTTTATAACTCCTCGGATGACAAAATTTATGTTTATAAAAATGATGTTTGGAGTGAAGTTGGCGGAGGCGGTCCCGGAACCGATACGAGAGTTGCTACCGTTATTGTTGCTTCTGATGGCTCCGGTGATTATACGGATATTCAAGACGGGATCGATGCACTTCCGGCCGGAGGCGGATTAGTTTTTATAAAAAACGGCACTTATAATCTTTCAACAACTATCACAATCGCCAAATCTAACGTCGTCCTTGAAGGACAAGGTGATAATACAATTTTATTTTTAAATAGCGGAGTTAACGACAATATCATAGAGTTGGGTGACGGTGTTAATCCTTATTCGTTTATTCAAGTTAAAAATCTAAAAATTGACGGCAATCATAATGAACAAACAACCGGATATGGAATATATGTCACTAGGTATGCGACTCATTGTTCAGTTAAAGGTGTTCATATTTACGATACTTATTCTCATGGAATTTTTGTTTATGATGACGCCGATTACACCGATATTATTAGCTGTTATTTTGAGGAAACTTATGGTGATGGTGTTTATCTCTATAAACCGGATCGTTGCCTTATCCAATCATGTAAATTTAACAATGCTTGCAGTAATTGGGGTGAAATGATAGAAGTTCAGGAAGCTTCTTATACCCGAATCATCGGAAACAGCTTTATTGACAATAGAGGAGAAAACGGAGGACAAGCAATATGGGTAACCGGAACCTATTTCGGAATGCCAAAAGGATCTTTTGATACCTTGATTTTGGGAAATACGATTAAAGATTGTTATTGGGGAATTTCTTATGGATATCAATACGATTCTTCGGAGCGAATGATAATACAAGCCAATACTTTTGAAGGATGTTATGGATCGGCAATAGGTAGTCCCGCACCGAATTCCGTTGTTATTGGAAATACAATCAAAAACTGCGGTGGAAGTGGAATATATAGCTATCAAGGTTATTGCGCATATATCGGAAATCAAATAATTGACAGTGGAGAATACGGTATATTTTTTGAAAGTGCTTCTTACTGTTTGGTCAAAGATAATTTTATTGACGGTTGCCAGTGGGATGGTATTTATGTCTGGCAAGGTGAGCAAAACGAAATCTGCGGAAACAGAATTCAAGACGTCGGTCTTGCCACTCATGATTTATTTTCCTGCATATTGATCTTCGGTAATCAGTGGGCGCCGTCAAACGAACATATGATTTATGACAATCAACTTCAATTGCCAACTTCCGGAAATCGTAAAGCATATTCTATCCGTGAATACGGAGCCTATGTAGACTATAACCTTATACGCGGAAACAGAGCCAAAAATGCCATAAGAAAAGAGATACAAATTATCGGTGCCAATTCCGAAGCATACGACAATCAGTTAATTGGTCCCTAATATGCTAAGAAACAATGATCCTTCAAAGCCAAGAGTACACGGAAACGAACATATAAACGGACAAGAAGATCCTATTCCCGGATTACCTGTCCTTATTTATAATGACGAATCTGATACCGGAGAAACCGTATCAAGTGTGGCCGAAACAACAAAATATACTTATTCGCTTCCTGCCAATAATTACGAAAAAATGTTGATTGAAGCGGGAACTCAATCACGCTACGAAGTTGATGTATCAAACAAAAATAACATAACATGGAAAATTAAAGTTGACGGAGTTTTACAAAAAACTTTCACGGAAAGAATAATTGCGCTGGCAACTGCAAGCGCCGATTCGGGTAATCGTGTTAACGGTCATATTTCGACAATAATTGCCGGCGGACAGATTGCTTCGGTCAGTATTACCGTTACCGGCCAGCAAACCATTAATAATGCCAATGCCGGATTCCTTCTTAAATTCTTTCGAGTATGGGGAATTAATAAAAAAATAAGACCGTAACTGCTTGTTGTATCAATCCGCTTATTCATGAAGTGATAACCCTATAATACTAAGTGCCTGCCTCTTGTCCACACAGTTAATAACCCTATAGTATATTGACAAACTGGACTACTCTCGCTTATACTCATGGCGATGAAAGGAGGTGAAAAATACAAATGGTTAGAGTAACGGGTCCATTCCTGTCACTTGATGCTCGAGGAACGCTTGCTGATACACTTACCGCTTCTGTTTGGAAAGGTATCAACTATATTCGCCAAAGGGTTGTGCCTCACAATCCAAAGTCGGATGAACAAACGGCTGTTCGGGGCGTGTTGACAGATGGTGTGTCTAAATGGAGATTTGGTGGAGTAACCCAGTTGAATAAAAACTTCTGGAATACGTATGCCAAAGGTCTTGGAGAATCCGGGTTCAACAGATATATGCGCCAGTATATATCCCAGAATTTCGACGGCACTCAAGCGGTCACTCCTGCGGTCATGCCGAATCCGAGCTAAAAGAAAACCTATGAAAGTTCAACCTAAAAATCATTTGAACATACATAGTAACTATGTATACATTCAAGATCCCGATATCAAAGATAATCCGATGATTGTCGGTGAAGCTTTGTTTGAAGATATACAGCACCTTCCTGAAAAAACAATACTTGCTCCCATACTTTGTTCTGTTGATAAAAAAATATATTTTCATGGTGGTGATTTCTTGCCATTTACCCATATGCCAATGCCGTGGGCAGATAATCAAGACCTCATCAATCAATATCCGGAATCCCGCGAAGTCGGATTTATTCCTCTTCATTCCGTTTTAATTCCAAAAGAACTTTATGAAAAATTGGAAACACCGGAAATATTTGGAGATAACATAATTCACCATGCTGACTGGATTATGAAAGCAAAAGAATTGGGATATAAATGTTATGTCACGCCAAATATTCATGTAATTTTTCCAAGAGCTTATAAACCGAAAATGGGGAAAAAGCAATTTATGATTGATATTGAAAAGTCATTGGTAGGGTTTAAACAAAAATGGAAAAATACTTTAGACAGAAGATTTAAGTTGCCGGTTGTTCTACACTCAATTGTTTCTTATGGTGGCGGTTATAACCTTCATTCATATAATGTCGCCAAAACTCTTTTTGAAATGGGTATCCGAGTTTACTACCAATTTATCGGCGGTACCAATGAAGATGAAGGCGCAACCGATACGCCGTTTATTGATGATTTAAAAAGTGAGTATGGATCAAACAAGTTACCACAAATTACAATCTGCCACGGAGTCAATAATTTTAAAAATTCCGGAGGATACAAAATCGCATTTACAACAACCGAAGTTGATGGAGTACCAAAAGATTGGGTGCAATGTATGAATGAAATGGATGAAGTATGGATGACTTCCGAATTTTCAAAAAAATCCTTTGAAAATTCAGGTGTTAAAGTACCCATCTACAATATTGGAGAAGGTGTTGATCCGAATTATTTTCATCCTAATATACTTCCCTTCTTTAATCCACCAAAAGAAAAGTTTCGCTTTTTTTCAAACTTTGCATGGGCAAGACGAAAAGGAGTCGATGTTTTATTTGAAGCATTTCGTCGAGAATTTACCGACAAAGAAGACGTATGTTTAATGCTTAAAGTCCTGCCTTCTTATTG
>Ga0172375_10010244_pt1 | contig 12194 bp, 11 predicted proteins | sample LakKiv1m_FD_114537 | JGI IMG/M metagenome (GOLD analysis project Ga0172375, IMG submission 114537) | Freshwater microbial communities from Kabuno Bay, South-Kivu, Congo - kab_092012_11.1m | ecosystem: Environmental > Aquatic > Freshwater > Lake | place: Democratic Republic of the Congo... | reverse complement strand
TGAAATTCTTTCCTGTAACATAGTGTCCCTGCTGCGTACGGTTACCTGCTTATCCTCTAATGTTTGCACATCCACGGTTACGCAATAGAGGGTTCCTACCTCATCCTGCCTGCGGTAAAGCTTGCCGATAGAACCGGTATCATCATAAACCGTAACCATGGACTTCTTTAAATCCCGCGAGATCTGATTAGCAAGTTCCGTAATCTCCGGCCTGTTGCGTAAGAGCGGCAGCACTGCCACTTTTGTGGGTGCCAGGTCCTTATGAATTTTCAAGACCACGCGTAAATCATCTTTGACTTTTTCCTCATGATAGGCATCAACTAAAAATGCCAGGACAGCACGGTCAACTCCCCCCGAAGGCTCAATGATATACGGGTAAAATTTTTCTTTTGCCGCATCATCAAAATATTGCAGGTCTTTGCCGCTGTATTGGGCGTGTTGTTTTAAATCAAAATCCGCGCGGTTAGCGATTCCCTCTAAGTCGCTCCAGCCGAAAGGAAAGTTGTACTCTACATCCATGCAGGCGTGTGCGTAATGGGCCAGTTCATCTTTACCGTGCTGGCGTTTTCTTAAGTTTTCAGTTTTTATTCCAAGGGACAGATACCAGTTGAAGCGGTATTCTATCCATTCGCTAAGCGCCCGGTCCGCATCCGCCGGCCTTACAAAATACTCAATTTCCATCTGTTCAAATTCACGGGTACGAAAGGTAAAATTTCCCGGAGTTATCTCGTTACGGAAAGATTTACCGATTTGCGCCAGGCCAAAAGGAAGCTTGGGGTGGCGCGAATCAAGGATATTCAGGAAATTAACGAACATTCCCTGGGCTGTTTCCGGACGGATATAAATTATATTAGATGAATCCTCAACCGGGCCCTGATGAGTTTTAAACATCAGGTTAAACGGACGGGATTCGGTAAGCTCTCCGCAGCATTCCGGGCAATGCGCCTTATCTTTTAAATCCGCGCTTTTAAAACGCCTTTTGCAGTTTTTGCAGTCGCTTTTTAAGTCAAAGAAATTCTGCACATGGCCGCTTGCCTCCCAGGTCATAGGATGCATAAGTATGGCTGAATCCATGCCCAGGATGTCATTGCGCTCGTAAACGTTGGATTTCCACCAGGCGCGCTTCAGGTTATTTTTCAGCTCAACACCGTAAGGGCCGTAATCCCAGGTATTGGCCAGCCCCCCGTAGATTTCACTGCTCTGAAAAATAAACCCCCTGCGTTTACACAGGGAAACAACCTTATCCATCAAATTTTCTGTCATAGTTCTTTATTACCGTTCAAGTATTTCATTTAAAAAATCTTTGCCCAGTTCTTCATTTTTAGCACAGTATAACTTAAAGAGCAAGAAGATTTTACTATTAGTCTATTGGTTTTAATGTTGAAATTATCGCAAATACGTTGTTTAAATCCAGGCGCGCTCCGGTATCTTTTATATAGACTTTAAAGAAGTTTCCTCCGGTATCAAGCACATTACAGTCAAAATAATTAGTCGGCCTGGCCATGGTATAGTTAATAAAACCTATTTTATCCCCCAGCTTAAATTGGATCATCCGGGAGATGTTCTGGGGGCCTATATCCGGAGTAAAGACGCTTTTCATAATAGTAAAGAAAGCGTCAGTGATATCATTGACTTTACCGAGATTGGCGTACATTAAGCGGCGGATAAATTCATAATTATTGCCTATCCCCTGTTTGCGTACATCCGGATAAAGCTTGATGAAGGCATCCGGCTCCTGGCGTAAGAGGTAAATCACGGCGTTATTCTCCGGCTTTCGCCTTTTATAGTACCTTCTTTTGATAAGTTCTTGCACTAAGTTGAAGCCTTTGGGAGCGGAAATAGACATCTTTGGAAAACTTTGCGGGACCAGGGTATCAATGTATTCTTTATTTAATTCAGGAGTTAAAATTTTCTCATCAGGCTGCATGCACAGGATAGGCACACTCTTACAGTTGCCGATACCGTAAGAGATATATTGCCTTAGAATATTAGGGCCGGCGAATTTGATTACGAACGCCAGGCAGAGAAGAAATACAATTGCGCTAGTCAGGAATTTTAGTAATCGGTTAGGTTTCATTCACGCTCCTTTTTTTGGTTAGAGCTTGAATTTTATTAAGTTCCTCCTCTTTAATACTAAAGGAATACTGCTCTGTAGGAAACTTTTCCTGGATAACCTCGTTTTTAAAATCCTCCACGGCTTTAGAGATCAGCGGTGAAAGATTGGCGTATTTTTTAACAAACTTCGGAGTATAGCGGCTAAATAGCCCGAGCATATCATGTATAACCAGGACCTGTCCGTCGCAATGGACTCCCGCGCCGATTCCTATGGTGGGGATTTTTATTTTATTGCTGATAAGCGCGGAAATCTTGTCCGGAACACATTCTAAAAGTATGGCGAAACAACTGCGTTTCTCTAATTCAACTGCCTGCTCAATCAGGCGCTGGGCAGCCTCCGCGTCCTTACCCTGGACTTTGAAGCCTCCGATTTTATCGGCAGTTTGTGGAGTAAGGCCAATATGCCCCATTACAGGTATGCCTGCCTTAACAATCATTCCGGTTACTTCTAAGCAACGCTCGAACCATTCCAGCTTTATTGCTTGAGCGCCCGCTTCGTTAACAAATCTTTGCGCGTTCTTAACGGACTCTTCGGGATGGAGTTGGTAAGAATCATACGGCATATCCGCGATAAGCAGGGAATTCTTTACTGCCCGCCTCACCGCTTTAGTATGATGCAGCATCTCCGGCATACCGACCTTAGTAGTTGAGTCAAGGCCCAAGACCACATTAGCCAGGGAATCCCCTACCAGGATCATGTCTATTCCCGCTTTGTCAACTAATTCGGCTATAGGGTAATCATAGGCGGTTAACATGGTAATTTTGCGCCTGCCTTTTAAGTTTCTTATTTCATTTATATCCATTGTTATCGCCTATTGTGCAAATGCGGTGAAAAATAAAATCAGTGACAGAATAATCATTGCTAAAATTATTAACATAGTGCAGAGATTATAGAATTTGGAGTTGGTGTATTTACCCATCAGCCTTTTGTTATTTACCAATAGCAGCATAAATATTAATACAAAAGGAAGTAAAATCCCGTTTGTAGCCTGAGAGACAAGCATAATCGGCACAAGCTTTACCCCTGGAATTAATATAATTGCCGCCCCAATGGCTATGATGGCGGTGTATAAACTATAAAATTGCGGCGCTTCTTTAAATGTGCGGTTTACCCCTATTTCCCAGCCCATACCCTCGCATACTGAATATGCAGTTGAGAGCGGTAATATACAGGCGGAAAAAACCGAGGCATTCAAAAGGCCAAAAGCAAAAAGATAAAAACAGTATTGACCGGCAAGCGGTTTTAGGGCCAGGGCCGCGTCTTTTGCCGTTTCAATCCTGATGCCGTGGGCAAAAAGGGTATTGGCGCATACTATGACAATAAAGATGGCGATGATATTGACTACGAAAGCCCCGATAATTACATCCAGGCGGCTGTATTTATAATTTTCAATCCGTATGCCCTTCTCGACTACCGAGGACTGTTGGTAAAACTGCATCCAGGGCGCAATTGTGGTTCCCACAACGCCGATAAGCATAAAAATATAGGCCTTGTCAAAATGGAAGCTTGGGGAAATTGAGCTTGCAGCAACTGTTTTCCAGTCAGGTTTAGATAAGAATCCCGAGATTATATAGCAAACATAAAATAAGCAGGCTACTAAAAATACTTTCTCAACCGATTTATAGGTTCCTTTTACAATCAGCCACCAGACAAATAACGCGCAAACCGGCACTAACAGGTATTTACTGATTCCGAAAAGTTCGGCGCTGGCGGCAATGCCGGCGAACTCGGAAATAGTGTTAAAGATGTTGGAGAAAACCAGGACTACCATGGCGTAAAAAGTTACACGGACACCGAACTCCTCGCGGATTAAATCCGCCAAGCCTTTTCCGGTGACTACCGCCATGCGGCTGCACATCTCCTGGATGATTACCAGGGCAATGATAATCGGAATGAATGACCATATCAGCGCATAGCCGAAATGCGCGCCGGCAACCGAATAAGTAGTGATGCCTCCTGCGTCATTATCCACGTTGGCGGTGATGATCCCCGGGCCCATTACTGAAAGAAAGATTAATGTTTTTGCCCAGAAACTTTTCAGGTTCTTCATGTCTTTTGAATTATTTTTATTTTCTTTAACCTGCGCCAGGCAAAGGCAATCAGCTGGCTCAGAATATCGTCAACGGTTATGATCCCTTGCAAAACATTTTCTTCATTTACTACCGGTATAGCGAAATATTTGTATTTTTCCATCAGGTATGCAACCTCTTTAACGCTTGAATCCAAATGCACAAAATATGTTTTCGGGAAAGCAAAGTTAAGAATCGGTTCCTGGGGGTTAGCCAGAATAAGCCTTCGGAAATTGGTTGCGCTGATAAGATGGTGGGTTTCGTCAACAATATAGATAAACTGAGCGGGTTCGGATTTAAAATTGAGCTCTCTTATCTGGTTCAGGGCTGTCTGAACGCTCGTTTCTTTTGTGAAGGCAATGTATTCGGTAGTCATGAGGCCTCCGGCAGAGTCTCCGGAGTACCCTAAAAGCTGCGAAAGCCGCTTGGAGTATTTATTTTCAATTAAACTCAGGATGTGCTTGGTTTTTTCCCGCGGTAATTTCTCCAGGAAGTCCGTAGCTTCATCCGATGGGATATTATTAAGCAACTCAGATAGTTCGGCATCATTCATTTCATCCAGGATGGAACGCTGGGTTTTAAAATCAATATTGGTAAAGATCTTGGTTTTATTGGCCAGGTTTAAGGACTTAAAAAGAGCGATCTGATGGTTAACATTTAAATCCAGGAAAATGTCACCTAAGTCTGCCGCGGGGATATTCGCCAGGTTCTTTTGCGGCACATCAATTTTTATGGTCATACTTACCGGGTTAATGGTAAGGGGCTGGATATATTTCCAGGAGATCAAGCGTTCATCTGAGAGGTATTTAGCTTTAGGGTTAAAGAGCCTTACGAGCAGGTCCACGCTTTTTTCAAAACCCAGTCTCCTGAAAAGGCCGCGGGTGCTGATATCAACATGAGCAATCATCAATGCCTGCTCAACAGTCAGCAGCTGTATATCGTTTACGCGGATGACTTTATGGTTATGAGTATCCACTACCTGCTGGTCCAGTATGTCGCGCCTTAAGGTAAGTTCTTTTTTTTCATCATGTACTTCGCCGAAATTTACCCGGGATTTATCAATCTTTAGCCTGGCCTCATTTTTATCCAGTTTCTCAATATCCTGCCAGTTTATCAGGGCATATTTTCGGTTGGGAAAGCCTTTGCGGATAATCAGTCCATGCGAAACCGGATATACCTGCGAAGGCTTCACTGCGATATCATAAATCTCTCCGACTTCCCTGCCCTCCTTATCAAAGACGGGCCTGTCCATTAAGCGGGAAAAGAAAACAAACATCCGTGCGGCGGCAATATTTTTTTGAAAAGCCTGATTGAATATATTCATCAGAATATTTTTGCTGTTGCCTGGGGGAATTTCTTTAATAACTCTTCGCCTTTTTCTTTGCCGAGAACAAAAATTGCCGTAGATAAAGCGTCGGCCTCTAATGCCGAATCCGTAACTACCGTTACGGATGAAATCCCGCTTACGGGATAGCCGGTTCTAGGGTCTATAATATGGCAGTAGCGCTTGCCATCTTCAAAAAAGAACTGCTCGTAATCGCCGCTGGTGGATACAGATTTGTCTTTTAATTCCAATACCCCCGTGATCTCCGGTTTCCGTGGATTTTGTATAGCGATCTTCCATCTGCCTTCGGGTTTTTCTCCTAAAGCATAAACCTGTCCGCCGGCGTTGATCAGGCAGATGTTGATATTATTTTCTTTCAATCTCCTTACCGCGCAGTCAATAGCAAACCCTTTAGCTATCGCCCCCAGGTCAATCTTCATCCCGGGAAGTTTAAATTCTACCACATTATCTTCTTCATGCAAAATAATTTTATCACAACCAACAAGTCTCAGGGCGGATTTGATTAATTCCTGGCTGGCTACCTTATGTTTTTGATCGGTAAACCCCCAGAGATCAACTAAGGGGGCAACGGTAACATCAAAAGCCCCTCCGGTGGCCTGGCAGAATTCTTTTGATTTTTTTATGATGTAAAAGGTATCCGGGTTTAACCTTAACCTGCCGGCCTGGTTAAGTTGTGAGACTTCGCTTTCCGGGATGTATTTGCTAAGCAGCTTCTCAATGCGCCCGGCTTCAGCAAAAACGATTGCCCCTGCTCTTTTATCCGGAGAAATTACCTCCCAGAGTGTCCCCATGAGCAGGCGGTTATCGCAGTAAACCTGGATAGCCCCTTGCCGGGGATGATTTTGTTCCCGGGAGCGAAAGGCAAAATAACCCAGGCTGATCACCCAGCCGATGATTAAGAAAACGATCAGATAGCTGCGAATTTTTGGACTGAAAGCCATGAGATTAGATTTTAGGCGTCAAGCCTTTGCTTATAGCTTGATTCAATTGTTTTGACCAGGTCGACTAATAGCTTGTTGGTTGGTACGGCGATCCCCAGCTCCTGGCCGAGCCGCACGATTACCCCGTTGATAAAGTCAATCTCTGTGCGTTTGTTCCTTAATACATCCTGAAGCATTGAAGAAATATTAGAGGATGTGCCTTCGCAAACCGCTTCTACTTTTGCCAATGGGTCATCATAAATTAATTTAATGCGTTTTCTTTTGGCAATACGGGCCGCTTCGGTAACCGCGTCCCTCAGGATTCGCTTAGTGCCTTCAAATTCCGTAAGCTTGCCGTTAGGCAGCCTGGTTATGGCGGTCAAGGCGTTGATCCCGGCGTTAATAATTAATTTTGACCAGACTAAGCCCTTTATGTCGCGGGAAAACTTAGTTTGCAAGCCAACCTTGTTAAATACCTCGCGGATACTGCGCATTTCAACCGGGATTTTTCCGTCGAGAGTGCCGATAAGGGTTTCTCCCCGTCCGGCATGGCGGATCCTTCCTGTTTCAATTAATGTTGCCCCTTCATTGGTTATTCCCCCGATCACCTTATCTTCTCCCGCCAATTCAGCGATAATCTCGATATTTCCGATTCCGTTTTGCAGGGTCATTATCCTGGTGTTTTGCTGTAAAAGGGGTTTAATCTGTTCAATTGCCTGTTTTGTATGAAATGATTTTACGCAGATAAGTATGAGGTCAGCCCGGTCAATATCCTGCAGATTGGCCGTGGCTTTTGGTTTTGCCTGCCAGGATCCGGATACCCCTTCCAGGGAGATTCCTATCTCATTTATTTTTGCGGCATTTTCCTTATTTTTATCCAACAACCAGAGATCCTCTTTTGATTTTGATAAAAAAGCGGCAAAAAGGCAACCCATTGCTCCAGGGCCGACAATGACTATTTTCATACAGCCACCTCCAGTTTATTAAGCAGTTTCTGGCTTTTTAGCTCTTTACCTAAATGAAAACTTAAAAAAGCGTTCAGGATTATATCCAGTTCTTTTTTTATCTGCGGGTTCATTCCCAGGTTAAGGCTGGCGGAAAAACTATTTCTCTCGATATGCAGGACAGTAGCGATTGTGCCGCGGAATATCAAGCGGCTTGCGGGGTCTTTCTGCATACAGCGCGGGCAAAGCAGCCCGCCCAATGAAAGGCTGAAACGTGCCTGACCGTTGATTATATCGCTGCATGAAACGCAGGAGTCAAAGTGAGGTTTAAAGCCCGAGAGGTTAAGCATTTTTATCTTGAATATGGTTGCGATTTTAGCCGGGTTATAATTGGTCTCCAGCTCTTTAAGGCTTATCAAGGCCAGGTCAAATAACTCTTCATTCCTGTCTTCTGCCTGCATTATGGAATTTATCAACTCCATCATGAAAACAGCCTGGGTTGTTTTCTCAATGCTGGCTCGTATCCCGGTAAAATTATCCAGCTTATCCGCCTGGCTCACTAAGTGCAGGCTGGAGTGGGTTTTCCTGTAGAAGATAATCTCATTTAATGAAAAGGGCTCTAAATTGGAGGCGAATTTTTCCGGTTCACTGCGTATTCCTTTAAGCAGCCCGCTGAGCTTTCCAAATTCTTTGCTGTAAAAATCCACGATTATTGAGGTCTCGCGGATATCCCGCTTGTTTAAAATCAGTACCTGCGCCTTATCTATCGACATAGCTTTCTTCCTTTTTACGCATCAGTAGCGTTTGAGCCCTGGTGCGGTCATTAAACCCCAATATATGCAGTATACCGTGGGCAACGTAAAGTAATAATTCACCTGTAGGCGTTGTCCTGAAACCTTTGGCGTTGTTTACCGCGCTGTCGGTGGAAATTGCGATGTCAGCCAGGATAAAGGCCCTATCCCTTTTATCATTTAAATCAAAGGCGATCACATCAGTTGCCCTATCCGTCTTCAGGAATCTGGTGTTAAGTTTTTTAATCAGCGAGTTATCCATAAAACAAATATTGATATGCCCGGATTTGTTAAAACCCTCTCCTTTTAAAATCTTAAGAGCCAGGTTTTTTACGCGCTTCCCGGGGATAGGCAGTTTTTTTTGCAGGTTGTTTATGGTTATATTCACCATGGTTATGGAGGTGCTCATACTTACTTGCTGCGCTCGTAAGTATTTCGCTAGATAAGACCTACAAGGTGCTCAATTTCTTAGGAGTAGTTTACCCGGCTATGGTATATTCCGCTTAGGATCCTGGTAAAGACACTGGAAATTTTTTCTATATCTTTTAAGGTAAGCTCGCACTCATCAAGTTGTCCGTCAATGAATTTATTGTTTATCACCTTATGCACTACTTCTTCGATGTTTGCCGGGGTAGGATCTTTTAAGGTGCGGGTGGCTGCCTCAACAGAGTCCGCTAATAATACGACAGCTGTTTCTTTGGTGTTTGGTTTTGGCCCGGGATAACGAAAACCCTCTTCTGTTACCTCCTGGTCCTCTTCCTTTCCCTCAAGGGCCCGGCGGTAAAAATAATAAACCAGGCTGTTGCCATGATGCTGCTGGATAAAATCCCAGAGCGCAGGGCTTAAAGAATATTTCTTAGCCAGATCCACCCCTTCTTTTATGTGGTTCATGATAATCAGTTTACTCATCGTAGGGGAAAGTGCATCATGTAAATTCTTCTTTATCTGCTGGTTTTCAATAAAATACTCCGGTTTTTGAAGCTTACCGATATCATGATAATACGCGCCGATCCTGGCCAGGAGTCCGTTGGCTCCTATGGTAGTGCAGGCAGAATCTGACAGGTTGCCGACGATAAGGCTATGGTGGTATGTTCCCGGAGCCTCGAGGATCATGCGTTGCAATATTGGGTGGTGGGTGTCTGCCAGCTCCAGCAGACTGATATTGGTTACTGTCCGCAGGAGCTGTTCGAATACAGGCAGGACCCCTAAAACAATAACCCCGCAAATCAAATTATTAATCATAATTATTAAGTATCTTTCAGGAGAGTTGATCCAGAAATGCTCAAGAAGAACAAGGCTTATTAGCTGCATTAAGCCGGCTATGAGGCCTGCTTGAATAACTGTAGTACGTTTATGCGCTTTTTCTACCAGCAGTATCGCGCATGAACAAGAGGTCATAAAAATAAACCATGCCTTAAATGGTTCCGCGGTCAAGGATGCCAATGATAAAGATGTGCCTATTGATAAAAAATAACCTACCTCAAGGTTGTTGAATAGCAGCACGCTAAGCATGGGGATAATTGCGATGGGGATATAGTAGAAAGATAACCCGTGCTTAAGCAGGGCATGACCGATAGCAAAAGAAATCAGAAAAAGGAAGCTTAAATTGGCCAAGTTAGCGTTTTTTATTTTGGAGAGCTTATTATAAAAACAGGAGTAAAGGATGATTAAAAACAGCGGGATAGCCAGGTTCATATGTATAATATGGCTAAAGAAGAAAATTAAAACGCATATTCCGGCAAGGAGGAAATTGTTTTTAGCGAATGGTTTTCTCATAAGCCTCAATTATTCTCTGGACCAAGGCGTGCCTGACTACGTCAGAACCGCTAAAATAAATAAATTTTATTCCCTCAATTTCCTTGAGTATGTCTTGCGCCTGAAGCAGTCCGATAGGTCTGGCGTTTGGGAGGTCGCTTTGGGTCATGTCTCCGGTAATCACTGCCTTGGAATCAAACCCCAGGCGGGTTAAAAACATTTTCATCTGTTCAGCAGTGCAGTTCTGCGCCTCATCAAGGATGATAAAGGCGTCGTTAAGTGTCCTTCCTCTCATGTAAGCAAGCGGTGCGACTTCGATTATTCCGGTTTCTATATATTTCTCAATGCGCTCGGGCTCCATCATGTCATATAAGGCGTCATAAAGCGGCCTAAGGTATGGAGAGATTTTGGCCTGCATATCTCCGGGCAGAAATCCCAGGGATTCGCCTGCTTCAATAGCCGGCCGGGTTAGGATAATACGCCGTACCTCTTGTTTTTTCAGCGCCTCTACCGCGCAGGCCATAGCCAGATAAGTTTTTCCGGTGCCGGCAGGGCCAATGCCAAAAACGATATCGTGTTTTTTGATCGCTTCAACATATTCATTCTGGCCGGCAGTCTTGGGGCCGATTTGTTTTCCTCCGGAGGTGCGCATGATTCCGGTGTCTAATCCCGCGATCTGCTGTTTTTGGCTATCCTTTTTGAAGTTAGATATTAAATAGGCAAGGTCGTTTTTACCGATTTCGCCGTTTCCCGAACGAAGGCCATTAAGCAGGTACCCTACTAACTGGCCTGCCTTTTTAATATTGCTGGCTGTGCCGTTTATTTTAAGATAATCACCCCGCAGGGTAAGTTTTACCTTAAACTCTTTTTCAATGCTCTTTGTGTTGGAATCATGCGCTCCAAAGAGCCCCTGCGCTTCTTCCTGAGATTCAAATTTTATTATCTTGTCCACTTATTTAAGATTTTCTTCCGGTTCCGCCATTTTTTCAGGCTCGGCCTTTAGTCCAGGGCTAGAAGGGATTTTTAAAGTTTGCCCGGCATAAAGCTTGTCCGGTGAGCGTAAAACATCTTTGTTGGCTTCATAAATTTTCGGCCAGTTCTTGGTAGTGCCGTAGAATTTTTTGGAAATTTTCTGCAAAGTATCATTTTTTTTCACGGTATAGCTTTCAAAATTTTGAACCGATATCTCTTCGATCTGGGTTTCCTGGATCATTACCGGCTCATCCATACTGCTTACTGTTGGCATGGTAGATGGGCATTTTGCCTGCGATGGCTTGGTAAACCCCAGCTCTATTTCAAAAACCCTGGTGGTGCGGGTAGCTTTTCTTTCCGTTGTTTCAGCAGGAGCTGTTCCCGTAATATAGCCGCGGTTACCTGAAGTTGCGGAAATATCCTGATCGATCCTGTCACGGGTTAGATTATATGTCCTGGCTACGCAACCCGATAAAGCCAGGGATGAGGTTAATACGCAAATACCAGCCAATTTAACTTTGTTCATCTTACTTCCTCCTTTTAATAGTTATGCCTAATTCTGTTAGTTGTTTTTCTCCTACATCCGAAGGCGCGCTGGTTAGCGGGCAGAAAGCAGCTGAATTCTTCGGGAAAGTGATAACTTCGCGTATACTGTTCTCTCCGGAAAGGATTGCCAGCAGCCTGTCTAAGCCAAAAGCGACCCCTCCATGCGGAGGCGCTCCATATTGGAATGCCTCAAGCAGGAAACCAAAGCGCTTAGCCGCCTCTTCTTCGCTTATCCCGATTATATTGAAAATTTTTTGTTGGAGTTCCCTGCGGTGGATCCTTACTGAGCCGCTGCCCAGTTCCATACCATTTAAAACCAAGTCATATGAGCGGGATTTAACTTTTTCCGGTGCCTTTTCCAGGTTTTCCAGGTCGCAGGCGGCCGGTGCGGTAAATGGGTGATGTTCACTGTCCCAGCGTTTTTCCTCCTCATTGTATTTAAAAAGAGGAAAATCTACTACCCAGCAAAAGGCAAAATCATTTTTTAACTCCGGTCTTAAGTCCGGTTTGTCCGATTTATATTTTTCCATTGCCTCTTTGTAACTTATGCGAGGAAAAGGAATTTTTATATCTATGTTTTTTAGTTCCTTAAGGATTAGCTGCATTAATCCTTCGCTTAGGCTAAAGATGTCCTCTTCATTAATGAATGACATTTCAATATCCAGTTGGGTAAATTCCGGCTGGCGGTCGGCGCGCAGGTCTTCGTCGCGGAAACATTTTGCGATCTGATAGTATC
>Ga0172375_10010243_pt1 | contig 12195 bp, 10 predicted proteins | sample LakKiv1m_FD_114537 | JGI IMG/M metagenome (GOLD analysis project Ga0172375, IMG submission 114537) | Freshwater microbial communities from Kabuno Bay, South-Kivu, Congo - kab_092012_11.1m | ecosystem: Environmental > Aquatic > Freshwater > Lake | place: Democratic Republic of the Congo... | reverse complement strand
GAGCGTCTCTGTGGGCGCTTTCCGCGGGTCTGATGATCGCCGCCTACTCCCTGGTGGACAAGGTCGGCGTGGAGCTGGTCTACCCGCCGGTCTACATCTACATCATGGTCTTCATCACCTGGCTGGCGCTCACCCCCTGGATCCTGATCCGGGAGCGTGGCCGGTTGCGGGAGGAGTGGCGGAGACACGTCGGCGCCATTTTTATCGTCGGCTTCTTTAGTATCTTCACCTACCTGATGATCCTCTTTGCCCTCACGATGAGCAAGGTCAGCTATGTGGCGGCGGTCCGCGAGGTCAGCATCGTACTGTCGGCCTACTTCGGCATCGTCTATCTGGGGGAGAAACACGGGCGGCAGAAACTGCTCGGCGCCGTGATGATCGCCCTGGGGGTGGTCGCCATCAGCCTGAGCCGGTAGGAGATTATCCGATTATTTCGAAAGGCTGTGCTGCAGTCTCTTCATGGTGGATGTGAAAATCCTTACCATATTGGAACTTCTGCGGTCCTTTAAAAAGATCAGATCATAATCCAAGGACAAATCCTCTTTAATGTCAGCCATGTGAAACCTGCCTTCCTGAACATCACGCTGCATGCTGAAGAGGTGAAAGAATGCGCCGCCCATCCCCAATTGAACCATATGCTGGATAGCCGGTGGATTTTCACAGTCGATGCTGTTGGTGATGGTCAAATTTCTCGCAGCGAATTCACGGATCAGATAAGCCCGTGTTGCCGATCCCTGCTCAGGCAGGATGATCGGGTAATTCGCCAATTCTTTGAGGCTGACCCGTTCGCCCATATCGTCCTTTGATATGAACAGCAGCTTCGTTTTAAGGATGGGGATAGAGACGATATTGTCCGGATAGGGCAATCTTCCGATGACGGCGAGATGGTATTCGTAATCGACGACCTTGTCGAGGACCTCCTGCGACAAGCCTGTGTAAATCTGGACTTTCACGTTGCTGTGTTTTTCCTTAATGGCAAGCAGGACGTCGGGCAGCACGTGATCTGAAATGTACGGCGTCGAGCCGATGATCATGTTGTTGGTTTCGAAATTCTCCAGCTCCTTTTTCAGTTCGCGGAGCAGAGAAAAGATCTTTTCCGCATGACCGAAAACGATGTTCCCCTCTTCGGTCAGCTCGAACGTTTTCTTGTTCCGTTTGATGAGCGGGACGGCGAAGCGCTTCTCCAGGGATTTGACCTGCATGCTGAGGGTCGGCTGAGAAACGTTCAACTTTTTCGCGCCAAGAGTGAAACTTTTGGCCTTGGCAACCTCGAAGAAAGCTTTCAGATGGTTTACATTCATGATGTATTCACCGCCGATGTCCTCGTGAATTTCACTCCAGAAACCGTCTGGCCTTTTGCTTCCCGGGAACAGCGGGGATGAGAAGAAGGGACTTCAAGGGACAACCCTGCACGGCTGTCCAGCCGGTCTGTCCTGAGAGGCGGCTCTTTTTTACTTGGATGGGCTCGGATTGTCAACCTTTTTAATGAGACGCAGGAGGGTCTGCGGCGGACCGAAAATTCCACGATATAAAATCTCTTTATCGTGCTAACGCGATAAAGAGGTTTCCCTGTCAGGAGAAAATGGTCGGTAACCATGGGATCCGTTGTAAAGCCACGGTTTCGGGAAAAGGCATCTCTCCTGATATCAGGGTTTCACGGCTACGCGAATCGTCCTGCCGGATTCGGCGATCTTCAAACCCGTGTTGATTTCATCCAGCGACACCCTTTCGCCGACGATTAGGCCAAAGGGAAAACGATTCCGAGTCATCTGAAGGAAATCGATCGCCTTCTGCAGATGCACCGTATCGTAGTTGTGGACGCCTTTGATCGTGAGGCATTTGAACACGATATCCGAAGCGTCGCAGGTGAAGAGGGCGCCCGCGAAGGCATTGCCGATTTCAACGAGACGACCGCCCGTACGCAGGCATTTGAGACCCAGCGGAAGCAGAGGGGGGAAGCCGGCCAGCTCCATGACGACATCCGCGCCGAATCCACAGGTAAGATCCTTGACCATGCCGATCACCTCGTCATCAGACCGGCCTTTTGAGTTGATCGTATCGGTGGCGCCGAACTTCTTCACGAATTCAAGTCTGTGCTCCATGACATCGGCAACAATGATCCGGCGGCATCCGTAATATTTCGCCAGGGCTGCCGCGTAGACGCCGAGCGCCCCGGCCCCCTGGATCAGCACGTTCTCGAAAGGCCGGACCGCAATCGCGTCCCCGCCGGCCACCACCGTCGCCAGCGCGCAGTTCGCCGGCGCGGCCTCCTCATCGGTCAGTTCTTCCGGAACCCGGATGACGCATGTCCCCGGGGTGATGTAGCAGTATTCCGCAAATCCCCCCACGAAATGGGGTTCGTCAGCGCAACTGTCGTGGCCGTACTTCTTCAGGTGGCTGCACTTCATCATCAGCCCCTTTTCCCGGCAGAAGTAACATTTCCCGCAGTTGTCCATGATGGTCCAGGTGATGCGGTCCCCCACCCGCAAAGGGTTGTTTCCCGAATCCATGGTCACGCCCGCGCCGAGTTCGACAATATGGCCGACGATCTCATGGCCCAGGATGATCGGCACCGGTGATTTTCTTCTCCCCGTCCAGGTGTGCAGATCCGAGCCGCAGATGGTGCAGCAGGTGATCCGGACCAGCATGCAACCGGGAAGGACTTCCGGGAGCGGATACTCCCAAATTTCCAGATCCTTATTTGCCGCCGTCATCACGGCGGCCCTTCCTGTTCGCGCACTCAAGCTCATCTTCCCTGTCCTTGGCGATGGGTCGGTCCGCCAAAAAAAATTAGGAATTTCTGCCTATGGTGTACCCCTCTACAGCATTCACTCGCCGGCAGACCCGCTGTGCTTTCACCAGGACAACCGGTCATCCGAAAACCACCCTGGGAAGCCAGAGCGTGATTTGCGGGAAGATGTAGACTAGCACAACACCCAGGATCTGCAGACCCATGAACGGCAACATACCCTTATAGATGTCGAGAAGTTCCCACTCCGGCATGATCCCTTTGATATAGTAGGCGGACAAAGCTACCGGCGGGGAGAGCCAGCAGGTCTGCAGGGTCACTGCCAGGAGGATGCAGAACCAGATCATATCGATTTTTATCCCCATGATGACCGGCAGGAAGATCGGGATAATGATGACCACGATCGGAATCCACTCCAACGGCCAACCCAAGACGAAACAGGTTACCAGAATGCCCATGAGAAAAACCCAGTTGGGCAATTCCCAGGAGAGAAGGGTCTTGGCGATAAACGTGGGGGTCCCCAGGGTGGAAAAGACGACCCCCATGAACGTGGAAGCGGCGAGGAGGATCATCACCATGCTTGTCGTTTCGGCCGTGCGGAAGACGGCTTCCTTCAGGACGGCAAAGGTCAGTTTCCCGTTCAGCTTTGTCACGATGATGGCCCCGAGGCACCCAAGGGCCGCTCCTTCCGTGGGGGTGGCGATACCCGTGATGATAGTCCCCAGCGTGGCCAGGATGAGGACCGACGGCGGGATAAGCCCAAAGAAAAACTCGCGGACCTTGAAGCTTGTCGGCACATCAAGCTCCTCATCGGAAAGCGGCGGTCCCAGTTTCGGGTTGACCCATACCCGGACCATGCAATAGACGACGTACATGACTGCGAGCATGACCCCGGGCACGACTGCCGCGGCAAACAAACGGGCGACGGAGACCTGCATCACGGGTCCCATGACGACCAGCATGATGCTGGGGGGGATGAGGATCCCCAGTGTTCCTCCGGCGGTGATGGCGCCTGCGCTCAGTCCTGTTGAATACCCCGTTTTTTTCATGACCGGCGCGGCCATCAGGCCGATGATCATGACGGAAGCGCCCACAATCCCCGTGGCCGCCGCGAACAGCGTGGCCGTGAAAATGGTCCCCAGGTACAATGATCCGTGAAGCCGGCCGGAGAGGAGGAGAAGCGCATGGAAGAGGCGCTCCATCAGTCCGGCCTTTTCGAGAAGGTAGCCCATGAAGGTAAAGAGGGCCACCGCTGCCAGGATCGTGTCCACCATGGTATCATACCAGGACAGGGTCATCAGATAGAACACCTTGGGACCCAACGCGATATAACCGAAGATCATCCCGATGGTGATCAGCGTGAACGAAATCGGAAAGCCCAAACAGATCGCTGCAAAGAGGCCTCCCAGAAGGATCAAACCGTAGATTTCCAAGCTCATCTTTCTCTCCTGTGGCGGTATCTGGTTTTCATTCATTCACCGGAAATCCGCCCTGCGACCCGTTCACGGGAAAAAAACCGCGGCACTTCCGTGACGGGGCGGATCGTGGATTCATGTAACCTCGGTGGGCTCCTTATCGTGGTAACGGGTGTCCACGCCCGTGAGCAGAAGCTTGACCGATTTGAGCAGCTCCGAGATCCCCTGGAGAAGCAGCAGCGCTGCACCAATGGGAATGAAGGATTTATACCAGTAGGCCGGGGGCCGCCAGGTCGTCATCATCTCTTCCCGAAGAATCCAGGAGTCGGCGGCATACTCGATGCTCAGCACGACGAACATCACCATGCCGGGGAGGAAGAGGAAGAGGTAGCAAATCACATCCACCCAGCACTGGGTCCGGGGCGCCCACTTCTGGTAGAGAAAATCGGTCCGGATATGCTTTCCCAGATAGAGGGTCATGGCGCCGGCAAGCCAGTAATGGAGCCCGTAACACATGGTGGAGATGTCGACCGCCCAGAGCGTCGGGCGATAGACATACCGGATGAAGACCTCCCAGACCAGCACCGCCGCCATCGGGAGGATCAGCCAGGAAAAGATCTTTCCCGACCAGAGGCTGACCTGGTCAATCACCTTGATGAAACGATCGACGTTTTTCATCGCGTTACACTCCAGAATTTCGGGATGGCCGGGTTCTGAATGATCCAGGTTGTTTCCATAAATCTATCCCCAGCGACCCTTTCAGATTCCCATTCCCATCGGCCAGCCCGGCGGGCCCTTCCCGACCGATTCGGGAAGGGCCCGCCGGACAAAACCAATTAGGATGACGGTCCTGCCCGCTATGGAACACGGCGACCGGTGTTTCATGGGGTTATTTCTTCATCTCCGCGGCGCCGGCGATCAGCTGCCCCAGCTTGTTGGTCTCCGTGGTGAAGGGAACCACCGTCTGGGCGTACTTGCGCTGCGACTCGAGGACCTTTTTAAAGAAGGCGTCTTTCGCTTCGAATTGAGCGAGCACCTTCTTCGACGATTTGATGAAGGCATCCGAATAACCGGCAGGTGCGTCGAAGAGGATGACGCCCTTCTCCTGGGTCAGGACCTTCAGGGCCTTGGCATTCTCCTCGATGAAGTACAGCATGCCATCGAGAATCGATTTGGTGGTCGCGCACTGAACGATCGCCTGGATGTCCGGGGGCAGTGCGCGCCAGGCCTTGCCGTTGATGATGATGTCCTGGATGCCGATGGCCTGGTGGAGACCCTGCACGGAGTAGTATTTGGCGACGTCGTAGAGGCCGATCTTCAGGTCGCTGGCCGTGTTGATCCACTCGGCGCCGTCGATCACGCCCCTCTCCAGGGCGGGGATGAGTTCCCCTCCGGGCACGTTCACCGGCGTGCCGCCCATGTCCTTCAGAACGTCGGACGACAGACCCGCAGACATGCGGAAGCGCATTTTCAGGTAATCCTGGAGCGTCTTCGGCGGTTTTTTGGCCCACCCGAAGGCCTCGGGACCGTCCGGCGCGATCATGAAGGCCATGACATCCTTGTTGAGGATCTTGTTGTAATATTCTAGGTAGAGGTCACGCCCTCCCCCCTGCAGGTACCAGGAGAGATGGTTCATCAGATCCAGGCCGCTGCCCGCACCTCCGAGTGGAGAGCTGAAGAGGCTGCCCGCCGGGTGCTTTCCCATCGTGTAATGGGTCCAAAACTGCCCGGTTTCGACAATGCCCTTGTCCACGGCATCGATCAATTCGAAGGGTTTGACAATAGCGCCGGTTGCAAGGACTTCGATCTTCAGCCTCCCTGCCGACATCTTTTCAATGTCGCCGGCCATTCTGTTCAGCAGTTCAATTTGAGGGGCCCCTGCGGGGTGTGAACTCTGCAGCTTCCACTTGAACTGTGGAGCAGCCGCCGCCTGTGACTGGTCAGCCAAACCGAATCCCACCAGCAATACTGCGATTGCAATCAATCCGACGACTTTTCTCATAACGTTTCCTCCTTTTCCTTGGTGATCAGATGATTTCCAGCTGCCTCAATTATGATTTATCTCTGACGGTTAAGCAAGCACTTCCATCCAGAAACTTGCCGCCTGCAGGCCCTGCCACCTGCAGGCAACGGGCTTCAACAGCTGGGCAAAAACGGCACACCATCGATGATGTTTTGGCCTATCACCTCCTTTCCCCCGTGGGAGAGATGCGAAGAAAACCGCACACTCATCAAACGGGTAATAAGCAATTATAGCATCACGCTATTTAGAATGGGTGTCAAGTAGAAAAAATCAATACATACATAGTTAAAAACAATGAAGCGGTCGACCGGATGGGCGGTTGCCTCTGCAAATCAACGATGGATCAGGTGTATCGCGGCGCCTTAACCGGCTGACCGATATAAGATTTAGTTATAGAATTATAATTATTATCCGTTTGACTTATCGCCGAAACCTTTTCTATACTGCACGTCAAGCGGTTACCTTGATCTCGCGAGACGGGTCGGGCGGGGATCGGGGGCTGTCGGACAGGCATCGCATAAATTGTTATCAAAAATATAATTATTATTATTTTGACTTATATTAAGAACATTTTCTATACTTCCGTCACATTCTTACCCTGCCATCAAGATCGGCCGCAAGCCGGGCGGTTTGACGGGCGGTTCACACCCGGAAGGGGAGCGAAGGGAACCGGCGGAAGATGGGTGCGGATGAAATGCGTTTGAAGGACGGAAGCCATCGCAATAAACTTATTGGAGGGAGATTCAATGGACAGACAACCGTTAATTAAGAGAAAAACGGCCATTTCGTACAAGACGGAAGAAAAGACCGTTGTAAGGGGTTACAGCGTCAGTGATCTGGCGGAGGCGGGCTACACGTTTTACGACATGCTCTTCATCCTCTTCCAGAATCGAATCCCCGCGGAGAACGAGGCGGACATGCTGCGGTATGAGACAGGCGAGTTTCTGGAACACTCCATGTCGCCGTCCGCGGCGTCGGCCATCGCCGTGATCGGCGGCCGGCCCAACCTCCCCGCGGCCATCGCCGCGGCCGTCATGACCTTCGGGTCGGCCCACGGCCCGGGGGCGGCTCACGGCTACATGATGCACAAGTATATCGAGCGAGCCCGCGTGGAGGGGAAAACCCTCGAAGAGATGGGCAAGATCCTGGTGGATGAGTACATGGATGCGGGGCTGGCCGTCATGGGAATGGGGCAGCCCCAGCACCTCGACGGGGATCCGCGGGCCGAACCGACGCACATCAAACACGAGCAGCTCTGCAGCGGGGTTTATCTGGCCCTGCAGCGCTCGATCGAGAAACATTTCAATGCGCGCCGGAAGAAGGAAGGCAAGGCGTTTGTGGCGGTGAACATGATCGGCGCCGGCAACACGGCGCTGGCGGAACTGGGGTTTTCCCCCAACGCCGCCTGGTGCATCGGCTGCGTCTGCCGCGGTTTCAGTTGCGCTGCGCATGCCACCTATACGATGAAGAAGGGGCACGCCTGGGCGGCCTCGAAGCGCGAGCCCATGGTCCAGATGCTCGATCTGTCCATGATCAAATACAAGGGCCCCGCCGACCGGGAAGTCCCCAGCCAGACCGAGAGACAGGAATATGCCAGAAAGCAGAAAGAGGAAGGAGAATACAAGAAATGGGCAATTTAGACGATCCGAGACTCAATTTCAATTACCGGACCCGGGAGACGGGAACGGTCGCGATGGACACGAAGCGCGACCGCTTCCAGTGGGTGTCCGAGGTTGCATACAAGAATGTCCACCGCATCGTAACCCGGGGATACGACACAACGGAGCTTGTGGAGCAGGGGTACGGTCTGACGGACATCCTGTTCATCGATTTCCAGTCGCGGATTCCTCTGATCGAGGAAGACAAGATGCTCAACTACATTATGGTGTGCATGCTGGAGGACGGCCTCTCCTCGCCGGCCAACATCTCGCGGATTGTCGCGGGCGGCAAGACCATCCTGACCCAGGCCGCCGGTTCCTCCATCCTCGCCTTCGGCCACGCCTACGGCGCCTACCAGGAAATCGGAAAGCTGATGGACGGCATCCTGGCCCGCCAGGAAAAAGAGGGCAAACCGCTGGCCGAGGTGGTCGAAGCGGTGGTCAAAACGAGACTGGACGACCCCGCGCTGGGCGTCTCCGGACTGATGCTGAAGGACCCGATGGCAAAGCGGATGATCGCTCGGGCCGAAAAGTTAGGTGTGGCGGGCAAGTACGTTTCATTGATGAAAGAGATCGTGAAAGCGGCGCAGAAACTGAGCCGGGAGCCGGTTGACATCGATCTTCTGGGCGCCACGGCCGCCGTGATGTTTGACCTCGGCTTTACCCCCGAGGCGACATGGGGGATTCTGGCGGTCACCCGCGCCTTCGCAGCCGGCGCCCATTACTGCGAAGAGAGCGAGCGGGAGGCGCCGGTTTGTCTCGGCCAGACCCTGACGCCGAAGGAGTGGTATGACGGGCCGGAAGACCGGCCGGTTCCGACGATCGAAGAGAGAAAGAAGGTCGCCAAGGCGATGGAGGCCCAGACGCCCGAAGAGTGGAAGCAGATCTTCCTGGAACGGCAGAGGATCAAAGGTTCAGGCTGGGCCATCGTCGAGGAGATCGACGATCCCCGGCGGAAGATCTGATGGGGGAAGGGGTAAGGTCCCGAAAAGTTTCTATCCTCCGCGGGAAGGGAGGGACGGCCTCGAATCTTCCGGGCGGGTATAATAAGGTTTTTGTAGGCGGATCATGGATAAAACGGATCATAAGCAATAGAATTGAAGGGAGAGATTTTGAATATGGAAGACAACATTCAGGAGATGTACGAGAAGGCGCGGGCGGCGTTCAAGACCGTCGAATACTGGCCGCAGGAGAAGGTCGATGAGATGGTCCTGGCCGTGGGCTGGGAGCTGCAGAAAAAAGAGACGGCGGAGGAGCTGGCGCGCCTGGCCGTCGAAGGCTCCGGGATCGGCGTCTATGAAGACAAGGTGCACAAGATCGGGACGAAGGTCCGCGGAACGCTCTACGATCAAATCGGCGTGAAGACCTGCGGTCTGGTGGAAGAGGACAAGGCGAAAGGAATTCGGACGTATGCGAAGCCGATCGGCGTCATCGCGAATGTCGTTCCCTGCACGAATCCCGAATCGACCGTTTGCTGCATCGCCCTGAGCACATTGAAGACGCGCAATGCGATCATCTGTTCGCCGCACCCCCGTACGGAACTGGCCACCTATGCGACGGTCGAGCACATCCGGAAGGCGCTGGCGAAGGTCGGCGCGCCCGTGGATCTGGTTCAGTGCATCCGCCACACGAGCAATGAAAAGACCCAGGAGTTGATGGCAAACTGCGACTATGCGGTGGCCACGGGCGGCGCTGCGCTGGTGAAGGTCGTCTATGCCGCAGGGGTTCCCGCGCAGACCGTGGGCGCCGGAAACGTGATCTCCATCGTAGATTCGACGGTTGATATTCCGACGGTGGCGGCCAAGCTCAAGAAATCCAAAATTGCGAACAATGCGGCCTCCTGTTCCTCGGAGAATGCGATTGCGATCGAGGAGTGCATCTTCGACAAGATGATCGCGGCCCTCAAGGCCGAGGGCGGTTATATGTGCAGCACCGAAGAGCGTGAGATCCTGAGAAAGACGATGTGGCCGGACGGTCATACGTTGAACCGGGACGTTGTTGCGAAGTCCGCCCTCTATATCGCGGAATTGGCCGGTCTGAAGGTTCCCCGGGATACGAAAATCCTGATGGTCATGGGCGAGAAAATCGGTCGCGAGGACCGTTTCTCCGGCGAGAAGCTCTCTCCGGTCCTGACCGTCTGGAAGTGGACGGACTTTGGCGAGATGCTGGACCGCATGGAGAAGATTCTGAAGTTTTCCGGCGAGGGACACTCGGTGAACATCCAGACGAAGATCGACGAGCGGATTCACAAGATTGGTCTTCGTGCGAACGTGAGCCGTATTGTCTGCAACATGGGTCATACGGAGGCGAACAGCGGCGGGTGGACGAGCTTTCTGGGGTTCACGGACACGCTGGGCTGCGGGACCTGGGCCGGAAACATCAGTTGCGAGAACATCAACTGGCGGCAGTTCATCATGTACACGCGGGTGGCCGTGCCCGTTCCGAATTACCAGCCTTCGGACGAGGAACTCTTCGGCGCCTACCTGAAAAAGTATGGGAAGAATTGATTTTCCGATCCCCTTTTGTAAAACGTCAGGGAACGGATGTTGTGGACGGCCGCCGGCAAAAGGGCGGCCGTCCTTTGTTTTATGGATGGAAATCACATGATCCGGGCGATTGTTTTTGATTTCGGTCAGACGCTGGTCGATTCGGCGGACGGTTTCCGGACGGCGGAAAAAGAGATACAGCGAAAGGCTTACGCGGCTCTCGGTCCGGTGGCCGGTGAGGAATTTCTAACGGTCTACCGGGAGATCCGCTCCCGATTCCACGCCCGCTCCGATTTTTCCCGGAAGAGGATCCTGGAGGCGGTGTTCCGGCATTACGGCCGGGAACCCGATCCCGCGCTTCTTGAGCGGTGGGAAACCGAGTACTGGGAGAGGATCAAGGCGATGACCCGTATTTTCCCGGAGGCGGAGGCGGTCCTGACGGTCCTGCGGGACCGGTATCGTCTGGCCCTGATCACCAATGCCCAGGGGCAGACGGAGGCAGGGAAACACCGCTTCGGCAACTATCCGGAGTTGAAAAGGTTCTTCGAGGTGGTCCTTGTGGCCGGTGAAGGGGGCGTCCCGGCGAAACCCGATCCGCTCCCCTTTCGCCTCTGCCTCGATCAATTGGGGATCGCGCCGGGCGAAGCGGTCTATGTGGGGGACGACTGGCGGATCGACGTCTGCGGCTCGGAGGCCGCGGGGATGCATCCCGTCTGGCTTCGGCACCGCTCCCTGCGGCGGAACTGGCCGCAGGTGGAGACCGCGGCGCCCGTCATCGACCATCTGGAGCGCCTGATCGATATCGAACGGCTGATTCCCGAAGGGGAATAAGATCTGTCAATGGCGCCCAAGGCGGTATTCCTCGACCCACTGATCGACCATGTCGATCAGGCTCTGGAGGGACCGGGAGATGTATTTGTCCTTATGGTGGATCAGGTAGAATTTCCGCGTCATCGCCGGATCGGAGAGGGGAATCGCCTTAAGGCTTCCCATTCCGATCTCCTTGCTGACGACCCGCCGCGTGATGACGGCGACGCCCAGCCCCTCCTCCACGGCGGTCTTGACGGCCTCGTTGTTGGACAATTCCAGGGGGATGGAGACGCTGATGTTGTGTCTCCGGATGTACTCCTCGGTGCTGCGGCGGGGCGCCGATCCCTTTTCATGGACGATGAGGGTGTGTCCGGCAAGATCCTCCGGCTCGATGAACGATTTCGCCGCGAAAGGGTGCCCCGGGGGGACTATGATCTGGTAGCTGTCCTCCAGGACCTCCCGCGCGACGAGTTTCTTGTGGGGGACGGGATAGGAGATGAAGCCGATGTCGTTGGCGAGCGTCGCGGTCTTTTCCACGATCAGTTCCGTCGGCAGGATTTCCATCGACACCCGGACCTTGGGATTCACCCGGCTGAAACGGTCGAGGATGAAGGGGAGATAGTAGGCGCCGAAACTCTCGCTCGAGAGGATCCGGATGAAACCCCGCTTGCGCTGCTGGAAATCCCGGAGGCTCTCCTCCGCCTGGTTCTCCATCTCGAAGATCGATTCGGCGATGCCGTAGAGGACCTCCCCCGCGTCCGTCAGGGCCATCTTCTTCCCGAAGCGGTTGAAGAGCTTGATCTCGTAATGCTCTTGAAGACGCTGGATGCCTTTTGTGACGGCGGGCTGGGTGATGTAGAGGGACTCCGCGGCGGCGCTCAGGCTGCCGTGCTTTGCCGTAAGGTAGAAAACCTTCAGTTGGTTTAGATTCATAACCTTTAATTATTCATGGGGTGAAATTAATTAGCTTGACATAATCTAAGTCGATCTTTAAACGTTTGTCAAGACTTGTGTTGATGTATATAACGGAACCACCAGATCTGGGTCGGAAGGG
>Ga0172375_10010242_pt1 | contig 12195 bp, 11 predicted proteins | sample LakKiv1m_FD_114537 | JGI IMG/M metagenome (GOLD analysis project Ga0172375, IMG submission 114537) | Freshwater microbial communities from Kabuno Bay, South-Kivu, Congo - kab_092012_11.1m | ecosystem: Environmental > Aquatic > Freshwater > Lake | place: Democratic Republic of the Congo... | reverse complement strand
GCTGAGACAGGTCACCTGGTGTTCGCGACCGTGCACACGTCGAGCGCGGCTGAGACGCTGGACCGTCTCTCGAACATGTTCGCCCCACACGAGCGCCCCATGCTCTGGCTCAGGCTTTCCATCTCGCTCCGTGGCGTCGTGTCCCAGAAGCTGCTTCCGCGCGCTGATGGGCTTGGCCGCGTCGCGGCGGTCGAAGTGATGGTCGTCACGCCTACGATTGTGAAGATGGTGGAGGAAGGGAAGAGCGAGGATATCTACGCGCAGATCAGGCAGGCAGGCCAGGAGACGTACTGGGGGATGCAGACGATGAACCAGTGCCTGGTCAGATTCGTGCGCGCCGGCGTCATCAGCGCCGAGGAAGCTCTGGCCGCGGCGGGGAACTACACGGAGATGCGTCAGATGCTCCGGCGGTAGGAGCTGAAGCACGGTCCGAGCCCACACCATGATCCACATTGACGATCTCCTGCACATGCTCGTGGAGAGCGAGGCGTCCGACCTGCACCTGCGGGTCGGCGAACCGCCCGTCATGCGTATCCACGGTCTGCTCCGGCGTGTCCCCGATATGCCGGTTCTGACCGATCGAGATATGTACGACATGCTGTACGTGACGCTGAACGAGGATCGCAGGTCGCGGTTCGAGCAGAACATGGAGCTCGATATGTCATATGCCGTGCCGGGGCTCGCGCGGTTCCGAGTGAACCTGTTCCGGCAGCAGGGTCATATAGGGGCCGTGATGCGCGTGATTCCGTATGTGATCAAGACGATTGACGAACTGATGATCCCGCCGGTCGTGAAGGACCTATGCCTGCTTCCGCGCGGCCTGATCCTCGTCACCGGCCCGACCGGTTCCGGCAAGTCCACGACGCTGGCCGCGATGGTCCATCACATCAACGAGAGGCGCCCAAAGGCGATCATCACCATCGAGGACCCGATCGAGTATCTCCACACCGACAAGATGGCGTCCATCAACCAGCGTGAGATCGGCGTCGACACCCACAGCTTCGCGGCTGCCCTGAAGCATGTCATGCGCCAGAATCCCGACATCATCCTGGTCGGCGAGATGCGCGACCTGGAGACTATTCACCTCGCGATCACAGCGGCGGAGACGGGTCACCTTGTCTTCGCTACGCTGCACACCACGGACGCCCCGCAGACCATAGACCGCATTGTGGATGTCTTCGAGCCGGAGCGGCAGCAGCAGATCCGGACGCAGCTGGCGGTCACGCTTCAGGCCGTCATCTCGCAGACGCTGCTGCCCCGAGCGGACATAACAGGGCGGATCGCCGCTTTCGAGATCATGGTGTGCACCCCTGCTATCCGGACGCAGATCCGAGAGAACAAGACGTATCAGATGTACACCGACATCCAGACCGGCAGCCAGTTCGGCATGCAGACACTCGACTCCCATCTGCTGCAGTTGGCGCTCCGGGGGCACGTGCTGTTCGAGGACGCGCAAGCCAAGTCCACCAACCCGTACGAGTTCGAGACGCGCTACAAGAAGGCCCTCGAGCGCCGCAGTAGCGCGGAGGCGGAGGCCGCCTAGGGCCTATGGTAACCATCGATCAGTTGCTGTATACGACGGTCCATCACATGGGGTCCGACCTGCATCTCAAGGCGGAGGGGCCCCCGCTCGTGCGGATCCACGGGGATCTCGTCCAGCTTGAGATGGACCCGCTCTCTCCTGACGAGACCAAGGACCTGTCGCTCAGCATCCTCAGCGAAGCGCAGCGGGCGCGCTTCGAGGAAGAGCTCGAACTGGACTTTGCCTACGAGATCCCGGGCCTGGCAAGGTTCCGCGGCAACGTCTACCAGCAAAAAGGCGCAGTGCAGTCGGCCTTTCGAGTCATCCCGCTGCGAATCCAGACTATGGAAGAGCTCAGCCTGCCACCTGTCTGCCGGTACTTCTCCGAGCGCCCGCGCGGCTTGGTGCTCGTGACGGGTCCAGCCGGATCAGGGAAGTCGACGACCCAGGCCGCGATGATTGACTACATAAACGGCAACTACCCGTTGCATGTGGTGACGGTAGAGGACCCGCTTGAGTTCATCCATGAGGATCGGCAGGCGCTCATCAATCAGCGTGAGCTCGATACGGACACCCTGTCGTTCGCGAATGCGCTGAAGTTCGTGCTGAGGCAGGACCCGGACGTCATCCTCATTGGAGAGATGCGCGATCTGGAGACGATTCACCTTGCGATCACCGCCGCAGAGACCGGCCACCTCGTATTCGGCACACTGCATACGACCGATGCCGTCCAGACCGTGGATCGCGTTATTGATGTGTTTCCGACCTATCAGCAGCAACAGGTGCGCATGCAGCTCGCCGTCAACCTGATCGGCGTCATCTCGCAGACACTGATCAAGCGTGCGGACGGACAGGGGCGGTTGGCGGCGTTCGAAACGCTGGTCGCGATCTCCGCCGTACGGAACCTCATCCGCGAAAACAAGACCTATCAGATCGGCTCGTTAATACAGACCGGCCAGCGCCACGGCATGCAGTCGCTGGACCAGTCCCTCGCCGAGCTCTACCAGAAGCGCCTCGTCACTTACTCGGATGCCCTTGAGAAGGCTACGAACGTCCACGAATACAAGGCGCTCGTCGGCGAGGAGGCCGACGCCGCTCAGTGACCCCGCGAGCCGCAGGCTGCGCAGGGCGGAAGGTCATTGATGAGGCCGAGCGCGCGCAGGAGGGGATCGCGTAGGCCTGCCACGATGGCCTGCATCTCGGTCGCCACGGCCCCGTGCCGAACGCCCTGAGGCGCCAGGCCGGACCCCAGGTTGGTGACGCAGGCGATGGCCGCGTAGCAGATGCCTGCCTCCCGCGCAGAGACAGCCTCCGCGGTACCGGTCATCCCGACGACGTCGGCTCCCTGTCTCGCGAAGAGCGCGACCTCAGCGGGCGTCTCGTACCGTGGTCCCGGCACGCCCATGTATGTCACGCCGTCAACGAAACCGGGGTGGCCGGTAAGGGCGGCACGAAGTTCGCGCTGAAGAGCCGCGCAGTAGGGATGGGAGAAGTCGGTATGAACTGGGGCGAGCCGTTCCGGACGTGCGGAGGTCCGATCCGTTGCCTCGCGCCCGACGATGAAGTCGTGGAGCAGCGCCGCCGAGCCCGCTTCGAGGTCCGGGCGCAGCGATCCCACTGCGGACAAGGCAACGACGCGCTTGACACCGAGAGCTCGCAGCGCGGCAAAGTGGGCATCGTGATTGATCAGGTGGGGCGCGACGCAGTGGCCTGGCCCATGCCGATGGAGGTAGTAGAAGCCGAAGGGTGGATGGTGAACAAGCACCAGTGCAACGGCTGTGCCGTCTATGTTGACGCGGACATCCTCTCGGACCAGACCGCGGAGCAACTCGCGGCTGCCCGTTCCGGCAATCAGAGCGACTGACCGCACCGATTTTGCACCGTCATGAGAGTCACGACACTCCTACGTGGATCCGGCGAGGACCGAGGGCGCACGCTGGTCCCGCTGGCGGGATTCTGCTTCGGCATCGCAGCCACATGGCCAGTGACATTGGCCGGCGGCGCGCTCTACTGGGGCGACGTGCTTCTCTACTTCCTACCGTCGCTCGAGTTCGTACAGCACTCCCTCGCAGGCGGGCGGCTGCCTCTATGGAACCCATTCGTGCTCTGCGGGCAGCCCCTTGTCGGCAACCCACAGGCCAGCCTGTTTTACCCGACGACCGCGGCGTTATGCCGGCTTGACGTAAGCCGCTTCCTCGCATTCAGTTCCCTGTTGCACGTGTGGATCGCGTGGGCAGGCACTTATCGTTACCTGCGCCTCCTACGGCTGAGCCGCATGAGCAGCGTCCTTGGCGCATGTACGTTCGTTGGGGGAAGCGCCTTCCTGTCCCGATTGCAGTTCCCTACTATGATCCAGGCCATCTCATGGATGCCGTGGGTGCTCTGGGCAGCGCGTCGCACGGCGGCGTCGCCGATCGTTGCGCGTGCAGTGTCGCTGGCCGTGGTTACCGCGCTGTGCATCTTGGCGGGCCATCCGCAGATGGCGTACGTTGGAGCGGTCCTCGCCGTCGCGACGGCGGGCGCCCACGCCATCCGTCGCACGAGCGATTGTCGCTACCGGGCGCGCGTGTTCGTGGCAGCCGCCGGCGCAATGGCCTTTGGCGCAGCCCTCTCGGCCGCCTTCTGGATGCCCGCCGTGCAGACGCTCATCGACTCCAGTCGGTCGGGGCTGAGCTTGGCCAAGTCGAGTCGCTTCGTACTACAGCCGCAGCACTTCCTCGCAATGCTCTGGCCCGGGTACTTCGGAGACCCGGCGACGGGCAACTACTGGGCGACGGGCAACATGTGGGAGCCGGCTCTGTACGTCGGCGTGCCCCAGTTGGCCTTGGCGATCTTGGCGCTTGGCATGTGGCGACGCGACACGCGCGTGCCGTACCATGGGCTCGTCGCCGGCGTCAGCCTCTGGTTGGCCTTTGGCGCATGGGGCGGCCTCTATGCCGCGACCTACTACGTGGTGCCCGGCATGGAGGGGTTCCATGACCCCGCACGCTTTGGCATACCGGCTACGCTGGGTCTCTCGTGCCTATCGGCTGTCGGTCTCGATGCGCTCCGCAGACACATTCCACGGAGGCGCCTGATGATCGGCGTCGCGCTTTCCGTCGCGCTGCTGCTTGCATGGACCTCCCGCCTGACACCCACGATTGCCGCACGTGAGCTCCAGTATCGTGCACGGCTCGCATCGGTAGGCGGTGGGCACAGGGTCTACACAGCCATGCGCCAGGAGCTGTGGAGCAGGTACGTCCGCTACGACGACTACGGAGCTGATAGCGGACGTTACGTCCACGAGTTGACGGACACGGTCTCGCCCAATCTCGGGATGCGTTACGGCATTGAGGAGGCCGGCGGCTACGAGCCGGTTCCTCTCAGGTCGCCGGCCGAGTACGAGGGCGCGGCACGTCAGGCCGTCACGATGCGATCGCCGGTGGCTCGTCAGTTGCTTGCGGGTATGGACGCTCGCTTTGTGCTCATTCCGCTCGGGCTCCGCTACTCCCATCCGGCACTTGAGCCTGTTGAGACACGAGGCAATCTCGTATTCCGCCAGCGCGACTGGAGCTCCAGGGCCTGGGTCGTCTTCCAAGCGCGTCACGTGCCGGTCAGTACGCGAGCCGTCGCTGCGCTCTCGGATCCGCGGTTCGACATTCATCGCGAAGCAATCACAGGAAGTGCCGTGCCGCTGCCGCAGTCGGCTCCGGCCGGAGATGGGCCTGAAGCCGCGGTTGCTCAAACTCGAGCGGAGTCTGCGCAGCGCATCCGGATCTCGGTGGGCCCGATCCCGCGCAGGGGTCTCCTGGTCGTCGCCATGAGCGCAGCTCCCGGCTGGCGCGCCCGCGTTGACGGCACGAATGCTGCCGTGGTGTCCTCGAACGCGGCGTTCATGGGTGTCGTGGTCCCGCCGGGACGTCACAGCGTCGTGCTGGAGTACGAGCCCGGTTCTTTGGCGGTCGGCCTCTACGTATCCCTCTGCAGCCTCGCCTGCCTGATAGGATGGCTCGCCGCTCGTCGGAGCCTGAGGCAAGGTACACTATCCGCCACAGAGTGATCGGTGAGCGAGCGTCTGCGAGTGTCGCAATACATGCGGAGTCACGTGGTGACGGGTACCGCGGTGATGACCATTCGAGAGGTGGTGGACACCTTCGACTTGCACCGGCAGGCGGTACTGCCTGTCGTGGGCGCTGAAGGTGAGTACGTCGGCGCGGTGACCGTCGCTGCGGTCCATGATCGCGTTACTGCGGACGCTTCGCCGGGAGCGGCCGGTGCGGACCCCGGGTCGGCAATAACGGATCTGGTGGATTCGGCGTTCCCGTCGGTGAAGCCGGATGACCCGATCTCCGTTGCCGAGACGGTGATGCGCGAGATGGGGGTGCACACGCTGGTGGTCATCAACCACGGTTTCGTCGTCGGCCTGCTCGGGCTGTCGGAGGTGTGCTCAGCCTTGGTAGACGCCGCCGAGTGCCGATCGTGATGGTTGCCGCACTACGCAAGGCCCACAACTAACGATACGGAAGGTGGTTCCTAGAATGCGATTCAGCGCGAGATGCGCGGCGGTCTCTCTTGCCTGCGCAGCGATGCTCTGCTCTGTAGGCTGCAAGGACCGAGGTGCCGGCCCCAGCGGAACGGCCCGTGAGATCATCATAGGGGAGTACGCCTCGCTCACCGGCACCACCGCTACATTCGGCACCTCCACGCATCGCGGCGTCCAGTTGGCGATTGATGCTGCAAACGCCTCCGGTGGAGTCAACGGCGCGCGCTTGCGCCTCCTGACCGAGGACGACGCCAGCAAGCCGGATGTCGCGCGCACGGTAGTCACCAAGCTGGTTACGCAGGACAGGGCCGTCGCGGTGCTGGGCGAGGTTGCCAGTACCCGCTCTCTGGCCGCAGCGCCCGTCTGCAACCAGTATCAGGTCCCAATGATCACGCCCTCCTCCACAAACCCGGAGGTGACCAAGAAGGGCGAGTACATCTTCCGCGTCTGCTTCACCGACGACTTTCAGGCTGCGGTAGTCGCTCACTTCGCCTTCGACCAGGGCTATCGGCGTGTCGCTCTCTTCAAGGACATAAAGAACGACTACAGCATGGCCTTCGCCGCCAACTTCGCGTCCGAGTTCAAGAGGATCGGCGGAACAGTGGTTGGCGAGCAGGTGTTCCAGGAGGGTGATACCGACTTCAAGGCGCAGCTAACGGATTTGAAGGCAGCCAGCCCTGACGCCGTGCTGGTGCCGGGCTATTACAGCGAAGTCGGCACGATTGCGCGCCAGGCAAGAGATGTCGGTCTGGCGGTGCCGTTGGTGGGCGGCGACGGCTGGGACTCGCCGAGTCTCTTGCCTGGCGCGGGCGGCCCCGGCGCAGCACTGGAGGGCTGCTTCTTCAGCAACCACTTCTTCTCCACCGAGATTAGCGAGAAGCCGACGCAGGATTTCATAAAGAGCTTCAAGGCCAGGTACGGCGTGAACCCTGACGCGCTCGCTGCCCTTGGCTATGACGCGGCCAGACTGCTGGTGGACGCCCTGAAGCGGTGCGGCAAGGTTGATGGTCCGGCCCTGCGCGACGCCATAGCGGCCACGAAGGACTTCCCGGGCGTGACGGGCAAGATCACGCTGGACAAGAACCGCAACGCACGCAAGGCAGCCCTGATCCTCCAGATCAAGGGCGACAGGTTCCACGTGTTCAGGTCCTACACTCCGGAGCAGATCGGGCAGTAGGCGTGCAGGCGTTTGTCCAGCAGTTTATCTTCGGCATCCAGCTAGGAAGTCTCTACGCGCTCATCGCGCTCGGCTATACCCTTGTCTATGGGGTGCTGAGGCTGATCAACTTCGCGCACGGCGACGTGTTCATGGTCGGCGCGGTCATCTGCTACTACGCGTGCACGCGGTGGCTGCCGTTCCGCAACCTGGACGCTCATCCCGAGGCGGCCGCAACCAACATCGCGCTCGCGCTACTGGTGCTCCTGATCGCCATGGCAGTCTGTGCGCTGCTGGGCGTCCTTATCGAGCGCTTTGCGTACCGACCCCTGAGGAACGGCCTGCGCGTGGCGGATGCGCACTTCTGGGGGCTCGTCGCGGCCCTTCCGCTAACCCTGAGCCTGGGCATCCGCAGCGGAGCTCCGAGCGTGGCGGCGTGGCTAGTGATAGGTATCGGCCTTGGCTACGCACTGCGGCCTGTGGCATCCTGGCTCGCTCGCCGCACCGTTCGGGCGACCTCGAGGCTGAACGCCCTCATTACGGCCATCGGCGTGTCGTTTGTGCTCGAGTACGGTGGTCTGATCATCTTCGGCGCCGATCCGAACTTCGTCCCAAACGTGGTGCCGGAAGCCGTATACACGCTCCCGGGCGGCATTCGGGTGGGGACCGCTCAGTGCGCGATCCTCGCCATATCGTTGCTCCTCATGGGCATCCTACGCTGGATCGTGCTGTACACCCGTCGCGGCAGGGCGATGCGCGCCATCGCCCACGACATCGAGGCGGCGAAGCTGATGGGGGTTGACACAGATAGTGTCATCTCCTTCACCTTCGCTCTGGGCGGAGCGCTGGCGGGCGCCGGAGGCGCTCTGGTCGCGGCATTGACCCACGTCAAGATCACCCCGTTGTTCGGCCTGTTGCCCGGCATCAAGGCATTCGTGGCCGCAGTGCTGGGCGGACCGGGCAGCGTGGCGGGCGCCGCGCTGGGCGGAATCCTGATGGGACTGGCGGAGGCGTTCGTCGCGGGTTCGCGGTTCTCCGCTTTCCGCGATGCTATCGCCTTCTGCATCCTGATTGTGCTTCTACTGGTGAGGCCGACGGGTCTGCTTGGGCAACCGGTGACAGAGAAGGTCTAGCTCCTTGATTCGGTGGGTGGCCATACGACTGGTCCTCGGTGCGCTCGCCCTGGCCGCCCTCGCCGGGTGCAGCATCGCGCTGAGCGAGAACCTCGAGACCTACTACTTCCTCGTCCTGATTCAGTGCGGGATCGCGGCGATTCTCGCCGTTAGCCTCAACCTGATCAACGGGATCACCGGGCAGTTCTCGATCGGTCACGCGGGTTTCTACGCGGTTGGCGCCTATGTGGGGGCGTCGTGGACCGTCCTCTGGCGACCGGTCCTTGTCCGCTACGCGTCGTTCCTGGAGGTCGGCACGCCCGCTGGGGACACCGTGAACCTGCTGATCGCGTTGGCACTGGGCTGCGCCGCTGCCGCCGTCACGGGCTTCGTGGTGGGCACGCCCTCGTTGCGGCTCCGCGGAGACTACCTCGCGATCCTGACGCTCGGATTCGGAGAGGTGATCAGGGTGATACTGCTCAACATAGATGCGGTTGGAGGCGCCCGAGGGTTGACGGGCATTCCCACCCTCGTCGCCGGCGGCGGACTGGCAGCCTTCTGGGTGTTTGTCGTGTTGATCGCGGTCGCCGGGCTGACGCGCAACCTGATGACGACGACGCGCGGGCTGACCTGGCTTGCGGTGCGCGAGGACGAAGTGGCCGCCGACGCCATGGGCGTGAGCACCACTCACGTCAAAGTCACGGCATTCGTCATCGGCTCGACCTTCGCCGGCGCCGCGGGAGTGCTCTACGCCCACTTCTTCACCGGGATCAGCCCGGACATCTTCGGCATGGACGTGTCCATCATGATCACCACGATGGTGGTCCTTGCCGGAACAGGCAGCGTCACCGGCGCGATCATCGCGGGATTCGCACTTACCGCCCTGCCGGAGGCCTTCCGGTTCCTCAAGGACTACCGAATGCTCATCTTCTCGGTAACCCTGATTCTGACGATGCTGACGCGCCCGCAGGGCATCCTGGGCCACGGCGAACTGGGGTGGGGGAGCTTTTCCCGGCTACTGCGGCGGCTCGGCAGGCACACCGCGGCATGAGCGCTCTTCTGACTCTGGATCGCGTCACCAGGTCCTTCGGGGGTCTCGCGGCCGTCGCGGGCGTGTCCATGCACGTTGATGAAGGGGAGCTGGTCGGCCTGATAGGCCCCAACGGCGCGGGCAAGACCACTGTCTTTAACCTCCTAACGGGGGTGTATGCGCCGAGCGAAGGAGGCATCTGGTTCAACGGGCGCACCCTCAACGGTCTGAGGCCGCATCAGGTGGCACGCCGGGGCGTCGCCCGGACGTTTCAGAACATCAGGCTCTTCAAGACGCTGACCGTGCTTCAGAACGTGATGGTCGCCGCACACGTGCGGTCGCGCACGGGACTGCTGTCGGCGGTGATGCGAGCACCCTCGCAGTGTAGAGAGGACGCCGACGTCGAGCGGCAATGCGTCGAACTCCTGGACCGCCTCGATCTCCGTGCCTATGCCCACGAGCGGTCCGATTCGCTCGCCTACGGGCTCCAGCGCAGGCTTGAGATTGCCCGAGCGTTGGCCACCGGTCCCCGGTTGCTCCTGCTCGATGAACCTGGCGCCGGGATGAACCCCAACGAGAAGGTCGGGTTGATGGCGCTGATCGAGCGGATTCGGACGGATTTCAGCCTGACCGTCTTGCTGATCGAGCACGATATGAAACTGGTGATGGGCATCTGCGAACGGATATACGTGCTCGACTATGGGCAGATCATCTGCGAGGGCGATCCCGCCACTATCAGCAGCGACCCCAAGGTGATCGCCGCCTACCTCGGCACCGGCGCGGACTGATGCTGCAGATCGAGAGCCTCGACGTTCGCTATGGTGCGGTCCGTGCGCTCGCCGGCATTGACCTCTCGGTTCGGTCCGGGGAGATCGTCACGCTGATCGGGGCGAACGGGGCAGGCAAGAGCACCGCCATACGAGCAATCTCGGGTCTGGTGAGTCCGCGCTCGGGGCGCATCGTATACCAGGGCGCCGACATTGCAGGGCTGCCCGCACACCGAATGGTCGAGATGGGGATCAGCCAGAGCCCCGAGGGCCGCCGCATCTTCGGCAACCTGACCGTGCGCGAGAACCTTGAGATGGGCGCCTACCTGCACCGGGGAGCGCCGCATGATCTGCGGGAGCGCATGGATCGCGTCTTCGCGATGTTCCCGCGGCTATCGGAGCGCCTTGGGCAGCCGGGAGGTACTCTCTCTGGAGGCGAGCAGCAGATGCTGGCGCTGGGGCGCGCACTCATGGCACAGCCCAAGCTTCTGCTCCTTGACGAGCCCTCGCTGGGTCTAGCGCCGTTCCTGGTGCAGCAGATCTTCGGGATCATCCAGGAGATCAACCGGCAGGGGGTGACGATCCTGCTCGTAGAGCAGAACGCCTACCAGGCCCTGCGCATCGCTCATCGCGGCTATGTCATCGAGACGGGCACGATCGCGATGGAGGGCCCCGCCGAGGATCTGCTGACCGATGACCGGGTGCGTCGTGCCTACCTGGGGCGATAGGCGACGAAGAGGCCGCCGACACCGATGACGGATGTCAGAAGGGATCTTGCCCTGGGACTTGGAGCGGTGTGGCTGCTGTCGGCCGCGGCGTCGGGGCGCGCCAGGCATGCTATGCTAGACTTGGGACGTCAGTACGTCTCCGGTGGCTCGTCGCGGACGCGGCTTGAGCCGTCAGGTGTGCTGGGTATGGCGGTGGGCCGCGTTGCTCGTGCTAAGCTGGTCGGAGTGGCTGGTACGGTCTCTCCGTCGGCAGTTATCGGGCGAGCGCGTCGCAGTGCGTGGCCCGCGCCCGTGCGTCATGCGGAACTGCGCTACTCGGACGTGCAGATGCTTGGCGCCCACGTGCTTCGGCTCAGGGCGGCGATATCCGACTGCGTGTTGGACGGAGTTGGGGTACTCGCCCAGGGCCAAGCGAGGATCTTGCGGACAGGGCCCGTCGAAGCCGAGATCATCGTGAGTGCCGAGTCCCTGGAGCGCTACCTCGGACAGCGGATGCCGGCGCTTCGCAACGCGCGCGTGGCGCTCGCCGGTGGCCGCGTCGCCGTGGAGTGGGACAACTCGGTGCCTGTCGGCAGGGCGGTCGTGGTCGGATCGGTGCGTCCGAGCGACGTCACGGGAGTGGAACTGCAGGATGTGCGAGCTTGGTTGAACGGCGCCGAGATGGCCCCGGCTCTCGTCGCTTCTGCGACGCGAGCCTTCGGCGAGGCGCTCTGGCCGGGCATCCCGTCGGGTTGGGGGTCGTCCTTCCACGTGAGGGATGTAGACGTGATGGAGGGCTCTCTGCGACTGGTGTTGGCGGGCACATCGCCCGGAGACTAGGAAGGACCTGAATGAAACGATGACATCGGAAGCCGCCCCGCGTAGGACGCCGCTGTATGACGTGCACCGGAGCGCCGGCGCCCGGATGGTTGCGTTCGCCGGCTGGGACATGCCCGTGCAGTACTCGGGCGTTCTTGAGGAGGCGCTTGCGGTAAGGCGCAAGGTCGGCATCTTCGACATCAGTCACATGGGGCGTCTGAGGCTCCGCGGTCCGCAAGCGCGCGACGATATACAGCGCTGCACGACCAACAATGTAGACAAGCTCGTGCCTGGAGCCGCGCAGTACTCGCTTATGACTGCGGAGTCAGGTGGGATCTACGACGATGTGATCGTGTATCGCGTGGCGGAGGACGAGTTCCTGGTGGTAGTCAATGCCAGCAACACGGGTCGCGACATCGCGGTCCTCCGATCCGGCCTGTCTGCGGGTACGGAGCTTCATGACGAGACCGCTGAGACCGCCATGATGGCCGTACAGGGCCCCGATGCTGTAGCCGCGCTCACCCTGCTGACCGATCTCGACATCGCAGGGGTGGGACGGT
>Ga0172375_10010239_pt1 | contig 12200 bp, 9 predicted proteins | sample LakKiv1m_FD_114537 | JGI IMG/M metagenome (GOLD analysis project Ga0172375, IMG submission 114537) | Freshwater microbial communities from Kabuno Bay, South-Kivu, Congo - kab_092012_11.1m | ecosystem: Environmental > Aquatic > Freshwater > Lake | place: Democratic Republic of the Congo... | reverse complement strand
TCCACTGTTTAAAAAAATCATCAAGATCAGTTCCGTAAGCTTGATTTAAAATCTGCCTTGCCACAGAATATAAATATCTTATATCTTTTTCTTTTTTTTCATAAGCCAGGCTTAAAGGATCCAAATCGCAGGCCTTAAACCTCATATCTTTATCTATAATAATATTTTTTGGCAATAATTCGCCGTGAGATAATCCCGCTTTATGCAAATCATCTATGCCATATATGAGTTCGGCTAAATTGTATATAATATCCTTATCCGTAAAAAATTTATCGTGCAGAAGATTTTCTACGTTTTTTCCATCTACAAATTCCAAAATCTGATAATGATAAGCCCAATCAAGCCTTTCAAGCAGGCCTTTATTGCCAGGAGTAACATATTTTTTCATTTCGGATTTCGGTATAAACCCAGCGTCATAAAGCTGGATTAAGGCCGAAAAATTATGATTAAAAACCTTTTTCTGTCTCCAAAATTCAACCTGGCTTTTCATTACCCAGCAGTAAGCGCGGCACGTTTCTGGAACAATGTCTCCATAGGGGTTTGCTATTTTTATCACTACTGTTTTAGAGGTTGCTGTTTCCGTGGCTTTAAATACAACACAGCGCCATCCGCTTCCTAAAGAAGCGGCGTCTACGACATACCCCTTGTCTTTAAATACATCCTGGACTATTTGAGCAAAAGAAATCGGCTTGGAGCGCATTGCTTCCTGCATACGCTCGAAAATCCTGTTTTTGCCCATTGGAACCCGTAATACATCAGCAGAAAAGCAAAGCGTATTATTAAAAATACAGAACGTGCTTATTATTGCTAGCACCGTCTTAAAATTGCGATATTTTTTAATCTTTTTCATAGCTTGGATAAAAATCTTCTACGCCATTCACTATTCTAATCCAACGCGAATAGCTATTAAATATAACCTGCTCTTATATCTCGTCTTGCAACGCCCTGAAGTTTTTTCCTAATATCTCTTGCGCGCTTTTCTGTTGCGTTTTTAGAAGCTGAATTATCTGGGCTGATAATTCGCTATTGATAGGCAAAATAACAACGGTTTTTGTCCCAAACCCTTCCGGATATCCAGGAGATCCGTGCCATTCTATCGTCCCGCCATGATATTTCAGTAAAGCCTTAACTATATAAATACCCAGGCCCTGCCCGCCGTTTATCAAATCATCATATTCTCCATAATAGCGCCGGAATACAGGATTGGAAGGCCCTCCCTTTAGTATCCCCTCTCCGTTATCGCTTATGCTGATTATCAAATTGCCTTTTTTTATAACCATAGAGAAACCTATCCGCCCAACTTCTATAGACCCTCCTCCTCTCATATCTTTCCCTACCATCCTGCGTATGCAACTATCATAAGCGTTTGTTAATATTTCCAGCATAACCTTATAAAAAGTGGTATTTCTTGTATCTTCTATAAGATAAAGAAGGCCCTCCCGGCTATCCACCTCTATAGTCTTCCCGTCAAGAAACGTTAAATAATCTACATCGTCCAGAATGAGACGCTCCTGTCTAAGTCTGGCAACTTCCCTTATCTCTTGATCAGCTCCCCTTGTAAACGAGACTAACCAGTCTATTTGCTGTACTATCCTCATACTCGCGAGCCTTTGCAGGACTGCGACTTTTCTTGCCTCATCCAATCTAAAAGTTAATTCTTCGGACAGTAACGTTTCTTCTTCTGACTCCGACGCTTCGTGTCTGATTGCAATGTTTTCTTTTGATTTGCTAAAAAGTAAAGGCGCTCTTAATGCAAAACTTTTATTTACCGCACAAAATACCGTATCCGGGCTTAAAGAAATTATGATCAATAATAAGATAAATGTTTTTTTAATTTTTATCATAATTTTAGGTAAAAATCCGCTTTGTTGAACCGTTTTCGCGCTATCTACAAACATTGCCTTTTTGTCCTGGAAATCAGCGATTGAGCGGCAGTTTCTTGCATCCTTTGCCCTCTTTTTATTCTTACTAAATCAGCCATTGCCTGAGCCTGTCCTAGTGCCGCCTCTTTTGCCAGACTGAAATGCACGGTATAGCCCGGGTAATTTTTTGCAAGATAATTTTGAGCGCTTTTAACCAGGATAATTCCGGTTTCTCCTTCTACACATTTACCGATCAAGCTTACGCCGAATTCTTCCTTCCTCAAATAATCCGCGGTAGCTATTAAAAATTCCGCAAAAAATTCACCCATCTTTGCGAAAAGTAACTCGATGTTTTTAAAGTCTTGCGCCTCTTCCGGCGTTAGCAGCGTCTGTCTGCTCTTCAAATCATCGTAAACCTTCTGAATCTGCTTTAAAGCCTGCCTTTGGACCTTGGACTGCGTCAAATCCGAATTTATTGTAAACGTCTTAAAACCGCCTTCTTCTTTTATAAATTTCCTCAAAAGATAAATAAAATTCCTTTGGCTCCCTGCCAAAGACTGGCCCATTCCTCTGACGCCTATCTTATCATGGTAAGGCAGATTATCATCATGAGAAGTGTCTACTATTATCTTTCCCAACTCCGCCAGCATGGGCGAAACAGTCCCTCCTATCTCCACGGAACCGGCTATTCCCGTCCCCAAAGAAACATGCACCACTACATCCGTAAAAGGCGGCTGCTCTCTGTTTATGATACTGAAAGCCGCTGCCGCATCTCCGTCATTGTAAATTTCCAAAGTTACATCTCCCGCCATTGGCGCCAATCCTTCCATGCGCTCGGCAATTATATTTATTAAAGGCCGCACCAATCGTGAAATCTCTTCTTCACTGACTCCCGCAAAAATCCCAGATATGCCTCTGATTTCGCCTTGATATATCACTGCAGCCGCGCTTAGCCCTATACCGCATATCTTATACCCATCCGGCAATTTCCCTTCCTTATCAGCGTTCACCAACAGTTCTTTCACTCCTTCAACAAACACCCGTATATGCTCTTCCGCGGAAACTAACTGTTTCGGATCATTCACATCCTTGGCAATATTATCCACCATAGTCCACCAATTTTTTGAAAATCCGGTAAGTTTTTTCCCATCGCCGTCGATCAGATAAAATTTAACGTCAGACCGTCCGAAATCAATACCTATGAACAAGTCGCTTTCATCAAATTTCGTCTCCACGTTCCTTTTTAACACTACTCCTTTAGGCAAACTAAAAAGCTGGGGCGGGATATCTTTTTCATCAACCCGTTCCATAGTGACCTCTCCGTAAACGGTTTTCATATATTTTTTTATCAGATCTTCTCTCTCCCACTGCTCTATCAGGTCTCTATATAACTGAGCGTCTTGCGTATAAATCTTAAATGAACATCCTCCCACAAGCCCGGCTACCATAGAAACAATTTTTTCTCCCAGTCTGCGCACAACTACTTGATATGCTTCTTCGGATAATTTTTTAGGCAAATAAACTTCATATGCATATGGTTTTTCAAAATCAGCTCTTTCTATTATAAACACTACTCTCTGCCTGTCGCTTTCCGGCAGCTTTGCAAATCTTCTGAACAAGCTATCCCATTTTGTAATTGAGATGTTCGACTCGGCGTGACACATTCTCTCCATTTCCAATAATTGCTGTGATGCCATTATTCCCTCCTCATTATCTTCCTTTTCTCTGAAAATTAAACCCGGCCTCAGCATAGACGCAGAATATGCGGCAGTGTCTGCAAAAAAGCAGGCGCTTATGCAAATAGCCAGAACCTTTAGATATAATACTTTTCCAATCTTTATCATAATTCGCACAAAAAAATAGCCCTCCTTTTTTACCGTCATAAGGCTATTTTTTTGAAAAATTCCGGAGAAATTTTTATATTATAAAATCTGTAAATATATATAAATTATATAAAGTGATAAAGAGCGCGTGCATAAAAATAGCCCGGCCTGGAAAAAAGATCGGGATGTTCTTTTTCGAACAATTCATTATCAATAGGAAAGGTCATCACAACCTCTGTTCCAAAACCTTCGGGATATCCGGACGGACCGCGCCATTCTATCGTCCCGCCATGATATTTTATGACTGCCTGCACTAAAGGAATCCCTATGCCTTGTCCGCCCATAAGCAGATTTTCATAATCATTCCCGTAATGCATATTAAAACTTGGTATAGCCCCATAATGCTTCTTAATTCCTTCGCCATTATCAACTATACGGATAATCAATTTTTTTTCTCTAACAGCTAAGACAAGGCGTATTTTTCCTGTCTCTATGGGTCCGCCGGCATCGTTAGGCTTACCAAGCATTCGTCGCACACAAGTATCGTAAGCATTGCTCAACATCTCGCCTACTATCTTAGAAAATTCTGTTTCTCTAGTTTCGGTTCTGAGCCAATTAAGGCATTCCTGGCTATCTACAAACATCTCTCTTCTTTCAGTTTCTCCTTTGTCATTTTTCTCAAAAAATGTTAATACAAAAATATCTCCTCTGAGCATCCTTTGCTGTCTTAGCCTGGCTATTGATTCCATAGCATCGTTAGCTTCGGAAGAAGATATTGGCGGACTTGGCCAGTCTTTTAAATTTATTTTACCAAAGAGCTTTGAGACCCTCCTGTAAAAAGTTGCGCTATCTTTTACTTCAGCTTTGCTGAATTCTACTTCTTCATCTACCAGAACCTCTTCTTCGTTTAGTACTTGCGCGCTCTTTTCATTAAGGGCATCTTGCATTAATTTATTGAAATACATGGGAGGCCTTAGCCCAAAATCTCTATTTGAAGCGCAGAATGCTAAGCTTTGGCTAAAGAAAACCGCTACCAGCAATAAGATTAATACTTTTTTAATCTTTTCCATAATCCGGGTAAAAAAATAGCCTTTTGTAGGCTGTTAATTTTAATAACCTATATCATATAAAGTATGCCATATAAACAGGTATTATTCAAGATTTTAAAGCTCATTACCGGGGCAGTCTTTCTTTATCCGCAAGATTAATAGCGTAGCCGGCTTTTATATGGCCGGGATCTATCTTAACAGCTTCCTTAAACTCATGGATAGCTTCCTCATATAACCTTTTTTTATAATAAACCATGCCCAAATTATAATGCGCTTCTGGATAGAAAGCGTTTAATTCTATAGCCCGTTTAAATTTAAGCAAAGCATTGCTCCATAATCCTTGCTTATAATAAACAGTCCCTATGTTAAAGTGGTACTCCGCGCAATCCAGATCTAATAATAGCGCCTTGGTATACATAAACAACGCCTGATTATATAATTTTCTGGCGTAAAATACATTACCCATCCCGCTATAAGCAAAACTCGCATGTTTATAATTAAGAAAAAGGCTTTTTTTGTAGGCTTCCAAAGAATCGTTATATTGCTCCTTCCTGAGATAAGCGCTTCCAAGTGACAAGTAATCCTGGGAAAAATCAGGTTTTATATCTTCTTTATTTATAAGAAAAGATAACGCTCCTAAAATGACGGCGCAGGATAACAAACGCCTGAATCTTCTTTTTCTTGCCTGATCAAACATCCAATATATTCCATAAGACGCGAACAATATAAAAAATTGGACTACAGGGAGGCGATACCGCGAAATAACAAAAAAGATAATAATAGACACTGAATAAGACAAGACAATGAAGTATATAAGAGACAATTTTTTGAAATCTTTTAAAGCTAACATCATCCCAAACAAACACCATGGAGCAATAAAACCAAAATCCAGCATATTAAGCAGGCCGGAATATCTTTTAAAAAAATAAAAGCTGCTGTCGTTATCCGGCGCTTCATACCTGCTAAAAAAGAAATAGCGGCTTTTTTTAAATAATAACTCCAGAAACTGCGAAGGATTGGCCTTTATAAAGCATAGCCCTTCCCTAAACCAGAACCTGGAAGATTGAGGATAGCTGAGGCTTTCTCCCGTAATCCTGCCTGCTTCTCGCCTGAAATCTTCATGTTCACGGAAAGGGGTCGGGTTGACAAATGAGGGCTGTTTGTTGCGACCGTCCGAGTCAGGGTTATTGCCGATATAAAAATTTTCTCCGCCATGATGCGCGACTATAACAAATTCCCCTGTCATCAAAAAATTTTTAATAGTTATTGGCGCGCTAATAACGGCTATCCCTGAAATAAAAGCTAAAATAAATATAGCCGCTTTCTTCTTTTCTTTAAATACCGCAAAAATCCAAACTAAAATAACCAATGGTAAAATATTTGCGCGGGTAAAAACCGATAAGCCCCATAGCAATCCTGAAAAAAAGAAAGCCTTAAAGCCGGGTTTCTCCACAGCGTATAAAAGCGAAAGAGTGGCCAGGCTGATTAAAAACAGGGCCATGGAATCAGGCGATAATATCCCTTCATGAAAAATAAATACGCTATACGCCGACATTATCAAACCGGCAATAATCCCGATTGCCCTGCTGAATATCTTTTTCCCTATTAAATATATAATCACGCAGCTAAAAGCGCCAAGGACATGCTGAATCAGCGTTGCTAAAAAAATATTATGCCCAAAAACCTTATAAACCGCTGCAAGGAAATAAAGATATAAAGGGCTGCCGCAAAATACGCTGCTATCTACCCAGCCGATCTTAAGCAATTTTTCTGCCCATATATCATAATATAAAGGGTCTAACTGCAGGCATCCAAAAAAAGGGGTATTCTTTATCTGATTCAAATATAAAATCCGTATTATGAAAGCAAGTATAAAAATTCCCCAGATAATATATCTTTCTTTATAATTACGCAGTCCTGCTGCATCTCTGATCTTTTTTATATCTATCATGATTAGATTATAACAAATTAATAGCTTATATTAAAATAATTTAAAGTAATTGAAGTGGGTTAATTATCAATAAATGGGCTTATGAGGTGGGAATTGGTGCCGGAGGTGGGAATTGGCGCCCGCCTGCGGCGGGTCGGCCATTCGTCCCGCTAAACAGATGCTCCTTTTCGTCGCATCTATCGGGACTCTCTTCAATTCCCTTAGTTATCAACTCTGGTGCCGGAGGTGGGAATTGAACCCACAAGGCCTTGCGACCATCGGTTTTTGAGACCGACGCGTATGCCAATTCCGCCACTCCGGCGAACACATCACACAGATCCCATTTTTCTGAATTTTTCGTAGCGGAGTTTAAGCAACTCGTCTTTCGGTATTGCTTTTAATTCCTTTAATGCTTTCTTAATAACTTTTTTTATATTCTGAGCCGCTTTTTCAGGGTCTCTGTGGGCTCCGCCTAAAGGCTCTGGTATTTCTTCATCAATAAGGCCCAGGCCAAGAAGATCTTTTGCGGTAAGCTTCAGCACTTCTGCCGCATCAGGGGCTTTTAATCTGTCTTTCCACAGGATTGCAGCGCAGCCTTCGGGAGATATTACAGAATAATATGCATTTTCCATCACATAAACTCTATCGCCTACGCCTATCCCTAGCGCCCCGCCGCTGCCGCCTTCTCCTATCACAACCACGATGATTGGGACCTTTAAAAGCATCATCTCTCTTAAATTATAAGCTATTGAATTTGCCTGCCCGCGTTCTTCCGCGCCTATTCCCGGATACGCGCCGGGAGTATCAATAAAAGTTACTATAGGTATATCAAATTTATTGGCGAGCTCCATCATTCTCATCGCTTTTCTATACCCTTCAGGATGGGCGCTGCCAAAACTTCTCATGATATTCTCTTTCGTATCCCTTCCTTTTTGATGCCCCACAACAAGCACCTTTTCCCCGTCAATCTTGGCAAACCCGCCCACCATAGCCTTATCATCGCTGAACATTCTGTCGCCATGCACTTCAACAAAATCCATCATCGCCATATTTATATAATCCATGGTATACGGCCTTTTGGGATGCCTTGCTATCTGGACCCTTTGCCATGGGGTGAGAGATTCAAATACTTCTTTTTTCAATTTCTCAAGCCTCGCTTCAAGAGTCTTTATCTCTTCTTCAAGGTCAATACTGCCGTCAGAAGCAAGAGATTTCAGCTCGTTTATCTTGCGCTCCAGCTCTAATATAGGCCTTTCGAAATCCAACACTATGCTAGACATTTTATCCTCTCTTAATCCGTTATTACAACCTCTGTGTTGATAGGGATTATCCTGTAAAGCTCTTCCACTTCTGCGTTAAGCATTCTTACGCAACCTTTCGTAGCTTGTTGCCCTATCTTCTCAGGAGAGGTTGTACCATGGATACCGTAACCTGCCAGATTAAACCCCATCCATCTTGAGCCAAGCACATTTTCAGGGCTTTCAGCAGGTACTATCGCTCTTTCGGTATACCATACAGGATTTGTAATTTTATTGACTATTTTAAAATTTCCTACAGGAGTGCAGTTGTTTTCTCCTGTCGAAACCCGATAAACTTTCATAATGTCATCATCGCTGAGAAGCGTTAATACATTTTGAGATTTATCAACCAGGATCTTATATCTTGCTTTTGAGATTTTCAATTTTGCTTTAGTTCTTATATTTTCGCTGGTTAAAGAGTTTGCAATTTTTATGAGGTCAACTGTGGTGCCGAATTTTTTTGCAATATTTATAAGAGTATCTCCCGGGGCCACTTCATAAAGCACATCTTTACTAGTCATAGCCCTGGAAAAAAGTATGGCTATATTAAGCTTGCCGGCCTTATCCTGAACCTCTGAAACGTTCTCTATATTCTGGTATTTTTTCAGGATAAGCTGGTATATATCCCGCGCCTTTATCATATCGTTTTTAGCTTCATAAGAACCGGCTATTGTAAAATATATTTGCCCGATGGATTTAGCGTCTGGTTTTTTTTCCGCTATCAGGTCTATCTCGGCCTTCGCCTCGTCCAGCTTGCCGTCTTTAATAAGCACCTCTATAGATTTAGCATCTATGTTATTGCCTAAGTTCTTCATGCCAAATATAGCCAGCGCCACCAACCCTGCTGCAACAATCCCTACCCCGACTCCAGTCAATATCTTATTCACTATATCCTCCCAATTTTTGCTTCGCAAAAATTGATCCCGAACGACCCTATGTTGACCCTGCGTCGCGAGGAGCCAAATTTTATGAAATAAAACTTAACATCTGTTAGTTCACATGTAACAAAAAATGGCCACCAGAATTCCTATGGCAGCTCCCATAAACACCTGTATGGGCGTATGCCCTAATAATTCTTTAAGCCTTTCCTGCTGAATACCTTTGTTTAAATATATATCTTCTATAATCTTATTAAGGGCTTCTGCCTGATGCCCGCTCTGGCGCCTTACTCCCTGAGCGTCAAACATTGTTATAAATGCGAAGAAAAATACGATTACAAAAAGCGGAGACGTAAAACCATATGTAAGCCATACCGCCGTGGCAAGAGCTGATACGGTAGATGCGTGGGAAGAAGGCATGCCGCCCGCTCCTATAAACCACCTGAAATTAAACCTTTTCTCGCGCATAACGCCTATGGCAACCTTTATGGTTTGAGCTACAAACCACGCTATAAGCACCGTAAAAAACATATGATTGTTTTCAAAAACTTTCATATTGTTTCTCGAATTTTGCAAAACAAAATTTGATCCCGCCTCTTGGCTGAAATTCTGATGACAGACAAGAAACTTTCCTTATCATATAGCACATTTATGTTAATTTCTTATTATATATAATAGATAGGACTTATGGCAAGTAAAAAGAAAAGGATCTAAAACTTCGCCGTACCTGACAACGTAAAAGACGTCTCGCTAATAAGCCTTAATTCAAAGCTGAATAAATACCAGCTTACAAGGGAGGGCATTATATCAAATCCTAAAACAACGCCTGCCGGGCTTTTATTCCCTCCGTTATAGGTAGAATAAACCAGTCCGGATCCGCTATCCGTAAAAAACACATCAACGTCTGAATCCGTATACGTAAGGCCTGCATACGGTATAATAGTATAGCAATCCCGCATATCCGCGGAAATTATAAATTTTTTACTGGCTAACAGGCTTATCTGCCACTCTTTTATATCGAACGTCTCGTTGGCAGCGGATGCTGTTGAGCCGCCTATCTCAGCTGTATCGAAATCCAGCTGAGTATCCTTATATTGGCCGTCCATCGTTAATTTTATCCCTGTAGAGGCAAATTCCCATAATTTAGCCTTTATGCCGCCGCCTAATACAAGCCCCGGCTTTGTATTTACCTCGACACTGGATCCATTCTGCTCCCATTTTACCTTAAGATCAGAGGTACCTATTTTCACATACGGCTCCAGCACATCCGAATAGTTCATTGAAATTTTTAAATTCGCGTTCTGGCCTTCTATCTTTGCATTCGCGCTCTCGGAAGAAGTGCTAAGCCTTTTTTTGGCTATATATTCCACGTCAAAACCCGCTTTTATGCTCACCCCGGATTCACAGGAATCCAGCGTCTTTTCAACAGCTTCCTCTCTTGAGAAAAAAGACGTTTCAGGTATGCTAACATCCGCCTGGCCTCCCACATTCAGAGCAAAAGAGATGCCTATAAAAAGTAATGAAAAAATTACCGTCATTATAATTATAATATATTTTCTCATTCTATCATCTCCTTAAAACTTCATCGTGCCGCCTAAGCTCAGCGCAACCTCATCCACAAGCCTGAACTCTAAACTATAAATAAAAGCGCTGTTCAATCTAGGCATAATATCCAGCCCGAATACAAAACCGTAAAGTTTTTTATTATTTGCGTCAAAAAGCGAATAATCACTGGACGGGATTGCGGCATTGGTAAAGCTCACATCTACGTTTGAGTCAGCATAAGTCACTCCGGCATAAGGCACCACATAAATGCTTTGCAGCTTTAACGGGATTTCAAACTTTTTACTTAAAAGAAGGCTGATTTGCTGTTCTTCTACCTCAAACTTTGCTCCGTTATCTCCTGCGCTAATAGAATCAACAGTGGCTTCTTTAACGTCAGGATCCGTAGTCCTGTATTGAGCGTCTCCTGTCAGCCTGATGCCCCAGAACTCCAATATATTAACCTTTAATCCGCCTCCCCAGGCAAAGCCGCTATCGGCATCCACATCTATCTTTTGGCCATCCCCTACGCCCTGCTTCCATCTTGCCTTTAAGTTAGAAGTTCCGACTTTTACATATGGCTCAAATCTGTTAAAAATAGTCATTCCAAGTTTCACCATATGCCACTGGCCTTCCATCTCAGCTCCTCTTAGATCAGAGTTGACATGCAAGTCCTTATCAAACACAAATTCTAAATCAAATGACGCTTTGATCTTAACCGCCTGCTCACATTCATCAAGAGTGTTTTCAACTATATCTTGTCGCAACAAAGCTGATGCCTGAGGCAAATCTAAATCAAGCGCATTCCCTACGGTTGCGGCAAAGCCATATTTTGCGGTTATACAACCTATTGATATTGCTATAGATAAAACGAGGAAACAATATTTTTTCATAAAGCATTACCTTTCTTTATAATAGATTATAATATATTATGTTTATTTTACAATGAAGTATACCTTATAGAGTCCCGGTTGTCAAGCCAACGTATTATTTTTTAACTTTTTTGAAAGAAACTACCCCTTTCGATGTGTCTACTATTATATATACGAACCATAAACTTGACACTCTGACAATGTTAATTTTGTCAAGTTTATGAAAAAGGAGGCAGCTATGCTATCAAGAATACTGTCAGCTACAACTATAGGTATCGAAGCAAGGCCTATTGAAATCGAAGTCGACATAACAAGAGGCCTGCCAAATGTAATAATCGTAGGGCTTCCTGACGTTGCTATCAGGGAATCCAGAGACAGAGTAAAAGCAGCTATTAAAAACAGTCGATTTGAATACCCGTCAGAAAAAATCACCATAAACCTTGCTCCATGCGATATAAAAAAAGAAGGCCCTTCTTTTGACCTGCCCATAGCAATAGGGATACTTGCCGCATCAGGCCAGATAAACCCCGATAATCTCAGGGATTATGTATTTCTGGGAGAACTTGCTTTGAACGGAAGGATAAGACCCATAAAAGGAGCTCTTCCGATAGCAATGTCCCTAAAAAATTCCCGCAAAAAATTGATTCTACCGGAAGAAAATGCCAGAGAAGCAAGCATAGTAGAAGGCTTAGAAACCTACCCCATTGGTACGCTTGGCAATGTGTCTAGCTTCTTGAAAGGCACTAGTTTCATCGCCCCCATTACTCCGGATAAAGAAATCTTGCTTGAAAAAGTTCAAGATTACGAGCTGGATTTTTCGGACGTAAAAGGCCAGTTTCTGGCAAAGAGGGCAATGGAGATAGCCAGCGCAGGAAATCATAACATACTAATGATCGGCCCTCCCGGCAGCGGAAAAACCATGCTGGCCAAAAGGCTCCCCGCGATA
>Ga0172375_10010238_pt1 | contig 12200 bp, 13 predicted proteins | sample LakKiv1m_FD_114537 | JGI IMG/M metagenome (GOLD analysis project Ga0172375, IMG submission 114537) | Freshwater microbial communities from Kabuno Bay, South-Kivu, Congo - kab_092012_11.1m | ecosystem: Environmental > Aquatic > Freshwater > Lake | place: Democratic Republic of the Congo... | reverse complement strand
CTCGATTGCCTCGGTGTAGGGGGCAATGAGGTTGGCCATGCCACCGGTGGCGATTACCCGCGGCTTTTCCGGCGCCATCTGCACCCGGATGCGCTTGATCAGCCCCTCGATCAGGCCGGCGTAGCCGAAGAGGATGCCGGCCTTGATGGCGTCGATGGTGTTGGTGCCGATGGCATGGGGCGGCGGGGTGGAGATGTCCACCCGCGGGAGTTTGGCGGTGCGGCTGCCCAGGGCTTCGAGCGAGATCGCCATGCCTGGGGCGATGACGCCGCCAAGGTATGCCCCGTCGGCCGCCACGCAATCAAGCGTAATGGCGGTGCCGAAATCGACGATGATGAGTGCGTTCTGGTATTCCCGGTAGGCGGCCACCGCGTTGACGAGGCGGTCCGCCCCCACCTCGGCCGGGTTGTCGGTGCGGACCTCGATGCCGGCGGTGGCGGTGGTGGCCATGAGTGGCTCGCAGTGGAGGTACTTGCTGGTGAAGGCCTTCCAGGTGAGGGCCATGGGCGGCACCACGCTGGCGATGGCGATGGCCTCGACGTCGGCGAAGGTGAGCTTCTCCATGGCAAAGAGGCCGTGGAAGAGGGCGGCGAGTTCGTCCACCGTGCAGGAAGAATCGGTCTTCATCCGCCAGTGGCAGCGGAGTTCGCGACCGGCGAATAAGCCGATCACCATGTGGCTGTTGCCCACGTCAACGGCAAGGAGCATGGGGCGCTGATCTCCTGATGGTTGCTGGGAAAAAGTGCCGCCAGCGGCGGCAACCAGACAATAGTATTGACTCTACCAGAAAAAATCAATAATTGTCTAGGGATAGTTGGCTTGACAGTGATGGGTGGCTGTCGCATCTTGTGGATAAGGGGGATTGGCCATGACCGGTTTCGTCCAAATTGTCACCACCGTGGAAACCGCGGCGGAGGCCGAGCGCATCGCCACGGCGCTGTTGGAACAGCGGTTGGCGGCCTGTGTGCAGATCGTGGGGCCGATCACCAGCCACTACTGGTGGCAGGGTAAGCGGGAGCAGGCCACCGAGTACCAGTGCCTGATCAAGAGCCGGCAGGAGTTGTTCGCGGCGGTGGAGGCGGCGATTGTCGCCGTGCATCCCTACCAGACCCCGGAGATTATAGCCACCACGGTGGTGGCGGGCGGCGCTGGCTATCTCGCTTGGCTCGATGCGGAATTACGGCTGGCAAAACCATGAGTGACGAAAAAAATGGTTATCGCCAGCGGCGCAAGGAGTTCCAGTGCCACTGCTGCCGCAAGGTGTTGCCGTTCTGCTGGAACTGCCCGTGCGGTTTCCAGATCTGCGACGCCTGTTTCCAGGAGAACAAATGGGGGATCAGCAACGGCCCGACCTGGATTTGTCCGGATTGCGGCCGGGTGCGGATGATGTGAGGGGGAGTGGTAAAGCCGCTTGCAAAAGCATGGGGTGGCGTTACAATATTTTTATGAGAGTAAACAAGAAGCCTTTTGACAGCCGGAGGTGCGAGCGCTATCAGGTGAATGATGGTCTGATCGCGCTGGACTCTGTTTACGGCGAATTGATCGACATCAGCTTTGGTGGCCTTTCCTTTCGCTACAATGCCTACGAAAAAATGATCAAAAAGCCGGTGGAGTTCGGCATCATCTTCGGCGGCGAGACCCTCTACTTTGATAACATCCCCTTGGAGAGCATCACGGATTTCCCGCTCGAAGAGGGCGACAACGGCGGCACGCGCCGGCGCGGCATGCAGTTTGGCGAATTGAGCCAGGAGGATCTGGCCCGCCTTGCCCGTTTCATCCGTGAACACACTGCGAAAAAAATCTGAAAAAACCGGCGGGCGCCCAGGCTTAATCTAACCGGCCGCTGGGGGCTTGGTCGTTGTCTTCCTGACAAACAGTTGGCAGTGCATGCCGGAGCTCGTGAAGACGGTGATGGCCGGGTACTGGGTGGATTTGAAGCCTAGCGCCCGGCAACCGTAGGGGAAGGCCGGCTCGTGGGTGACGTAAAAGTGCAGGCACGTCATGCAGTTGGGCCGTTCCGTGGTGGGGTTGTTCATGATGTCTGCGGGTCCGGCCTGGCGGCGGTCGCCGCCAGGCCGGAAAGCAGCACGGAGCGGCCCAGGGGCACTACCTCGCAGGGGAAGCTCCCGACGAAGACCGGATGGTCGCAGAGGCCCCCGGAGAGGTAGATGAGTTCCGGTTCACCGGCAAAGCGGTGGGCGTTCACGGCGATCCCCCGCACGAAGCTGGCCACGGCCTCGGCCACCGGCACCCCGGCGATCACCGCGTCGAAGATGTCGCTCATGCCCAGTACCCCGCAGGTGACGGAAAAGGTTTGGAGTGGTACCGTCATCCGGGTGCGGTCGAGGTTGTAGTAGCGTTCCAGTAGTTCGATGGTAAAGCCCATGGAGGCGCCGCATTCCGCGTTCCAACCCATGTCCTTGAGCCGGCCGTCGGCGTAACGGATGAACTTGATGTCGCGGCTGCCGCAATCAAGCAGCAGAAAATCCGGTTTGGCGATGAGCGTCTCGCCGCCGCGGGCCAGGGCAATGAGTTCGTTTATGTAGTGGCGGGCGCAGCGTTTGCCGTTGTGGCCGGTGGCCCAATCGACCACAAGATCGGGTGGCAGGTCCTTGGTGGGTAAGATTTTCGGCGTGCCGTCGCCGGCGGTCAGGTCAAGCAGTTTGGTGTAGGAGGTGCCGAAGTCGCCAAGCTTCATGGCCTGGCCCCCGATAGTTCTAGAAAGGCCTGGACCTTTGCCTTGGCGCTGGCGGTGGTGTGGGCGTCCAGATCGAGGTAGAGGCCATGCGGATGGCGCTTGGCCAGATGGCGTGCCAGCGCGGTCTTGGCACAGAATGACTGGGCAAAGAAGACGGTGGGCACGGTTGGATCTGTTACCATCTCCAGTTCGTGGTCGGCTGGCGTTTTGTTTTCCATGCAGCGGGTCCAGCCATGGACATGGGTGGTGGCCGGAAATAGTTCGAGGATGGCGAAGTCCCGCGGCGGCACCCCCCAGAAGCTGGCAGTGGGCGCAACAAATGGTGGGGAGTCGACCGGCGGCCCGGCCATTTTGACCCCGGCGGTGATCCGTTGCAATTTCTCAAGAAGAGGCAGTCCGCTTGTCGAGATGGGGTTGCCCAGCCTTTCGCGATCGGTGTTTTCGGTGGGGAAGAGCGGGATGGCCAGCCGTTGGCGGAGGATTTGGGCGGTGTAGCGGGCAGCGTCGCATTTGCCGGCACCGGTGTCGATGAAGATGGCGTCCAGTTGGCAGTGGAGGGCGTTGACCACGGCGGTGCGGAGGATGGCGCAATAGACCGTGGGCAGAAATGGGGTGGCGGTTTCGAGGTCGGCCATCACCAGCGGCTCATCCAGGTCGTGAATCTCGGCGCCGTGTTGGTTGAGCGCCGCGATTACTGAGCGCGGAGGTATCCCGACAATGCCGGCCCGCCGGATTCGCTGCCAGGGAATTCCCTGCCCGCCGGCCATGGGGTCAGTGGTCATGCCGCCGGATGAGGTAGATGCCGGCGCCGCCACCGATGAGGTGGATGGACCATGAGGCCAGGGTCGGCGGCAGGTAGGCGGCGTGGGCCATGGCCTGGGTGGCGCTCCAGATGCCCCAGGCGGCAAAGGCGAGGCCGCAGCTTACCGGGATGGCCAGGGCCAGGTCGCGGCCCCGGTTGCGGTGCATGGCCAGCAATACCGGCAGGCCGAGGAGCAGGAGCGGCAACCCGAGGAAGAGGTAGGAGAGCTTTTTCTGGAGCAGCAACCATGCCTCGCTGGCCGTGGGTTTTTCCGTGGCCATGGCGGCGGTGACCAACTGCGAGAGGGATTTTTCCTGGGCCTTGTAGGCGGGGATGAAAAAATCCTCCGGGGTTTCCGGCAGCGGCACTATGCGCTCGGCAAAGAGCTGTATCGTGTGGTTGTTGTCGGGCTGCATCAGTTTGAACTGGCCGTCGTAGAAGGTCCAGGTCCCTTTCCCCCAGGTGGCGCGGCTGGCAGTGAGCAGGGTGGCCAGCCGGAAGCCTTGGTCCCAGGTGGCGTAGGAGAAATCGGTGAAGCGTTTTTCACCTGGCATCGGCCGTGCAAATGAATAGATGCCGTCCTGCCCGCGGAAGTAGATGCGGCCATCGCGTTCGATGCCTTTGGGGGTCTGGCTGTTGACCTCTTCATACCAGATCTTGTTGGTTTCGGCCAGGGTGGGCGGTAGCAGCCACTGGCTGACCCCAAGGGTAACCACCACGAAGATGAGGCTGGCGGCGAGGAGCGGGCGGATGATGCGGATGGCCGGGATGCCGCTGGCCTTCAAGGCCATGAATTCATGGTGGTGGTTGAGGATGCCCAAGGTGATGATGCCCGCCAGCAGGATCGAAACCGGGATCATCTGTTCGTAGATGAACGGCACCTTGAGCAGCAGATATTTTATCGCCAGCCCAATGCCCTTCTTGGCCTCCATGAAGTTGTCCACCCGCTCGAAGAAATCCACCAGCAGATAGATGGCCAAGAGGCCGCCCAGTACCAGCAACAGGTTGCGGGTGAACTGCACGATGAGATAGCGATCGAGGAGCTTCATGGTGCCACTTTCGTGTGCCGCCACGGGAGCTTTTCGGCGAGGGCGGCGCTGGTTTCGTAGAGGCGGTCGAAGAGCGGCGTGGTCTCGTTGGCTACCTGGCGGACGAAGAAGAAGGTGAGGGTGGCGAAGACTAGGTTGGGCAGCCAGATGAGCAGGCCGATGGGCAGCATTTCCTCCTCGGCAAAGCCCTTGGCTGCGGTCAGGAGGATGTAGTAGAGGATGAAGACCAGCAGGCCCAGCGGCACGCCGGTGGAGCGGTGCGCCGGCCGGCCGACTAGGGTTAGCGGCAGCCCGAGGATGGTGAGGATCAGGCAGCCCACCGGCAGTGCGAGCCGTTGGTGGAACTCAATGAGATAACTGCTGCGGTCATGTTGGGTTGCCTCGGGTCTGGCGGCCTCGGCCCGTAGCTGCCCGAGGCTCATGCCGTTCTTGCCCAACCGGGTGAGGGCGTCGCCGCCCACTGCGGTGGGCGTCCGCATCGGCAGGCTCAGGGTGTAGCTGCGGAAATGCATGGTCTGGGTCTTGGGGCCGAGTGCCCGGTGCAGGCTCCCCTCGCCGAGGCGCAGGGTGATCTGCATGGTGGCGGTGTCGGCGGCGAGTGAGCCGCTTTGGGCCATGACCGTTACCGGGGTTTTGGAATTGCGCAGATCGGAGACGTATACCCCTTGCCATTGGCCGGTGTGCGGGTCGACATGGTCGGCATAGAGCACCACCTCCTTGATCCCCTCGCTGAATTGTTTTTCCTGCATGCCGCGGTCGATACGTTCCTTGGCGAGTTGGAATAAGAGCTTTTTGCTGGCGATGGTCCCCTGCGGCAGCAGGTGGGTGCCAGTGAAGAGGGTGAGGAGCGCGGTGCAGAGGGCCATCAGGCCGACCGCCGGCAACATGCGGTAGAGACCGATACCGTTGGCCTTGAGTGCCATGACTTCGTTGTCGTTGACCATGCGGGTGATGGCGATGATTACCCCCATCATGCTCGCCATGGGGAGGGAGAAGAGGAGCATGTTGGGGACCAGGTATGCGGCGAGGCGGATGAAGTCACCAAGCCCGACACCGAAAGCGAAGATGATGTCGAGAAGTGGCACCAACCGGCCCAGGAAGAGGACGGCGTTCAAGATTACCAGGCTCGCGAAAAAGGGCGCCAGAATTTCGGTGGTCAGGTATGTGAGCAGGAGCAGGGGCATGTCAACGGTTCGTGGAATTTTTACCAACAAATACCACAAAATACGGAGGCGGGCACCATCTTTCGTGGCAAGAGCGGGGGTGATGGGGAAGGCTAGCCGGCGGACCAGTGCGCCTGGCGGGCGAGCCGCCCAGGCCGCCGCCGATGCAAAGGGCGAGAATGCAGCATGACTGCTTGTCCGCTCCGTTGGAATTTGCTATGTCATACCCTGAAGCGAGAGCCCAGTCAACGATGGCACCCAGACGGTGCCACTAACCGAGGAGATTTCATGCCAACCCCTTTGGTGGAAACGATAGCGGTGGCGGCTGAGCCGCCGAGCCTTGGCGACAATACTGGTGATATGGACCGTCTCCGCCGGGCCCTTTCGGCGGAACTGGGGGTGACTGTCCCCTTTGCCCGGTTGGCCAAAGTGGGTGCGCGGTTCCGCGCCGCTGACTTTCGCGGCGTTGCCATCGTGAACCGGCTGGGGGGAGGGGGCGAACTGGTCGATTTCCTGCCCGCCATGCCGGATTATCTACCGGCCATGGCGCTGGACCTCGGCACCACCCATCTCGAAGCAGCGCTCATCGACCTTTTTACTGGTCGCCGCCTGGCCCAAGCCACCCGGCCCAACAGTCAGGCCGAGTATGGCGATGACGTCCTCTCCCGCATCCATTTCGCCACCAAGGGCGATGGACTTGCCACCCTGCAACAGGCGGTGGTGGACGACATCAACGCCCTGGCGGCCGAGTTGGCAGGGCAGCAGGCCGGGTTGGCACCGGACGCGATCCGGGCCCTGAGCGTCGCCGGCAATACCACCATGGTCCATCTTTTTCTCGGTCTCGATCCTTATCACCTTTGCCGCGAACCCTATATCCCCTTGGTCAATGCCCCGGACCCCTGCCATGGCGCCGACCTCGGCCTGGCCATCCATCCGGCCGCGCCGGTCTGGGTGCTGCCCAGCATCGGCAGCTATTTCGGTGGCGATCTCCTTGCCGGCATCGTGGCCAGCAACCTTGACCAGGAAGAAGCCGTCAGTATGCTCATCGATGTCGGCACCAACGCCGAGGTGGTGGTGGGCAACCGCGAGTGGCTCATCGCCTGTGCCGGCGCCGCCGGGCCGGCGTTGGAAGGCGGGGTGGCCAGGATGGGGATGCGGGCCGGGCCGGGCGCCATCGATCAGGTGGCCATCGACCCGGCGAGTAAAATCATCACCTACCGCACCATCGGCAATGAAAAGCCGCGCGGCCTGTGCGGCTCCGGCATCATCGATCTGGTGGCCGGCTTATATCTCGCCCGGATGATCGACATCCGCGGCAAGTTCCGGCCCAGCGCCATGGGCGAGCGGCTGGTGTCCGGGGTTGACGGCCACGCCTTGCTGATCGCCCCGGCGGCAGAGGCGGCCGATGGCCACCCAGTCCTGCTCTCCCAGGTGGACCTCGACGCGCTCATGCGTTCCAAGGCGGCCATGTATGCCATTCTCACCACTTTGATGCACCAGGTTGGCATGCCCTTCGCCGCCTTGCACCGGATCTTCGTCGCCGGCGCCTTTGGCCGGCACATCGCCCCGCGCCAAGCCATTGTGCTGGGCATGCTGCCCGATCTGCCCCTCGAAGTCTACCAGGCCATCGGCAACAGTTCGCTCGCCGGCGCCGAGGTGGTGCTGACCGACGCCAGCGCTCGTCAGCGCGCCCTGGCGCTGGTCCGCAGGATCACCTACGTGGAACTCAATGTGAATCAAGAATTCATGATCCGTTTCTCCGGCTCCCGCTTCATCCCACATACCGACCGCCGCCTCTTCCCCTCGGTGCCCTTCTACAACGGGGAATAGCCGGCAGTTGCACGCCGTGACCGGAAGTGGTATAGAGGGTTCCTCGTTGGCAAGGGTGCCGGGTAATCGGTAACGAAACGGAGAGATGATGACCACGACGAATGGGACCGCGTTGCTTGGGCCTAACCCCAATCGCAAGCGCAACTCCAAGAAGACGGCCAAGGAGCGGTTGCAGGAGTTCCTGGCGGTCTTCGGCAAGGATGACACCGTTTTGGTGGTAATCAATGCCGACCCAGACGCCTTGGCCAGCGCCATGGCGGTGAAACGGCTGCTGCGCCATCGGGTGAAGGGCGTCACCATCGCCTACCCCAACGAGATCAGGCGGCTCAACAACCTGGTCATGATCGACCTGCTCAAAGTGCCCATCGAGCGGCTCCATACCGTCAAGCCGGCCGAGTTCACCAAGCGGGTGATGCTCGATTCCCAGCCTACCCATCTGCCTTCTTTCGAGAATCTCTCCTGCGATGTGGTTATCGACCACCACCCCGCCACCAAGGGTTGGCTGGCGAGTTTTGTCGATATCCGCAAGGATTTCGGGGCCACCGCCTCGATGATGGCCGAATACCTGAGGGCCGCCGGCATCAAGCCCTCGGTGGCGCTGGCCACCGCCCTTTTTTACGCGATCAAGGTCGATACCAGCAATTTTGAAAAAAAGGCGACCCTGGCCGACGCTATCTCTTTCCGCTACCTCTTCAAGCTCGCCAACCAGAATCTGGTGCGCAAGATCGAGCATTCCTCGTTGAGGCGTTCCGAACTCAATTATTTCAAGGTCGCCCTGGCCGGGATGAAAGTTACCAAGCAGCGCCTTTACGCCCACCTGGGCCGGGTGCCGAGCCCGGACGTGCTGGTGCTCATCGCCGACTTCCTGCGGCAGGTGCATGATGTCTCTTGGGTTTTTGTCTCGGGTATCCACAACGACAAGCTGGTGGTGATCTTCCGCTGTGACGGCTACAAGAAGAATGCCGGTCGCCTGGCGGAAAAGGTCTTCAGCGCCAGCGGTTCCGCCGGCGGCCACCGCGAGGCGGCCCGCGCCGAGGTGCCGCTCAAGAACCTCGACCGCGAGGGCGCCGAATTTTCCACCAACACCCTGATGCGGCTCACAACGAAACACCTTTAGCATCCCCGCGGCTTTTTGCCGCCCCCCTCTTTGGCCAGCGGAATTTGTCGGCCCCTGTCTTGCTTTTTACCCGCTCCCCCTTCATAATGGCACTACCGAGGCAGTATTCCGTGCTGGAGCCGAGTACCTTATGAAGCAAAAGCCCAAGGTCCTTTCCATCATCCTGGCTGGCGGCCGGGTGGACGAACTTAATGTTCTCACCGCCCATCGCCCCAAGTCCGCCGTGCCTTTCGGCGGCTTTGCCCGGGTCATCGACTTTCCACTCAGCAACCTCATGCAGTCCGGCCTGGAATTGGTGGCGATCCTCAGTCAGTACCGGAGCTTTTCGCTCATCAGCCACATCGGCATCGGCGGCGCCTGGGACATGCTTGGCCGCTACCGGGGAGTTTCGATCCTGCCGCCTTCCCAAGGCTTCGGCCAGAGCAGTTGGTACCGTGGCTCGGCCGACGCGGTCTTCCAGAACCTCGACTTTATCCAGTTCCATAATCCGGAAACCATCCTGATCCTCTCCGGCGACCACGTCTATCACATGGATTACCGAGAGATCCTTGCCTATCACCGGGAAAAGGAAGCGGACTGCACCATCGCCTGCCTGGAGGTGCCGCTCGACAAGGCGCACCGCTTTGGGGTGGCGGAGATCGACGACGAGGACGGCGAACTGGGCGGCCGGGTGGTGCAGTATCAGGAAAAACCCGTTGAGGCGCGCTGCAACTGGGCTTCGATGACGGTGTACTGCTTCAGGCCCGAGGTGCTCTACGACCTGCTCGCGGTGAACGCCCGGGAGGACGACTCCTTCGAGTTCGGTCGCAACATCATCCCCCGGCTGCTGGCGGGTTCCTACCGGGTCTACGGCTACAAGTTCTACGGCTATTGGGGTTACACCCGCACCATCGACGAATACTGGCAGACCAGCATGGACATGCTGGGGCCGGCGCCGAAGATTCGGATCGAGGAGTGGGGCCTGCGCACCAACCTCGACCACCGCCGCACCTGCGACTGTCAGCCGCTCAAGGTTGGACCGGACGCAGCCATCCACAACAGCCTAATCTACAACGGCTGCCTCATCGAGGGGACGGTGGAGAACTCCATCCTTTTCCCCGGAGTCCACGTAAAGCCTGGGGCAATGGTGCGCGATTCGGTGCTCTTCTTCAACAACGTAGTCGGTCGTGATAGCCGCCTCGACAAGGTGGTGAGCGACGTCAACGTCAGCTTCGGCCATGGCGCCCACCTGGGCGAGCCGGGCGATCCTCTGGCCAAGCGGGCCACGGTGGTCGGCTGGAACAACCAGATCCCCGACGGCATCGTCATCGGCGCTGGTTGCACCTTGTATCCTGGCCTCGCCCCGGACCAGCTTTCGCGGTCGGTAATCCCGGCTGGCGAGGTGGTGCGATGAGTTGGGGCGACGACAAGACGCTGGTGCTGCTCCTGGCTGGCGGGGTGGGCAGCCGCCTCAACGTCCTGGTGCAGACTCGCGCCAAGCCGGCGGTGCCCTTTGCCGGCATCTACCGAATCATCGATTTCAGCCTCAGCAATATCATGAACTCCGGTTTCAGTCAGGTAGGCGTGCTCACCCAGTATAAGCCGCTCTCGCTGATGCAGCACATCGGCACCGGCGAGGCATGGGATTTCACCGGCCGCACCCGCGGGGTGAAGATCCTGCCGCCCCGCACCGGTTCCAGTGATTCGGACTGGTACAAAGGCACGGCCGATGCGGTGCGCCAGAACATCGACTTCATCAAGGCCTACCCCTCGAAAGAGCTTATCATCCTCTCCGGCGACCACATCTACCGCATGGAGCTGGACGAGATGCTCCACTTCCACCGCCGCAAGCGGGCGGACATGACTATCGGCATGATGGTGGTGCCCCGCGAGCAGATCCACCAGTTCGGCGCCGGCATCATCAACAGCGAGGGCCGCATCGTCGAGTGGGAGGAGAAGCCCAAGGTGCCCCGCACCGATCTGGCCTCCATGGGCATCTACGTCTTCGACACCGCCTATCTTTTGCGGATGCTGGAGACCTTTCGCGACGACCTCGACTTCGGCATGGACATCATCCCGAAGGCCATTGCCAGCGACCAGGTCTTTGCCTACCCTTTCCGCGGTTACTGGCGCGACGTGGGCACCATTCAGGCCTACTGGGAGGCGAACATGGACCTGCTGCGGGCGGATGCGCCCATCACCCCGGCGGCGTGGGGTATCCGGCCGAATCCCGCGGCGGAAGGCCGGCCGGCGGACCGCACCCCGGCCAGATTCACCGGTGGCTGTACCGTGCAGAATTCGTTGATTGCGGCGGGCTGCATCATCGAAGGCACGGTGGTCAACTCGGTGCTGTCGCCGGGAGTGAAGGTGGGCAAGGGGGCCACGGTGCGTGATTCCATCCTGCTCCACGACTGCGTGGTCGAGGAAGGCGCCACGGTGGACCTCGCCATTCTCGACAAGCGGGTGCAGGTGGGGCAGGGCGCGGTGGTTGGCAGCGGCAGCGAGAAAGAGGTCGCAAACCGCAAGCAGCCCAAGCATCTCTATACCGGCATCACCCTGATCGGCAAGGAGGCCGAGGTGCCGGCCAACACCACCATTGGCCGCAACTGCGTGATCGCCCCCTACCGCAAGGGTGGCGACTACCCAGGCTCGAATATCGCCACCGGCGAGTCGGTTTAGTCCGCTTCACCCGATGTGCCAGTTCTGCACCCAGCATGGCGATGGCAAGAAGTGGTACGAGAACATGGCCAACTACACCACGGCCGTGTTCCGCGAGGTCAATTCCGCCGAAAAGCTCACCCGCTTTCTGCGCAACTTCACCAAGTCGCTCAATGATGATGTTGCCACCGCTTCCCGCTGGCAGCGGCGCTTCCCGCGCATCTACCACTTCATCGTCTATCCCATCATCTCCCGCAAGATGGAAAAGACCCACTTCGGCCAGGTGGTGCCGCTCGAAGACGTGGAGGCGATCCTCGACCAGGTGGAGCATATTGTGCGCCTGCCCTGCGTCTGCCGCCGGGTGACCCTGGGCAGCGAGCAGCGCTACTGCTTCGGCGTGGGCATGGACCTCACTCCGATCTTGAAAGAGGTGCCGGATTTTGCCGCCTTTGAGTACTGGACTCGGGAAGAGGCCAAGAGCTTCATCCGCCAGCTTGACGAGGAGGGCAAGACCCACAGCGTCTGGACCTTCAACACTCCCTTCATCGGCGCCATCTGCAACTGCGACCAGGACTGCATGGCCTATCGGGCGCAGGTGGCCTTAGGCGTCACCCGTACCATGTGGAAGGCAGAGTACGTGGCCGCCATCGACCCGCTCGCCTGCACCGGCTGCAACCTATGCCGCAAACGCTGCTATTTCGATGCGATTAATTTTGACCGAGAGAACAAGAAGTGCCGGGTCAATGTCGCTACCTGCTACGGCTGCGGCGTTTGCCGCCCCGCCTGCCAGCACGGCGCCATCCGGCTTGTTGATCGGGCTACGGTGCCGGAAGCGGCGGGGAGTTGGTGAGAACGCTGGAATTAAGCGCCGGTCCGTCAGGGATGCCCGCTTGAATGATTTGTT
>Ga0172375_10010235_pt1 | contig 12201 bp, 13 predicted proteins | sample LakKiv1m_FD_114537 | JGI IMG/M metagenome (GOLD analysis project Ga0172375, IMG submission 114537) | Freshwater microbial communities from Kabuno Bay, South-Kivu, Congo - kab_092012_11.1m | ecosystem: Environmental > Aquatic > Freshwater > Lake | place: Democratic Republic of the Congo... | reverse complement strand
ACTGTGACAATGCAGGTTCCGGGCAGGGGGACGTTAATTTTAACCTGGTTCCTCTTAAGGGAAGATAATCCCTGAAGCTTTACTGGCTGAAGGCCGGAACTGACTATAAAGATATTTGTGTTTCGGTTTTTCACATCGGTATCGTCAATGATGAAGGCAGCAGTACCGAAATCGGTATCTGTACGGATGATTGCTGTACGGTTTTTTCCGCTGATGTAATATGTGGCTCCATCGTCGGCTTTCACAGAAAGGCTATTTTGATTGGCGAAGGCATGGGTTGCAGCTATAGCGTCTATATCATCTGTTTTACCGTCGCCGGCAGCGCTGAAATCGCTATAGCGAACAAAACCTCTGGATTTGAATTTACGGAGATCTGCGGGGGAAACATTTATTAACAGATCCCCGTTTTCATTTGACTGTAATCGCGGTATATTTTTTTCCGAGGTTATCACAACGTTGTCGGTCTGGGTTCTGGACTGGCCCGGAGCAGTGGTGAGGATGCCGCAAGAGAAGAGAAAAAATAAAAACATGTTTTTCATCGCCATAGAATTTAGATATCAGTAAAGTAACAGACATTTTTTTGATTCCAGCAATTCCGGGTGAACTACTGACATCCGTTTAACGATTTGACATGAGTTTAAACATTAGGTAAACAATTTTGAAAATATAAAATTAGTATATACCTTTGTAATATACTTCTTACATACACAATGAAAACATTATCATTAAAATTAGATGACAACATCTTCGAGGAGACCGAAGATGTGCTGATTAAACTTAAAAAATCAAGAAATAGATATATTAATGAGGCTGTAGATTACTACAACCGGATCAATCGCAGAAACCTCATTTCTAAAAAACTTTCAAGAGAATCCAAACTGGTTAAAAGAGAATCTCTTGCTGTATTGGCTGAATTTGAAACTCTTCAGGATGAGAATTAAGCAATTTGACATCTGGATTGCTGATCTCGAACCACAGCGTGGGACAGAAACCGGCAAGATCAGACCAGTTCTGATCGTTCAAACAAACCTCCTGAAGGACCATCCTTCATCAGTGATCTGTCCTGTTACAACAAATATCGCTCCCGGAAGTGACATATTAAGAGTACACATTAAAAAGGGGGTGGCAAACCTTAAGAATGACTCCGATATAATGGTTGACCAAATCCGTGCAATTGACAATCGACGACTCACCTCTAAAGTCGGAGAACTACCGCGGGACCTCCAGCTTTTAGTAAAAGAAAACATAAAGATCATCCTCGACCTGGAATAACGCAAAAGTACACCAGCTTAAATAGTGTGAGTGTCAGAGTCAGCCTTCGCTAAAGCTTCGGCAGACAACGCGAAAGTGAGACAAAAAAGGTGATTTTGCACGTTGCTTTATATTTGAGGCGCTTTTGAGACGGTTCCGCCTCAACTAAGAAAACTCAGGAACTACTGAAAAAGAAGCGCTGCTAATTTCATCCATGCGGGATCTAAATCCGGGTGAATGGATTATTAATAAAAATAAATTTGACTTGCCTTTACATTTGTCATAACTTGCTTATACACAAATCAGGTGCAAGGTGCAAGGTGCAAGGTGCAAGGTGCAAGATGCAAGGTGCAAGGCGCAAGGTGCAAGGTGCATGGTGCAAGGTGCAAGGTGCACGGCGCAGGTTGTAATGATTTAAAAATAGTGTTTAACCATAGGTTCACGACTCACCCGCCTCTGGACCGCTGAGCCCTTCGTCCTCCGAAGCTTTCTTTGGCCAACGAAGCTTTAGCGAAGTTGGTGGCGTAGGTGGGTTGCTAGTTACTTGTTGCTGGTTGTATGTTTTCGATTAAATGTTTAACTACAGGTCTTTACTATCAATTGCCGTTGGCTTTAGCCAACGGTAATATGTAAAAATTTTATACCGGACTTTAGTCCAAACCTCTTTGGGCTAAAGCCCGTAAAATAGGCTGCTCTCTTTACCGTTGGCTGAAGCCAACGGTAACTGAAGGATTGTAGAACACCCGATAGTCACTTATTCGATGGTCTACGACCATCTTGTTGCCTTAGGTATCCGTTGCGCTACAATAATTCGATGTTCTACGAACATCTTTTCTACACACACAAATCTCCCCCTCTCGCCCTTCCGCTGACGCGGAACTTCGTCTCCGCCAACTGGCGGATCCTTGCCTCCTCCTTTCTCCCTCTCTCCCATTCCCTCCCTCACCCCCTCAACAAAAATGCCGCGAAAAGCGGCATTTTTGTTGACCCACCTGGGCTCGAACCAGGACTCTGCGGAACCAAAATCCGACGTGTTGCCAATTACACCATGGGTCAGTACTCTTTACTTTTGACGCTGCAAAACTAAATATTTTTTTTGATTATAATATGACAGAGGTGTCAGATCAGGACGTTTTCAGTGTTATCGTCTGCGCAGTTAAGCAATATTTTATTTTATGATCTTGAAAATCGGGCACTATTTAGTGCCGTTCCGATTGAAAAGTGTCGGATCGGGCTCCTCAAACAGCGATGGGTGTTCCTCGTCAAAACGTTTCAGAATTGCTGTCATAAGAGTTTCGCGCAGGAATTCTGATTTGTTCTTTATCCTGAACCTGCTGCAATAAATGTTAAGGGCTCGCATCTCCCTTTCGTTAAGCATTACAGTGAGTCTGCTGGTACGTTTTAGCTTTTCGGTTTTGTATGAGGTATGCTTCACTGCGGTTAATTGCTGATTTACAGGCAAAAATATGAAATCGTAACTACCCCGAAACAGGCTGTTATCAGAGGTTTTGAACATAAAAAGATAGCCAGTTCATATGTGACTGACTATCTGATTACTATACTATTAACAACTTTGCATTAAAACCCACCCCAACCCCTCCCGGGAGGGGATTTTTGTTTTGCCGCTATGCCGTTGCACCGCTGCGCCGCTGAGCCCTTCGTCCGCCGAAGCCTTCTTTGAGAGCCGGAGCCTTTGTGAGGACTCTGGCGTAGGCGGAGTTTTGTCTTTACGCCTTATTCGCGCTACCCAGCACATTGACAACCTTATGCATATAGAGCTCCTTCAGCTTGTCGCGTGCCGGACCAAGGTAGTTACGCGGATCAAACTCACCCGGCTTCTCCCAGAGAACCTTGCGGACAGCGGCTGTCATTGCCAGACGCCCGTCACTGTCGATGTTGATCTTGCATACAGCCGAGGCTGCAGCCCTGCGAAGCTGATCTTCAGAGACGCCTGCTGTATTTTCCATCTTGCCGCCATATTTGTTAATCTCGGCAACAATCTCCTGTGGCACTGAGGAAGCTCCGTGAAGAACTATCGGAAACCCGGGAATGCGTTTTTCGCATCCTTCGAGAATATCGAAACGCAAAGGAGGGGGAAGCTCTCCCGGTTTTACTTTGAACTTGAACGCGCCATGTGAAGTTCCTATCGAGATGGCAAGTGAATCTACACCGGTCTTTTTTACAAAATCCTCTACCTCCTCAGGCCTTGTATATGATGTGTGCTCCGATGATACTTCATCTTCAATTCCTGCCAGAACACCGAGCTCACCTTCAACAGTAACATCAAACTGATGAGCATACTCAACAACCTGCTTTGTCAATCGTACATTTTCCTCATAAGGGAAATGCGAACCGTCGATCATTACTGACGAGAAACCGGTTTCAATACACGATTTACATGTTTCGAATGAGTCGCCGTGATCGAGATGAAGCACTATGGGAATCGCATACCCCAGCTCTTTTGCATACTCAACTGCTCCCTTTGCAAGAAACTGCAAAAGTGTCTGGTTTGCATACTTCCTTGCTCCTTTCGAAACCTGCAATATTACCGGCGATTTTGTTTCAACACAGGCAGCAATTATTGCCTGAAGCTGTTCAAGGTTATTGAAATTGAATGCAGGGATTGCATATCCCCCCTTAACTGCAGCCCTGAACAATTCTTTCGAATTTACTAATCCTAATTCCTTATAATGTATCATGTTTATAATGTTTTAAATGGCGGCGCAAGTTAATTATTTTCGATTTATCTGCCGGCAAATTAAGATATTATTTATCTTCGTACCCTTGTTAAAAAACATCAAAATGAAAAAGTTCTTAGTACTGTTGTCGGCATGCTTTCTTCTTTTTGCCACTGCAGGATTCTCCCAGCAAAAGGAATGGTCGCTGGAAGAATGTATCAAATATGCAATCGACAACAACATTCAGATAAAACAGCAGGTTCTCCAGACCCGTTACCAGGAGAACACACTGGAACAGTCAAAGCTTAACCTTTTACCGACAGTAAACGGACAGGCTTCACACAGCTATTCATTTGGCCGTGCTCTCGATGAGACAACCTACGAATACACTGCCAACCAGAATATCCAGTCGAATAACTTCTATGCCGGTGGAAGCATGAATCTTTTCAACGGGCTGCAAAACTATAACACTATTAAAAAGAACAAAAACCAGCTTCTCGCCAGTGAGCTCGACCTGCAGAACATAAAGGATAACATTTCCCTGAATATTGCACTTGCCTATCTGCAGATACTCCTCAATAACGAGCTTGTTTCCACAACAGGCAATCAGCTTCAGATCACAAAACAGCAGATCGAAAAAACAAGGAAGATGTTCGAAGCAGGAAGCGTTGCCAGGGGAAATCTCCTTCAGATAGAAGCCCAGGCAGCCAGCGAGGAGTTGCAGCTTATCAATCTTCAGAACCAGCGCGACATCTCCTTCCTCACAATCACACAGATGCTCGAGCTTAAATCAACTGAGGGTTTCAACATTATTACCCCGAAGATAAACATCGACACAAATAGTGTAATAACAGGTAAAGTGGAAGAGATCTTTAACCAGGCCCAGGGTATAAGGCCTGAAATAAAGAGCGCCGAACTTAATCTGTCGGCCAGTGAATATGATCTTAAAATAGCAAAAGGGGGAAGGAGTCCCAGGCTCTCAATGAACCATTCGTTTAACACACGGTATTCCGATATAGCTATTAAGCTGAGCGCCCCCACGGAAAAGTACACTTTCACGGAACAGCTTAATGATAATATCAACTATGGTGTGGGATTCTCTCTTAATATCCCCATTCTTAACGGCTGGCAGGTAAACAAGAACATTTCAAATTCAAAGATCAATATTGAAAACTACCGCTATACACTGGAAAGCCAGAAAAAGACACTTTATAAAAACATTCAACAGGCATATGCCGACGCTGTGGCTGCTCTTAAAAAATACAGTGCAAGTATGAAAGCAGTAACATCAATGGAGGAGTCGTTCAGGTACACCGAACAGAAATTCAACCAGGGGATGGTAACTCCCGTCGATTACAATGCTGCGAAGACACAGCTATTAAATGCACAGAGCGACATGTCGCAGGCAAAATACGAATATGTATTCAAAACCAAAGTACTCGACTTCTACAAGGGATTGCCCCTTTCATTAAACAAATAAAACAACCCGGAAAAGCTTCAAAAGATGAAAAATAACAAGATATTAAAGATCCTCATTGCTGCAGTAGTACTTCTTCTGATTCTGGCTGTAGTTGGAAAAAAAGCAGGATGGTTTGGCAAGGCTGTAACCGTAAAAGTTGCAGTTGAAAACGCGGAGAAAAGACGTATCACGGAATCCATTACCGCGAACGGAAAGATCCAGCCCGAGAAAGAGGTTAAGATCACTCCCGACGTATCGGGCGAGATTGTAGAGCTTACCGTGAGGGAAGGCGATCCTGTCGTAAAGGGCCAGCTGCTGCTGAGAATAAAACCCGATATATACATCTCCCAGAAAGACCGTTCGCTTGCTGCAATAAGCTCAGCACGGGCCCGCCTTGCACAGGCAGAGGCTCAGTTTACACAGGCAGAATTGTCGTTTAAAAGAACAAAACAGCTTTTCGGTGAAGAGACTATCTCAAAATCGGAATATGAGCAGGCCGAGGCTTCTTACAGCGTTGCAAAAGCAGAAGTAGATGCAGCAAAATTTTCTGTCGTGAGCGCTGAAGCTTCAGTAAAGGAAGCTAATGAGAATCTTATAAAAACATCTATCTACTCTCCCATGACCGGAACGGTATCTATGCTGCTTGTCGAACTGGGAGAAAGGGTTGCAGGAACAAATCTTATGGCGGGAACTGAAATTATGCGTATTGCCGACCTTTCACGTATGGAAGCACAGGTTGAGGTGAACGAGAACGACATTGTCAGGGTTAACCTCAACGATACAGCCTTCATTGAAGTGGATGCCTATCTCGATGAGAAATTCAAGGGTATAGTAACTGAAATGGCCAATTCCGCAAAGACTACCGGAGTATCTGCCGACCAGGTAACAAACTTTGATGTTAAGATATTTATCCTTCCTTCATCATACGAAAAGTTTACGAAAAAGGGTATAAATCCGTTCAGGCCGGGAATGTCGACTACCGTTGATATTCAGACCGAAACGAAAGAAGGGATCATCACTGTTCCCATCCAGTCGGTGACTACCCGTACAGATACTACCAAAACTTACGCCACCGCTGCAGACGAGGAGATACGTACTATCGTATTCCTTACCGATGGAACTTACGCCCTTGCCAAAGACGTTACGACAGGGATACAGGATAACAATTACATCGAGATCCTTTCTGGTGTTGAGGACAGCGCAAGGGTTATCTCCGCGCCGTTCAGCGCGATAAGCAAGAAATTGTCTGACAGCACTCTGATTGAAGTAGTTAAAAAAGAGGATCTCTATAAAGAAGATTAGGGCAGGGAATCTCCTGAATATCAATGATATTATGCCTTGAAACAGCCACTCCTACCTGTTCTGTTGCTCTCTGCGACAGGAACGGTATCGTGGAATTGAGGGAGGGCGGGGAAGAGAGGTCGCATGCATCCCGGCTTACTGTATTCATTGAAGATGTTCTTAAAAAAACCGGCGTCAGGGCTTCTGAACTGGAAGCTGTAGCTGTAAGCAAGGGCCCCGGCTCATATACAGGCCTTCGTATAGGGGTGTCGACAGGTAAGGGTATCGCGTATGCTGCCTCAATCCCGCTGATAAGTATAGATACAACATTTACAATGTTCCTTGGTTTTAGGGAAATTGCAGCACATAAATATGACATTTTGCCTGACGATCTCTTCTGTCCCGCCCTCGATGCCCGCAGGATGGAAATCTACTATTCGGTATATAGCGCAGACGGGAAAACTGTTAAAGAGATCCGCGCAGAAATCGTTGAAAAAGGATTTCTGAAAGATCTTCCGGTAAATGCCAGGTTGTTCATCTTTGGCGACGGCGCTTCAAAATGCAGTGAAATAATCGAGCGGGAGAATACTATCTTTGATGATTCTCTAAGGATGTCAGCTTCGTTCATGAGAGAGGCAGCATACGAGGCACTCGACAGAAAACAGTTCGAGGATGTTGCATATTTTGAACCTTTTTACCTTAAGGATTTTTTAGCCACAAAACCAGTAAAAAATATCCTTGGACAATAAGTTGGCCCGGAAATTGCCCGTTTACATTTACAATGAATAAATTGATCTTATCTGTCATTCTTATTCTCCTGGTGGTCTTTACTGCAGCCGGACAAGCTGTGTCGTACAAACCGGGCGAAAAGGTCAATTACATTGTCCATTACGGAGCAATTAACGGAGGCGAAGCAACACTTGAAATATTAAAGGATACCTCATTCGGCAGGGAATTATGGCATGCCAAAATGGATGCCAGGACAACCGGAATGGCTGATGCCCTCTTCCGCGTGAGGGATATCTATGAAGTTTATATGGATCCCTCCACAGAACTCCCGGTAAGGTCGATAAGGAATATAAGTGAGGGAAGGTACAAAAGATATAATGTGGTGCTTTTCGACCACTCTTCACGAAAGGATTCTGCAATCCTGAACAGTGATCTGACGGGGATTCATATCGCTCAACAGGGAATTCATGACATCCTAACATGCTTTTACTGGTTCAGAAATCATGTTCTTCCAGATATGGAAAAAGTAAAAAAAGGAGAGGAGATAGAGATCATAACCTGGTTTACTGATGAGCTCTATCCTGTCAGGATGAAATACATTGGTATTGAAGATGTTAAGACACGTATCGGAAGAATCAAATGCTATAAGTTCAACCCTGTGACTGAAACGGGCAGACTATTCAAAACCGAGGAAGATGTTTCATTCTGGTTCTCGGCAGATAAAAATTTTTTACCGGTTAAGATTCGTTTTGATATATTTGTGGGGGCGTTTATGGTGGAAGTAGCCAGCTATGAAGGGCTGCTTTACCCGCTGGAAATAAGAAAAAAATAAGTAACTTTATAAGAACAGGACAATCGTTTATGGCAAGTACATCAGATTTCAGGAATGGTATGGTCATTGAATTCAACAATGACCTGTATGTTATAGTTCAGTTTCAGCACGTAAAACCCGGCAAGGGACCGGCGTTCGTGCGTACTAAACTGAAAAACATCAAGACGGGAAGGGTTATCGACAATACATTCAACTCGGGGGTTAAGGTCAATGTGGCAAGGGTGGAGAGAAGACCTTACCAGTATCTTTACAAGGATGACATGGGCTACTATTTTATGCATCTGGAAACCTTCGATCAGATACATGTTGAAGAGCATATTATCGATTACCCGGAATTTCTGCTCGAAAATCAGAATGTCGAGGTGGTTGTTCACGCCGACACAGAAAATGTTCTCTCTGTGGAGCTTCCACAGTTTGTGACAATGGAAGTTGTTTACTCGGAACCGGGCCTCAGGGGCGATACGGCTACAAACACGCTGAAACCGGCAAAGCTTGAAAACGGAACAACAGTTAATGTTCCCCTGTTCGTAAATACAGGCGATAAAATAAGGGTTGAAGTTGCCACCAGGTATTATATGGACCGGGTGAAAGGATAAATCAGAAAATGGAAGATAAGAAGGTTTCGAACGACAGGATCAAGATTCTCAAGTTTAAACTCGAGTCGCTGCTTGATATTACACTGTCGATCAATGCCAACCTTCCAACCGAAACACTCCTTTCCAAATACGAGTCTATCCTCCGTGAAAACCTGGGGATCGGCAAGATCCTGATCTTCAAGCGCTCTGTTACATGGGAGTGCCTTATGAACGGCGGTTTCCCGAAAAAAATGGAAGAGATCGACGTCGAAACCCGCCTGCTGGCTTTTGATGATATAACCTATGTCTCGGCCGATATGGATTTTGAAGCCGTCGACATAATTGTTCCGGTATTCAACAAAAACGAACCGGTTGCTTTCCTTTTTATTGGCGATATAGAGGAGGAAGGCGAAGGCATGAGTCCTGTACTGAAACATCTGAACTTTATACAGACTCTTTCGAGCATCATAATCGTTGCTATTGAAAACATAAGGCTCCAGAAAGAGAGTCTTCGCCAGGAAGTCCTTAAGAAAGAAATGGAGCTCGCCGCAAGGATGCAGAAAATGCTTATTCCCGATAACCGGCACATGCCAAAAAATCCGGATATTGTTGTAAACGGATTCTATTATCCTCATTTTGAGGTTGGAGGCGATTATTATGACTGCATTAAACTATCCGAAACGAGAACCGGGTTTTGCATTGCCGATGTATCTGGAAAAGGTATTTCAGCTGCCATCTTAATGTCGAATTTCCAGGCAAGCCTGAGGGCATTGCTTACCTCAGATATCGACCTCGAGCAATTGATCCACAAGCTTAATTCAATTGTTGTCGCAAATGCCGCAGGTGAAAAATTCATTACATTCTTTGTGGCGCGTTACGACAACAAAACTAAAGTTCTTGAATACATAAATGCCGCTCATAATCCTCCGGTATTGTACAATTCCAAATCGGGTGATATAATTCATATCCCGTCTTCGTGTGTCGGAATTGGGATGCTCGACGAGATTCCTGTAGTCAAGAAGTCGGAGATCCTTATAAAAGGCTACTCAAAAATAGTTCTTTATACCGACGGACTTTCAGAGCTGAAGGGCGATGACGGGGAAGATATTGGTACAAAAGAGATAATCCGGCACATCTCAAACAATGAACCGGTTGCTCAAAATATACAATCAATGATAAAGTTCCTGGGGATCCCCGACACCAATCCCTGGCTTTTTGATGATGTCTCTATAATTGTTGCCGACCTCAGGTGAGCGGTCATACCACCCGCAGAAGAAAATAATTCTTCTTCCCCTTTTGAATAAGCACGTACTTATTGTTAAGCAGATTATCCTGACGAACAATCATTTCGGGATCTTCAACCTTTGCCTTATTCATGCTCACTCCGCCTCCCTGGACAAGACGTCGCAGCTCACCTTTTGACGGGAAAACCTGTGTGTGTTCAGCACAGAGTGATGAAAAGGAAACACCTTCAGCAATTATATCTTTTTTAATATCGAATGAAGGGACTCCTTCGAAAACGGAAAGAAAAGTGCTTTCATCCATCTTTCGCAGTGATTCCGTTGTTCCCTTTCCGAAGAGTATTTGAGATGCCTCGATCGCAGCTTCAAGATCTTCTCGCGAATGGACCATAACTGTAACTTCTTCAGCAAGTCTTTTCTGTAGAATCCTTTCGTGCGGCGACTTATTGTGTTCTGTAATAAGGCTTTCAACTTCTTCCCTTCCTATGAGGGTGAATATTTTAATATACCTGGCAGCATCTTCATCTGAGACATTGAGCCAGAACTGGTAAAATTTGTATGGGGAAGTCTTCTCAGGGTCGAGCCAGACGTTGCCGGATTCTGTCTTTCCGAATTTTGTGCCGTCGGATTTGGTGATCAGGGGGCAGGTAAGAGCAAAGGCCTCTCCTCCTGTTTTGCGTCGTATAAGTTCGGTCCCGGTGACTATATTTCCCCACTGGTCCGATCCTCCCATCTGCAGCTTGCATCCAAGCTTTTCGTACAGATGCAGAAAGTCTGTTCCCTGGACAAGCTGATAGGAAAATTCTGTATACGACATTCCCTCTTTTGCATCGGAACCCACTCTTTTTTTCACAGAATCCTTTGCCATCATATAGTTTACTGTGATATGCTTTCCAATGTCGCGGATGAATCCGAGATACGAGAATTCCTTCATCCAGTCGTAATTATTTACCATGATAGCCTTATTCTTCTTATCCGACTGAAAATCGAGGAATTTTGAAAGTTGCTTTTTTATCCCCTCCTGGTTGAATCGCAATGATTTTTCATCAAGCAGATTTCTCTCTTCCGATTTTCCCGACGGGTCACCTATCATGCCTGTGGCCCCGCCTATAAGTGCTACAGGAATATGTCCCGACCTCTGAAAATGAGTCAGTAACATTACCTGAACCATATGGCCGATATGAAGTGAATCGGAAGTAGGATCAAATCCTATGTATCCGGTTGTGGTTTCTTTACTCAGCAACTCTTCTGTTCCCGGCATAATATCGTGTATCATGCCTCTCCACTTCAGTTCTTCAACAAAATTCATTTTTACTTTTTTGAGAATTGCAAATTATGGTATAACAAGTATTAAATAGAGATAACGACTGAGTCGGGTTCATGTGTGGGGACCACTTGTTTCTTTAACCTGTCAAACCCTTTCTTAAAGTCGCCCTCTCCTATCACCGGAAATACTGACGGGACTATATCCGATATCGGGCTGTAGAGTTTTGATTCGTCGATAGCCTTGGGGAGGAAAGGCTTGCGTGCATCGATGGCGTTGAATATTGTAAAAATTACGCTCAGGATAAGGATGTTTTTAACTGCTCCGAAAACCATCCCAAGAAGGCGGTTAAGAAAACCGATTGAAATGGCATCAACAACCTTGTCGGCCATTATTCCAATGAAGTGGATGACCACCACTATAGCGCAGAAAGTGATGAAAAAGGCAACTATCCCGACATACTGGCCCGACATATCGAACCATTCATATAGTTTCTCTGCGGTGAAATTTGAAAATTTTATTGCACCCCAGATACCAAGTATCAGTCCGACAAGAGAAGCAACCTCTTTTACAAGGCCATTTGAAAAGCCTGAGATAACGGCCAGTACAACAGAGATAACGATAACAAAATCAATCCAGTTCATTGTGAAATATTTGAGAGTGTGAAAGTAGGAAAGATCAGGGATTATTCAAAATATGAAACGGCACAGCGGCACAGCGGCACAACGGTAGTGCGGGAAGAAGGAAGGGGGAGACGTGCAAATAAAGTAAATCCCCTCCCGGGAGAGCTAGTCCCGCGAAGATTTACCGAAGCGGGAGGTTGGGGTGGGTTCTTTTTTCTATTTTTACTCCCAATATGATAATAAAAGTTTATATCGCCGGTTTGTTGTT
>Ga0172375_10010232_pt1 | contig 12202 bp, 16 predicted proteins | sample LakKiv1m_FD_114537 | JGI IMG/M metagenome (GOLD analysis project Ga0172375, IMG submission 114537) | Freshwater microbial communities from Kabuno Bay, South-Kivu, Congo - kab_092012_11.1m | ecosystem: Environmental > Aquatic > Freshwater > Lake | place: Democratic Republic of the Congo... | reverse complement strand
TAGTGCTGCTGTAACTGAGCGATCCCAATTGATTTCCAGCGCGGCGAGGTTATACTTAAATCCATCACGGAAAAACATCATCAATTCTCGCACCCATCCGCCGCGAGTAGATTGATCTTCAATAACTGTTTCCATCTGCAATGCAGCATCCATATTTTGCGGATTAGATACTACACCAAAAATAGGATGGCCAGTAAGGAATACAGATGATTGGTAAGTAACAGCAGCTTCCACCATTGGCATAACTACTGGCACAGTGATATTCTGGTATTTCGTAGGATCACCATAGCGATTAGATAGTTTTGCCTTTTGCCCCTCAGCTGTAAAATCATTTTCACGCATGTAAGCACGATCAATCTTTTCCATCTGCTCACGGATATTCCAATTACGAGCTTGGAGATCATAGCATTGGTGATGGTATTGAAGCAGTGCTTCTTGAGATTTCTTGGTGAGCAGCATTGGTGTGTTTGGAAGTGCCATTATTTTATTTCCTTACATTGAATAGATTTTGGAGGAGACTACCAATATGCTCCATAAATGACTGCTCTACTTGTGCTGGTACTACAGCTACTTCTTGTTCTTTCTTCATCTTATCTGCTGATGCCATAAGAGATAGTATATTATTTTTCTCTTCTTTTAAGATGTTTATAATTTCAGGATCAGAAGTTCTTGCCAGTTCTTGCTCAATAGAAATTAAATTATATGGCTGCAATTCAGCTCTTAAATTAGCAGCCTGTTCTATTGGTGACATAGATACTGCACGCCTTTGTGCCGTAAGTGTTTTTCTATCAGCAGTTGATAGTTTCTTTTCCCTATCTGCTTTTAGTGTTTTGCCTACCCAATCAGGTTCTACATATCTATATCCAGGCATGATAACTATTGTATTCCTATGTCAGAAAGCACAATTTACAGCAGGTGGCAGTACCTCTATAGCAGAGTTGTCATCGTTAATAAGCACATTCATAGAAACTACAAACTCACCATACATTTCAAGCACTTTTGGAGAATATGCTAGAAGATCCAGGATGTCATCAGTATTATCTCTTCTCAATGGATTGAATTGCATTATCTGTAGAAATACTTCGCCTTTAATCTCTGGATCTACAAATATCTCACCTGCCATCATCTGCTTAAACATATTGAGGATGCGAGAGTTTTTAGAGTATCCACCTGGATACACTTCTACACATTCCACACCATAAATGCCACGCTGCTCACAGATAAATCGGAACCAATAATTTAATGTACTTTGATATGCTACAGATTCTACAGCAATCAAACGGCAATTATGAGTTAGTGCAAGAGTCAATGCCTTATGAATTGTGTCCCCTGGAGACAATCTCTCATTGATAAGTTTTCGCAATACTGGATACCCTTCGTATACTTCAAAGTATCCGATTGCCACAGCGTCAGAATTGATTTTTCCAGATGCTGGGTCAATAAGGATGAAGTTTCCAGCTGGTATATCACCCTCCTCAAAAGGAAGATTTGGTAATTTAGATAGATCAATAAGATTATTTGAAGAAGCTGTTTCATCATTAAGTACTTCTGCATAAAAGATTTCAGGCCGCCCCATTGATAAGTCATTCTCATACTCTCTCATCAATTGTGATATTGGTTGTAAATCTTCCCAGAGAGATTCTCCTGAGGCTAGAATTCCACCAGCAATAAACTTAATCCAGTTTGGATTGGATTTAAGTTTTCTCAATACACTCCATTTTGTGGGATACATATTGGCTGTAAATAAGAATAGGCAACCGCGCGGCGATTTAGCTTTCATGGCAGTGCCAACCATCCAGCGTTCTAATGCTTCTGATTGAACTTGAGAGTCAGCACATTCGCGGGATTGAATATCATCAAATAGCATCACATCTGGACGCTCATTTTTCAGAGTAATACCACGGATACCACTATCAGCACCTACTGCCAGTAGGATTATATTTCTTCCTCTATAGCCAAACTTTTTCAAATCTTGTCTATCTGTCTCAACTCCAAGTTTCCAGTCTCCGAATGTTTTCTTAATGTTTTCTTCATTTAACATGTCTACAATATCAGAGAGGATATTTACAGCTTTCTGAGTATTTTCACAGATGATAAGAATGAATCTCTTATCTGTGAAAAGAATACAATAGAGAATAAATAGTTTCATCAGCGCAGTTTTACCAAAGCCGCGAGGCAAACCTAGTGCAAGCTGTGAGAAATCTCTAGTTTTGTGTACATACTCACGCAGCCAATCCCATACAGCTAGAAATACTGGAGGATATTGGTATTGATAAACTAATGGCGTGGCGAGGCCGGCCAGAAAATCCAATGAGTTTCTAGCTATATCTACTACCTGCTGCGCAGAAAAAACAGCCTCAGTAAGAGGTTCATCTAACTGTTTTTGTGATGGTGATGATGCACTTACATCAATACTGGATTCTACAATTGCACTTGGGGAGGTAGAGAATCCTAGTTTATTCAGCAGATTCATTTTTTTTCTGAGTTACATAAGACACTGATGAGATTGAGGAAAGCAGCGCGCGGGCCGCCTCACGATTTTGTACTAATAGCTGTTGCTTCTTTTCTTCTGCGGAGATAAGTGTTTTACACAGTACAAGAATCTCGCTCTCGTTGCGGCAATCCATTTGAAACCTTCCTTTCCTTTACAAGTGAATCTAATGAGCCTGATTGAATAGTTAGTAATGAGTGTGATTTGTTATCTTCAGATGTTGTAATTTCTGTAACTTGACCTTGTAGATTTGTCTGAAATTTATTGATAACTTGTACTGGAATTTGTAATTGAATGATTTGTTGTTTTTCAGTAATTGATTCTGGTGACGATTGGCCGCGCCGCTTGGCTGCATTGATAACAGAGATTGCTTTTAGTATCTCCATTGGACGATGCATTAATGGGATACAATCTTTCATCTTCTCAATTAGTTCATCCTCAAGAGAATCATAATCATTATCTCTTTTATTATGTTTCTGTAATGCTTCATACCTCAACTCAGCAACACGTGCCGCAAATGTATCATCAGATAAAAGCTGCGAAATGCGAGATTCAGATACACCTAGAGATGCAGCAACTATGGATGGAGTGATGCCAGATCCTAAAAGGGCAAGCGCGCGCTCTTCTGTTGATGTTGGTACATTTGCCATCTCTATGATTCCTTTCCAAGCAACTTTAACATTCGCTTTCTGTCATGTTGACAGCATCTAATGTTCATTACTGTCTTTTTTGATATTTTATACTTTTCTGCAATCCAGCTTACTGGAGTCGATCTTGACGTCTTATATATTTCAAGTATCATATCATCTGTAAGTTTGGTTTGTTTTGTACTTTCATTTTTATTCCAAGCCTGCTCCGCCACTGTAGCCCATCTACAATTATTTGGTTCGTAGTTTCCATTAGGATCTATTCTGTCAATAGAATGCCCAATCGGCCGCGGCCCCATATCTTCTACAAAATTTAGAAAATCTTCTTTCCATCTTGTACAAATTTTTATTCCTCGTCCTCCATACCTATCATACCCAATTGTATTATGGCGCTCACACCTAGATATAATACCTTGCCACGTAGAATATAATTCATGCTTTACATCATTACAATTACCGCATCCTTTTCTGTTATAATGTAATAAATCCCTAGATGCTATTAATGCAGTATTTCCACACCTGCATTTACATTCCCATACTATAGACCCCCCTGACCTTAAATTTGTTTCCCGCAGTACTGTCAATCTTCCTATTACTTTTCCTGTTAATTCTACTGTCATGATGTTCTCCTTTTTTGCCTTTTCTGTTATATATGTATATCCTACACTTAGACAAAAATTACTAAATAGGAGTTGATTTTCATTACTAATACTTTCGAGTGCTCATAGGATACCACCGCGCACCATAATCAAAAAAGGCCCATACCCCCCCATACCTTATTCTAGAGTATTAATATATTAGAGTATTGGTATGTAGTGATATAGATATGTAGTGATATACTAATGCACCAATACTGGGCAAATGCGACAATATGCACCATTATGGGACGTGACGCAAATTGCGGCACAATGTGACGTTTTTTGTCACTTTTGTGCCAAATAGTGGGCTATTTGGTATGGCATGAAACCTGCTTATATATTGTTAGGCAATATCGCCTTTCTTACTTGAAGGATGAATCTATTATGACATACGCTATTTATAAGACTGCCGATGTATCTGCTGGTAATAATGAGACACTGCTGCCGATTAGTAGAACTGATGGAAAGACAGGTAAGTCTGGGCTGTGCATCAAAGTGTCTGCGCTATCCGATGCGGTTCTTAATGTGGTATATGTTGATACTATTGGAAAGCAATTTCTTATTAATGCAATTGATAGCGTTAGAAGCAAAGTCGCATCGCAATTGAATAAAGATGGAAAGCAGATCACCGATGATAAAATCGGTGTAACGGCAATCCTAGCGGCAATGAAGGCCGACGTTGAATCGCAACGATTCACGAAAAAGAGTGTCAAAGCATGGTTTGACGAGTATCTCGCGTCGCCGCTGCAATCTGCCATCAAAGAGAAATATGCTGGTATCACTTCAGACAAGACGCTGCGTATGGTTAGTGATTATTGTGAAGCATTCCAATTGCTCGCAAGTCGGCCTGTTGGCGGCAAGTATGAAATGAAATCCGACGTTCTTAATGGATTGCTGTATGTATTGGAATTGCTGCCGGAAGATCACGCCACAGTTACCGGCAACGAAATTGCATCGCGGCTAGAAAAGACGATTGAGCCTGCTGCGCTGGTGCTAGCACTTGGATTCTAGCCTGCGGCGCTGCATTAGGGTGATAAGACAGTGGGGATACTGCTTACATAGGGTATCCCCATTTTCTTACCCTACAGTTTCCAATAGAATCTATTTGCAAATGACTTCTCTAACAAAAGCGATTGCAAATATGTTCTATAACTCCCAGATAAAACAGGATGTTAGGACACTGTCCTATTATCCTATTATCCTAAAGTGTTTTTGGGGTGCCTATAGGGGGGTGACTTATCCACAGGCTAACTGGTAGATTGTGGATAACTACCATCTATTACTATCATATACCATATATCATCTATTATTAGTAGTAGGGTATATATTATTATTAATTTTTTAAAAGGGGGTATTACTGTGCTAAGAGATATAGAGGTAGATTATAAATACCATACTACACAATACCTTCTATTAGTATTGGGCTATGCCCTTGACAAAGGGGAAAGGGGAGGGTAAAATCGGTTAGGATAGTAGGATAGTAGGACATTATCCTAATTTGTTTTTTCAATTGTTAGATTTTTAATTTTTTCACCAAAGTAAAGGAAACTATCATGGCGCGAACAGTTATTTTTAAGTCAAAAGAAGATTTACTTAATAGTCTACTATTAACTAAGCTTGGGCTTTTGAATACACAAATAAAATTCAAAGGTAATGTCTTAGAACGACTGACACAAATAAATTCAATACTCTTGCAAATTGAAGAATTTAATACAATCGGTGTTAAGATAGATAAAAGAATTTCAAGTGAATATTTGAAACTACGCAATCATTACAAAGCAATTATTATGGAGAATCTATAATGGCAAAGATACTATGTTCTTATAGCTCATTGTATTATCAATGTGAGCATTTTCCAATTCATCTAACTCAAGGTGAATCGCATCATCCAATATTTGATGCACCATTGAAGAAATTATGGAAGATATTTCCTAAATGGCAAGCTGGTGAATTAGATGCTGTATCCTCTTATCTCTATTATCTCTCACTACTAAAATCAACAGAACTAGTAGAATTTAGAGTAGCAGCAGCATACACTGAAAATACTGATAGAATAGTTGCATCAAATATGGAATCTCTTTTTGGTGTAATTAGTAATATAGTGAGTGTAAGAAATCCAAGAGTTGTATTCCCTAGATTTGTCATTTCACCTGATACAAAGTCATTATCCAATAGCAAACATTGGATTGAATTGTGGAAATCTGTATATGAAGATTTCATTAATGGCTTGAAATCAGAAGATACAAGAACTAATCTCCAGCGGCGAGAAGCTGCATTAGAGAGATTGATTAAAAATCCTGCACTAAAACCAGAAAGATATGCTCATTTACTTGCACAATGGGCAGCAATTGCAGGTAACTTTCCAGAGTCTCTTACTACAGTTAATGGTAATTCAATACCATTATCAGAGTATTGGCAAGATATTATCTGTAAATGCTATAAACAGACAGATATTATCCAAATACCTGAATCTGATTTAGTTGAATTACTAGAGCATTGTGAAACTGAAATTGATCTAGGCTCTATATTCTCTTATCAGTTATTCAATACTCTAAGAGAAGGATTAGAAACAATACAAGGATTCTTTGGTATTGGCTCTCCTACATTCTCAATCTTAGGTAATGATAGCGATGTTGGTGATTCTAATCTCCAACTACTTATTGCATCTGCCCCAATATCTGAACCTAAGAGGATAGATTATCCTACTGAATTTGCATTTATCAAAGCAAGAATGAAATGGGCACTAGCCTCATCTCAAAGTAATTCCAATAATTCCAATAATACTGGAGAAATCAAATGAGCACAAATGCACAAATTGAAGCCCATCTGAATGCAAATCAGAAAGAATTATTCGAAACTCCATATTGTGAATACGACAGAATGGTTATTCGTAATGGTATTAGATTTTATACTACTCAATGCCTCTCAATACCAGCTCCAGTTATAATTAAATACTTTCAATACTATAAACTATTCTACCATAGCGCAGAATACACTATTAGAGAAATAGCAAATGGTATTATTGAAAAAGATGGTATTGCATTTAAAGTAAAATACCATAAATCTCTTACTCGCGGTAGAATCTTATGGAATCAGCAATATAATCCATTCACACAATACAGGCTATCATTTAGAGCGCCAAAGAGTGAGTATGATATTCCAGCAATTGTAATTATTTCTGAATGTGAGAATTAATTAAGGCAGAGGAAAAGCAAATGACAAAACTATCTGAACTATTAGCAGCAGCAAAAGCCGCAAGACTTCTAAAAGAGAAAGGAAATCAAAATGAGCAGCTTGGACGGAGTGTTTATAATGGATATAGTCAATCTAATATCGGGAGTAATAATGATAGTAACAGAACCACCACAACCACCACAGACACCAATTCAACAGCAACAACAACAGCAGCAGCCCATTATGGAATTGGAAAACACGGAGAAACAATTGAATACAATTCCGAACAATGGCAATTCATTCAAACGGTACTATCCGGTAAATCCTGCATTCTCATCGGAGCAGCAGGAACAGGCAAAACCACCAGCACAAGAGGAGCAATCTCAGAACTATTAAGAACTAAATACATTCCAAGGATAGAGGATTCTCATAAATATCTATCTGGTAATGCACCAGCAATTGTAGCAGTATCTTATACTCGTCGTGCAGTAATGAATCTTAAACAAGCATTGCCGCCAGAGCTTAAAGCTAATGCAATTACAATCCATAAGCTACTAGAATACCAACCAAATTTCTATGAGGTATTTGATGAAGAAGCTGGTGAGTATAAAAAGACAATGCGATTCGAGCCAAATAGAAATCAATACAATAAACTACCAGCATCAATTAAAACAATTATCATTGATGAATCATCAATGATATCTGTTGATCTATTCCATCAAATCTGGGTAGCACTAGAATCACCAGCAGATGTCCAATTCATTTTCTTAGGTGATATTCAACAATTACCTCCAGTATTCGGTAGTGCAATTCTTGGATTCAAAATGCTTAAACTTGAGACAATTGAATTAACTCAAGTATATCGACAAGCATTAGAATCTCCAATTATCAGACTTGCCCATCGCATTCTAAGTGGTAATCCAATACCTGCAAATGAATTACCTAATTGGGAAGTTCCAAAGCAATTGAAACTGCATCCATGGAAGAAGAAAATCCATCCTGATTCTGCATTACTAACTATTGCAGCATTCTTCAAGCAAGCATTTGATGCTGGACATTATGTTCCAGATTCAGATATGATTCTAATTCCATTCAATAAAGCATGTGGAACTGATGAATTAAATAAACACATTGCATCTCACATAGCCAAGAAATATGGCTCTACTGTATTTGAAGTAATTGCAGGTTACAATAAGCATTACTTTCGTGTAGGTGAGAAGATTCTCTATGAGAAAGAGGATGCTACAATCATTGATATAAGAAGGAATCCAGTCTATTCTGGAAAATGGCCACAATCTCCATCACCAAAGATGAACTATTGGGGAGATTTACAAGAAGATGAAGAAGATAATTTCGAACTAACATCTCAATCAGCTGAAAATGGAAATGGAAATGGAAATGGAGAAACAGAAGAAGCTATAGATGCAATGCTAGAAGCATTAGCAAATTCAGACGTAGAAGATAGAGTAAGAGAAGCCTCTCATATTCTTACTATTAAACTGAATGACTCAGAGAGAGAAATAGAAGTAAAATCAGCAGCAGAAATCAATGCACTAATTCTCTCATACAGTCTAACAGTGCATAAGTCACAAGGATCAGAATGGAAAAAAGTATATCTAATTCTCCATAATTCTCACAATACAATGATTCAAAGAGAATTACTTTATACTGCTTGCACTAGAGCAAGGGAAGAATTATATGTAATTTGTGAACCTGATTCATTCGAGAAAGGAATAAAAAGCCAAAGAATCAAAGGTAATACACTAGCAGAAAAGAAAGATTTTTTCTGTGGTAAATTACAGAATGGTGAAGAGTCTTATCTTACAGAAATGGGGATTACAAAGTGAGCCAAGATCATTACAGTGATAGCATTAAAGCACACAATCGTATGAATACACAGAATCATGTATTACCTATGTATCGTGCAGAATCTCAACGAGCAGCAGAACTTTCAAATAAAGGATACAAATGCGATAATTGTTTCTATTACTTAAGTAAATTACAATCAGGTAATTGCATCTTGAAAAGGAAAACAGTTAATCCATATAACATCTGTCACTTACACATTGGGAGAGTCAATCTTAATTTGTAAAAACATACCCCTTGACATCTTACTGCACCTGTAGTAATATGCAAACTCCTCTCGAAAGAGAGGCACTTCTAGAAGTATAGATGTAATATCAATCCTGTAATACAATTCTTTTCTTAATAGAGGAACTTCAAATGAACGACACTACAAATCAAGTCCAATCTGCTGTTCAAGCCAACTTTGATAATACTGTGGATGTTAAGGAATTCAAATTCCATTTCAAAACCCAGAAAGATAAAGATTCTGGTATTGAAACCAAGCGTCCTACTGTGGAATTGAAACTTCCAATTCCTTCAGTTGAAGGTGTTATCAAGATTCTTGAAGCTGGTGGAAAGCAATTGGAATTGCTGCTGACTGCTGTGCAAGATGTTGTTGTTGCTCAAGCTCGTAACATTCTGAATGAGAATGACAACATGACTGGCAATACTTTCCCGCTGGATCAAACCTTGTGGGATTTTATTGCCAATATGCCGGAAGCAGAAAAGCGTGGCCGTGGTATTCCCAAGGAAATGTGGGAAGAATTTGCTGCTGATTATATTGAAGTTATGCCTGCTGTTACTGGCAAAACTGCGGAACAGGTTGCTCTTGCAGCTAAGTTGTTCCTCAATAAGTTCCAGCAAGTTAAAACCAACAAGCCCGTCGTCGGTAAGCTTCGTGAACAATTGGCAATCTATGCTAATAATAGTAAGCAAGCTGAAAACTATGCTGACTGCATCAAGTTCCTTGATGAAAAAGCTGAAGCTCTCCTGCAAGCTGATGAAACCGCGCTGTTGGCGAATTTGTAATTAAGTATCAGTTGTTCGTCACCTTTGCTGGTTTCTAAGACGAACTCAATCTAAATAGAAACCAGCATCCATACCACATTATTAACATTTATCTCAGTGTAGTTATGTGGTATGGAGCAGAAAGAGCAGAAAGAGCACAAGAAACAAAGGTATTACCAACCACAGACATCTAAATATCTTCCAATATGGAATGCACTTAAGAATGATAAACAGTGCAGAATTACTGCCCCTCCAATTTATCACAAAACTATTATAAAAATGGTAAAGAATCGCAGAGATAAAGATACTGCATTCTTATTTGATTTATCAGAACAGAACCTGACACATAAGATAAAGTATAAAGTATCAGGCTCAGTCATTCATTTCAAACTAATCATTGAAGCTACACTAAGAGGATTATAATTATGTCAGATGGTATTTCCACAGATTTACAAATGAAAATAGCAGCATTGCAAAATGCTATTCTTTCCACTCATCCTACAATGCCAATTCTTCTAAAAGAAATTCATACAATTCTAAAGAATGATCCTAGTAATGTCACACTTCTAGGAGAGGATGAGATTGCCATTATTGTAAGTGGCCTAAAACTCCAAACAAAGACTGCCATTACTGAATCAGTGTCTAAAAAGAAAGTATCTCTTAAAGGTGTAAGTATTGCTGATCTCTAAGGCAAGGTGAGGTAATAAACTATGAGCCTACAATCCATAGTCTATTGTCATTTGCGTCTTGCAAATAATATATCATTTCAAGATTATAAATTATTTGCAGAATGGCTAGGTTGTTATAACTATATCCTACCAGCACAGAGAATCACAGTACCAAAACTTATACCTGCAATTGCAATGTATCTTAATAGTAATCTATCTACATTATTTGATAAGACATTTGCAATTGATACAAATTTCAATTCACTAATTCAAAAAGAGATACTACAATGGATATTAGACTCAGAAGTTTATCATACTCATCGCTTTTAACTCTGCATTCATGCCCGCGCAAATACCAGTTATTTAGATTGAATGCGCATGAGTTAGAAGAAGAAGATATAAATTCATCTATTACATTTGCATTCGGGCATGTTGTTGGATTAGGTATCCAAGAATACATTACTCATCACAATGTGGATGAGACATATTGGAAATGTTTTCTTATGTGGGAGCCTGATCTATTGGCAGATAATCCAAAACAAAATAAATCATTCTGGTCTGCTATGGCAGCAATTGATAGATTCATTTCAATGTGCTCCTCCCATTTCCTAGAAGATTGGGAATTATGCTATTACCAAAACCAGCCAGCAACAGAACTATCCTTTATCATTGAATTTCCAGATGGCTTTACATATAAAGGATATGTTGATGCAGTATTGCAGCATAAAGAAACTAAAGAGGTAATGGTTTTAGAAGTTAAAACCACATCTGCATCATCAGTCAGTGCTGCAACATACAAGAACTCAGCACAGGCAATCGGTTATTCTATAGTATTGGATGCTCTATTTCCAGAGCTATCCTCTTACCTAGTGAAGTATCTAATCTATAAAACAAAGCAATCAGATTATGATGTAATGGATTTTGAAAAATCATATCTCGATCGTGCATTATGGATTAGAACATTGCTTCTTGATATTGATACAATTAAGATGTATGAAGCAGCAAGTATCTATCCGATGAGAGGCGAATCCTGTAATGAATTCTATCGAGAGTGTGAATACTTTGGTATCTGCACTCTTGCAACTGATAGAGTTACATCACCACTTAGTGATGAAGAAGAAGTAGAAATTGTAAGACGAAACTCAGAAGATTTTCTAATCACATTGCATCTAAATGATCTTATTCAATCACAACTATCCAAGGAATAATTTACAAAAGGAGATATATCATGGCAGTCACACAAGTATATATAACAGAAAAAGGTACAACATGGGATACAGAAGCAGAAGCAATTGTTGCTGATGTACTTGAACAAACTTCTATATACATTGAGTCATATAAATTTAAGGATATTGTAAAAGCAATTGCAAATAAGATTATATTTATGCAATACAGAGTAAAAGATAATGGAGAGGAAAGCGCACAGCCATGAAACTCACATCAGTAACACCTTCCTCTACACACCGTGTACTTATCTTTGGTGCTCCTAAATCTGGCAAGACACAACTTGCAGCATCATTGGCATCTCAATATAAACTTCTTTGGTTTGATCTGGAGAATGGATATGGCACATTACTTAAGCTTCCGAAGAGTAATCAAGAAAACATCGAGCTTATCCGTATACCAGATTCAAAAACTTTTCCCATTGCGATTGAGACGATGCTCAAGGTTATTACTGGAAGCAAAGTTACAATTTGCGACGAGCATGGCAAGGTGGCCTGTCCAATCTGT
>Ga0172375_10010230_pt1 | contig 12204 bp, 11 predicted proteins | sample LakKiv1m_FD_114537 | JGI IMG/M metagenome (GOLD analysis project Ga0172375, IMG submission 114537) | Freshwater microbial communities from Kabuno Bay, South-Kivu, Congo - kab_092012_11.1m | ecosystem: Environmental > Aquatic > Freshwater > Lake | place: Democratic Republic of the Congo... | reverse complement strand
AGCTCCGGCCAAAACACCCAAAATTATCAGAATTATAATAATTTTAGAAACAAAATGAGAACTCTTTTTTCCATTTGACATCTTGGCCTCTTGTGGAATTGATTGCGTTAATTTCGGCTGAAATTGGGATGAATTCACAACGGCTGACTGAGCTTTGGGCTGTTGCTGCGCTTGGGGTTGCTGTGTCTGCTGTGTCTGTATTTTAATTTGTGGCTCTTGCGCCTGAGCCTGCGGTTGCTGTGCATTAACTTTAGGTTGCGCCTGGGTTTGGCTTGCTGCCGCAAAAGCTTCGTCAACTTCTGCTGCTGACCAACCATTTTTATACAATAAAGCTCGGCTTTGCTGATCTGTTTGATTAGCTGACCTGGCTTTTTTTATGTAATCTATAAGTTGTGGTTCTACTGCCATATTAATATAAATTTTTAATTTTTAATTTTTACCGTATCTTTATTATAACACAATATCATAATACAAGCTGTGAATAAAAAAATCGCCAGCTGCGCTAGCGATATTAGAGTTTGGCGAGTAGATTCAACGGCACCCGAGTAAAACATGTACAACGGATACCATCTGTTATCAAGCTTTGTTGGAGAAAAAGCATATCGTCTGCAGGAAATTCCTCTGCGAAGAAAGCTTGATCTGGCAAAACAGCAGAATATTGTGTTACGCTTATCGCTTGCCGAACATTAGGAAAAACTCTGACCATCAATTTTTCGCACGTATTTTTGAATCTTTTCTGGCAGTAAATTTTCAGTCTTTCTCGTAAATCGTCGTCTGCCTCTATAATAAAAATCGTGAGCTTTTGAAATCTTTTTTTCACACTCGCCTCCTTTGTTGTGGTGTGCTATAAATATATTATCAGGTTTTACCAGTTATGTCAATTATTACTAATTCTAGAGGAAGTTGAGGCACTGCTGAATACTTAACTTTGTTTTCTGCATCTATGAACAGCTCCAGCATTTCTTGTAAATTACTTTGAGTTAAATTAATGGTTTGGGCTTTCATTTTATCTAACTCTTGTTGGGAAAGACCAGAATTTTGTAGACTTAAAAAATTTGGGTCAATTTTTAAAAGCAACTCTTGCCTTAAATAAAAAACCAGAGTTTTGGAAAATTCTTGCAAATCGACTCCGTTTTCTATCATTGAATTTAAAAAACCTATAGCTCCTTTCGCGTCTTTTGAAATAATAAAATCTATAAGTTTTGCTATTTCTCCCACAGCAACAATGCCCAAAAGCTCTTTAATGTCTTCTGCTTTTATTAAGCCAGATTTAGTTCCAGATGTTGCCCCAGAAAAAATTACACACTGATCTAACAAAGATTCTGCATCGCGAAAGGATCCGCGCGAATTTAAGGCAATTAGAGAAAGAGCAGAGTCGTCAAATTTTATTCCTTCCTTTTTTGAAATTATTTCTAATTTTTTTATAATTTCTGAAATCTGCAGCCTCTTAAAATCAAACTTTTGGCAACGAGATAATATGGTGGCAATCATTTTGTGGGACTCTGTAGTGGCTAAAATAAAAATTGCATGAGCTGGAGGCTCTTCGAGCGTTTTTAGTAAGGCATTTGAAGCCGATTTAGATAGCTGGTGGCATTCGTCAATTATAAATATTTTATATTTAGATTTTACTGGAGTAAATTTTATACCCTCTATTATTTGTCTAACATCGTCAATTCCGGTGTGAGAAGCTGCATCAATTTCCATTAAATCAATAGAATTTCCACTAATAATTTCTAAGCAAGAAGAACACTTATCGCATGGTTCGAAACCATTTGGAGACAAACAATTTATAGCTTTAGCAAAGATTCTAGCAACTGTTGTTTTGCCAGACCCCCTGGGCCCAGAAAACAAATAAGCATGTGAAATATTGCCTCCTTTAATGGAGTTAGTTAAAGTTTGTACCACATGTTCTTGGCCAATAACTTCACCAAATTTTTGCGGCCTATATTTTCTGTATAAAACTAAATTAGACATTTTTTTTATTCTTTAATATCTTTAACATTATCCAAAATAAAACAAGTACGGTAATTATCCCCAATAAAACCTGCATTCCATAAAATTCTTCTATAGCAATTCCAGCTTTTATGGCTGTGACCATAATTAACCCCGCCACTGTAATTCCCAAAGAAATAGAAAAAAACGCTTTCTTAAAGGAAATATCAAACAAAAAAGTTGCCAAAGACGCTGTCCATCCTCCTGTTAATGGTAAAGGAATTGCTGCGAAAATAGCAAGAGCCCAAAATCCATATTTTTGAATGCTTGAATTATATTTATTCCTAGTTTTCTTAAAGATTTCTCCCAATATTCTCTCGCATAATTTATTTTTTCTGGAGACCCACGACAAAATAGGACCTAAAAACAAAAGAAGTAGAATCACGGGGATTAAATTTCCTATTACGGACAAGAAAAAAACCAAAAATATATTTAGATTGTAAAAGAAAATACCCACTGGTATGGATAGCCTTAATTCTCCCAATGGCACCATGGCCAACAAAAAAGTATAAAATATGCTCGAAAAAGTTATCATTATAATATTATATTACTCTGTTTGAAATTTAAAATCAATTCTGGTAAAATAACTAAACATGAGCTACGCTAAGAAATCTTTAGATAAAATTCAAACTTCGTTAGAAAAAATTAGCGACTGGAGAGACAGGGTTCTGTGGGTTTTTATAAAACCCCACTGGCCACGCAAAATTACCCCAAACCACTTAACATATACAAGAATTATTATAGGGACAATAATATTCATCCTACTTTTTTTCTTTGGCATGGAAGACAAAACCTTAATGCTTGTTTTGGTTATAATTGGCATCTTAACAGATCTTTTTGATGGCTCGGTGGCAAGGGGGCTGAACAAGGTAACAGAATTTGGGGCAATGCTAGACCCATTGGCTGATAGAGTTTTAATTCTTCCCATTATTATTTATAGCTTATACAAAACGCACTGGATTTTAATTCTAATCTGGCTTTTAACAGAAGCTGTTAATGCTTCAACTTCGGTTTTTTATAAAAAGAAAAAGGCTTATACGGAGTCCAATATATTTGGTAAAACAAAAGTTGTTATACTCTGTGTTGTCCTGGTGGCAATTTTAATAGTTTGGCCTAATCCCCTACCTTTATTTTTTGTAAACTTAGTTTGGCTAGCAATAGTTATTTCCTTCTTAAGCATCTTCACTAAAATGATGGAATTAAAAGATGAGGGGCATATAAAACACAAAATATTTACGAAAAAATACGAGGTATGAAAATATACAATACTCTTTCTGGTAAAAAAGATCCCTTTAAACCGCTAAACGGAAAAAAAGTTAACATATTCGTCTGCGGACCAACTGTTTATGACTACGCTCATTTGGGACACGCCAGAAATGCTGTTACTTTTGATATATTTGTAAAATACTTAAAAAGTATAGGATACAAGGTTTTTTATTTGCAAAACATAACCGATATAGATGACAAAATTATTGCGCGCGCTCGTGAAAAAGGCGTAAATCCAAAAGATTTGGCAACTGCTTTTACAAAAGAATATTTAAAAGACATGAAAGCCCTTTCGGTTGATAGTGTTTCAAAATATGCAAAAGCAACCGATTATATAAAAGAAATTGTTAGTCAAGTAGAGCGCCTGCAAGAAAAAGGATTCGCTTATGAAATTAAGGGAGATGGAATCTATTATGATATTGCTAAATTTAAAAATTATGGAAAACTAGCTGGCAGAACGGCCTTAGACGCAGAAGACGCGACTTCGAGAATAGATTATAGTAAGGACAAAAAAAATAGGGGAGATTTTTGTATATGGAAATTAAAACAACAAGAAGAAGAACCTTCTTGGCCAGCTCCCTTTGGAGAAGGCCGACCAGGCTGGCACATTGAAGACACTGCTATTACAGAAAAATTTTTTGGCCCGCAATACGATATTCATGGAGGAGCAAGAGATTTAATATTTCCTCACCACGAAGCTGAAATTGCTCAAATGGAAGCCATCTCGGGCAAATCCCCTCTTGTAAAATATTGGATGCATATTGGGTTTTTAACCATTAACGGCCAAAAAATGTCCAAGTCTCTGGGGAACTTTATAATGATTAACGACTTCCTGAAAAGATGCCCTGCTAATTATTTAAGGTTTTACATTGCAAAAAATCTTTGGTCTAGCCCCATGGACTACTCTGAGTCAGCATTAATTGAAGTAAAAGGAGCTGTAGATAAAATAGAAGAATTTTTAAGAAAATTACGCTCTGCTAATTCTAAAAGTAAAAATTTAAAACTTACAAAAAATCTGAAAGAAAATTTCTACAAAGAATTAGAAGATGATTTTAATACACCCAAGGCCTTTGCCGTTTTATTTGACTTTATCAAAAAAGCAAATTCTCTGCTAGACAAAAATTCAATATCTAAAAAAGAGGCTGAAACCACTTATAAATTTTTTCAAGAAATAAATAAAATTTTCGGAATTATTAATTTTAAAAAAATTACTAAGGGCATTCCTTCAGAAATTAAAAAACTAGCTAAGGAAAGAGAGATCGCAAGAAAAAACAAAGATTGGCAGAAAGCCGACGAACTAAGAAAAGAAATAGAAAAGCAGGGCTTCTTGGTGCAAGATTCAGAAAACGGCCCTGTTATAAAAATAATATAGATAAAATAGTAAGTCCCGGACACATTGCTGTGCCGGGACTTTTGTTTTCCATGTGGAAAACCATGCTACTGCGTTGTCAATCGCCGCCAGAATGTGGGCCCATTGCCCCTACGGAGCAAAACATCTCCATTCTGACGACGAACAACCTTCGCCGCAACTACTTTCCCCTCGCCAGAAACAAAACTGGCTTTTCTCCCTGAAACTGACAACGTGGCGGGACCTGGGTCCTGCACGCGTTTCTTGGGTTCAAATCCGCAAAACATGGAAAGTCTTTGAAGCATTGATGCTTTCATCACAGTCTCCTTGGTTGATTGTTATTTTACCACCATATATTTATTATAGCATATATAAGCTTTGTTGTCAATATCTTGCCCTACTTTCTTGGTTTTGGTAATGTTAGATATTAGAATATGGCAAAAGAAGATATTAACAAACTTCCTCCGCAAAACAATGAGGCCGAACAGAGTCTTTTGGGTTGTTTAATGTTGGATAAAGACGCCATTGTCAAAATTGTTGACTATATTAAGTCAGAAGACTTTTACAAAAGCTCTCACCAAGATATTTTTCAAGCAATGGTTGACCTTTATGGAAAGTCAGAGCCCATAGATATTCTTTCCGTCTCTGCCAGGTTAAAAGAACGAAATAAATTAGAAGACACTGGAGGACAGGCTTATTTAACCTCTTTAATAAATACTGTGCCCACAGCCACGCACATTTCAAATTATGCAAAAATTGTAAGGCAGAAGAAGATTTTAAGAGACTTAATTTCTGCGTCAGAAGAAATTGGGCTTTCTGCTTTTGATGAGACCCAAGAAGTTGATGTTTTGCTAGATAAAGCAGAAAAAACTGTTTTTGGAATTGGGCAAAGGTCTTTAACGCAAACTTTTTTGCCTATAAAAGACGTTCTTTCAGATACATTTGAAAGATTAGATGAACTTTCAAAGTTTCAGGGAAAATTACGCGGGACTGCAACGGGTTTTACTGATTTAGATAAAATTTTAGGTGGACTGCAAAAATCTGACTTAGTAATTTTGGCTGCCAGGCCTTCTATGGGAAAAACCTCTCTAGCCTTAGATATTGCCAGAAACGTAGCTGTCTTAGAAAACAAACCAGTTGGGCTTTTTAGCTTGGAAATGTCAAAGGACCAATTAGCCGATAGATTATTGGCATCTTTGGCCAACATTAACTTGTGGAATCTAAGAAATGGCAGGTTAACTCCCGATGACTATTCTAGAATTCAACATGCCATGGGAAGTTTGTCTGAATCTCCCTTATATATAGATGACGCTGGCTCGGTAAACATTTTACAAATAAGAGCCATGGCGCGCAGGCTACAAGCAAATAAGGGGTTGTCTTTAATTGTTATAGATTATTTACAACTAATGGAACCCATGAATCGCTTCGCTTCACCAGTTCAACAGGTTACAGAAAACTCTAGAGCTTTGAAAATGTTAGCTAAAGAATTAAATGTGCCAGTACTTGTGCTTTCTCAGCTTTCAAGAGCAGTTGAAGCAAGAGTGCCTCAAATTCCAAGACTAGCTGACTTAAGAGAATCTGGAGCCATAGAACAAGACGCTGATGTTGTTATGTTTATTTATAGAGAAGATAAATATAATGAAAATTCTTTAGAAAAAAATATAGCTAAAATTTTAATTGAAAAACACAGAAACGGACCCACTGGTGGCATTAGTTTATATTTTGACGAAAACAGAGTAAGTTTTAGAAACTTAGATAAAAATGAATACAATCCAGAAAGCAATTGATATTTTTAAAAAATTCCCAACGGTTGGCTCAAGGACAGCTAGCCGTTTTGTTTATTACTTGATGCGCCTACCCAAAGAAAAAATAGACGAACTAATAAGTGCGATAACAGAATTAAAAAATAAAGTTAAACTGTGTAAGCTTTGCTTTAATCCGTTTGAGTCTGATGGAGATACGTGTCCCATTTGCCAAAATACTTTGAGAAATAAAAATTTGCTTTGTATTGTCGAGAAAGAAGCAGACTTATTATCAATTGAAAATACTAAAAAATATAACGGACTTTATTTTATTTTAGGCGGAACATTCGGAGACCAATTACGAATCGAAGAATTAAAAAACAGATTAAAAACAGAAAAATTTTCAGAAATTATAATTGCCATAAACCCAACACCGGAAGGTAAAGCAACTTCAGTTTTAGTTGAAAGAGAGATCAAGGCCATAATCCCCCAACCTACTTTCAAAATCACTCACCTAGCAAAAGGCATCCCAGTCGGCGGCGAACTTGAATACGCCGACGAAGAAACCTTAGAATCAGCCCTCGAAGGCCGAAAGTAATAAATTTTAAGCAATAAAAGAAGCTCGCCTGTGAAAGCGCGAGCTTTTTGAATTGATTTATGATGCCACAACACTAGAGGGGCTGTTGTGCATTTCTGCACCACATGCCATGAAAATCTGCCGAAACACGTGCAAACCCATAGTTGTTTCGTGAATTCTGTCCCGAACGCTCAAGTTCGAAACAAGCCCCAGCTTAAGCATCTCTCCTAACCAATACCATGCTTTGCTGTCATCAAACTCATAGTACGGGAGACTCAACGTGGTTTGCACTTTTTCCGCTAATTTCTCAGGATCGATACGATAGCCAACGGGCTCCTTGAGAACAATCGATACGATCTTAAGGAAAAATTCGAGGTTTTCGTCCTTAAACGGTAACTTTGGCCGGCCGTCTGAACCAAACGGGACGGGCGAGAGTTTGAGATAACAACTCCTCATTGTGTTCAACCTGTCCAAATCAAGCCACTCTAGTAGGCCGAAAATGCCGTTTTCAACTTCGTCTTTGCCTTCGAGACGCAACCTGGCCTTTCTGAATGGCGACCTTTCAGAATCATCGACGTCGTCGAGAAGAATTTTGTGGAACTTAGTCCCAACAATATTGCTATGTTGATCGGCGGTCTCTCGGTGACTAACAGCTAGATGCATATCACTACCAACCTGCTGACCATACCATCTCGCCAACAGAAGGAATGGAACTACTTGCGGATTAGATATCCGCGCGTCAGCTAACGTAACGTAATACGATCTCATAACACTACCTCCATACTTGCTTAAAGGCCTTTATTCGCGATTCCCCTGCCGTAGTGGCAAGTTTATCGGAACAGTCGACCCCGCCGGCGGTTGCAAGCTACCTGGCGTTCTACTTTTTCAAAGAACGACTTCATATTACTGTTTTTAATGGGTTTGTCAAGGAATGCCTCATCGGCGATGAGCCGTTCGTTACAAGAAAAAAGGCGATCCTGCTCTTTAAGACCATCCCTAGTGAGGCAGGGCTTGGAGAAGCGCGGTCTCTTTCGAGACAGGATCGCCGAATAAAGTGACGCCAAATTGAGTAACTCGCGGATATACTACACGAGTTTTCGTAAGTCAGGCAGCGTATCCTGACAAACTAAGTTCCTTCAGGAGGTGTATCGAGCCAACAACTCAACTCCCCAGATAGCGTCACTTGAAAATGTGGCAGGCAATCTATCGCACAGCGACAGATCTCGCGCCCGAAGGCGTTAAGTTACAAAGCTCGTTTCCAGACGTTAATGTCATCCAACCGACTGGAAATAAGCCAACCTCCTGCCACAAAAAATAAAAGAGCTTCAATAATATAATATTAATCTTGAAAACAGAAATTGTCAAGCAACCAAAAGCCCCGCGTTTGACGAGGGGCTTTTAGTTTTATATTTTATTTTCCAAATTTATTAATTGTTGCTATTCTGCCAATAAGTTCTTTCTCTGATTTATATGCATGGCGAACTTTCTTTCTATTGTCCACCCATTTCTCTAACCAGAAAAACATTCCAGATCTCCATAACCAAATTAATATTAGAGTAGCAGCTAAGGGTAAAATGAAAGAGTCTAGCCATATATTATTTGTTAAACCAGTTGAAACGGTAGAAGCTCCCAACACCCCAGCTTTTGTAACAACAGCTGATGCATTAGCAGTGTTGTTATACGAAGAAGCTGAACTTGTTAGATAAGTATTGCTATGTAATGTTGTTGTCCCATAAGTAAAGTTTGAAGCGTCAGCCACTCTTGCTTGATAGGTCACGGTTACTGTTTGACCAACTGGAATTGTATTTAAATACAATCCAGAAACAATGTCTCCTGAATAATTGCTATAAGACCCGCTAGATCTGGCAACAACTAATTGGTCGTTATAAATAAGACTTGTTGACAATGTATCTCTAACATTAACATTTTGAATGTCTTGGTTGCCACTTGTCTGCAAAGTAATCATGTACATTAACATGTCAGATGGGCTAGCAGAAACAGAGGTTGAAAAGCCAGAATTAGTTGTTATGTTTTTAACTGTTTTTGTTAGAGTTAACGCACTATTGTTGTAGCTCTGGCAACTACCATTTTGGCAGGTTTGGTTTCCAGAACAATTTGTTTGCAACTGAGATGTGGCATTGCTTGAGCAATAACTAGAACTTGTTCCAGGGTTATTGCAGGTATATGTTATATAGTTTTGGTAAACACTGTTGCCTTGGCAGAAAGGGCTACCTGTTATGGTGCTGTTTCCGCATTGAGAGTTAGAGCTACAGGTTATGTGCACTGGAGGTTGGCAACCAGATCCGCAATCACTATATGTAAAAGTAGCATAGCTACCATAATATTCTGGATAATAATAATCGTAGCCATAATCGTAATAATCGTAACCGTAATCCCAACCATAGTCGTATCCATAATCATATCCGTAGTCATATCCATAATAATCATAACCCCATTGGGCCAACGTAAAAGACGGCACAAAAAGCAACATTGCTAATGCCGAAATAATTAATATATTTTTTGATATATTGTTATTCATAAGTTTTTTATTATTCTGCATCTTATCATATTTAAGAAAGCTTGTCAAGGGGTGCTAACTCTTTTGCAACTCTGCCTGAACTGTAATCCTTTGGTAGTCTTTTCCTGGAGGCCAACAACTAATTAACGTCAAAATATTATCATTTGCGTTAAAACCACTAGAGGGAATGTCTGCGCCTTTTTTAATTATGCTTTTTTGCTTAACAACATATGTGTATTGCTTATTATTAAGATTTATTAATATGATATCACCCGTTGTCAGTTTGTCTATGTCTGAAAAAACCCATTCATATCTTGTTTTGGGCCAGCCCGGAGGAGCCGAGTGTCCCAAAATTACTATTTGGCCAACTTGCCCTGGCAAAACCGATCCTGGATAATACACTACTCCTAAATTAAGATCTTTTTCAAGAGAACCCTTTTCTGGGTTGACTGAAAAAATAATTGGAGCAGAAATCAAAATTTTAGGTATTTCAATGGTATTCTGTTTACTTGTATAATTAGTCTTTACGCCAGCTATGGCTGATGCAGTCTGATTGGAATTAAAGTATGCTACTTGTATTGTTTTTGCATCTATAGATGGATATGGATTAAAAAAATCACCCAATATCCCAGAAATTTCTCTGTAATTAAAAATCCAGGAAACGTCATTCCAATTTATAACCAAAAAGCTTAACAAATATACGAAAACAGCAATTTTTAATGTTTTTTTAGTTACTTCTTTCATAGCTAAATAACTATTTGGTGTGGAATTAAAGCAATAATTATTTCCTTATTGAGAAAAATAGATATAGAAAGTAAAAACACAATCAAAAGCACTCTAAAAACAAACATTCTTTCAAAAATAACTTTCTGTCTGTTTGTAGCCAAGACTATTACTGCTACCAATACAATTAAAGAAATTACATAAATTATCCCTTGCAATATTCTTTCATAGTCATAATTAAACACTGTGGGTATTTCAATTGACTGAGACAATACCTCTGGTGCTTCTGGTGCTTCTGGTGCTTCTATCACAATTTCTGTTTTCTCTAAAATTGTGTTTTCCACCTGAACCGTTGGCGCTTTATTAATATTTGTCACAGAGGGGCTACCAAATGTTTGAACAACCACGACGGTGTTGTCGCCTCCGAAACCTTTCAAAACAGCCGTACCAACTTCGGTATACTTTGGGTTTATAATGTTTTCTCTGTGAGATGGCGAATTTAACCAGGCGTTATAGACTTCCTCTGATTCAAAAAATCCAACTGCTAAATTCTCTCCTGCATATTTGTAATTATATCCTGCTTTCGCAAACCAAAACCACGGAGAAACTCCTGTCGGACTCGTGTGACTAAAATATTGATTCTGCACCATATTCTCTGCCTTCAATTTGGCTGCCTGGCTAAGTTTTTCATTTGGCAACAATGGATTTAATCCTAAAGATTGCCTTGTCTGGTTCACAAACTTCTCTAAGACAGATTTTGTTATGTCGGCAAAAAATATGTTCTGGGGTAAATTGATGAATAAAACAACAGCTACAATTTTTAAAACCAAAAGCAAAACAGCACAATAAAGCAGTGTATTGTTTTGTAGAAGTTTTATTGTTTTATCTAAAAGTTGCTTAATCATACATTATTAATTATACATTTATTTAGATATTTGTCAAGTTTACTGCCCTGCCCCACAAGTATTATTATCGCAAACAATTGCCTTGTCTTTTGGTCTCAAGTCTACATACCTTAAGTTTTTTCTTTGCTCTGGAGTCAACCCAGTAGTTAAAAGCAAGTTTAATTTAGTAACCTGCGAACTCTCATCTGGTTCTGGGTTTATATCAAAATAAATTTTCCAGTTTTCGCTTGTTTTCACATTAAGCCTAACGGGACTTGTAACCAACGCCTCTTTTAAATTTATCTGAAAATTATCTTTCAGGTTTTTCTCTACTTCTAAAATTAGATCCATTATGTTTTTGTGAATTACTTCTTCGCCAACCAAAACCTGCTCTATGCTAGTTGACTGTCGCACAATAACCATGTTTTGCGGCATAACATACAATGGTTCAAAAATTATTCCATTTTTATCTACAAAATAACAGTTTTCTTTTACGCTATCGTCCCAGCAAAGTATAGCAGCCGGGACCCTTTCTTTTATATCAACTTCTATAGTTTGCATAAAATTCCTAATAACTTTTATATTTTCTATGACGGGAAATTCTTTTAACAATTTTGTACCCAGCTTGTCGGGGTTAACTAGGAAAATGCTTTTTGAATTAATTTTCCACAAGCCGAAGGGACCCTCAATACTTAATATTTTTTTGTTTACATCTTTTTCAATTAAACTTTCAATGTCTTTTGTACTAATTCTGTCGTTACCAGAAATTGTTATTTTATTAACCTGAAAACCAGAATAAAAAACAATGAAATAAGAAGCTGCTAAGGCTCCTATTATTAAAAGCAAAAACAACCAAATGGGCTTTGAGCTCTTAGTCTTAGATTCTACAAATCTTCTTTTATGTAAAGCCATAAAATTAAAGATTCCTTTTCTTTTTCCTGAAAGACTCTATTATATAATTTATCCAATATTTTGAAGATAAAATAAAGTCTTGTGTTTTAACATATTTTTTTATACCGCCGCCAAACCCCATTTTAAATAAAGATAATCCAGCCCAAGGGTGCAAAGACTTTACCGCGGCCTCTTCGTTTTCAATGTCTGGGGCTATACCCCAAAAATTATATGTTTTGCAACCTCTTTTTTTTGCCTCTTTT
>Ga0172375_10010227_pt1 | contig 12207 bp, 11 predicted proteins | sample LakKiv1m_FD_114537 | JGI IMG/M metagenome (GOLD analysis project Ga0172375, IMG submission 114537) | Freshwater microbial communities from Kabuno Bay, South-Kivu, Congo - kab_092012_11.1m | ecosystem: Environmental > Aquatic > Freshwater > Lake | place: Democratic Republic of the Congo... | reverse complement strand
AGGTCCGGTTCGGCGCGACGGCAGTGAAGTCCCGGTCGAGCAGGTCGCCGGCCCGCTTGCCGTCCTTGCCGCGAATCGTCGTCCGGACGCCCTTCGAGCGCCGAATCCCTTGCAGTCCAAGGGATCTCATCGCCCGGTCCACGCTGCCCGGGGACGCTTCAAGCGCTGTGCGCCGCACGAGCGCGGTCATCTTCCGGCGTCCGTAGAGACCCTCGGGCGTCATCCGTCGCACACCCTCGGCGTCGGTCTTCCAGACCAGATCCCGGACCTGGTTAACCACGACAGCGTCACTCACGGTCCGGGCCGCGACCGGGCGGTTGGCTCGCGCCCACTCGCGGTAGGTCCGCGCGGCGATCTGGCAGCCCTGCTCGCGCAGGACCCGGCAGATCGACTCGACCGCGTGGCCCTCGGCCCGCAGCTCGTCGATGAACGCGACGATCAGCGATTGCGGGGGTCGAGTTCCCCCGCGAAGAAAATCGAAGCCCGGCGCAAGACCTCGTTGTCCTCCTCGAGCCGGCGGACCTTGGCCTTGAGCTCCTTGATCTCAGCCAGCTCCTCCGACGTGGCGCCCTGGCGCTGTCCGCCGTCGATCTGGGCTTGGACCACCCAGCGCCGCACGGTCTCCTTACCCAGCCCCTCGCGGCGAGCGACGACCTCGGCAGCCGCCGTCAACGAGGAGTACTCCGGCAAGTGCTCCAGAACCTGCCGCACGCACCGCTCCTTGACCGCGGGATCGATCTTCTTCGGCATGGTTCGCATCCTTCCAACTCACAAGGATGCGGCATCAAACCTGGGGCGCTTCAGTGACAAGGAAGAGCCTGTCGTCTTCATGCTGTGGGGAGGTGCCGCGCGGGCGAAGAGAGGACCTTCACAGAAGCACGGGCACACAGTAACATCACTCACCTCGGGGATCAGCCTGGCATCCCGTTGCGCGGAGCGGTTCGCCGTTGGGGGCGACGCGCATCATGCGGAGGCATCAAGCAGATGGTGGGACTCCCAAAAGGACTACGGCGAATCGTAATCGGTGTACTCCTATCCTCGATGGTAACCGCCTTAATAGCGGTGCAAACCGCCGCAGCGGCCGTCGAGCCCGTGTGGAAGGGAACGGTGACAACGGACGCCTCACAAAAGCAGGCGACCTACGCCCTCAACCAACACACCGTCTACACGCTGAGTGGCGCGAGTTCGACATTCACGAGCACCATTTCTGAGCATAGCGACACGACAACGCTTCCCTGCGGTACCTACCGAGACTCTTACACCGGTGTAGGTGAAGGGCCTTACGAGACCCTCAGGTTTCAGATCGAATTGCAACATGACGCGTCGTACGCTGCGGGGCTCTCAACCGACACCAATCAATACCACTCCGGTACACAAGTCGACAGGGAGTGCGCCCTAGTCAACGGCAACTACCAGGTCGTCAGCAGCGAATACGAGAGGCAAAATTTGGTCTATCCGCCCATATCCGCCTTGGGGTGCGCAGACACGCTCTTTGCCGTGCCCCCGGGGATCCAGGCCATCCGCGGCACCGTCACCAAGACCTGCGGGGCAGATGGAGTCGAGTCATCGAGCACCTGGACGTACGCAGTGAAGCTCGAGCCATGCAATCCAGCGATCGACTCTGACGCCGGTGGGCTTGGAGATTGCGCCGAGTTCGACCGCGGGAGCAATCCACAGGACCCTGCCGATGACCTCACGGTCATCGATGACCCCTGCGCAGACAACTCGCCACCGGAGGCGGCCCTGGTGGGCGAACCAGTGGACTGGCGTGGGGACACGCCGGACATGCGGTTCGCGTCCGAGTCGTCAGACCTTGACGGCGACGTCCTCTCAACCGCATGGACTTTCACCGACACGAACGGGACGGCGACCGCAACAGGGCCCACCGCGGACGTAGCGTGGAATGCAGCCGGCTTCACCGCCACGTCTCCTCCGCGCGTGGCTACGCTCACGGTCACTGACCCGTGCGGCGCTCGGGACAGCGCCAGCATCGCGTTTCGTGTCACAGGTGACCCGATGGTGGACTTCGCGCCGATCGCCCACCTGCACCCTCGCGAGGACTACTGGCCGATGAGTCCAAAGAAGTTTCTCGCCAAGTCCTCGTTGAAGTACGCGATTCCGAATCGGCGGGACAAGACCGTGCACCCCAACCCGAGCAGTGCAAAACTCGGAGCGGGCGCATACCCGATCAAAGACAACGGATTGCGACTCAGTTCAGACGATTTTACCCGGCCGTATGCCGATGGCAAGGCACCGAAATGCCCGACGTGCGGGTACTACCTCGACCTGCCAACGAAGTACCAAAAAGGGGACAAACCATCTGGCCGTGTGATTGGTACCGACATGATCGTTCAACCCGTCAAGGACTATGTCGTCTACTGGATGTTCTACGGACTTTCGCAAGCCACGACCTATGGGGGAGTCCCGACCAAGGGCATCAAGCATCAAGGTGACTGGGAGCGCGTTGTCGTGGATCTCAACGCCACGACGCTCGTACCTCAACGCGTCGGCTACGTCGCGCACCACGACCCAGTCCATTGGGTGCCGTTCAAGCCGATGAGGAGCTCATCCGCGACGTTGTCGGACGCTTTCGCGCTCAATCCCCAGGCATACGTTTCCCGCCTGGGGCACGGAACTTGGCACGGCGTTGGGGTGTTCAAGACCTGCAAACTTCTCGTCGCATGCGCTTACGACCACACCAGCGCCGGGGGATACCTATGGGACGGCGCGGTCAACCAGACCAGCATCAACAATCAGTCATGGTTCGGCTCAGCGTCCGATCACAAGAAGTGCCGGAAGGGGGCTCCAATGCCCAAGTCGTCATTGGCTTGCGGCTTTGGCGGGGCATGGGGGCACTCGGGCAGCAGCGGGGACCAGACAGGTCCTGCGGGACCATCTGCGTACAAGACGGCCACCGAGAACTGACGGCACAGGTCACGCCCGGCCGGTGACCCTCGTCGATCTCGGCCTGGGACACCCAGTTCCGCAGCGTCTCAGGGTTGATCCCGAGCTGGTCACCGACCCGACGAAGAGCACCACTCCTCGTCGCAGGGTCACGCCGCAGATCGACCGCCATCCGGATCGCCCGCTCCCGAAGCTCCTCGGGGTACTTCCTCGGTGCTGCCATGACTCTCATCCTTCCGTGGAATGAGAGTGGTGTGTCCCGGTTCAGGCGGAGTCGGATTAGTGGATTCTCGTGTCACACGAGCCCTTCAGGAGGGGTGGCATGGACGACGTGGGTATCCGCCGGAGTTCAGGCGGAAGGTCCTGGATCTGCTGGAGTCTGGGCGCAGCGTGGCCGAGGTGGCGCGCGATCTGCAGATCAGTGACCAGTCGATCTACAGCTGGCGCCGGCAGGACCGGATCGATCGGGGCCTGGTCCCTGGGCTGACGAGCGTTGAGAAGGCCGAGCTCATCGCGGCCCGTAAACGGGCTCTTCCCAGATGAGGGTGTAGCGAGGGGTGGCGCGTCGGTCCCGGGATAGGCGTCGAGGTCTCCGAGGATGGAAGTTCTCACGCTGCCCATCCGAAAGACCTCGACGTGCGCGATGCTACCTTCGCCTGCCCTGACCTGACCACGTTCTGCCGACTTGACGAGCTCGGCCTCGAAGCCACCGGGCAGCGGCTCGAACCTGGTCGGGCGGTGCTGGCCTGCCGGGTCGTCGAACCGGACCAGTGGTGCCGTCGTTGCGGTTGCCAAGGATCGCCTCGCGACACGGTGGTCCGGCGGCTGGCACACGAGCCGCTCGGGTGGCGTCCCACGACGCTGGAGGTCGTCGTGCGCCGCTACCGGTGCACTGGGTGTGGGCATGTGTGGCGTCAAGACACCAGCAAGGCTGCCGAACCGCGGGCCAAGCTGTCGCGCCGTGGGCTGCGGTGGGCGCTCGAGGCGATCGTGGTCCAGCATCTGACGGTGGCCCGGGTCGCCGAGGGACTCGCGGTCGCCTGGGACACCGCCAACGACGCGGTCTTGGCCGAGGGCAGACGGGTGCTGATCGACGACGAGCACCGCTTCGACGGCGTGCGAGCCATTGGTGTGGATGAGCACGTGTGGAGGCACACCAGGCGCGGCGACAAGTACGTCACCGTGATCATCGACCTGACCGGTATCCGTGATGGCACCGGCCCAGCCAGGCTGCTCGACATGGTCGAGGGCCGCTCCAAGCAGGCGTTCAAGCAGTGGCTGAGCGCACGCACCGAGTCCTGGCGCGACGGTGTCGAGGTGGTCGCGATGGACGGGTTCGCCGGGTTCAAGACCGCCACCGCCGAGGAGCTGCCCGACGCGGTCGCGGTGATGGACCCCTTCCACGTCGTGCGCCTGGCTGGTGACGCACTGGACCGGTGCCGACGCCGGGTCCAGCAGACCATCCACGGCCACCGCGGCCACAAGGGCGACCCGCTCTACAAGGCGAGGCGGACCCTGCACACCGGCGCCGACCTCCTCACCGACAAGCAGAAGGACCGCCTGGAAGCACTGTTCGCGGTGGACGATCACGCCGAGGTCGAGGTGGCCTGGTGGATCTACCAGCGGATGATCGCCGCCTACCGTCAGCCCGACCGGAAACACGGCCGCGTGCTGATGGTCAAGCTGATCGAGTCGATCGGCCACGGCGTGCCTGCCGCACTCGCCGAGATCGTCACGCTGGGCCGGACCCTGAAGAAGCGCGCCGATGACGTGCTGGCCCACTTCGACCGCCCAGGCACGTCGAACGTACCGACCGAGGCGATCAACGGCAGGCTCGAGCACCTCCGCGGCTCCGCTCTCGGGTTCCGCAACCTCACCAACTACATCGCCAGATCCCTGCTCGAGACCGGCGGGTTCAGACCCCAACTACACCCTCAAATCGGATGAGCCTGCAATGCACTTACAGGGCGATGCGGTCCAAACGATTAGCGGTCCACGGCCGTCCAACACCCAGTTCGGTCAGGAGTAGGTCGTGGGCATCCAGTACCCGCAGTCAGCCTCTTTGAAGGGGCCGGAAATCGCGTCGTTGAAGGGCGCGAGATCCGCATTGAGCGCTTTCGCGCGCTCCCAACCGTCGACGCCGTCAAGGGCATCGCCCGCCGTGATGGCTTCTAGTGCAACCTCAGAACTAGGCTCTTCGAGGAGGAGGCCCGCGGCATAGCCATGAATATCGGCCTTGTATGACTGCAGTTGGTCCGTCCACGCATCCGGGTCATCGTTTAGGAGCTCGACGTTGTCGAACAGATCCTCTACCTCCGACATTGCGGAGCAGAAGTCGACTTCGTCGACGATCGTCACTTCAGCGTCATCCAGAGTCAACTCAGGATCAAAGTCCTGTGCGGCAAGCTCCTTGGCCGACCAGGCTGGACCCGCATGGGTTCCGATCTTGATCGTGTAGAACTTTGCTTCCGGAACCTCACTGATCGAGAAGTCCACCACGCACGGCGCCGTCAACGGGGCGACGCGATTGCTCGTCGTAGTTGCCGTACCGATGATCTCGTCAGACTCGTCGCGCAGGGTGACCTGCGCGTCCTCTAAGTCGTATCCTCCGCCGCACTCAGGAGCGATGAGCCGTCCGTCCATGGCGGGCGCCGGAACCGACTCGTCATCTCCATTGCCACATGCAGCCAGCCCGCCGGCCAAAGCCAACGCGGCGGCCAGCGTCCTACCGACGAATGCCATAAGTCCCCCTTGTCCTATGGAGGTCAAGAGAGAGACATGGAAAGCGCAGCGGAACCGGCGAGACTTCAGGTTCCTGCACGTCCCCGTGGCGCCCTCCACCTAGCCGCTCGGCCTTCATGCGCTAAGCGGGCGCATCGACGGACGCCAAACGAAGTCCACCCCTGATTGCAGATCGCGCTGCCTCGCAGCTTCGCGCCTAGGGTTCGGCCATGACACCGGTAGCACGTTGGGAGAAGCGGGCAGAGATTCCGCTGCTGTTGCTGGCCCTCGCGTTCTTGATCGCGTATGCCTGGCCCGTTCTCGATCCCAGTCTCGACACGGACGTCCGCACCGTGCTCGAGGTCGCAAGCTGGACCGTGTGGGCGGCGTTCGTCATCGACTTCGCAGCTCGTCTGTACCTGACGACCGAACGGCGAAGCTACGCCTCCACACACTGGTACGACGTTGCACTGATCCTGCTACCGATGCTCCGTCCTCTACGACTGCTCCGACTTCTCGCATTTGCACGGATTCTCAACCGATCGGCGGTCGGATCGCTTGTCGGCAAGGTGTCAACGTATGTCGCCGGTACCGCCCTGATGGCGCTCGGACTCGGCGCAATCGCGGTGTTGGATGCCGAGCAGGACGCTCCCGGTGCGAACATCACCACCTTCGGCGACGCCTTGTGGTGGTCAGCGACAACTGTCACCACGGTCGGCTACGGCGATCGCTTCCCGATCACCACCACTGGCCGGTTCGTTGCCGTTGCACTCATGCTCGTCGGCATTGCTTGTATCGGCGCCATCACTGCCGGTGTGGCTGCGTGGTTGGTTGCACAGGTCGAAGCCGACGCCAGAGAGAGCGTTGACCAAAGTGGGCGAACGTAACGGGCGAAGCGAGCGCCGGGTGACTACTCCCGGCGCGCCACGAGACACGAATCTCCCGCGGAACCGGTCGCTCTTCGTTAGCGTCGCCACCACGCGGGCTGCAACGGCTCTGCGGTATGACGGTTCGACAATTTCGACGGGGGAACATCATGGCCGAGGAGTCATGGCACGAAGCACGACTCATCCCGACCTCGGGCATCAATGGCGCTGAGGAGCAGGAACGGCGAGCGACGTCGGCTCTTCTCGCCGTTCTGGCCGCCGTCAAGGAGTTCGGGCGTGGCTTCGTCCGACCATTCGGAGCCCCAGCCGGCACGCTCGAGTGCTTCATCGAAGTGCCATTCATGCTGCGAGAGCAGCGGCTCTACCCGGACGGACTCATCCGGGTATCTCGTGGCTCGAAGTCGTGGACCGCGCTCGTCGAAGTCAAGACCGGACCCAACCAGCTCGCCGCTGAGCAGCTTGAGAACTACCTCGATATCGCCCGCGAGAACGGCTTCGACGCCGTCATCACCATCTCGAACCAGATCCCTGCCGTCGCTGGACAACACCCGACGAAGGTGGACAAACGAAAGCTGAAGAAGGTGGCGCTGCACCACGTGTCGTGGTCGCAGGTCCTCGCCGAGGCCGTGATGCAAAAGGAGTTCCGCGGTGTCGCCGATCCCGAACAGGCCTGGATCCTCGGCGAGCTAATCCGCTACCTCGAGCACCGCAAGTCAGGAGCCCTCGAATTCGACGACATGGGCGAGTCCTGGGTCGAAGTGAGGAATCAGGTCGCCACCGGCACCCTGCGTACGTCCGATAAGGGCATCGCAGAAGTCGTGGCCCGCTTCGACGCGCTCCTGAGGTTCGCGAGCCTGCAGCTGGGCCGCCAGCTCGGCACAGAGGTCGTGCCTGTGCTGTCGCGCAAGGAAGCCGCCGATCCCATGGCGCGCGCACAAGCACTCGCCCAGTCGCTGTGCGCGACAGGCGAGCTGTCCGGCGCCATCCGCATCCCCGACACCGTCGGACACCTCGTGGTCACCGCGGACCTCCGCGCAGGCAAGATCTCATGCCACGTCGACGTAGATGCCCCGCGCGAGGGTCGGCCCACGACACGAGTGAACTGGCTCGTTCGGCAGCTGAAGAACGCACCAGACGCGACCAGAGTCGAGGCCTTCGTCGCGCATGCCCGCGGCTCACACGCAGCCGAGCTACTCTCGACCGTGCGCGAGAACCCCGCCAGCCTGGTCCTGGACCCAACGAAGGAGCTGCGGTCGTTCCGTCTCGCCAGCACCAGCGCTCTCGGCACCAAGCGAGGCCGTGGGCGCGGATCCTTCATCGACTCCGTCCTCACGTCGGTAGACGACTTCTACGCCGAAGTCCTAGGCACACTTCGCGCCTGGTCCGCAGCGCCACCCAAGCTTCGCCCCGCCACCGTCATCCCTCCTGAGCTCGACGACAGCGTCCCAGCTGCGCTGGCGTCGACTGACTACTCCTCTCAGGACGGAGTCGAGGTCGCCAACGCAACGAGCACCGGAGAGCGAGCGGATGCCGACACTGCGGCCGAGACGTCCTGAGCCACGTTGGCCGAGCATCGCCACGATCGCAGCCGAGGTCATAAGGGCTGACGCCGCAAGGCGGCGGTATGACGCAGGCGGGCTTGCTGGGCCTGGTGGCAAGGTGCCTACCGGCTCGTACTGGTGTGGCGAATGTCGATCCTGGCACCTAACGTCCAAGTCTCGGAGCCGCCCCGCTCCATGGGAGCCTGGTCGCACGACCTAAGCGGGTGCCAATGTGATCTCGCGTCAAGATCGTTACGCCGTCAGGCGGCGGAAGACGCGCTTCGTAGCTCAGCGCGCCCGGCGCGCGAGGCGCTCAAACTCGGCCCTGGTGCGCCCATCCAAGTCGACCTGCCCGACCAGAGTCGCGTCCTCCTTCAGCGTCGAGTGGTCGAAAGTTTGCAGTCCCTGATGGATCTGGAAACCGGCCCATCCCTCGAAGGCAACGAGTCGTTGGTGCTGAAAATCTCCGGCGACGAGCCTCACCTCGACCTTCAATGGCGATTCTTGCTCCGTCAGCCAGTCTCGAATGGTCGCGATGACTTCATCGGGGTCGAAGCGCTTTCCGGTCACCTTCGACTCACTTGTCGCGATGCGGACGCGTTGCACCCCGGCCCCCGCGAGTCGCTGTATAAACCAAGCTGGGCCACCCGGAGCTAAGTGGGATGTACGTCGCCTCTTGATGATGTCGTCGTACAGCACATGACCTAGCTCGCGTTCGATCACCACCACGGTTTGGCAACGCTCTGCGATGGGCTTGAATACCTGCTTCCACACCGCCTCGCGCTTTGCCCCGCGCTCGACGACGGTCCTCCACATTTCGTCCAGCGCCGCCACCGCCTCACTGTCGGAGGCCATGTCGAACGCACAGAACTCGGGATCGTTGGCGTCACACTCGTCGCGCAGCACGTCGTACTTGTAGGCGGCCAAGAGGATCAGGTTCGCCTTGCCCTGCCATGCGTCCAAGTCGCGCACTGAGGTCACTTCGACGAGTTTCGACACCTCAGGAGGTAATTCCTCAGTCCGACCACGGAACCCGAGCAGCGCCTGAACTACTTGGTTGAGGGTGTCATGACCGTGCTCCGCGAGCGCCGCCCTCAGTTCCTGTAATCCGCCGGCCTCATGGACGAGGACGCTTCGTTGAGCGAGGTCTTTGAGGAACGCGCGACCGATCCCACGCCCTGACTGCCCCGGTTCGAGGCCCTCCGGGTCGATCGCTACCCTCAAGAGCATTGCGATCAGCCACCCAGACGTGGGTCGAGGATGGCTACAAGGTCCTCCATGCGGTTGTCGAAGAAGCCTCCGGGCCACTGGTAGTCGAGCTGCCCGTCATTCTCGACTTCGATGTGCTCCAGGCGCGAAGCGAGACCTTCACGGACGACGTGGACGATCGACAGGTCGACCGGAGTGATCCGCTGCTCGGCGACTCGGCGTTGGAGCCGCAACAGAATCGGCTCACTGTGCGTTTCAACGACCAGCACGTTGCCGTAGTCCTGTGCGCTTTCTACGAACAGGTCGGCAAGTACCGACTGGAGTCGCGGATGCACGTGGGCCTCGGGCTCTTCGATGAGGATCGTCTGTTCCCGGCTCGCGATCAACTGCACGACCAAGGGCAGGAGTTGGCTGACGCCGAAGCCGACGTCTAGGAGCTGTACGCGTTCGCCCCCGCCTGTGTGCCGTAGAGCGAGTCCAAACTCTGCGTCCTCGCCCTCACCGCCGTACGAGTCCACCTCGATCTCGTACGCGATGTCGAATTTGGTCAACCACAGGTTGACGTCAGCGCGCAACGCTTCGCTCTCCAGCAGTCGCACGACGTACGGCGCTTCGGATCGTGCGGCGCGGAGCGTCAGGTCGCGCTCCGGAACGTTGCGTGCTGGTCCGATGTGCGAGATGCCGGCGAACAGTTCTCCCGCGCCGTTCACGATCTCTTCAGCGAGTTCCAGCACCTCGTCGTCGTTGAATCCATCGAGGTCCGACAGCACCTCGTCGAAGTCCGGGAACCCAGAGTCGTCGACCCCGACCTCAACGTGCCACGGCAGATCGCCATCGGCCAGTGGCTCATCCTCTCGCGCGCGCACGACCACCCAGCTTTCGGGCAAGTTGGCCGGGTCGTCGTACCTAGGAAGAAGCATGATGGTGTCGTTGTCAGAGCGGCAGGCGATCGCTTCGAGAGGCTGTGCCGGACCGTTGACCCAAGTCTCGTCAGTCGACGCCAGGAAACTGACTGCCCAGTCTCCCCAAATCGCCGTGAGCCTGAGCTGGCGTTCGAGCTCGTGTCGATGAAGCACCCGCTCGTGGAACGCGAACGACCTGGTTCCCTCCCGTTCGTATTGCAGATCGGCGGTGCCCCACGACTGCTGCATTAGCAGCAATGCCTGGATTAGGGTCGACTTACCCGATGAGTTCTCGCCATATAGCAGGGTGATCGACGCGACGGCGAGAGTTCCACGCTCGAACGCCTTCCAGTTCTCGACCGACACGCCCGACACACGGTGCTCGACTCTGAGTTGTTCGCGAGGCGCGGCGACAGCCAACGACCAGAGAGGTGGAACCGAGCCATCGGCGGCAAATTCCGAATGGCTGTACAGGATCGAGTTCACCTGGCTCTTGTCGACTAAGAGGCCCCGACTTCGCAATAGCGACGCCAGAAGACGCGCCGAGCTTGCGGGCCGACTGGCCAACGTAGAGATCAACTCGTCGCGCAGCGACCCGCCGGTCATGGCACCCCCTCTCATCGACCGCTGCAGGTTATCCCGACCGCGGGAGCACGCGTTGCGGTTCGTCCCGCTCGTCGAGCCTTCCCATCAAATCGGTATGCCCCGATCTCACGCCTGCAAGCGGCGGAATGCCCCACCTACGGCTGGGGCGGCTCGCCCGCAGAGATGATCTCCTCCCAATCTGGTGAGTCGGGAAGGGATTCGATGGCGGCTTCCAGGTCCGAGATCGGATCGTCGGGATGATCCGACAGCCATCGGAAGACCAACGGCAGCAAGCGGGTCACCAGCCAGAACAGCGCCTTGCCGGCCTCAGCCTCCTCGGCCAGCAAGTCGCCTCCATGGACTACGTCGGATCGATCGTCGTACCAATCCAGCACGTGATGCCACTCGGAGCATCGCCATCGAGCCTCTCGGCGACCGCGATCGCGGAACTCGGCGAGGCCCTTGCGCCCGGCGGTCGTCTCTGGGGTGTTGCCCAGTGCCGGGCAAGTGGGACGGTCGCGGCCACACAGCTTTGCATCGGGCTGGCCACAGAGAAAGAAGACGCTCCTGCGAGCCAACCGGAATGACTGTGAAACGGTGGAGCGGTCGAGCAGCAGAGTCTCGGCGGCGATGATGGAGTACAGCAGTTTCATTGAGGGCCGTTGCTCCAAGATCGCTTGCGATGTGAGACGCGATGCGAGGAGCGCACGGTTCTCACCCTCACTCGGGTTTTCCTTCCCTATCGCCTGCGCGGCGAACGCGAAGCCAGGCAGACTCTCGAAGAGCGCCATTTCGTCTTGGGTGAAAGTCCAACCCGGGTGGTGGCCGCGAAACGTCCATCCCACGCCTGCCCTGTCCCCGAGGACCAAGTAGTCCACCCGGGAGGAGTGCAGTTCGCCCGGCAAGCCAAACATCGTCGTCTCAGATCGGCTCTGAGACTGCTGGAACACACGCAGCAGTTCGACAGCGGTCCGAGCCAGATCGACGGCCTCCGCAGACGACGTGGCCAGCACGTGTGCCGAGGCGAACTCAAGAGCAGCCGCGAACTCATCGACAGTCTCAATGCTTAGCGGGTGGAGTGCGTCCCGGCTCGGATGGTCATCGATCAGGCGCCGGGTCTCGCTCGTGTCGAGTAGCGTCACGGCCCCCAACCGCCAGGACCCTGTGATCGTGAGCCCGTGAATCGGGACCAGATAGTCGTACGGACGGTCTGCCACAGCCTGAGCGTAGGTCGAAAATGAGGTCGTGCACTTCTAGCTGCGGCGGACGGTGCACCGGCGGCCGGTGCCGGACTAGGACCGACGGGAAGCGGCGCAATGTCGCGCCCCGGACGGCACGCGGCTACTAGACGATTCCCGTAGGACCGGCGTCCGGCCAGACTCGGTCCAGGTGGTCGACGGGCCGCTCTCATCGCGGCTGCCCACCCGGCTTCGGGTGTGGCTCTTTTTCGGGCTGCGT
>Ga0172375_10010226_pt1 | contig 12209 bp, 7 predicted proteins | sample LakKiv1m_FD_114537 | JGI IMG/M metagenome (GOLD analysis project Ga0172375, IMG submission 114537) | Freshwater microbial communities from Kabuno Bay, South-Kivu, Congo - kab_092012_11.1m | ecosystem: Environmental > Aquatic > Freshwater > Lake | place: Democratic Republic of the Congo... | reverse complement strand
GTTGCATGGTGATGTCGATTTTTCAGAGTACCCGCAAAAAGGCCCGGAGTTCGCCCCCTTTCAAAGACCCTGGCTTTTTCAGAAAAGCCTTCATCGAAGGCGGAACGATCGCTTGGCCCAACGAAGCAGGTATCGCTCCAGAATCTCTTTACGAAAAACTCCTGCAAAAAGAGCAAAACCGGAAATCCACCTGGGAACGCGAAGCCCCAGCTTCGCATATTGACCAAGAAGATCAATATTAGATTTTGTGACAACGGAGTCACAACGTCCCGGAACGTCCCCACTTAACAATCTAAAGGTTGAAGCCAATTGAGTCTGGGAAGTTCTGAGCGGAATGAAAAACGGTCAGAACCGTGACCGTATCCTGACGAACCGTGTAGATAAGGATGAACGGATTGTCAGAAAAAACGAGTTCACGAGTACCGTCAATACGGCCACTCCTTCCGATTTGCGGGTAGTAAGAGAGCTTGAGAGCGCTCTTACCGATGATATCTCGAATGAGCCTCCTTGCGGCAACAGGATTGTCCTCGGAGATAAACTCCTCGATCTCATCCAATCGCTGCCTGGCAGTCTTTGTCCACTGGACTTTCAGCAAGCTTTTCATCCCAGAGTTTTTCCATCTCCTCCTGTGAAATGACCTGACCATTGTCGAGGTCGGTCAAGCCAGACTGAATGCTTTGCACCTGCCATTCATTGATAGTAAGGTAGTGCGCGATCGCCTCTTCTATCACGAACGAGCGTGATCGCCTGGTTGCCTCGGCAAGAATATCCACTCGCGCTTTCATAGTAGCAGGCATTTTAAAACTGACCTGCTCGCGAGTTTCTGTTTTTTTTGCTGCCGGACACATACAGACCTCCGTTTTCATCGAAACCTCATAGTATTACCATGTATTACCTGATAATACACAGTTCCTTGCCTTTTTCCAAAACTCCGTCATGAGATGTACGCCATCAGCTCTTTGTGCGAGAGCGGCGTGACGGTTCCGTTTTCGATTTCTTCCTCTCGTTTCATGGCTAAACTGATTGATTCTTCATCAGTTACGTCTGAGGAGACGAGCCAGGGGTCTTCCAGACTTTCCCAGATGGTTTCGGCAAGAATGGCGCGGCTTTTCGGGTCGAGCTTGAGCGCTTCGCTGCAAGTCGGTCAATGCTCATTGCGGTTCAGGATTGAGTTCAGGTTGGATGGCTCGTCGAAGCATCCGTTACTGCTTTAGAGCATAATAAGGAAAAGAACCAAATTCAAGGCAGATCGGGATAACTCACTTCAGCGATTATAGTTATCCTGTCATTGCGAGAAGCGTAGCGACGTGGCAATCCCGACTTGTCGGGAATCGACGAAGTCATTGAAGATGAATCGCCGCCCCGACAGGTCGGGACTCGCGATGACGAATCCTCGGTATTCGACAATGCGTTGCATGGTGATGTCGATTTTTCAGAGTACCCGCAAAAAGGCCTGGAGTTCGCCCCTCTCCCCCCATCCATCGCATGGCCCAACGGAGCGGATGTCGCGCCCGAATCTCTCTACGAAAAATTCCTGCAAAAAGAACAAAACCGGGAATGTGTCGTGCGGCAATGAATTATTTTCAGCAATGACAGAATCACTGAAAAACTTTTATTAAAGTTGTTAAGAATAATCTTATCTATTTAGTGATGACACCCATTCTGTATATTTTTTTATAACAACGGCATCAGTAAAATCAGATATTATCTTGGGCAAAAGAAACTGTACCAACATATCTTCTTGATCTTCAGGTGGAATTCCTCCTGTCTGCTCTCCTCGCATTACCAATGCCTGAAAGTCATCTAATGGTTTTTGCTGGCAATTTAAGCCGCTTTCATTGTTAAATCGCTGAAGATATTCGCGTGCCTTTTCAAATAATCCCTCGTATTTTTCACCAAAAGCATTTCGGATAGCATTGTCCAACTTTGCCAATAACTCCTCGTGCTTTCCGAGATCATATTGAATAAATTCGAATTGTCGAATATCAACCGGAGTTTGTTCCGGAGGATTCTGTGTTAAAAAAAGTATCGGCTTTCCGCCTGCATGAGCAAGACCAAGTTCATAAAAAACATTTGCGTTATTACCGGTTACATCTCCAATAACTAAATCTGCACGAAGAATTTGTTCACGGATTTTGTCCATTAAAGGTTTTGTAAGAACGCTTGCGTCTCCTCTTTCAATTCGAAGACCATAGTTTTCCTCAAGGTACCTTTTAAGATATAAAAAAAAGAAGTTGAGTTCTGGGCGAAATGGCATCGCCACAAAGCAGTAACGTTGGCTAGGCATTTTCCAACCCCCGTCTCGACTCTTGATATTTTATAAAACGAACTATCTGAGCTTCAAGTGAATCAAGATTTTCAGGATCATATGTGGCCATTTGATATCCAGCCAAATCTGATGGCATTTTCTCTACTGAATCCGTACTAAGCATCAATAATGTCGGCTTTCTCAATGCATGCGCAAACCCTAGCTCATACAGAACATTTTGATCTTCTCCAGACACATCCGCTACAATGAAGTCCGCTTGTTGGATCGCATCAGTAACAGCATTTATCCACTGTGCTCCAGGTTGAAAAATCTCCCCAATCTGAACTGATGATACCCCTGTTTCCTGTAGTGTTCTCTGGATCGTTTCTCTAATAGGCTTATACGACGAATCCATCGGGGTAAGTACTAATGCTTCAATGCTTTTTTTCATAAGATATTCATCATATTTTTTTCTTTATAGGCAGCACAACTCGCGCACCAGTTCAACCGGATTTACCTTTTAAAATTCGCTTCACCAATCTAATACACAAACAAAACAAACCAAAATCTCTCATGCTTTAAACATCCCAAATGAAACCGGATCAACTCTGTCCTAAAATCCACCACCCCAAAAGCGACGAGCAGTCACCCGGCGCTCCCGGAGTCAATCAAATCAAATCCAACACCCAATAAGAGCCGAGCAGGCGCTCGGCGCTCCCAGGGTTGTAACAATGAGACTTTCGGGACGGCGCTCCCAGGGTTGTAACCAAGTGTAGTGCCGTCATGGTCATGACGGCACTACACTTGGTTAAGAACAACCAGTCGTCATTCCGCAATCTTCACACACTTTGCAGGTGCCGTTCTGCTTCACTCGTACCGATCCGCAGTTTTCGCACTGCTCGCCGGTGTAGCCCTGCACCCTTGCCTGTGCGGCCTGGCTTTTGAGGATGCCGTGGTCGTCGGCGTGGTGGGGTTTGGCCGGGTGGACGGCGAGTTCCGGCTCTGACGCTTTCGCTTTTGCCGTATGGCCGTTGCCGTTAGCGGGCACTTCCGGCACCTCGTCCACCGCCTTGACATGCACGAAATCCTTACGGCCCAGGTAGTCGTAGCCGATGGAGCGGAAGACGTAGTCGAGAATCGAGGTCGAGTTCTTGATGGCGTTATGCCCCTGCACCGCGCCCGCAGGCTCGAAGCGCGTGAAGGTGAAGCTGTCCACCAGCTCTTCGAGCGGCATTCCGTACTGGAGCGCCTTGGAGGCGAGCACGGCGAAGCAGTTGAGCAGCCCCTTGAACGACGCGCCCTCCTTGTACATGTCGATGAACACCTCGCCGAGCGAGCCGTCCTCGTACTCGCCGGTTCTGAGGAACACCTTGTGGCCGCCGACGTACGCCTCGCGGATGTACCCCTTGCGGCGCTTCGGCAACAGGCGGCGCTCCGAGCGGTGATAGACGCGCTCGACGATGCGCTCCTGCACCTCCTTCGGCCCTTTGGTTTCGTCGATATCCTCCTCGGTGCCGAGCATGATCACCTCGTCCTGCGGCGAGACGTTGGAGATGTTGAGCGGCTGCGAGAGCTTGGAGCCGTCGCGGTAGATGGTGATCGCCTTGACCATCGACTGCCACGCGGCCTGGTACACCTCGCCGATTTCGGCGGTGGTGGCGCTGGCGGGCATGTTGACCGTCTTGGAGATCGCGCCGGAGATGAAGGGCTGCACGGCGGACATCATGTGCACGTGCGCCATGTGGTTGATGTAGCGCTCGCCCTTGCGCCCGCAGGTGCTGGCGCAGTCGAAGACCGGGAGGTGCTCCGCTTTCAGATGCGGTGCGCCCTCGATCATCATGGTGCCGCAGACGTAGTCGTTGGCGGCCTCGATGTCCGCATCGGTCGCACCGAGGGCGCTGAGCATGTCGAAGCCGCCGTCGTTCAGCTCCTCGTCGGTGAAGCCGAGCGAGCGGCAGAACTCCTCGCCGATGATCCACTTGTTGAAGGCGAAGCGGATGTCGAAGACCCCTTCGAGCTGCTTTTCGACCGCCTCGATCTTTTCTTCGGTGAAACCGCGGCTCTTGAGCCACTGCTGGCTGATGCCGGGGCAGCCGCGCAGTGTGCCGTGACCCTTGCAGTACTTCTCGATCTTCTCGATCTGCTTGTCCGAGTAACCGAGTCGCCCGAGCGCCTTGTGCACCGACTGGTTGACGATCTTGAAGTAGCCGCCGCCCGCGAGCTTCTTGAACTTGACGATGGCGAACTCCGGCTCGATACCGGTGGTGTCGCAATCCATGACGAGGCCGATGGTGCCGGTCGGCGCGATGACGCTCACCTGCGCATTACGGAAGCCATGCTTTTTGCCTTTTTTGAGCGCCTCGTCCCACACCTTTCCGGCGGCCTCGAACAGCTCCTTCGGGCAATATTCCGAATCGATGCCGCGAGGTTTCACCACCAGCCCCTCGTACTCCTCTTCGGAATCGTTCCGCGCGGCGCGGCTGTGGTTGCGGATGACGCGCAGCATCTCCTCGCTGTTTTCGCGATAACGGGCGAAGGCGCCGAGGTCTTTGGCCATGTCGGCGGAGGTGACGTAGGCCTGGCCGGTCATGAGCGCCGCAATGCCGCCCGCAATGGCAAGGCCACGCGGCGAGTCGTAGGGAATACCGAGCACCATCAGGACGCGCCCGAGGTTGGCAAAACCGAGGCCCAGCGTGCGGAACTCATAGCTCAGGCGGGCAATGTCCTTTGAGGGGAAGTGCGCCATCAGCACGGAGATTTCAAGCACCACCGTCCAGAGCGCCGAGGCGTGCTGAAGCTCAGTCACCTTGATCTTGCCGGTCGCCTCGTCGAGGAAGTGCGCGAGATTGAGGCTCGCGAGGTTGCAGGCCGTGTCGTCGAGGAACATGTACTCACTGCAATTGTGAATGCCAATGCCGTTGGCGATGAAGTGGCTGGTCTCCGGCTCGGTGAGGTCGAACACCGGCTCCTCGCCGAGGCGGGTGAGCGAGGCCACCGCATCGGTCAGGGTGTCGCGATAGGTGCTGACCGACTCGTTCAGGCGGCGAAGCTCGTCCGATTTGCGGCTCTCCGGCATGAAGCCGATCGCCTCCTCAAAACGCAGGCGCGAGCTGCGGCTGATGCGCAGGCTGTGCATCTGTTGCACCGGATACTCTTTTGCACCGCCGTTGCCGTCGGGCAGAAACGCGACCAGTTCCCCTGCTCGGCGGTTCTCGTAGAGCTTCGCCTTGATGCCGAAGTTGAGGAGCAGCAACTGCGCCTGGCGGAGCAGTTCAAGCGAGGTGGAGTCGAGCGCGACATACTGCGACTTCTCGCCGTAATTGGCGACCGTGCCGTCGGCGGTGAAAAGTCCCCGAAGCAACGCCGCCTGCTCCTCGCGTGAGAGGCGAAACACCGCGTCAGTGAAGGCTTTGCGATCGCTCCCCTCGTCGAGCACGGCGAAGGCTTCGAGCTGCTGGAGGATGCGGGGGCTGCCGACGGCGACGCGGGCGGTGGTCACGGTTTCGGTGACAGCGCCCGGCTTGTTGTGCTCGCCGAGGTCGGGGCGAAGTTCGTTGATGAACCCATTGGCCCATTCGGTGATCTCGCGTTCCGCCTTGTCAACAGTGAGAAACGCCACACGGCGCGGTTCTCCGGCGGCGGTGGTGTTCGATGTCGTGGTGATGCAACCGTCCCCGGCAAGCAGGCCGACGAGCTGAGCGGACTCGACCGAGCCGGCGCTCTCCTTGCCGAAGCCAGCGCCGACGAGACGAACCACGTCATCCTTGCTGAGTTCGCACGCCCGGACGTCGCCGCGATTCTCGGTAAAGACCGGGTGGTCGCCGGTAAGCTTCAGCGAGTAACCGCTTCTCGTCTTCAGCTCGTAGACCGGTTTGGTGCCGGTCGGGAAAATTTTCTCGACCCAGTGCAGCTTGCCGTCGATGCTTTTGATGCCGCGAGACTGGCCGACCAGCCCGCCGATGCGCTCAAGCCCGCGGTCGGTCGCCACCAGCGTATCGGCGGTGACGCACGGGTTGCTCGCGTTGATGCGGCCGCTCACGGGGCAGGTGTGCCACTCGTTGATGGTCGAGTCGAACTGCAAGCCGGGGTCGGCGCATTTCCAGGCGCTCATCACGATCTTCTCCCACAGATCTTTGGCGCGCACTGCGCGGGCGTCCTTGCCTGTGGTACGCTCGCGGAGTATCCACATCTCGTCGTTCTGCACGGCCTTCATGAAGGCGTTGGTGACGCGCACACTGTTGTTGGAGTTCTGGCCGCCGACGGTTGCGTAGGCTTCGGACTCGTAGTGCGTGTCGTACTCCTGGAAGTCGAGCGTCGTGTAGCCCTGCTCGACCAGTGCCAGCACGCGCAGAATGTAGCTCATCGGCACACCGCGATGCAGGGCATTGCGGATGAGCTTGTCGAGCATCGCGTTCTCCTGCCGGTCGATACCGCCTCTGAGCGCTTCATCGACAATCGCCTTGAGGAAGCGCGAGCAGATTTTGGAACCGGCAACCATTGCAGCCACCTTGTCCTCCTCTTTGGCCTTCCACTCGATGAACTTCTCGACATCGGGATGATCGATATCGATGATCACCATCTTGGCCGCACGGCGGGTGGTACCTCCTGATTTGATCGCACCCGCTGCCGAGTCGAAGATCTTCAGAAAACTCATCAGGCCGGAAGAGCTTCCACCGCCGCTGAGCTTTTCGCCCGATCCGCGAAGGTTGGAGTAGTTGGTGCCCGAACCGCTGCCGAACTTGAAGACACGCGCCTCGCGGATGGCAAGATCGAATATGCCGCCTTCGTTGACCAGGTCATCCTGGATCGACTGGATGAAACAGGCATGCGCCTGCGGGCGGGAGTAGGCGTCCTCGGACTCCTTCGTTTCGCCGGTCACCGGATCGACGTAGAAGTGCCCCTGTGCAGGACCGTTGATATCGTAAGCGAACTGGAGACCGGTATTGAACCACTGAGGGGAGTTCGGCGCAGCCATCTGTGCGAGCAGCATATACGCCACCTCGTCATAGAAAGCGGCTGCGTCCTCGTCGGTATCGAAATAGTTATGCCTCTTGCCCCAATCCTGCCAGCATCCGACCATGCGGTGCACCACCTGCCGGATCGAGTGTTCGCTGCCGGTCACCGGAAGGCCGTCATTACCGGTAATGATATTGCCATCGGCGTCACGCTGGGGCACACCGGTTTTGCGGAAATATTTCTGTGCAAGGATGTCTGCGGCAACCTGCGACCACGAAACCGGCACTTCGACGTCGTTCATTTCGAAGACCTTGGAACCGTCCGGATTGCGAAGCACGGAGGTTCTCAGGTTGTACTCGAAACGGTCGTAAACGTTTTCACCAGGGGAAGTGAACAGGCGGGCGATTTTCATGTAAGGACTCCAGAATCGATAAATGGTTGTTGATAGGTAAATCCTTTATAATTCATGGCTTACCTTATCAAGGCAGTAAGCATTGAGCCGTCTTGCCTCTTGACGTGTGGATATCAGTTGCAATATAAACACCTCGTCAAACTGACGGAACAGTATCATGAAATAAAAAAGATTCGGTCATTGAAAAGGTCGCCCGGCTCTCTTCCCGGAGCCAATCGGCGGCATCGATCACGGCAGGTTTCCTGACTTCGATGGCTGCGCCGTCATGACAGCGCATTATCCTGAGGCACCCTTCCCCTGCATTCCCCGTGGTATCTGGGGTCGGCAGAGTGCATGCCCTCAAACCGTCGAGTCCATCCGGACAGAGCTGTCCAGGCGACACACGGCTAACCATCTTACAGTTGCGGGCACAGTGTACGATTCTCGCGTACTTCCCTTTTACCCGGATGCTGACATCCGGCACCGTAATGCTTCAAAGAACTCCCTATGGTAACGATTTTTTAAGCGGCAGGCAACGACTGAAAACAATTTTCCGTATCCCGGAGCGGTGACTTAACGAGGGTAAACCCCCGCAATGCGGACGTCAAAACGCTTTGCGGGCAAAGGTTGGAATTGAATTTTTTTTACGTAAATCGGGTCTGTTCAGGAGAGTTCCCGGAGAACCCTATTTGAGCTTCCACTGCGACGGATCGACCGTCACCAGCCAGTCGAGCGTGCTGCGGATGCCCTCTTCCTGCGACACGAGGCTCTGCCAGCCAAGCACCTTCCGTGCTTTAGAGGAATCGAATAAAGCACGGGAAGCAAGCACATCGACCGCCTGCTGCGTCAGGAGCGGACGTTTGGCGCTTCCGGCAAGCCGGTACACCGCCTCCATCGCACCGGCAATATTGCGCACCATGCCAAATGGCAGGTATAGCGACGGCGCGGGCGAACCGATAGCGGTCGCGATTCGCTGGCACAACTCTTCGAATGTGATCGCCACGCCATCACAGGCAATGAACGTCTCCCCCGAAGCAGCCGGAAGAGTTGCGGCAAGCATGACCATATCGACAAGGTTGTCGATATAGACAAGACTGATCGGCGAATTTCGCGACCAGTAAAAAAGCTGACGCCTTCTGATGCCGTCTGCCAGCAATGGAAAAAGCGTGCGGTCTCCGGGGCCGTAAACCCACACCGGATAGAGAATGCTTGCCGAAAGTCCTTTTTGCATGGCCGCCAGAACTTCTCGGGTGCCTTCGATCTTTGTATCGGGATAGGACTGTTGTCGCGTCGTGTAATAGGGCGTCCGTTCATCGACCCGGTCAAGGGTGTGGTGATTGAAACACTCCAGCGAACTGAGATGAACCAGCCGCTTCACTCCATGCCGAAGCGACGAGTCACACACCTTGCGGGTGCCGCCAACGTTGATGTCGATGAAATCCTGTATAGCTCCCCAGTCGGAGGTCAGCGCAGCGGCGTGCAGCACGAGATCGCTCCCCCGCACCGCCGCATCGACCGCTCCACCATCCCGAACATCCCCTTCGATTACCTCTACTCCGGAACTCCTCAGCGAAGAGATGTGAACATTACCTTTTCTCACCAGCGCTTTGACACGATAACCATCCCGAAGACACCGATTCACCAGATGCGATCCGATAAATCCTGACGCACCAGTCACCAATACTGCTTTACTCATAAAAAAATAATCTCTTTTGAATGAATCGACGGCCAACCTCACTCTCTCCGGCAAGTCACCTACCGGCAATCAAAGGCGGTTCGCAAGCCACCCCCTGACGCGAACCGCCGGCCACCTATAAACTGCTGTTTTGCCTCAGTATGACAGCAAAAGAACAAAAGACGCGAACAACATCCTTGCCACAAACATAAGGGTATCTGAAGGTTTCAGCAAGCCTTTAAGCGATGTTGCCGATATAAAGCAGGTATATTTTCATTTATTTCATACATTGAAAACGGTAAACAAGTCAAGCGCAGCCTGTCAACCAAAAACCCCATCCTGCCACGAAAAAGCTGTTTATCCTCATGGTTCTGCTGGTGTACAACACACTGGCTGCGGTTGCCGCCCCTGCCCTGCGCTGGGGTGCCGATCCGAGCGGCGGTGCGCCGTATGTCTTCAGCGATCCCTCGAATCCACAAGAGTATACAGGATTCGATCATGAATTTGCGGAGGCGCTTGCAAAGCAGATGGGCATGAAAGCCGAATTCATCCCTACCGACTGGGAAAGCATCGTCGCCTCACTTCAGAGAAAGGAGTTTGACGTTATCATCAACGGTTTCGAACCTACCGAGGATCGTGCAAAAGAGGTGCTTTTCAGCAAGCCCTATTACCTCTTCAGACTGCAACTGACCGTAAGGAAGGGCGAGCAGCGCATTCACTCGATCGAAGATTGTAAAAAACGGGGCATAGCCGTGGGCACGCTTGTCAATTGCGCCTCTTCACGTATGCTTGAGTCTGGCGGCTACAAGTCTGTCGGCTACCAGGACCCGGTCGGAGCCTATCAGGACCTCCAGACCGGTCGGATCGATGCTGTGGTGATGGACGTTGCCGCCGAGATGTTCTATGCCCGCAGGAATCCCAAACTCCAGCCAGCAGGGGAACCATTCAACACCGGTGCCTATGTGGTGGGAATCAGGAAAGGTGACAAAGAGCTGCTCGAAAAGGTGAATGCGGCCATCGACTCACTGGCAGATAACGGCACTACCGAAAAGATTTTCAGGAAATGGGATCTGTGGAATGACGAGCAGTTGAGCCTGCGGACGAAGCAGCCCGTGAAATATGAGGTGAGCCGATCGAGCTTCAACTGGTCGGAAGGCGTGATCAAACTGAGCAAAGCGGCAGGGATCACGGTGCTGCTGGCATTCGGAGCGATGGTCATCGCGGTGGTGCTCGGCATTCCGCTTGCGCTCGGCCAATCGAATGGAAGCCGGCTTGTCCGCACCCTCTGCACGATCTACATCGAATTTTTCAGAGGCACTCCTGTACTCGTGCAGCTGCTGTTCCTTTACTTCGGGCTGCCGGTCATCGGCATCACACTTCCCGGATGGCTGACGGCCATAGTCGGTTTGGGGCTCAATTATGCTGCATACGAATCACAGGTATACCGGACGGCATTCGAGGCCATACCCTCAAGACAGTGGCAGGTGGCTTACTCCCTCGGCATGAGACCTGTGCAGGCCTTCAGGCGCATCATCTTTCCGCAGGCATTTCGAATCGCCTTGCCGCCGATGACCAACGATTTCGTGGCACTGTTCAAAGATACCTCGACAGCGTTCGCCATCGCAGTATGGGAACTGGCCACAGCCTATCGCGAACTGGCCAATGCCACACAGAGCTACCTCGGCATCGGCCTCGTTGTCTGCTGTTACTACCTGGCGATGAGCCTTCCGCTCGCTCATCTGGCCCACAGACTTGAACAGCGCTTGCAGAGAAAGTCCACAGGAATTCTTTCCTCGGGGAACGACAAATGATCAGCATCAAGGGATTGAGCGTATCAGTAGAGGGAACGCGCCTCCTGAGCAACGTGAGCATGGAACTTGAATCCGGCAGGATACTTGGCATCATCGGCCCATCGGGCAACGGTAAAACGACGCTTCTGATGTGCATGTGCGGTCTGCTATCTTTTGAAAGCGGCAGCATTTCCATCGACAACAGAACGCTCCGGGCTGAAGAAAGCAGAAGCGCTTCCGAAACACTCTGGTCGTTCAGAAAACAGTCAGGCATCGTCTTTCAGCACCTGCACCTGTTTCCGCATCTGACTGTATTGGGCAATGTTATCGAAGCGCCAATACAGGTGAACCGGAAACCCAAAGCTGAAGCTGAGCGGGAAGCTTTACGGCTGCTCGAAAAGCTCGGCATCGAACAGCACCGGAACAAATATCCGGAGGAGCTTTCAGGGGGAGAGCAGCAAAGGGTGGCAATCCTGCGCGCCCTTGCCATGAACCCGAAGGTACTGTTGCTGGATGAACCGACAAGCGCCCTCGACCCTGTCAGGAGCGGTGATGTCCGCATCCTGCTTCAGGAGTTTGCGGCAACCGGACATACCGTGATCATCGTATCCCATTCGGTTCGATTTCTCAGGGGATTTGCCGATCACCTGGCTTTCATGGGCAAGTCGGAACTCATAGAGATGAACACCACGAAAGAGCTGCTTGAAAATCCTCAGGACGAGCGTACAAGAGAATTCCTTCGGTTCGCCGAACTGAACTGAGCCGGGATGGAAATGGAGAGGTGAAAGAAGAATGATGCTCTTCAACCTGCTGTCATATCAAAGGCAAAATGTCCCGCATCAGCAGTCATTGCAAGCCGCCCGTATGCAGGGCCCGTTACCGCATATGGACCTTGAACATGAATATCCCTGGGCTGACGCCCTGATTTTTTTTTAATCCGCGAACCCCGGTCTGAAGACCGGTGCAATGGAATAACGTGTTTGTTCATGGGAAGCGCATTACGCCTTGAGCCACGAGTCCCGACCTGTCGGGACTTTCCATGAACATAGATTGTTTTGCCAGTATTTCACTCTATCGGTAACGCATGTCATGTGGTGGAAGCTGGCAGCAAGAGATTGGGCTGAAGCCCCGGAATATTTCTGACTGGCT